>Ga0302320_10001080_pt1 | contig 65428 bp, 51 predicted proteins | sample Bog_T0_3_FD_202130 | JGI IMG/M metagenome (GOLD analysis project Ga0302320, IMG submission 202130) | Peat permafrost microbial communities from Stordalen Mire near Abisko, Sweden - Bog_T0_3 | ecosystem: Environmental > Terrestrial > Soil > Wetlands > Peat | place: Sweden: Abisko, Stordalen Mire...
TGGCGAGCGATGTTCGTAGTTTCATGGTTGTTTGTTCCTTTTTCTGATTGACCCGGTGCTCTTTTCGTTCACCGCGCCTTACTCCTAAAGTGTGCGTCCAACGCAAACAACTCACAAGCCACATCTTTTCTTCCCCTCCTACCTGGGCGTCATAAATGGTGACGGGAAACCTGGTAACGGAAAAACGACATGGGCCGGTTGAGCGAAACCTAAAATGGACCAGACTGATGCTGCATACATTTTGACGATGGCAATCCCAACGGTACTCTTGTAGTGCAGCAAAGACAGAGGAACTATGAATAAGACCACGGTCGTTCATCTCATCGCCAACGCTCACCTCGACCCCGTTTGGCTTTGGCCTTGGCAAGCTGGAATCGACGAAGCTCTTGCAACATGCCGCAGTGCCTGCGACCGCTTGGACACTCATTCTGATCTGATTTACACTCGCGGTGAAGCGTGGGTCTATGCCCAAATCGAACGTCTGGACCCTGTTTTGTTCGAAAGGATCAAGGCACATGTGATTTCTGGTCAGTGGGAAATTGTGGGAGGTTGGTGGGTTCAGCCAGACTGCAACTTCCCGTCGGCATGGGGTCTTCGAATGCAAATCGAGCTAGGCCGCGAGTACTTTGAAAGCCGATTCGGAGTTTTTCCAAAAATCGCGTACAACGTGGATTCCTTTGGGCACACGGCGAACTTGCCGACCATCCTCCGTGCCGCCAGTCAGACCAGTTACATCATGATGCGACCACAAGAACACGAAATGGCCCTTCCATCACGTGTTTTTAGATGGAGAGAAGCAGATGGATCTCCGGAAGTTACGACGTTTCGCATTGCTTCAGGCTATACCTGCCGCGATATCACGGTTGAGCGGGTGCTTGAGTCACTCGGTTCTATCCCCGAGGGCCTTGGGCATACCATGTGCTTTTACGGTGTCGGCGACCATGGAGGCGGACCGACGGAGGCCCAGATTGCTTGGTGTAGGTCGCATGCGAATTCGATCCCAGGGGCCACACTCACCTTCTCTTCGCCATCCAATTTCTTTGAAGCGATTGCCCCCAAAATCTGCGCTTTGCCGGTCGTCACCGGCGAACTTCAGCAGCATGCGATCGGTTGCTATTGCGTTCATCGACCGATAAAGACAGCGGTACGTCGGGCCGAACACCTGCTGGAACAGGCCCGCTTCGCCGATCCGGCGGCGAATCTGACAGAGCCGTGGAAGCGAGTCTGCTTTGCACACTTTCACGACACTCTCGGTGGAACCGCAATTCCGTCTGCCTACCCGGCTCAGCTCGACATCCTGGGCTACTCGGCTGCCATTTGCGACGAGACATTGCAGTATGGATTTCGCGACAAAATCCGAGTCTTGCCAGCCGACACGCGACAGCGAATCGTAGCCTTTAACCCCTCAGACTCCGCGTTCCATGGCTACTTGGAATTTGAGCCGTGGCTCGACTGGCATAATTGGGACCAAGCCTGGTGGGTATCCGACGTCCATGGCGATCATGTGCCCATCCAACGTGTCCACAGCGAATCATTGGCGGTAAGTTCTGGCTCGCATGGAGCTATCAACTACGGGCTCCCGCGCCTTCTCTTTGCCGCAAATCTAGGTCCTGGCGAGATTTGCAGTTGGAATATCGAACGCACTCCCCTCTCGTCGGAACCGTCGATTGCCTTTAACGGACCGGAGCCCACCTTCTCCAACGACTCTTTTCAATTCGCCTATGCGACGATTCCCCTTCCCCGCCTTGCCCTCATCGAGGATCTATCAGACACTTGGTCGCACGGCAAGGATCGATATGATGCAAAGCCTATCGATGAGGTTCGATTCGCATCCGCTACATTGATCGATGACGGACCGCTGATGCGCTCCTGGTTCACTCACGGCATGATCGGCGCTAGCCGGTGGTGGGCAGAGTGGCGTTCTTATCATGACCAACCCTACGTCGAATTACGCCTTCGCGTGCACTGGCAGGAGTCGCACAAGTTGCTTAAGCTGGTACTTCCGCAGGCTGATGAATCGGATCGGGTAGACGGAATTACCGGCTCCCACCTTATTCGTCCTAATGATGGACGTGAACTTCCCTTCCGCGATTGGACGGCGAACAAATCGTCAGCAATCGTCGCGCCCGATGTTTTTGGATTGGATGCTTCGCCGGATCGAATCCGGCTTACCCTCCTTCGGTCTCCGCTGCTTGCCCACCATGATCCACATGATGGAGTCGGACCACGAGGACGATTTGCCGATCAGGGCGAGCACGAATTTCGCTTCCAGTTCTTTGTCGGACCGGTTGCCACGGAAACACTGGATGTCCAAGCTCTGCAGCTTCACCGGCCGCCTCTGCTAGCCGATTTGACCCGCGGAATGGTCCCTGGAGAGAAGGTCTGAACTCTGAATTCGCTCAAAAAGTAGGGCCCAATTTTCTCTTGCGCGCAGCTATAGTTTATCCATGAGTACAACGACGTCCCGCCTAACCCAAGAACAAGTAGACCTGTACGCCGAAGAGGGTTATTTGATTTACAAGGAGCCGGTTTTAAGCCTGGATAAATTCGCGGGCCTAAGGAACTGCTTTGAGAACATCCTTTCCAATCTCGATTCGAATGAGAGGCCAGAGGCGATGGACGTACCTCACTTCATGTACCCGGAGTTATTCGAATGGGCGCTTGACCCTCAAATCCTCGCGATAGTGGAACCCATCTTGGGACGGGACCTTGCCCTGTTCTCGACTCACTTCATATGCAAGCCCAAGGGTAATGGCAAACGGGTTCCGTGGCACGAGGATTCGGCTTATTGGAAGGCCATGCTGACACCCATGGAGGTTTGCACCGTCTGGCTCGCTATTGATCCCTCTACCCGTCAGAACGGCTGTATGATGGTCATCCCGAAAACGCATACGTCCGGCTATAAAGGGTTTTCAGAATACGAGGACGTGGATGCGGCACACAACGTGTTTTCGACTGAAATCAAACCCATTCTGCGGGATGAGGCCAAAAAGGTCTATATCGAGCTAGAACCGAATGAATGCTCTTTACACGACTCTCGTGTCATGCACGCGAGCGAGCCCAATACCTCTCAGATTCGGCGCTGCGGATGGACGCTACGCTTTTGCCCGACATCCGTCAAGTTCAATCAAGAGCGGTTCAACGGCATGCACCAGGTGTATCTAGCCGCCGGCAAGGACAACGGCGGAAACATCTATGCGGAGCCCAATCGCGCCTATCCTGAAGTCATGGAAAAACGGGGCGCCAGTTCCCGCTATCGAAACGCACACTAACCGGGTTGGAAAGAGTCGATTGGCGAATGCAGTTCTCAGATCGAGTCACCGGGAAGCTACGATCAGGCGGGAAATAGTCTGGGCAGGCGACCTTATGGGTCTCAGCCAGGTGAGACCTCAAATGTAAAGCAGGTAGGAACATCCAGAAGACCAATTTGTATCATTCCTTTGTCTTGGCGACCTTGCGGGCGGCAAGCATTGCGTCGAGCGACCACGATCCTCCTCCAGCGAAGACCAGGTACAGATAGACGATCGCAAAAATGACCGCCAGGTCGCCCCCGTTCACTACCGGAAAGAACGACTTGGGAGCATGAACCTGAAAGTACGCGACCGCCAACGTCCCAGACAACAAGAAGGCTGCTGGTCGTGTAAACAGGCCCAAGATGAGGAGGATTCCGCCAAAGAACTCGATGACGCCACCTACCCACAGTTGCGAGAAGGTCGGTGGAAGCGGAAGCTGGGCCCCAAATAGCCCAAAGAGTTTTTGGGAGCCGTGCTGAACGATTTGTGCGCCCCCGAAGAGGCGCAGCACGCTGAGGGCACGGGGAGCCCAATTAGCTAGAAGCTTACTGAGTTCCATTTTTGTCTTGTGTTGCCTCAAGCGAGATCCGCACGGAGACATCATCCGAAATCGAGTCCGCGTCGAATGTTATTCCGAAGTCGGAGCGATGGATAACAATCGGGTCGGCGACCACACCGATTCGCGAGTTCCCCCATGGGTCCTTGATAGGCCCAAATGCCTTGAAAGGAATCGAAACCGATTTAGTGACTCCGTGCAGGCTAAGGTCACCGACCGCAAGGTAACTTCGCCCCCTCTTGAGGATTTGCGTGCTCTTAAACGTCAGTTCTGGATACTTCGCAGTATCAAAGAAATTGGGTGAACGAAGATCGGCGTCTCGAGGTGCGACATTCGTATCCACCGAATCGGTTTGGGCGGTGAACTGCACATTTGATTTTGAAAGGTCCTTGGCATCGATGTGAAGACTTCCAACAAGTTTGTCGAAGCGCCCCTGTACGCGGGAAAGTGCCAAATGTCCAATGTCGAATCCAATAAACGTATGCATTCCATCGACGGTGAATGTCGCAGTGTCTTTGAAAGCAGTCGGGGTGAGTTTGGCCAGAGGCGTTTCGGCATAAGCAATGCCGGGATGAAAAACGACGTATGCGCCAAATGCGACAGGAAGAGTTAAGAGTGCGAGAATCGGTTTGGTTTTCATGTTCATTGTCTCCTGACCATAGAGCGGCTTGAATCAAGCAAGTCTATGGCTAAAGCATTGCAGGATCTTCAGTTGAGGCACCATTCGCTTCAACTAGTTCCATGTGGTATCATCCCACATGGAACTACCGTTTGTCAAGCGGTTTGCTATTCTCATAGCCAAGCAAGCCACTTGGGTATTACATAACGATTCAAATCATGGGCACTCACTATGACGGACCTCTCGACCAACGTCGAGCACTCAATTTGTTCATCAAGCTCGCCAGGGCGAGCGAGTCGTTTTACAACCGAGTCGATGGTCCGATCATTGAGGCGGGCCTGACGTCTTCCCAATTTGGCGTCCTCGAAACTCTATTTCACCTTGGACCGCAGTCACCTAGTCAGCTTGCCGCCAAGCATCTGAAGAGTCGAAACAACCTCTCCGTCGTCATCGAGAACTTAGACCGCGAAGGCTTGGTGAAACGTGTTCGATGCCCATCGGACCGGCGAGTTCAATACATTCACTTGACCGACCTAGGACGGCGCCAGATTGAGGAGTTGTTCCCTCGTTTTGCGGAAGGCGTCACTCGCGAGGCGAGCGTTCTTTCTGCCGAAGAGCAAGAGCTACTTTCCGAGCTACTTAAGAAACTGGGTAACGATGGACAGGCGCCAACGGCTCCAGTAACTCCGCACCCTTGTGAATAGACCTCGCTAGCTCTACCCTAGTTGATGCCTGCCAATCGCCGAATAGACTCCAAACTCGCCTCTCCTCCAAGATCTGAACATGCTCCAGGTCATAAAGACGGCGACGTAGCCCGATTAGCGGGGGAGCGAGCGTCATTGCGTCACGTGCTCATCGTGCATAAGGGGCCGTTTGCTCGTTCCGACCGGCTTATAAAGGATGATCGACCCGCTGGCAATCTCAGCTTTCTTGGCATCATCTTCCAGATTCTTGTCGCTGTTGCCACAACCAGACGCCATAAGTAGGAAGGAAGATACGATCGTGACGATCAGCAAACCCTGATGTGTTTTTATCGATCCTCAGAGGTACAGGCAACTGACTCCAAAAATAACTTAGCGAGAGGTATTCTATCGACTAAATAGACTACTACCCGCCAAATCCTAAAGGTTCGAAGCGCAACGACAGGAAAAGGAGCGGTTTCTTAGGGAATTTAGGAAGGCGGTCACGCATTCTTAGGCGTTCACGGTTTGGTTGGCACGCCCTCGCATTAAGTACGGGATACTCTATCGATATGAGTAACCAACCGTTTACCTTGCCTATAGGTTCGTCCCTGATCGACTTCAGCCTGCCAGCCACGGATGGGAAGACCTACTCTGCCTCAGCCTTCGCAGACGCTGACATCCTGGTCGTATTCTTCACGTGCAACCATTGCCCATTCGTTACTGGAAGCGACGAAGACACGCGCAAAATCGCCGAGGAGTTTGTTCCTCATGGGGTCAAGTTTGTCGGTATCAACTCCAATTCTGCCGGAACGCATCCCTTGGACGCGTTCGATCACATGATTACCAAGATTGCGACCCATCGATTTCCTTGGGTCTATCTTCGCGACGAGGATCAGAGCGTGGCTTTGGCTTACGGCGCACTGAGAACGCCTCATTTCTACGTTTTCGATCGAGATCGCAAGCTTCGCTACACGGGTCGCTCGGTCGATAACCCGCGCGAGATTTCTAAGGCAACCACCCATGAGTTGCGCGACGCGTTGGAGGATGTTGTTGCTGGCCGAGAGGTTCGGACGCCCCTTTCAAACCCGATCGGATGCAACGTCAAGTGGAATGGTCAAGATGAGCACTGGCTGCCTGCCGAGGCATGCGACCTCGTTTTGGCATAATCTCTGCGACAGAGAAGCGGTTTGACAGAATTCTGTGGCTTTGCTGAGGCGGCCTCCGGTCCCCCACTGAGGCGAAGTATGGTTGCTCATTGCGGATCCTCACTGGGTCTCAGAAATGACGCTTGAAGCAAAATGCCTGCGCCTTTGGTCAAATGAACCCTAGTGGGCCATCCACAGTCATACGTGCCTATGACTCGAATTCGCACATGGATGATTGTCGGGATCTGTTCCGTTGTTAATGCAATTACATTCGCTTCGGGACCAAGCTACTACCGATCGGGTTGGGTCTCTAAGGATGTCTTACTTGCCAAACAGAGCGAATGTTTGAAGCACGGGCTTGATGTTCCCGCACCGGCTGGATCCATTCAGCTATACCGTCTCCGCTACCCGTCCCTGGACGTTCATGGTCAGCCGACTACATTGAGCGGGCTGCTGATCCTGCCGAAATCAGCGCCAAAGGGGCTAGTCTTGTACTTCCACAGTACGATTCTTGATCGAGCTTTGGCTCCATCCCGTTACACCGGCTTTAACGGCTATCTCGAGCCCGAGTATGTAATGATGGCATTTGCCACTGGAGGCTATGCGGTTCTGATGCCTGACATGCTTGGCCTTGGCGACAATATCGGTGTGCATCCCTACCCATGCGGCGACGAAAACTGTCGAAGCGGTATCGATATGATTGCGCCGGGGCGACAGGTCGCCAAGACATTGGGAATCGGGATCGCCAATCACCTCTTTCTCACTGGATACTCCGAAGGCGGCGCGGTAGCCATGTGCGCCTTAAGGCAGATTGAAAAGGGGAAGGAGTTCAGTGCCGACATGGCTGCGCCGATGTCTGGCCCATACGATCTCAGCGGCGCAACGGCAAGGTCACTCCTCAAAGGCGGACAGTCCCCCGAAGGGCTTGGTACAAAGCTGTTCTTGTTGGGTTACGCTGCCTTCTCAGCGTACAGCAATCTGCGCTCCATCGACTTAAAGGACTACTTCGCTCCCTCCTTTGCCAGTTACCTTCCCTACGTCTTTGGCCTTAAACTCGATGAAACCAATGTTGCGAAGAAATTTGTAGGCAAGGCGGTACAGTTGGGCGCACTTACGTCGATTGAAAAAATCCTAACCCAGAAGTTTCGGAACTCGATCACGCAATCTGATTCATCGAATCCGATCATTGCGGAGATGATGAAAAGCGATTGCTTCAATTGGACGCCTCACACCAAAATGCTACTTCCCTACTTGAAGGGTGACGATGTTGTGATCGACACGAACACGCATGAGGCTATAGACTCGATGAGCCTCAACGGCGTAGGCCCCGATCGTCTTCGGGCGTTTGAGATGAATGATAAGACGCTCAGCCACTCGACCGCTGCACCCATTGCTTACTCGGCTGCTCGCCGATTCTTCGACGGGGGATTTTCCGGTGTCTGGCCAAAAGGGGAGCCGGCCCTCTAACATCGCTTCAGGCTAAAACAGCCCACTCATGCATCTAGATCTGGGTAACGTTGCCCAGTGGACTCGCATTTTGCGCAATCCAATCGCATGCCAATCAGAGTCAGCGAAAACGGGCATTTCTTCGTCGATGCGAGGGGCAATCCTTGGTTTTGGCTAGGTGATACCCAATGGCACTTATTCCGAGAATTCTCACATTTGGATGCAAGACTCATCATGGAGAACCGGAAGTCAAAGGGCTTCAGCGTGCTTTTGGTGATGTTGATCGGCTATGAGCCCGATCCGGTTACCAATATCAACGGTGACCTTCCATGGATTGGAGGCGATCCAGGACGTCCCAACGAACTGTATTACCGACATGTTGATTCGATACTGCAGATTGCTGAAGAGCTAGGATTGTTGATTATCCTAGGTGTCTATCACAAGTCTCAAAATCGATACTACACCCCAGAGAATGCGTACCGTTCGGCACAATGGATTGCCAATCGGTACCAGCACATACCGAATGTTGGATGGTCGATGTACCCGGAAGCACGAAGACAAGGGATCCCAATCGTCCAAGCGATCGCACAGGGACTAACGGACGGCGATGGGGGTTCACATATGATCTCAGTGCATCCCGATCCCTCACCCCAGTCCTCCAGCTACCTGGGAAACGAGCCTTGGCTTTCGTTCAATATGCTGCAGACTTGCATCGACGTCCAGCTTGTCCACCCTATGGTAGCCACAGACTACGCGATGACGCCTTCGCTACCAAGCGTGATGGCGGAGGGAGCCTATGAGGGCCTTCAGTTTGGCCGTCTGAATACCCCGTTAGATCTTCGCCGTCAAGCCTATTGGACATTTCTTGCCGGCGGCCATCACGTCTACGGGCACAACTCTCATTACCAAGTGCTAACCCGATGGCAGGATTGGATCGACGCGCCAGGTTCCTTTCAAATAGCCACCTTTCGCAAGATCGTCGAGTCGCTTCCAAATTGGTGGGATCTCATTCCTGACCAGTCGATCATCCACCGCGGCGTTGGATCCGGGTTGAGTCTTGCGGCGGCCGCTCGATCACGGAAATCCGACTGGGCACTGGCATATTTCAGTTCACCAGGTACATCGGCTATCCGAATGGACCGAGTTTGGGCATCTGAGGTAGTGGCTGCGACTTGGATCGACCCTCTAAGCGGTGAAAAATCCTACATAGGATCATTCTCCTACGAAACGCCGGTCGAGTTCTCGACACCCTCAGGGTGGGAGGACGCCTTATTACTCCTGGAGGCCATACCATGATCTGCGCGATCACCTTAGCCTTCTTGGTTGCGACCTCACCCCCGTACGACCCATCGAGCGTCGCGACCCCAAGACAGAGGTATTTCTTACTGGACAATTCATACGGGGTACAAGGGGTGACCTTTAATCAACCCGTCGTCAAGCGACTCTATGTAACCAACTTTGCCCGTAAGATCAAATGTGGACTCAATATGAGTCAGCCGGTTCGCCAGTCAGTTCGTTAGGCATCTGAGTGAAGCCACTGTATCGACTGACCTGATGTCTCGGCGTGCCCGGGTTGAAGGAAGTCCGATCATCTGAGAGATCACTTGAACTGCTGAAGTCTCCGACCATTCGGTAGACAAGCGCAATAATCGGCTAGAGCATTTGCCTCTTCGGCGGTATGCTTCGATCCGATGTTTACGATCTTGTCCCTTGAAAGAGATGACGAGTTCCACCTACGACAAATCGAAGTTGCCGACTGACGGCGATCTCGCAAAAGCCCTTGGCGAAGCGTATTCGCTTTGGACAGAACTCATTCAGCGCATCCAAGGGCTGGAGCCCAGCATTCGTGAAGAGTGGACCTACTCAGGCAAGAAATATGGTTGGTCACTTCGTCTAGCCCATAAGAAGCGCCCGATCGTCCGCATGAAGGCTCAGGAGGGTTATTTATCGGCAGGGGTCCTTTTTGGAATGAAGGCATACGACGTCGCCTTGGTCTCAGACCTGCCACCCCAAACGATCATTGCGCTCCAAAATGCTGTTTCATTCCCTGAAGGACATGGCATTGTCATGGATGTACGCAACCTCGGCGACGTCGCCGCCGTCGTACTACTCGCAACGATAAAGCTTGCTCACTGAGCTGTCTGCAGGATCCCGTCCCTATAATTCCTGACTATGAACTGCTTCTTTGATCGGTCTATTATCAGGCATATCATGAACGCTAGGTCGCCCAATTAGGCGACGGTTGGCGACAACCAAAGGATGCCGAGGACGCCGTCCGGATTATCAAGCGCTCTCACGCCTGCCTTGGACTGCACAAAGCATAGCTGAGTTGGAATCGAGGGTTTGGCCATGATTAGGTAGATGTGCGCTCATGAGCATCTGGGAGGGTAGAAATGTCCAGGCTCTCAGTCGTGCTCGTTAAGCCGAGCAAATACGACATTGATGGCTATCTTGAAACGTTTCGCTGGGGCTTCATGCCGAACAGCACACTACCTTACTTGCAAAGCCTGACTCCCGATCGAGTCGATGACTTTGAAGTCGACTGCATCACCATCGACGAAGTTGTGCAGTGCGACGATCGATATCTTGACCGACTAAAGGCAAACGGCTCCGAACGGAAACTGGTTTGCTTGGTTGGAGTCCAGAGCCACCAGATGCATCGAGCCCTGGACCTCGCAGCCTTTTCGGTGGCCCACGGTTCCATGGCAATTATCGGTGGACCGCACGCAATGACCTGTGACACGTCGCTCGTTCAGGGTTGCGGGGTCAGCTTCTGTTTCGCAGAAGCCGACCTCGTGTGGCATGACATTTTGCTCGATGCGTGTGATGGCTGTCTTAAGCCAACATACGGAAGCGAACGGCGCTGGCAAGAACACCTTGAGGGTCATGTCATCTCGCCTCCAAACCGCAAGGACTTTAAGCGATACGTCGTCCCACTACTGGGTTTGTATCCGGCGCGCGGATGTCCTTTCTCATGCACGTTTTGCTCAGTAGTTCGAATTGCTGGCCATCGGATTCGTTCGCAGCCTGTCGAATGCACCATCGAATGCCTCAAGGTCGCCAAAGCGGCCGGGATTCGACAGGTCATGATCACATCGGACAACTTCAACAAGTACCCGGAAGCCAAGGAACTACTTGAGGCGATGATCGATGAGAAAATCAACGTTCCATTTTTCATTCAGTGCGACACGCAAATTGGTCGTCAGCCGGAACTTCTCGAACTCCTCGGAAAGGCTGGGTGCAAGGAGATCTTTCTTGGCGCAGAGTGTTTCGATCGTGCCACGCTCATTGAATTCGGAAAACGACAGAACAAGCCAGAGGTGTACAGCGAGATCGTCGACCTTTGTTGGCAAGCAGGCATTAGTTCCCACTTCTCAAACATCATTGGCTTCCCCACCCAGGATAAATCCGCCGTCCGTGAGCATGTAGCCCACCTTATCGCCCTCAATCCGACTTGGGCTTCGTTCTACATCCTTTGCCCGATTCCTGGGACCGAGCAATATGCGTCGTTCTTGAAGGATGAGATGATTACGGAAAAGAACCTGGATCGGTTCGATGCCTCGTGCCTGACGTGGAGACACCCACATCTCTCGGCCCAAGAACTTCAGGACCTTTTGTTCGAGTCCTATCGGTCGTTCTATTCCTGGCCTCGCTCGATTCGAAACGCGGTTTCGAACCGAGCGGGAAAGCAGAAGAGCTGGCAGTCCGTTCGCGCTGAATTCGGAAACACGTTCTTTAATCGCGTCTGTGCTTTCCGGAGGATGCACCCAATGGCCGGGGGACTTTACCGAAAGAGGAAGCAGAACATGAGTGAATTCATGCCACTTCGAATGACCCAATTCGGAATCGATTTTCTGCCCCTTCCCGCGAACCGTGCCGTCTCAGAAGAGGAAGCCAAACAAAACAACCGTCTCCGAGAGGCGCCTAAGTAGAAGCTGGCCGAAAACCATCGACATCTCATTCAGTTCCCCGCACGCCAATATTGCAAAATGATTCAGTGTCCCCTATTTCGATTCGACCAGCCACCCGACGGGATATTGAGGCACTGAATTCATTGGCGCGACGTTCAGTGGCGGTCTTAAGCTCCCCGTTTTACAATGAAGCCCAGATCAAATCAGCGGCTGAATGTATCACCGCTCCAGACTCCGATCTTATCGACGATGGAACGCTGTATGTTGCTTTCATGGGCGATTCTATTGTCGGTTGCGGTGGATGGAGTAAACGGAAGAAGCTCTACACCGGAAGCGATTCGAATCCTGGGGAAGCCGAATACGTTGATCCCAAGAGTGACCCTGCCCGCATACGGGCATTCTTCGTCGATCCGGATCATGCCGGGATCGGAGTTGCCAAAGCCATCCTCAACAAGTGTCTTGAGCAGGCTGCAGATGCCGGATTCAAGCGTCTCGAACTTATGGCGACGCTCCCTGGAGTGCCCTTCTACCGGAATTGCGGATTCACTGACATGGGACCAGCCCAGCTTCAATTAACTGATGGCTCACTCTTGCCGTGCCACCGGATGGGGATCGACCTATCAAACATGTAGTGCTTGGTAAAATAGCGCCGCGATCCTCGTCGGCATTCTGATGTTCGCGAAACCGATCAGAATCGATCAGGTTTTCCGCATTGCGCGGCGCCGATGCAGAATCAGCAAGCGCCGGTAAACCAGAAAGTAAACTGTAAGGGCAGTAGTTCCCAGACCAACCGACACCGCGTACCAATACGAAGGCGACTTCATGACAAACGGTATCAGTCCAACTGCGAGAGCCGGCGGCATGCGCAACCGAAATCCGTTCATTACTAAGTAGGTAGCTGCCATAACGATCGCCGCCGCAATGGGATTCACTCCAAGCGATTTCTCCGCCTGAACGCCGGCAAGCGCTGCAAGGCAACAAACCGCTGGAAACGGAAATGGACGCTTAGCCCATGGACACGTTTCTGGATGTCCCAGCATCTCATATGCCATGACGATTAAGGGAGGGAACAGGATGAACCTCCAAGCTGTGACTTGCGCGACAAAGCCAACTATCAAGACAAAAATGTAGATCGCGGCAAAGAACCACCATTTGCCGTGTGGAGGCGACTCCAACACTTCCACTGCCCGCTGGTCGATTCCCTGATTCTCGATCAAGTTCTGCCCTACTGCAGATCTTCTCCAAACCAAAAGGGCCCCGGCAAGGATACTAAGCGAACAAAAAATGCAAAGGGGATAGAGCCAGCTTGTCAGTCCAAATACGATGGGGAAAACTCCTGCGGATATCGCGGGGGCAACCGCTGATCGGAGTATGAAGACGGTTGCCATTCCCAATGTCATGGCGGCAAGAATACTGACCACTCCATAAGGCAACCAGCGACCTACGACGATTCCCCCAACGGCTGCAATTGTCGGCGTGGCGATGAGTTTCAATGGCTCCTTGGCCCACTTGCCGCTTGGCCTTAACAGAACGTCGCTGCAAAGCGCTCCCAATTCCGGAAAGAGGATATAGAACAACTGAAGTCCATTGGCTGCCGCGACGACGATAGCCATGAACACGACACTTGCCAGTTCTGCCAATTGTATTGGCTTGATCTTTGTTTCGTGGCGCATAGTTAAGTCAACTTTCCAATGATCCTACGGCGGAAGCCGCGGCAACAAATCGTCAGTCGTTTGTCGCTCCCCACGGGGTCCCCTAACGAATTACTCTCAATGCTCATGGAATCTAACTTCATCGGTTCCATAGTGCATTTTTAAGAATTTAGCAGAGTGGGGACTTAGGCTGCCTGGTGCGCAGACTCAGAGTATTCAGATTCTGCCATTGCGCCACCTCAATCGTTCTGATATGATATCTTGTCCCGGCAAGACAGCATGTTTAAAAGCAAGATATTCACAGGTTGGTACATTACCGCACTAAGTATTTGGGTAGTGCTGTTTTCGGTTTTCAACAACATCCCCTTTTTTCTCGCCCATTGGTATTACGCAGCAATGATGGTAGGCGGAGCATTTGTGGCTGGCTTCACGCCTGAAGGAGGAGGAGCGGTTGCCTTTCCCGTGCTTAATGTCTTTTTGCATGTCGACCGCGTGTTGGCTCGAGATTTCAGCATGATGATCCAGAGTGTCGGGATGACAAGCGCCAGCATTTTCATTCTGACTCATAAAGAAACGATTCCAAAGGACTATAAGCCTCTCCTCGTGTTCGTGCCAGTTTGCGCGGTAGGAACTCTACTTGGCTTTCTGTTTCTCCAGAGGATCCCGGTTTACATCATTCAAGCAATGTTTTTGTCCCTGAGCGCAACGTTCGTCATCGCGTATTATTTCAGCGACCATCGCGGTATCGAAACGATTGTGAAAGTCAAATCCAAGCTGGACAGCTTCTATCTAGGTTTGATTCTGATCATTGGTGGAATGATCTCCAGCTTGTTTGGTACCGGCGGCGACGTGGTGCTTTACCTACTGCTTGTCACGCACTTTAACATGGTGGCAAAGAAGGCGTGCCGCATTAGCATTCTCCTGCAGGCTGCGATCAGCATCTTCGGGTACTGCTATCGAGCTTTCTACGATCACGGCCTAACCAACTATCAGATCAAGACATGGCTTTGCGCATTTCCAGTCGTCCTATTCATGGCGCCTTTTGGCGCTTACGTGTTGGCAAAGCTCCACGTAAATTGGATGCTCAAAGCCATCATCGTGCTAAACATCTTCCAACTCATGTACTTCAACATTAAGGAACCATCCAGTGCCAAAGTGATCGCATCTCTCTTATTCACTTCCATCCTTGGAGCGATCTTCTACTTCTTGTTGAAGCACATGTCAAGAAAGAACAAGGCTTTAAGGCTTAGTACCGCGGAAGGCGTTTCCTGATCGACGGAATGCGCCACGCCGCATATCCAGTCACGGTGCACAGTAATTGTGAACTGCGATTTCACCACGATGGATGGGTATGTCACGTGTGTTTCCTCGTCTATTCAACTTGAGTGAGCTTGTCCTCACCCGTATCGGTCGGGTGAGCTAAAAACGAACTTGCCACCCAAAAGATGATCGTATCGGATCTGACTGCGGAGCGCGTCACAGCACTGGCAAGAGGAGAACGGCCCGGCTTACGACGGCGCCTTGTGATATCGACGGCGGAATGGCATCCTCATATTGCCGTTGCCCGTGATCTCGCGGGGCACTCTTCGTTCATCTCGCATTCGACACGGAAATCCGGCGACCATTTCTGTCGGACAAAATTGTAAGAACCGACTCCGACAACATAGGAGGATCATTCAAGGAGTTCACTTAAGGTCGCATCCGGAGTAGAGAGAAGTGGATCGACAGTTTGAGACTCTTTCGAAGGGGCTCAACAATCCAATTTAGGTCGGAAGGGCAATTTGATTACGGTCAGATGTCACGTAAATGGGCGACCCACAAAACAGGACTCAAGAAAGCATAAAGATCATGGGATAATCTAATTGGAAAGCTATATTCAATTGAGGATATCTCCATGACCGGAATGAGCCATAACATGACCATAAACACCCGACGTCGCCACCGGCATGGATTCACACTTATTGAGTTGCTCGTCGGGCTCCTTATACTCGGGGTGTTGAGCAACGTCGCCCTTCCGGCATACATCACCGAAGTTATCGCGGCTCGTCAAGGAAGCGCCAACGCAAACTGCCGGGTGCTTGCGTCAACCGTTCAACAGCATGCCTTGCAACACGGATCGTACGACACAGTACTTGCCGACTATGCCGTCGACATGGGAGGCGCGCTTCCAACCAATCCCTGTACAGGCACAACCACCGGATTCACAATTACTGATTCTGGGACTCAGTGTGCCGTTGTGGCAAGTACTGGCACCAATTGCGGAACCTGGACTCCGATCACATTTACGCTGGGTTACTCCGGCGAGTAGGTCGTTTAGACCTTTCATTTGACACGTAACTAAAAGCTGGCGATAACCCCGAGACAGGCGTTTTTTCGTGAATTCGGTGTTAACACGCGCATTTTATTTGATCGTATTCCCATGGACGATCTAAAGGACGATATGTACGTCGATTCGCATCGTGAGGACCTCATTTGAGTGAGGTCCTCACCATAATGCAAGATGTCAAGGCGACAGAGAAGTGAACCGATTCTTGTTGCCCAAACGTCATCTGAATCGGTAACCGAGTGTCAATCGCCCCAAAGTTCGTGGACCTGATAGAATCGACGAGCTAAAACACACTAAACTGAATAGTAATAAGTGTCTAGGTATCTTCAATGAACAGAATCAACCATAAAGCGACCACCAATCGAACGCATCAGAATAGAGGGGGTTTCACTCTCATAGAAGTGCTTGTTGGCCTGCTTATCGTTGGGATTTTGACTTATGTTGCGCTTCCCGCTTACATCACCGAAGTCATCACTGCGCGCCAAGCCAGCGCCAACGCAAATGCCCGAGTATTTGCTTCGGCGGTTCAGACGAAGGCCATCATAAACGGTTCGTACGATACCACGATCGGTGACTATGCAACCGATCTTGGCGGAGCCCTGCCGACGAATCCATGCACAGGAACGACTTCCGGATTCTCGATCACCGACTCCGGCACAGCATGTACGGTTGTTGCAAGCACTGGGACAAACTGCGGAACATGGACGCCGATATCCTATGTACTAGGTTATTCCGGCGAATAAAGTCTGACTACTGGCATAGAGGTAGAGTGAAGAGGGTGGCTCCGGCTACTAGTTCGGTGCGCGACCTCGAGGGGTTGATCGGCCATGTTGATCTTTGCGGCGTTTTTTGGACTATTTGCCACTCCGGAATTGCTGACATCGTTCGAGTCCAATAGCGATCTTCAAGCCATCGACCATGCGGGCGTGACGATTGAGAGGGTTGACGTTCATGCGACCGAGGGCAAATTTGCCCTGAAGGCAGTTTTTCAGAACGCTGAATGGCCCCACTTGCTCTGGTCTCCCAAGCAGCCCCTTGATTGGCGAAATGCGGGCGGGCTTGCGATCGATGTATTCAACCCGAGTGACATTCCGGTCGAATTGGGTATCCGGGTCGACGACGATCCTACCGCAGATGGTTCGAACCACAGCCGAAGCTGTACCTTAACTTTGGCCCCCAAAACCCGCCAATCGGTCGCGATTCTGCTTGGACTGGATCCGATGAAGCTTGGAATGCGCGGGTTGCCATCTCAATACGATGGTCTTTCTGCGGCTGGAAATGGCGAAGGGGATTTCAACCCCGAACACATCGTCGCCTATCAGTTTTTCATGCACAAGCCGCCCGAAGGGACAACGCTCTTCTTCGATAATCTACATACCCTGCCTTCGACTTCGAGCGCAAAATCCCTGATAGGGATCGTGGATCGCTATGGCCAGTATGCAAAGGCAAATTGGCCCGGAAAGGTTGCGCAGGACACAGAATTGGCAACAAGAGCCAAGGCAGAAGCATCCGAGTTGAACAACCTTCCCCGACTTCCCGGACGGGACAAGTTCGGTGGCTGGGAAGGCGGACCAACCCTGAAAGCTACCGGCTTCTTTCGCACGGAAAAGGTTCACGGCAAATGGTGGCTCGTCGATCCAGATGGAAAGCTCTTCTTCTCATTCGGCATCGACGTCATTTTGGCATCGGGCAATACCGTCACGTCTGGTCGAGAGTCAATGTTCTCGTGGCTTCCCAAGCCTGACGAACCACTCTCCCAGTTCCTGGGCACGACCTCTGAGATCCACTTGGGACCGGTGAAGCAAGGGAAAACATTCGACTTCTATCGAGCGAATCTGTATCGAAAGTTCGGCCCGGGCTTCGAATCCACTTGGTACCAGAATGCGCTCAAGCGACTTCCTTCATGGGGATTCAACACGGTGGGAAACTGGTCAGACGATAAATTCTATGGAAACAACCGACTGCCCTACGTCGCGACGGGCGGGGTCTATGGCAACCACGCAACGGTTAGCAGTGGAAGCGATTATTGGGGCCGCATGCCCGATCCGTTTGACAAACAATTTGCGGAAGACGCACGTACTTCCCTTTTGCCGATTGTTGCGAAGGTGAAAAGCGATTCTTGGTGCCTGGGGTACTTCGTCGACAACGAGCTGAGTTGGGCAGGAAACGGGCCCGATGGTCCATATGGCCTCGCAATCGGTGCGCTTTCGGAATCGCCGAGTTCCCCCGCTCGCAAGGCATTCATCGCCCAACTCCAGTCACGATACTCCGACATCGCCTCTGTCAACGCGTCATGGGGATCTTCGGCAATATCCTGGGACTCGCTACGATTGCCGTCACCCTTGAATGCCTCAAGCAGAAAAGACGCAGGCGTCTTTGTGAAACAGTTTGCACGACGTTATTTCTCGGTCATACGCGATGTCCTGCGACAGGGCGACCCAAACCACCTGTATTTAGGCTGCCGGTTCGCTTGGCGCACGCCGGAAGCTGAGGATGCAGCGGCCGAATTTTGCGACGTGGTTAGCTTTAACATCTACGCACCCAAACTGGACGATTCATGGAAAGCCGTGGAGCGATTCGATCGCCCATGCATCATCGGGGAGTTTCACTTTGGCGCGCTGGATCGTGGCATGTTTCACCCTGGCTTGGTCTCGACTCCAAACCAAACCGCTCGGGCTACGATGTACGAGGACTATTTGCGTTCGGTGCTTACCTCCCCTTCCTTCGTAGGATGCCACTGGTTTCAATACATCGATGAGCCATTGACGGGCCGTACTTACGACGGCGAAAACTACAACATTGGATTTGTTAACGTAACGGACACCCCATACCCAGAGATGATTGCGGCGGCTCGGCGGATACACGGCGAAGCCTATGCGATTCGTTCCGGAGGATCCAAATGAAACACCGGATCTAACCGCCTGGGGCCTATACGATCACTCGGTGAGTTACGAAATGGCCAAGCGCCTCAACAAGGTCCTCCTTGGCGATGGGCTTCGAAATGTATTCGTCCATTCCGGCCTCGATGCACAATTCTCGGTCGCCTTCCATTGCATTCGCCGTCATAGCGATGATAAAGGTGTGCCCTCCGGCGACCGCCTCACGGCGGCGAATCTCCTTCGTTGCCTCAAATCCATTCATGATCGGCATTTGGCAATCCATAAACACGACTTCAAAGGAGCACGATTGAACTGCCTCGACTGCTTCCGCACCGTTACAGGAGATTTCGACGATTAACCCAAGCTTCTCCAATAAGCTTTGTGCGACCAACTGGTTGACCTCATTGTCCTCAACCAAGAGTGCCCTGACGCCCTGAAATCTTCCGGCATCATCGGTAGAGTAAATATCAGCCACGGCCTCGACAGTCTCCTCGCTCGTCGCGATACCGAAGGACAACTCGAACCAGAAACAGCTTCCTTCTCCGATCGTGCTGTCTACCCCGATTTGACCACCCATCATGTCCACGAATCGCTTGGTGATCGTCAAGCCAAGTCCGGTCCCCTCGAACCGACGGTTCATTGAACCGTCGGCTTGTGTAAAACTATCAAATATCTGCAGCAAGCTGGTTTCGGGAATGCCGATTCCCGTGTCCGCGACTTCGACTCTTACCTGTACCTGGTCTTCCGTCCGTTCAGTTTCTCGCACGGTTACCGTAACTCCGCCAACTTGTGTGAACTTGATTGCGTTTCCTACCAGATTCACTAGAATTTGCCGCATACGGTGGGAATCTCCGACGAGTGTCGCTGGGACGCAGTTGTCGACCTCAAAAGAGAGATCAAGACCATCCGCCTCAGCCCTAACGCGCAGAAGGTGCCAAACATCGGTGACGATTTCGCGGATGCTAAACGGAGCTTTATGAACCGTCATTCGTCCTGCTTCAATCTTCGATAAATCGAGAATATCATTAATAACTGCAAGCAGCGATTCTCCGCAGGACCGAATGGCTCGAGCATGGCTCCTCTGAGTTTCGTTGAGATCGGAGTCCAAGAGAAGACTTGCTAGGCCGACCACCCCGTTCATTGGAGTCCGAATTTCGTGGCTCATATTAGCGAGAAACTCCGACTTATGCCGACTCGCCTGCCTTGCCAACTCGTTCGCGGCAGTGAGTTCTCGGTTCAGTTGGTTCAGCCGCTCAGACTGGCGTTGAGCCCAAGTCGCCCTTTGCCGAGCTTCCGCAAGCTTTACATTCTTCTCGATCTCTCGATTCGTTTCGGCAGCGATCTGGTTGTTTAGCTCCACGAGGATATCGCAGGCTTCCCTATGGCGATCCGATTGGCGGTACGCCTGAATCAGTGCGTCCGTAGCTCGGCGATAGACTACTGCCGAGTCATGTTCCTTTGCCATGACCCGGCACTGAATCAGAAAGTCGATCGCCAATTCGTATCGCTGCCCCCTCAGATAGGTGTTTCCCAGATCCCATAGTGGTTCGGGAATACTTGCTCGTTGCCCACAACTTCGATAAAGTTCTTGGGCTTCCAACGCGACCGCTAGCGCTTCCTCGTCGCAACCCCGGTGAGCGAGAACCTGAACGATATTGGAACGGAAGATTGCCCTAAAGTAAAGATCGTCCGGTTCGATGATTTTCAACCCCTGTTCGAGATAAGGGAGAGCTTCATCGTACCGACCAATTTCACACAGCGAGTCAGCCAGATTGTTGTAGATATAGAGGCTATTCAGATGATCGAGGTCATCTGGATACTGGCGGAGTGTCCGTTTGTAGTGCGCGACAGCTTCTGCTGATCGCCCCAGATCCGCCAAGATGTAGCCGACACTGGATGCAAGCGCAACTGCGTCTCGACCGAGACCGTCTTTTGCGGCCATGCTAAAAGCCGATTTCGCTAAGCGGAGGCCCTTTTGCGAATGGCCAAGGTCGTGATAAATCAATCCCTGCATCGCAAGTGCCCTGGCAAAGTGGCCACGAGCGGGGGTCTCCCTGAGGAGTTCGGTGGCCCTAACCGCATGTACAAGCGCCTCGCCGTCAGAATCCCAACGCGTGGCCCGTGCGACAAGCGTGTGGAGAACGCCCGCCACCACTGGAAACTGCGACTCATCGACTTGGGAGAGCATGCGCCGGGCAGATTTCGCAGCCCGCTTGGGATCGGTGAACCGCAGCCGATTCAGACTATCGATCAAATCGTCTAGATGTTGATCGTCAGTCAACCAGAGGGGCATATTCTTACGCTTACTCATGGTCTGTCTGCCGCTAACCGTACCATTGCTTGTTTGTTCGATAACCCGGGAATAGCGCTCCTAGCGCTTAACCCTACTTTCATAGGTGACCGTTACAATCCCACCACGCTAGAATCCCTGCCCACCAAACGAACCAATTCATAGATTATAAGAGCCAACGAGGCTGGTTTTGTATCTCACCATCCCAAGTCGTGCTTCAAAACTTCCGCAAGTTGAGCACCCATGATCTCATCCGTCTTGATGCTCGGATGCCAATCGGCCCCGAACCCGTTCTCTTGTTTCTGCGAATCGAAGTCGAGCAAATGCAGCCGATGATCACCGATGTCGGCGTTTATCTTTTGAAGATACGTCTTTAATGTCGCCAAAGGGTCGCCGAACATCATTGGACCCGTCGTCGCGTAGATCTGGGCCTTTGGGTAATGGCTCCAAATCCGCCGTATGAACGTCTCGTACGCGCTGGTCCACTTGTCTTCGTCGGGCGCTTGCTTGCCAAAGTCGTTGGTCGCCAAATTAATAATTACCGCTGCTGGCGCCGGTCCTTTGAAATCGTAGACCGGATTGGCCTGGGTCGGCAAGATGCAGTCGTAGATCTCCGGTGTGGTGTCATCGGGCCACATTTTACGGCCTGACCAAGCAATGATCGTGACATCTGCATTCACCAAGCGCGCCGCGACGCTTGCATAACTCTCGTACGCGTTCTCGGTCTCAGGCTTAAATCTCTCGGTTTGGTCCTTCCCTTCATTTCCATATCCGCATGTGATCGAGTCGCCGACGAATTCGATGTTTCGTGTCTTGCGGCGGGCCTTCAACAACTTGCCGTTCGGCACGTCAAAACCCTCGAATTTCGTGGGCCCCATAAACGCCTCTGCCCGGCGAACTAGACTGACATCGTGATCTTGGTCGGTCACAAGGTCGACCGCATATTGGCCCTGTCCCTTCTTGATTGGAAGGACGCCTTTATCCTTCCCATCAACCACCGTCTCCCACCCGCATCCATTGGCATCGTCCATCGTAACGACGATGCTTGCTCCATGAACACGCAGTCGAACTTCGCTTGCCGACCATTCACAAGCAGGCGCAGCCTTATCCGACCAATCGAATCGTCCGATATACACAATGCGAGAATCGTCGGGTGCAATCGTCCCCAGTACGCCAAGGGCCAGACATGCGAGAATCATTTACAGTTCACTCCTTAAACGTCTTCGTTTTACCTCTCCGGTCATCGCGTTAACCCGACTTATCAAGAACCGGATGGAGGGACGATTCCCATCCTCTGATCTGTGGCAAAATGCGTCTTAAGGCTTCCAGCCCATGAACCCGTACATTCTCCTGACCGCCATGTTGTTACTCCAAGGAGGGTCGGTACTTCTCGGCCAAATCGCTTCGGTTGGCAATCGCCCGAACGTATTCCAAAGTCGCACCTATAAGCCAACACCATTGCCTACCTTCGAGCAATGCCGGCAACTGCTCCCTCAACCTGTCGTGACCGATCACCCCGATTGGGAGAGCCTTTACTGGAAGGCTTGGGATCTAGCATTTCAGCATCTGATGCAGCCACACCCCGGCAGCGGCTTTGTTAGCAACTTTATTGACCCCGCTTTCAATGGCAACACTTTCCAGTGGGACTCCTGCTTCATGGTCATGTTCGCTCACTACGCGGAGCCAGAGTTCCATGCCATTGGAACCCTCGACAACTTTTATGCGAAGCAGCACGAGGACGGCTATATTTGCCGCGAGATCATACGCTCTAACGGCAAGGATTATCAACTCGGCGGGATCGACAACACCATTAATCCTCCCTTGTACTCTTGGGTCGAGTGGGAGAACTACCTTCTCACCGGGGACAAGACCCGGTTTAGAGACGTGCTGCCGCGGTTGGTCAAATACTACGAGTGGCTCAAGACCCATAGACGACGCGAGAACGGCCTCTACTGGAACACCGGACTGGGAGCTGGAGAAGACGATCTCGTTCGAAACGAGACCGCATTTTCGTGGGTGGACATGACCGCCCAACAGGCTGGTAATGCCTACTACATTGCCCGCATCGCTGAGCAAGTCGGAGAGACTGAAGTAGCTCGCTTCTTTGACTCGGAGAACACGAGTCTCTCAAAGCTAGTGACCCGTTCGATGTGGGATCCGAAAACTGGCTTCTACTATGACCTCAAAAAGGACGGCACGCCGACGGGGGTCAAAACCATCCTCGGTTTCTGGCCGATCCTTGCCCACATCGCATCCAGGAAACAGGCCGCCGATCTTGTTCGTCACCTAAAGAATCCAAGGGAATTCTGGCGCCAGAACCTCGTACCGGCGCTTGCTGCCGACGAGGCCGGATACTCTGCGGACGGGCAATACTGGAATGGAGCGGTGTGGACTCCGACCAATTTCATGGTGATCAAAAGCCTGGAAGACTATGGCTACCAGGATCTGGCGTCGAAAGTGACTTCGATCTATCTAGCAAATATGTCACAAGTACTAAAGGAGTCCGGGACAATCTGGGAAAATTATGCGCCTGACAAGCCGGCGGGCCATGGCGCACGGGACATGGTTGGATGGAGCGGCGACGGCCCGATTGCGCTTCTGATAGAAAACGTCCTTGGAATTCGTGGGCTTGCATCGTCTCACCGAGTCTTCTGGCGTCCCCGTTTGGCTGGCGAGAATGGCCTCAAGAACCTAAGGGTCGGATCGACCCACGTGAGCCTGGTTGCAGGTCCAATCTCTAACGGCGCTCGTGACTTGTCAATGACCACCGATGAACCGATCTCCGTTACCGTTGATACCGATGCCGGCAAGCCGATGCAAGTCAATTTGATGCCCGGCATAACCCGTAAGACCGTAAAGGCCATCTCATTGGAGCTGTAAGTTCATCGGAATGTAAGAGACAAGGAGCATCTCCCGCTTCAAGTGACTTCGGCCCAATTGCGAGGTGGTAGATCACCAACGCTCCGCACACAGTCCAGACATGGACACCGATCCATCCGACCAACGCGTAAGAGAATAAGTGCGGTGGCGCCGCTCTGGAACGATCTCGGTTCCAAGCCTCGGTTCTCCCAATCCACGTCCCAGTGGGATGCTGGTTTTCACGCGCGGCATTCGATTCTGTGATAGATTATTTGAACTGCTACGAAACCGATTTCTGAAAGCGGTTTCTCAACCTTCAAAGAAGAAGAAGACGTGCTTAGTCATAGCAAAAAACGCCGTTTCACCTCTTGCCTGGAGCCGTTTCGGGCGTTATGCGTTTTGCCTGCTTGAGGATTGCGACACTGCTTTTCTTTGTGTTTTTCCTCTCCCATGCGGTTTGGGTTGCCCGTCCTCCCGCTCCGACTGCTAAGAACGGACCGGTCACCATCGAACTGGTGGTATGGGGAATTCCGTTCGAGCTCGCGCTTTACAAGGACGAATACATTCCGGAATTTGAGCGTGAGAATCCGGACATCAAGGTCAAGTCGCTGAATTTTGAGGATTACGAGAGCTCGATCCTGGTCTCCTACGCCGGCGGTATGATGCCTGACGTAGTTCGAGAACACTTCGATATCGGCATCAATTGGATTCACGGGGCATGAATCTGCCCCTTGACCGGTACATCGACGGTTCGGGAGGCATCGACCGAAAAGACTTCCTTCCTGAGACGTGGGCCGGTTTGAAGTACCGAGGCAACCCATAGGGCGTGCCTCAAGACATCAACATGTTGGGCCTTTTCTGCAACATGGATCTGTTCGACAAAGCAGGCTTGAAATACCCTGACAGCACATGGACGTGGGCTGATCTGAAAAACGTATCCGGCAAACTTACGCGGCTAGGATCGGATGGGCACCCACTCACGATGGGCCTCGACCTCGCTTGGGGAGCCGATACGTTCCGGCCGTTTCTGTTGCAGGCAAAAGGCGAATTTTGGAATCCCGACGGAATCACTCCTGCTTTTGATTCCCCGGAGGCGGTACGCGCCCTCAAGTTCTATAAATCCCTTCTTAAAACCTATAGTCTGACCCAATCAGGAGCCACGAATTCGGGAGGACTGGGACCGGACAAGTTCTTCGAAAGCGGTCGAATCGCCCTCTATATCGACGGCAGTTGGCGAAGCCCGTCGCTGAAGAAAGACGCCCCCGGTCTCCGGTTTGGCGTCGCTCCCCTTCCCCGGGGAGACATCCCCATGTCTTCAAGCGTCTCCTGTTTCTGGGGAGTCAGCAGCCAGACGAAGCACCCCGCTGAAGCTTGGAGGTTGACCAAGTTTCTATTCAGCAAATGGGCGCTGACCCGATATTGGCAGGTGCTTTGGGTAGCTCCTCCTGCACGATGGTCGGTGATCCAGTCGCCCGATTACAAACATGTGACCGGCGTGGGCAAGAACAACCCTGGCATCGACTCTCCCGCCGAATTTCGCGAGAAGTGTGACTGGATTGAGGAGGTGTTACGGAACAACTGGACGACGACCGAACCCAGTGGACCGTTCACCTCAATTGCGATGGCACATCTTCACAAAGCGGTAGACCAGGTCTTGTTGGAGAACCGAGATCCCGCAGAGGCTCTGCACGAAGCGGCCAAGTTAGCCGAGGCTGATATTCGGGAAGCTCAGAAGGGGTTTCCGTGAGCGCTGCATCCAACCGGAACAAAGTGGGCTGGGACTTCATCGCTCCTGCAATGGCGTTCCTCGCGGTTTTTATTGCATTGCCGACTGTTCTTGGTATCGGACTGAGCTTCTTTCGCATGGACGGCATAGGGCCGACTGCATTTGCGGGAAGTGACAATTACCGGAGACTCGCTGGAGACCATGTGGCTTGGCTGAGCCTCGAAAACACCCTCATCTACGTACTCATGACCCTTCCGGTAGGTCTGGCTCTTGCCCTTGGAATCGCGCTTGCGCTGCATCAAAAGTGGCTTGCCTCCTAAAGCGCAACCCAAAGCTAAATGCTCGCGTAAAGCACACAAAGTCAGGAGAGTTGCTTATTCTTTCGAAGGACTTTAGCCTACCACCAACCGCCCTGAAAGTGGGCAACATGCCATCAAAAAGTTCTCTATCCAATCCGAAATAAACGGTAAGCAGCAATATTAGCAGGGCAGAGGAATCGCGTTTATATGGCCATTATGACGCTGTAATCTCAGGCTCCATTGCCGTTTATTGTATTAATACCTCTACATTTACATGTCAAGCGATGTGCAGTTGCCTGGCCCAATGTCACTCAAGGTGTTCAACGATTTACCGACTTATCGCGTCTACGTGTAGTCCGTTGGAAAAGCTGGTGTCATGCAGGAAGGGCGAATGAGCCGCGCTTGATGTCGGAGAACGCCTGTGAGTCTTTTGCGGCCAATCCTATGGAGTACCATGTCACTTAGAATTGTGGAAGGAGATCTCCTTGATCAGGAGGCGGACGTTATTGTCAATGCATGGAATCGAAACGTAATTCCATGGTGGCTTCTCTTGCCTCAGGGCGTGTCTGGCGCTATCAAAAAAAGGGCGGGGCTTCAGCCGTTTCGGGAACTTGCGAGATTCGGTCCGATCCCGCTCGGTAAAGCCGTCGTTACCTCGGCAGGCAAACTTCCCTATCGAGCAATCATCCACGTTGCTGGGATCAATCTCATGTGGAGGGCCTCCAAACGCTCGATATCCGAATCGGCTAAGTCTGCAATTGAAGAGGCAAGGAAGTTAGAAGTTCGCTCAATCGCTTTCCCGATAATCGGGGCCGGCTCAGGAGGTTTTGGGCCGGATCGAGCAGAACGAATCTTAGTCGACTCACTTCGCGCGTTCGAAAATGAACTTGAGATTATTGTTGTCAGGTTTAAGAAATAGATTCCCACGCGGTCTGACAGGACGTTCCGCTCAGGGCATGAAACTTTGATAGACGGCGAGAATACGCTTCAGCTCCATTGAATTCCGGTAAAAACTTGATGTGGAATTGATAGAAGAACGGTTCGGGCGAGTTCTGGTTTTGTATTACAGCAAAGACGGACACACGAAGGCGATGGCGGAGCTTGTGGGGGAAGGCGCACGGAGCATTCCTCAAACTGAAGTGAGAGTTGTCGGCTTGTCGGAAGCGTCGCCGGAGGACCTGGTCTGGTGCGACGGAATCGCCCTTGGCTCTCCCACCAACATCGGCTCCATCAGTTGGGAGATGAAACGATGGTGGGACGTAACCGTCGAGCCACTTTGGCCCAAGGTCGACGGAAAGCTCGGATGCGCGTTTAGCTCCTCCGGTGGTTTGGCTGGCGGAGGCGAGTTGACCTGCATGACCCTCCTTACCGTTCTCATGAACTACGGATTCCTCGTCTTCGGCGTCACAGACTATGTTGCTCCGGGCCAGACCCTGCACTACGGAGCCGTTTGCGCTGGAACGCCTCAGAGTGAGGGGGATAAGGAAGCTTGCCGACGCTTGGGGCGTCGCCTCTCAGAGTGGGTGCAGACCCTTGTTTGCCACCGGCCTGAGTTCGCGCCAAGTCACGCCGTTCTAAGAAGGGCGCCCAATTCCTGATAGCCAGCTTCCGTTCAAAATAAGTGGCTTCCGCGTCCCCGGTCCGTAATGGTGGGCCCGACATTGAGGCATGTCGACCAATACTGGAGGGCCCGACCGTTCGGTGGCACTGACATCGACAATGGAATACACGATGTTCTGGACATCATTCCGATCGGGCTTGAACCTCTAGCGCGCTAATTAGTCGAAATAATATACGAACTATTTCGTATATTGTGGTTGGCATTATACGAAGGGCTTCGTATAATGGTTCTTAGAGAAATGGATACTCGACCGACGAACAGCGAATTGGAGATTCTGACCGTCCTTTGGAGACGCGGGCCGTGTTCAGTACGCGATGTGCATCAAGAGATTGAGGCAAAGCGCAGGACTGGATACACGACCGTACTCAAACTCATGCAGATCATGGCTGAGAAAGGGCTCGTAACCCGAGATGAGGAGAATCGGGCTCATATATATGCTGCAAATATCGTGGAGAGCGACGCCCAAAGCGGCCTTGTCAACGATCTTGTCGATCGGGCATTCGGCGGATCCGCTCACAAACTGGCCCTTCACGCTCTCGGCTCTCAAAAAGCAACTCAGGAGGAACTGGATGAGATCCGCAAGTTCCTGGACCAATTAGGAGGAACTCAATGAATCTATCTCAGACGCTGGGCTGGACCCTGGTTCATTCGGTTTGGGAGATTGCAGTAATCGCCGTGGCATTCCTTCTTGTCAATCTAGGACTCAGGCGGGCCAACCCAAACGTGCGCTACTTGGCGGCACTCACAGCACTTGCCGCGTGCTTGATTGCTCCGACGATCACAGGTATTAATTTGGCACAAGACGTGTTTTCGCCAAAACCGACTGATTTCAGTTTGCCGCTGAAATCAACCTCGGCGAAAGTTGAACCACTGTTGCTTACAATTTGGCTACCTACCGAAGCAAACCACTCCCCAAAGGTCAACGTCCTTGGAGAGCGACTTACCCCGATCTTGCCCTCCGTCGTGGTCTTCTGGCTTCTAGGATTGGCGGTTATGTGTGTACGACTGGCAGGCGGATTGCTGGTGCTTGAGCGAATTAAATACAGAGCCATGTTCAGTGGCGACGATCACTGGCAAGCCATCACGGCATCGTTAGCAGGGAAGCTAGGCGTGCGCCGTTCAGTTTTATTGAAGATATCCCATCAAATTAACTCGCCAGCGGTGATCGGAATGTTCAAGGTGGTCATTCTGCTTCCAGCAAGTGTGGTCACCAAGCTGAGTCCAGAGGACGTCGAGGCACTCCTGACACATGAACTTGCACATGTGCGGCGGTTCGACTATGCCGTCAATCTGGTCCAATCGATGGTGGAGGCTCTGCTTTTCTACCATCCATGCGTCTGGTGGATCTCACGTGTCGTCCGTGAAGAGCGAGAGCACTGCTGCGACGATGTCGCCTTAACGACATTGGGAGATCGTGGTCAATATGCCCAGGCACTGATTCGCCTGGAAGAGCTGCGATTATCGGCTCCTTCCTTGGCGATGGCGGCTGCTAACGGTTCGCTTCTGGAGCGGATACGTCGAATTGTTCTGCCGAAACACTCACGAGTTATCCACGCATCGACATGGGGAGTATTGGCCGCCTCGGCATCGCTGTCGATCTGTCTTGCCGGAACCCTGACCCCAAAGAGGGCCCCTTCGAAGCCGAACTTGCCTCCCAAAACTGTGCAGGCTAGTCACGCAACGGCCTCCACCGAGAGCATTCAGGCCGTGATCCCTGGAGCCAAGAGTAATCACACCCATCAAAAACCTAATGAACAGGTCAAAGTGGCTTCTTTCCGACGCGCACCGCTCAAGAAGGCTCGGCTGCATTTACGAACCAAAGCAACCAGCCCAGGTCGAACGAATTCCAAGTTGAGTTCCACCAAACCCACTCTGGATTCCCGAATCGTGGGCCATTGGACCGCACAGATCCCAAACGTGCAAGTTTCCTACCCGCCTAAAGACGGAAAACCTGCCTATCACTTCATCTACACAGGGATCGTTTCCTTAGAGATCAATAACGACCACACGTTTTCTCGTCAGATGGATGGCCTAGGCGCCCCGCACCAAGTTGGGTTCATATCCAAAGGATCATGGTCCGTTAGCGGCAAATTCGTGACTCTCACAGGTGAACATACGGCCCCCCTCATCTGCACGCTAAGCCAGGACGGCAAGACCCTCGAACATATCGACCGACAAACTTGGAGTGAAATGCAGAAGACACGAAAGGGTTTGTATTGGATCGAGATGAGGAATTTCAGCCGACACTGACCCCAAAAATCGAAAGCTCAACCTGAAAATCACCATAACAAGATGAATGGGGCCGATTGGCCCCAATTAAATCTTCCCTGCCAAACAAGACACCCCCGAACGTTGAAGGTGGACGATGAACCGAGATAGGCTGCCTAGACCAATTGGATTTGTTGCTTTGATTTGCTTCATAAGCGGATTTGTCGTGGCGGCCCGTCTCTCCATGGGGCGAGCACAAATCGCTCGCGACAACGAAAGGGCGATTAGCGAGCAATATAAGCTGATCGTACTGCTCCGCGCGAAGAACTTCAAACTCATTAAGCAACTCGCCATGGAGGGCACCCGGGATTCAAAGGCTGTGAATCCAGACTCTCACAGTCCGCATCCAACTCGTGAGACGTTTGCCTCAGTTGGGCGCAGCGCAAGCAGCGCCAGGTGAAATAGGGGCCAATCCACTTTCCAGCACACAGGCGAGACGCATTCGATTTTCAGCCGACTCAGTCCGAGTGGTATCCTTCTGAAAGGGGTTTCAGAAATCTGTTTCATCATACTGCTTGTGTTGGCTAGGTTCCTTTCATGAGACGCAGTTCTATATCGATACGCCAGGTTGCCGAAAGGGCCGGGGTTTCGCCGGCGACCGTGTCCCGAGTTCTAAGCGGTCGCGCTTCCGAACAAATTGCAGTGGAGACGCGTAAGCGAGTCGAGGCGGTAGTCGCCGAAATGGGCTATTACCCGAACGCAATGGCCCGCGGCTTGGCAAGAAACCGTACTAACGCGATCGGCCTTGTTTTCCTGCATCAACACAGTCCCCTCCACACCTCCGAGTCGTTTACGATGTTCCTGGACGGAGTTTTGTCAGAGGCGACTTACCGTCAAAGAGACACCCTGATCTGCACGAGCTACTCCTGGTCGGACGGACGGAACAATATGGCGGCCCTGCTTGACAGACGATGTGATGGTTTGATCCTCGTCGTCCCCAGGACCGACAACCCTGTCACCGACATGCTCAAGGAATATGAGATTCCGTTTGTGATTCTTGGAGGGAGAAGCGATGACCCCTCGGTCTCGTTTGTGGATACCGATTGCATCGGTGAAAGCAGACGTCTCGTGAATTACCTATTCCAATTGGGCCATAAGCGGATCGCCCTAGCCCAAGGTCACGACTACCCGTACTTGACTTACGCGACGGACCGACTGGAAGGGTACCGTCAGGCTCACAGAGATCAGAACATGCGCCTTAACTCCGAGCTTATCTTCGATCTGGTTGACCCAGATCACAATTTAGGCACGCTTATGCAACTTCCTCCCAGCTTGCGTCCAACCGCGATTTTCGGTGCATGCGACGCCAATGCATTGCACGCGATGGACCAATTGAGGCGCGCCAAAATTAGAGTCCCCGAGGATATATCGGTTGTGGGATACGACGATATCCTTAGCGCAGCCAAGGCGACGCCCGCCCTTACGACCATCAAGCAGCCGCTCAAGACGATGGGAGAGCAGGCCGTCAAGGCGCTTTTGGATCTGATTGATTGCAAGGTGGAAACTCCTCAACGAATGTTCCTCCCCACGGAATTGGTCGTTCGCGAATCCGCCACGCCTCCGAACTCCTAACCCTCCTTACCGAACCGGTAGTGTGATAAGATAAAACGACGATGAAATCGGTTTCTGAAATCGGTTTCTGAGTCGTCTTTGGGTTTTTTGGAGTACACGGCATTCGACGCTGAAATGCTGAGAGGGAACGACATGGAATTCACGGTTCTAGAGCAGTGGATCAATCGGACGGTATGGATGGATGGATGTGACGTCGAGACCGAGGCTCGTCAGTCTCGTGAGGAGGGTCGAGCAATTTGCGAACTCGAAACCGACTTCAAACGCTTATCGGCGGTTCCCAAGCCGTATGAGAGTTGGTACACGCCGGTGGGTGCGGGTCGGAACGCCCAATGGCTGCACGAGGTCCAAGAGATCATCGATCGAGTTCAAAGCCTTCCCTACCGCTCGGATTTCCCCTACGTGGAGCCAGACGATCTCGAGGCGATTCGCGCTGCCCGCCCTCCATCGGTCCTAATCGGAAAATGGTCGTGCGATGAGGGCCTGTGGTTCGAAAAACTGTCCGGTGGATTGCTTGGGCGTATCTGTGGGTGCATGCTCGGAAAGCCGGTCGAGGGCTGGAATCGAGCGAGCATTCGAGCCGTCGCTGCGTTGGCTGGAAACTGGCCAATTGCGGATTATCTCAGAAAGCTGACACCAGAAGAAGATTCCCGATTGGATCCAAAATCTCGGCGCTTTGTTTGTCCTGACTCTTGGCTCAAGAATGGTATCGATGGGATGGTCGAGGATGACGATACCAACTACACCACCATAGGTTTCGCGATCCTCGAAAAGTACGGTCGTGACTTTACCCCTCTTGACGTCGCCGCGTACTGGTGCGGCAATGTCCCGATCCTACACACCTGTACCGCCGAACGGGTCGCCTACCGAAACTTCGTGTCACATATAGTTCCGCCCCACTCGGCTACACATCGAAATCCATATCGGGAGTGGATCGGAGCCCAAATCAGGGCAGATTACTTCGGCTACGCCAACCCTGGGAATCCAGAGCGGGCAGCCGAATGGGCATGGCGCGATGCCTGCGTTAGCCATGTTAAGAACGGCATCTATGGTGAGATGTGGGTAGCGGCAATGTTGGCTGCCGCCTACGTCGAGAGTGATTGGAAGACGATCATCCTAGCTGGATTAGCCCAAATTCCAGTCAAATGTCGGTTACGGGAGGACGTCGAAATGGTTTTGGGCGCATATGCAAACGGGGATAGCTTCGAAATGACGATGGACCACATCCATGACCAATGGGACGAAACAGATCACCACGACTGGTGCCATACCAATTCAAATGCCCAAGTAGTTGCGGCCGCACTTCTGTATGGCGAAGACAGCTACGAGAAAACAATCTGCCTGTCCATCATGCACGGCTTCGACACAGACTGTAATGCAGCGACCTGCGGCAGTCTTTGGGGAGTCGTTCACGGGGCTTCCGCCCTCCCCGCCAAGTGGACTGCCCCCATGAATGACACGATCCGAACCGGCGTGCACGGCTACCATGAGGTCGCCATTTCGAAGTTGGCCAAGGACATGCTCGAGACTGCCAAAGCAAACCTTTGACGTTACGCAGAAATGTAGTTCGTTTCGGGATTGTCACAAGGAGTCACGGGATAAGATAATGCCGGTTAATCGAGTTGTCCAGTCAACGCGGACAAAGGAAAATTCATGTATCTCAACAAAAGTTCGTCGCTAGCTCCCGATGGTTCCGCGATTTCCCACGGCTCCAAGACCGCATGGTCTGTCCGAATTTGTCTAGCACTTTGTATGATCGCCGTCGCGGGATGCGGGAATTCCGATTCCGCAACATCCAGTTCAACCCCCTCGACGGCTCCCGCGACTAAAGGCAAGCCAACTGTGGCTTTAGTCATGAAATCTCTGGCCAATGCGTTCTTCCAAACGATGGAGGAAGGAGCAAAGAAACACCAGCAGCAGCACTCGGCCGACTATGAACTGGTTGCGAACGGCATAGAAAACGAGCAGGACGTGCCCAAACAAGTGGAGCTAATGGAGCAGATGATCTCCCGAAAGGTCGACGCGATCGTCATCGCCCCCGCGGACTCAAAGGCGCTAGTTCCTGTGTGTAAGAAGGCGCAAGACGCCGGAATCGTCGTCGTGAATATCGATAACAAGCTGGATGCCGACGCTCTCAAAGAGAAACAGACGACAATTCCGTTTGTGGGTCCAGACAATCGAAAGGGTGCCAAGATGGTGGGAGAATATCTCGCCAAGAGCTTGAAACCGGGCGACCAGGTGGCGATTATCGGCGGATTGCCAGGCGCCTTTAATGGAGCACAACGGCAATTAGGATTTGAGGACGCGATGGTGGAAGCCAAAGCTAAAGTCGTCACATCGCAGCCCGCTGACTGGGACACGGGCAAGGCGAGTTCCATTGTCGGAGCGATTCTCCCCCAGTATCCCCAACTTAAGGCGATCCTATGTGCTAACGACAGCATGGCGCTTGGAGCGATCGGCGCCCTCAATGGGGCTAACCGGCTCAAACAGGTATTGGTCGTTGGGTTTGACAATATCGCTGCCGTCAAGCAGCTCATCCACGAGGGCAAGGTGCTCTGCACGGCGGATCAACATGGTGATCAGATTGCGGTCCAAGGGATCCAGTATGCACTCGACATTCTGCAAAAGAAAGCGACGCCCCAAGACAAGGAGCTACCCGTCGACCTTGTAAACCTGGAGACTCTTTCAAGTTCGAAGGTTCAATGACACATCGCTTGTTCGAGGCGGAGGGCCTCGTGAAGCGGTTTGGCAGTACTACCGCTCTTGATGACGTGCAACTTTATCTTGCTCCAGGCGAGATACATGCCCTTGTAGGTGAAAATGGGGCTGGAAAGAGCACGCTCGCATCGATCTTATGTGGGCTCTCTCGACCCGACCGAGGCCAGATGCGCTTGTCGGGAAACCCATTTGCTCCACCTTCTCGGGTCGAAGCTGAAAGGCTGGGAGTTCGGATCGTTATGCAGGAACTCAACCTCATCGGTACCCTTTCGGTTGCCGAGAATCTCTTCCTACGAAAGCTGCCCCGAAAATTCGGCATCATCGACTACCCGCGGCTTCATCGACAAGCCCAATTGCTCTTGCATCGCGTAGGGCTCGACAATATCGATCCAAAGTGGCCGGTCGAGAGCCTGGGAGTCGGCATAAGACAGATGATCGAGATTGCGGCCGCGCTCTCCGAGGAGTGTCGGTTGCTCATTTTGGATGAGCCGACTGCGGCCCTTACCGGTGGAGAAACCGAACTTCTCTTCAGCCATCTACTTCGCCTTAAACAGGCAGGTACCGCCATCGTTTACGTCTCACACCGCATGGAAGAGATCAAGCGGATGGCCGATCGCATCACCATCCTAAGGGACGGAAAGCTAGTATCAAGCCAACCAGCAAACGAACTTTCATTGGACGATGTCATTCGCCTTATGGTGGGGCGTGAGGTCGGTAGAGAGGTCTGGTGTCCAAAGCAAAGGGGCAAGGCGGCGCTCCAGGTAACCCGTTTACGCAGCGAACCAGTGGTCAAGGACGTGAGTTTTGAACTCTTCGAAGGGGAGATCTTGGGGGTTGCGGGCCTAATGGGCTCCGGTCGAACGGAGACGGTAAGAGCCGTCTTCGGCGCCGATCACCGATCGGCTGGAGAGATGTATCTCGATGGGTCTGTCCACCCAGCTCGAATTCGAGGGACGAGTGACGCCGTCCAAGCTGGTTTGGCACTCCTGACCGAAGATCGCAAAGATCAAGGCTTACTCCTAACCCGCCCGATTCGAGAGAACGTCACCTTGCCGCAGTTGCGCCAACTCGCCCGATCGGGCGGCTGGATTCGACGGCGAAAAGAGAACGGTCGAGCCGAGGGCCTTGTCAAGCAGTTGGATGTTCGCTGTCGCTCCATCGAACAAACGGTTGGCGAGTTGAGTGGTGGAAATCAACAGAAAGTAGTGTTCGCAAAATGGATTGGAACGGACTGCCGGGTACTGCTCGTCGACGAGCCGACTCGAGGTATCGACGTCGGGGCTAAGTTCGAAATCTACTCCCTGCTCAATTCCCTTGCATCCCAAGGCAAGGCGATCATGGTAGTTTCCTCCGATCTAACCGAATTGATGGCAATCTGCGACCGGATTCTCGTCATGTCGGTGGGACAAGTCGCCGCGAATTTTAGGCGCGGAGAGTGGACGGCGGATAGCATCATGTCGGCCGCTCTGTCCGGCCACACCAACCAGGGCGAGAATGAGGTGCTTCACTAACCGTGGCATTGAAAGACCTGAAGCGTATGCTGGCCGAATATGCGGGACTCGTATTGGTCCTGGTCGCCTTGGTGGCATTCTTTAGTTTCAAAGCTGGCAATTTCGCTACTTCGGCAACGTTTGTGACCATCGCGAACCAAATTCCCTCTCAAGTGTTGGTCGCGATCGGGGTTACCTATGTGCTGGTAGTCGCCGAGATCGACCTATCTGTGGGTTCTGTGCTTGGGTTGAGCGGAGCAGTGCTAGGGGTCTTGTTTCTGCAGCGACACCTCCCCTTGCCGGTGGCGATCGGCGGATGCTTGGTGGTCGGATTGCTTTGCGGCCTCTTCAACGGGTTCGTCACAACCGTGTTTAAGCTTCCCTCATTCATCGTTACTCTGGGAGCGTTGGAAATTGCCAGAGGAAGCACCTATTGGGTTTCGCACTCCCAAACCCAATATATCGGTTCGCCGATCGAGTCAATTGCCGGGACGTCCGCATTCGGACTTTCCCTGCCGTTTTTGGTCGCAATCATGCTCGTGATTCTGGGCCAACTCGTCCTGAGTCGTACTGTTTTTGGTCGATATATGGTGGCGATCGGGACGAACGCGGAAGCGGTGCGCTTGTCAGGCATCGATCCCAGGCCCATTAAGCGGATGGTCTTCATTATGAGCGGACTACTAGCTGCCTTCGCCGCATTGATTGATACGTCTCGATTTCAAAGCGCAGACCCAAATGCTGGCGTGGGACTCGAACTACAAGCAATTGCGGCCGTCGTAATTGGTGGTACCAGTTTGATGGGCGGTCGCGGGTCTGTCGTGAGTTCGTTTGTCGGTGTTCTGATCATTGCGGTCTTGGGTTCGGGCCTAGCGGCAATGGGTGCACAGGACGAGGTAAAGCGCGTTGTGACCGGATGCGTGATCGTCATCGCGGTCATTCTGGATCGATATCGACACCGACAGATGAGTGGTACCGAGTGATTGCTCCATGGAACATCAACGGCGGATAGTGCCATGAGTTATGAGAACGCCTGCGCGGCGCTGAACCTCGACATGCCACCTGTCATACCTCGGACCGAGTATTCCGCCGAATTCCATTGGCCCCTGATCGAAGCGGTGACCGGCGCCTCGGGCCTTCAAGAGTCGGATAACCCGACCCGATCTGCCGCGAGTCGGAAGTTCATCGAGGCTTGGGACTATGCCTTCGTCTGGTCGACTCTTATCTCCAGCGACGAATTTGGCCAGTACCGAACACGTATGGGTCACGCCCTGTACATGGCCGGCGGTGAAGATTGGGATGCAATTATCTCAAGTCCGTTTGTCAGTCCAGAGAGCGTTCTCGCCTTCAGGCCATTAGAATGCCTCCCGAGAGTAGATAAGGTTCGTACTCGGGAGCGTTTCGAAAGGCATTATCGAGAAAACTGCCTTAACTTTCCTACGACAGTCAATATGACCGGCATCTATGTGACGTGTATTTCCGGCCTGATCGATCTTTTCGGCTGGGATTTGCTCCTCGAAGCCCATGGCGACGATCCAGCACGGATGGGCGAGCTGACTGACGAATATTGCTCTTGGCTGCTGCCCTATTTTGAGGCCCTAGCGGAGGCAAACACGCCGATCGTCATGGTTCACGACGACTTGGTTTGGTCGAGTGGCGCTATATTCCGTCCTGAGTGGTATCGGCGATACGTCTTCCCTAATTATCGGCGACTCATTACCCCCCTACGAGAGGCAGGGGAAAAGGTGCTCTTTACCGCCGACGGGAATTACACGATGTTCGTCGACGACATCGCGGCATGCGGAGTGAGCGGCTTCGTTTTGGAGCCATGGACGGACATGGACTACGTCGCGGAGAAATACGGCAAAACTCACGTGATCGTGGGAAATGCCGACACCCGCATACTCCTTTCCGGCTCGAAATACGATATTGAGTGCGAGGTTAGGCGTTGCATCGATATCGGAAGGGACTGCCCAGGCTTCATCCTTGCCGTTGGCAATCACATCCCGCCCAACACGCCAGTTGAAAGTGCCCTGTATTACGATGAGTGTTATCGCCGATTGAGAGCCAGGTAACGAACGCGAACCTGGGTTTAACCGCTCGGTGAGGAAGCAGGTTCCGTGATTCCTCTTTCATCGTAGATTGGCCTTACCAAACGTCTAAACGTGGGAAGAAAAAGCCCGAAACCTAGGGTTGCTGCCGCGCCTACGCCGACGGCGATATAGAGCGTGACGGCTGGTCCCACATGTTGTTCGATCCAGCCGGAGAGGAGACTGCCAACCGGCATTGTTCCAAGAAAACACATGGCGTAGAACGACATCACTCGACCGCGAACGCGATCGGCGACGAGCGTCTGAACAAGAGTATTCGTACTTGCCAAGTGAATCATGGTGCCCAATCCGACAAAGATGAGGACCCCGCTTCCAATCCACTGGTTGGACGAAACGGCGAAGACCGCCAACCCGGTCGTAAACGCGGCGCACGAAAGAACAATCCACTTTCCGAGTCCCACGACGGATTTTCGCGATGCCAACATGATCGCGCCTACCAAGGCGCCGGCGCCGATTCCACTGTAGAGATGCCCTAGGGTGACCGCATTCCCATGATAGACGGCCTTTGCGTAAACGGGCATAAGCGTCTGATAGAAGCCTCTCACGAAACTCACCACAGATAGAAGCGTGAGCAGGGCAATGATCGGCCGATGCCCCTTAATGTAGCGCAGCCCCTCTCGAAGATCGGTAATCGGCTGGGCCTTTCCCAGCGGCGGCTTCCACGTGGGAGGCCGAATCAAAGCGAGGCTTAAGATGACCGCGAGAAAGCTGGCCGCATTGATAAGGAAGCAAATCCCTTCGCCGGTTTCATGGATCGTGATACCGGCGATAACAGGACCGATTAAGCTGGCAATATTGAATTGAGTCGAGTTTAGCGCGATCGCGTTGGGAAGCAGGGACCTGTCTTGGACCATATCGATCACAAACGACTGCCTGCCTGGATTGTCGAATGCATTCACAATGCCCACGAAAACGCTGAGAGCAAAAATCTCCCAAACCATGGCAGTTCCGGAAAGTACAAGAATTGCGAGAATCAACGCCTGAACCGCTTGCAGCGATTGAGTCAATATCAATAGCCGCCGTTTGTTCACTCTGTCCGTAACAGTTCCCGCAAACGGCGAGACGAGAAGCATGGGAATCTGTTGGGCAAAAAGAACCTCACCCAGCAGAGTTGCCGAACCGGTCATACGGTAAACGAGCCAGCTCATCGCAACGCTCTGCATCCATGTCCCGATCAGCGAAAGCGTCTGACCAATGAAGAACAGGCGATAGTTGCGAGACGTTAGCGCTCGGAAGATGGATCTCATACTGCGAGACAAAACCTTTACGAGCACTGATATCGGCCCGGCATCAACTTGATACCCCACAGCTGTGCGGCTTGGCGTTCTACACACGGTGGTGGGCTGAACAATACGGCTATTCAATTCGCATGGAACCTTTGCAGTCACTGCCTAGTCCCTGCCAACGGAAACAAATCAGTAGCGAATGATGGGCCGGCCGATGGTGTTCTCTGCCCCAAATGAAACCTCATGATGTGGATCGTCAGGCTTGCCCTGCGTCAGAAATATACGTTTATCGTTATGGCGGCCCTCATGTTGATCTTGGGTGTCGTTACGATCGAAACCACCCCGACCGACATCTTCCCCAACATTGATATCCCAGTCGTTTCGATGATCTGGTCGTATACGGGGATGTCTCCCACCGATATGGCAGAGCGGATTACTACGAGCAGCGAACGCGCCGCTACGACTACGGTTTCAAACTTGGAACATATCGAGTCGCAGTCAATGCCAGGCGTCTCGGTCGTCAAATTCTATTTTCAGCCAGGAACCAATGCGGATGACGGCGTCGCACAACTGACGTCCATCGCTCAAACAATCCTAAGGGCAATGCCCACGGGCACCACCGCCCCCCTCATCCTTCAGTCCAGTTCGTCAAGCGTTCCCATCCTCCAATTAGGATTGAGCAGCGAGACACTCTCGGAATCCCAACTGTACGACTATGGGACGAACTTCATTCGCACCCAACTCGCCACCGTCCAGGGCGCGGCGCTTTCAACGCCATATGGCGGGAAAAACCGCTCAATCATGATCGACCTGGACATCCAGGCGCTCCAATCCAAGGGATTGACTCCCAGCGACGTATCGACGGCAGCCGGTTCACAGAACTTGGTACTGCCTGGCGGGACTCAGAAGATCGGCATGAAGGAGTTCAATGTCTTTCTCAATAACAGTCCACCGGTCGCGACCGATATAGGCAACCTTCCAATTAAGCAAGTAAACGGGGCGATGGTCTATATCCGGGACGTAGCTCAAGTGCGTGATGGCTTCTCTGTTCAGAATAACATCGTCGACATCAACGGCAAACGTTCGGTTCTGCTTACGGTTCTAAAAAACGGAGATGCTTCCACGATCGCGGTCGTCCAGCGAATTAGGCATAACCTTGCTAAGGTCGAAACAACATTGCCTAAATCTCTGAAGATCACGCCAATGTTTGACCAGTCGGTGTTTGTGAGTGCCGCCATAAACGGTGTGGTTACAGAAGCGATTATTGCAGCGTGCCTGACCGCGACGATGATCCTCATCTTCCTTGGCAGTTGGAAAAGCACGCTAATCGTTGCGACTTCGATTCCCCTTGCAATTTTGACATCGCTCGTCTGCCTTGGCTTTCTTGGCCAATCCATGAACGAAATGACGTTGGGTGGGCTGGCGCTCGCGGTGGGAATCCTCGTGGACGATGCCACCGTCGAGATCGAGAACATTCACCGCAACATGGCCCTTGAAAAGAGAGGATTGAAGCAAGTGATCCTGGACGGCGCCTCGCAAATCGCGGCGCCAACGTTTATCGCCACGCTATCTATCTGTATCGTCTTCGTTTCCGTTGTGTTCTTGACCGGCGCGGCAAAGTTTCTATTTACACCCCTCGCGCTCGCAGTCGTGTTCGCGATGCTGGCGTCCTATCTGCTCTCTCGAACCCTTGTGCCGGTGATGGCCCTGCTCATGTTGAAAGAGGAAGTCAAGATGTTTCAGGACGGCGATGAGAAGCCAAAAGGGGACATTTTCTGGCGGATCCACCAGCGATTTGACAAGAAGTTCGAACAATTCCGCGACTGGTACGGAGTGAAGCTGCGCCAAATGCTGAATCACCGACCGCTCACGATCATCACGTTTTGCGGATTTTTCCTCCTCTCCTTGATCCTATTCCCCTTCCTGGGGCAAGACTTCTTCCCAACCGTCGATGCCGGACAGCTTCAACTTCACGTTCGGGCTCCATCGGGAACGCGTATTGAGGAGACCGCCAACTACTTTAACCGGGTCGAATCCGCGATTCGTAAGATAATTCCCGCCAAGGAACTTGCAATGATGCTCGACAACATCGGGCTCCCACCGGGAGGAATCAATCTTGCATTCAGCGACAACGCAACTGTCAGCGCAGCAGATGGACAGATCCTCATATCGTTCACCGCCAAGCATCGTCCAACGGCCTATTACCAAAATGCTATCCGCAAAATGGTCGCTCAGAGCTTTCCAGACGGAACCTTCTTCTTTCAGGCCGCCGATATCGAGAGTCAGATTCTGGATTCCGGCCTTCCCGCTCCGATCGATGTACAAATCGTAGGCAAGGACCCCAAGAATTACCAGATCACACAGGCAATCGCCGCAAAGATGAGATCGCTTCCCGGCGCCGCCGACGTTTACATTCAACAGATTGTGAACGCTCCGTCGCTGATGCTTCACGTCGACCGAGATAGGGCATTGCAACTCAAGCAGACTCAGTTAGGCATTGCGGGCAATGTGCTTACCTCTTTGAGTTCGAGCAGCCAGGTATCGCCTGGATTTTGGCTCGATCCAGTAAACGGGGTCAGTTATGGCGTATCGATCCAAACTCCCCAATACAAAATGGGATCGATCGGAGAGTTGGAGAACACGCCAGTCAACGCGCCCGGCGCTCCCACTCAACTTCTGGGAAATATGGCGACGGTAGGTCGAACCTACTCCGCCGAAGTGATCAATCACTATAACGTTCAACAAACATACGATGTCTATGCGAATGTCGACAATCGAGATCTTGGAGGTCTGACATCCGATGTTCAGAACATCCTGACAAACATCAAGAAGACTCTTCCGGCAGGTACTTCAACTGTAATTCGTGGTCAAGCCCTGAGCATGAAGCAGTCTTTTGCCGGTTTGAGAATAGGGATTGCCTTCGCGATTCTCTTGGTGTATCTCCTGATGGTCGTTAACTTTCAGTCTTTGGTAGATCCGCTGATCATTGTCGGAGCGTTGCCTGGAGCTCTAAGTGGAATCCTCTGGATGCTCTTCCTTACGTCCACTCGCCTAAGCGTCCCTGCACTCATGGGGACAATCATGTGCATAGGTGTCGCTACAGCTAACTCGATCCTTGTAGTTACGTTCGCTAACGACCGTCGGCTCGAAGGAGACAATGCGGTTGAGGCAGCCTATCAGGCTGGTTTGATTCGACTGCGACCGGTTCTGATGACTGCACTTGCGATGATCATTGGAATGATGCCAATGGCGCTGGGTCTCGGAGACGGCGGCGAACAGAACGCCCCGTTAGGGAGGGCCGTACTTGGCGGCCTATTGGTCGCAACCACGACGACGCTGTTCTTTGTTCCAGTTCTTTACAGCATTTTCCGGCGTAAGCAGCCGGTGTCTGAAGAAGACGAAGACAGCTCAGGGACCCACCAGCCAATCCGCGGCGCTTCGAACCCTGTCGGCGCAGAAGGAGAAACCTAGAGAATGAATTCAACAAAACCCGAAAAAGCACCCCGTAAGGGACTTCCGATCACCGTGAAGTACCTAATTGGGCTTCTGGTGCTCGCCACTCTGTTCGTCGTTGGGTTTATTCCAAAGTATCTTAACAATAAGCAGTTGGAAACCGATGCGAAAGCGGTGACGACGACCGCTCCAGAAGTTCAAATCGTGCATCCGCGTCTCGCTGCTTCCGACGACATCACCCTACCAGGCAGTGTGGACGCAATTATCGAGACCTCAATGCAGTCGCGAACAACTGGGTACGTCTCCAAACTGTATGTCGACATAGGCTCCCATGTTAAAAAGGGACAAATCTTGGCTGACGTTCAATCGCCCGATGTGGACCAGCAGGTTGCTCAAGCCTACGCCCAAACCGCTCAATCGCGAGCGACCGTGGGTCAATCGATTTCGACCGTGGACAGCCTTCGAGCGATTGTGCTTTCGGGTCAAGCCGTCGTATTGCATCAACGAGCTGCCCTCGTTCAGGCGCAGGCTGCGTTGGATGGAGCAATATCTGCAAAAGCCCAGGCTCAAGCCAATCTGCTTGTGGCCAAAGCCAAGGTCTCTCAGAGCGAAGAGCAGGTTCTTGTCGCGAAGGCTGCAGTGACTCTTGCCCAGGCCAACTACATGCTTGCGGTGGCCGGACTTAAACGGGAGACCACGCTTCTAAAAGAGGGATTTGTTGCCCAAGAGGACTACGATCAGTCCGAAGCAAGCTTTAAGACCAATGCCGCGACCGTCGGATCGGCGAAGGCAAACGTCGAAGCCTCGGAAGCCGATGTGAAGGCCTCACAGGAAACCGTACACGCGAATGTCCAGATGGTTCTTTCCGCACAGTCCGCCGAAGACGCGGCAGCCGCAGATATTAAGGCGGCGCGGGCGAACCTTGAGTCATCGATTGCAACTCTTTCGGCTGCGCGATCAAGCGTCGACGCCGGACGGCAGACCGTTCAGGCTAATGTGGCGGCCGTCGGGTCAAGCGTCGCGAATGCGCGAAGATACGATGTGATGAGTTCTTTCGACCATATAGTGGCTCCGTTCGATGGGATCATCACATCGAGAAATGTGGACGTCGGGTCCCTTGTCAGTCCAGGCGTAATCTCAGCTGCCGACGTGACGAATACCACCCCGACTACCGGGCTGTTCGGTATTGCCCGGGTCGATACCCTTCGCATCTATGTCAGCTTGCCTCAGTCAGATTTCCTTTGGGCGCCCGACGGAACGCAGGTAAAGGTCTTGGTGAGCGAACTTCCAAACCAAAAGTTCGAAGGCGTCGTTCATCACACCGCAGGGGCCCTAGACCCTTCGACCCGAACGCTGCTGACGGAAGTACGAATTCCCAACCCCAAGGGAACCCTCCTGCCTGGAATGTACGCTCAGGTGGAGTTCACTCCCGGAGCCGAGCGCAAACTGAGGATTCCCGATGCCGCGATCGTGGTCGACTCCAACGGAACCCGAGTAGTGGTCGTCGATGCGACCAATCACATTCGATTTCAGAAAGTCGTACTTGGGAGAGACTATGGAACGGAGGCCGAAGTCGTAACGGGAGTCAAGTTAAGTGACCAATTGGTCTCGGATGCATCTGAAAACATGCTGGATGGCGGGGCGGTTCAAATCTTAAAGGGAGTTGCAAAGTCGTGAATCCCGTTCTTATTTTCCTCCTTATTTCGCAAACTCGCGCACTTCCCATGAGCGCTCCTTCGGATCCTACGATCCAGGCCTCAGCAGGCGCGTCGACTCAAGAGCCGGTTACCGCATTTCCAGGCTCTCCCAAGGCGCCACCCCCGAGAGTAAAGGACTTCCAAGTTCCACCAGCCCCTATTACTCCCGGCTCTGCGAACGGACAGAGTGTCATGGCCAACGTTCCGCTGACTGCGGATGAGGCAGTGACACTGGCACTTCATTTACAACCGACCCTCGGAGTACAGATCGGCGCGATTCAGATTCAACAAGGGCTTACTCTCCAGACAGGCGCGATCGAGCATCCCCAACTATTTCTGGGAGGAGGCTTAGACCAAATTCAGAGCATATCCTCACGATCGTCGACGATCGTATCCGCACCCGATGTTCTAGTCCCGCCAGGTGTTTCACCAACGTCCTTAATCGCCATTGGAGCAGATGTTAAACAGTTGATCTTCGATTTCAATATGGCCCGGAATCTGGTTCGGCAAAGCGAGGCGCTGGAGCGCTCGTCCAAGCAGAATCTTACGGTCGCCCAACTTAGCCTTGCCTTTGGAGTGAAGACGGCATTCTATAACTATGAAGATGCGGAGCGTGTCGTTGTGGTCAACGAATCCAACGTCGCCAATCGCCAGCGTCAGCTTGAATTGGCTTCCGCTCGTTTGAAAAACGGTGTTGGCGAGCCCAGTGACGTGGCAACCGCCCAGACATCGAAATCTCAGGCTATCTTGCAGCTTAACCAAGCTCGCGACGCCTCTGAGCAAGATCGAATTATGCTTCTGCAACAGATGGGCGTGGATCCTCTCACTCCGGTGGCGACTTCGAACGAATCAGCGCCAGACGTGGACGTTAAGGACGCACACTTGCTCACAGATAAAGCGATCAAACTAAGGCCTGAAGTACTTGCCGCATTTCAAGCCTTAACCGCAGCCAAATACGGTTTGAGTGCGGCAAAGGCAGTGGACTTACCCGCGTTTTATGCTGAGATAGGTGCCGGGATGAGCGGTTCCAGCGTGCCTCTGGAAACCAGTACCGCGAATATCAGCATAGGAGTCCAATTCCCTCTATTTGACGGTGGCAGCCGGAATGGCGCCGTGAAAGCCGCAAGCGGGCAGATCACGACTGCTGAAGCGAACCTGAAGTCGGCAGTACTGCAAGTTAGAACAGATGTGGCGAGCGCCTTCATGGGATTGAAGTCGGCCAATCAACGCGTGCTGATTGCAGACAACGAGGTTCTAAACGCCCGCGAGGATGTTCGGGTCGCTGAGGGGCGATATGCGGCTGGGATCGGTCTATTCCAGGACATCACCACTGCGCAAGAACTGTTGGTAACGTCTCAAACCGACCAGGAGTCGGCGCGCAACTACCTGGACCTGGCGCGAACTAGCCTGCGCCGCGCCACAGGCCAATTGCTCACCGACCTTCGGTAACGTGCGTCACAGGAGCAGCGCGTCGCCCGTCGGCGGCTCGAACCAATATCCCTGTCGGCCATAGTGCCGATGCAGCTTGGCTTCGTAGTCACGAGTAACCAATAGCTCCTCATCGTAAACGGGTGACTGCTTGATCGATTCACAGTTCAAGTTGACGAACACTTTCGACTCAGCCCAGCCAATGCTCTCAATCCAGTGCGGAGCGATCAGTACCTTCACCCCGGTCCATAATCCTGACGTATCGACAACCAAGTAGCGAATCGCCCACGTTTGATTATCGACTACAAAGTCGACTACGTGACCCACAGCCCCATCTGACGCTTGAATTTGGTATCCCGCGACATGTTTGGTACTTCTTAAATGGGGATTCCAAGGGTTCGTTTCCAAGTTCTGCTCACTGGATCTTTCGAATTCAGGCACGATATAGGGATAATTCCCCCACATGGATGCCCCACCCCAATACATGGGCCAACCGTAATATCCGTAGTAGCTTGTTTCAAATTGGAGTGAAACCGGCTTATCGCTATCCAGCGATGGGCTTTCTTCAATCTGTTTTTGGGTCAAATTAACCGAAATGTTCGTTTCTTCCCTTGAGACCTGTGTAAGGGCATAGGGCGAGATGAGCACCATCCGTCCGGTAAGCCAATTGCCCGTATCCGCTACGAGGTAGCGGATCGCCCAAAACTTGTCATCAAAGTAGAATTCACGTACTCTTCCAATCTCGCCATCCAGGCTTTGTAACCTGTACCCCGTTAGTGCCTTGGCATTGCTTAACATAATGTTCACTCGTCCGATCCGTCGCTCCATTTCCTGTACCGGTGTTGAGACACACGGGATACAGCAGAGGTTCCTCCGATTGACTTCAGTTCCAATGCCGACGCTGGTTCGCAAATCGACGATCTGTCTATCAATCTATGGACAGTGAAAACTAGGACTTGTAAAGCCCGTTCACGGTGTGCCAGTCTGAAATGATGGTTGAGCTTGCCAGAAGCAGGCAACAGGACTAAGCTATATCTGGAAGCTGGTTCATACCGGTCCATCGAAAGAGATCCGCCGTTCAGAATTGAGCGACGAATCTTGCAAGTAGCTTAGTCCTGAACATGGATACTCGAATGTGCAATGATGCGCATGTTCCACTCACGTCGAGACGCCGACAGTTTCATCGGTTGCCGGCAATAGGATTCAAACACATGGCTACCCGTGAGCTCTCACCGCGCGAAGAAGAGATCGTAGAATTATGTGTGATCGGGCTCACCAATGAGGCTATCGCTCAGAAGCTTGGCCTTAGCGTAGGAACGATAAACACATACTGGCTGCGCATAAAATTGAAAGTAGGCGGATCGGGCCGAACGGATACGGTTGTAAAAGTTATCAAGGAGCGGGCAGAGCGGGCTTTGAGGGATGCTAACGTTGAGCGGCAAGGCTTAAACGACATCGTCGCGGAACGTGAAAGAATGATGCTTGAGCATCGAGCCGCACTGGCGTTACTTCACCTTGCAATGGATCAAATCAAGTCAACCGTTTGGGCTACGGACAAAGAATTGGCCATTCACATCATAGCAAATGGGGAATTCCCATCTACTCATTGCGGCGTCAAGTGGGAAGTAGGAAAGACTGTCTATCAGATTTTCAAGACAAAGGACCCGGGCAATCTAGCGGTTGCCGCTCACCTAAACGCGTTACGCGGCTCCGGTAGCGAGGTTCGTCTAACTGGCGAGTTTGCCAACATGTTTCTTCGTGTCCAGCCGCTCCCCGACGAAGCAGGCGAAGTAATGGGCTGTATCAGCATCCTCAACACGGTGGGAAGTGTTTAGCTAGGCTGTAAGATCGCACTTGCAAAGCGCACTGAACGAGACTATCCCCACAGGGATCCCACCGCGCATGACAATTGCATTTCTTGCGTGATTACGTCGCATGACGATGGCCGCGTCGATTAAATCGGAACTGTCCGAATTCCACTCGATTGTAATGGGTCTCAGCTCCATTACGTGCTTGGCGCGGAACTTAGAAAGGTCTCGTCCCAAGGATATCGCGCTTTTCAATAGGTCGTGATCGGTAATCGTGCCAATTGGCCACCCATTTCGTGTAATGCCGACAACACCCGCCTCCGAACAGGCCATCAAGGCGGCCACATCGCGTAACCACGTATCTTCCGAAACAAACTCCGCATGTTGGGAGATTTCCTGTATTAAGCTCATGAATCACCGTATGCAAGACCACAGATCTTTAGTTGAGCAATAAGGTTCCGACTAGTCTATCATTTGAGTCCTCACATGCGCTTCTTGCACTCTGTGAGCCGATAAATAGTCCTCTGAGGCCACCAAAGATGCATCTTCGCCTAGCTAAATAGGCCCCGTTATATCACGTCTCCGACCGTACCGACTCCATGGCGTTTCGACACCACTAAGGCGCCGAACACAATATTTCGCGTGCTCACAATGCCGATATCAGTCGTCTGTTCGAAGACCAATAAGACTTGCAGTTCGCTTTGACTGAATATGAGAGCTGCGTCCCGGATCGAAGTCATCAGGTTGACTACTGTCAGGCGACGTACCATGGCGTCCTTGACTCTCGGCATGTATTCAGGAAGGCCCTTATGACTCTGGCTCCATTCTGCCCACGGATCCGCCTTCCGATCCCATTTTTCATGAATCATGGTGGCGAAGAAACTACTCACGATGAGTATAGAGACACTTCTTGCATTGAGACAGTCAGCCAAATGGTGTCTACTGATTGACAGACACCATCTAGCTGACAATATAAATCGGACTGGCGCGAATCGTACTAACCAGGGAGAATTGAGTCGGCCCAAATGGCGTACTTGTCTCTGGCCATCCCAACAACCAAGGACGCCTTTGGGCACGGCTTAAGGAGATTCAAATGGTCCATGAAACGTCTTTACCCAACCACGTCGTTGCTCAATATCGAACGCATGACCAGGCTGAAGGCGCTATCCGCTTCCTTACTAACGCCGGCCACGACATAACGAGGCTAAGCCTTGTTGGGCAAGACACTCCGATGGATGAACGCTTGGTCAAACCGAAGTTATCGACTGAATCGGCACGAACAACGAGGATTTCAGTGGCCGAACAAATGCCGACATGGGACTATCTTTCTGGGTCCGCAATGATATATGTGCCCGGCATCGGCGCCGTAAAATTTGGCGGCTGGCTCGTCGATACCCTTGAACATGCCTTGCAGGGTCAATGTATGACTGCCCTTGAAGACACTTTGGCGGCTGTCGGAATTCCGAACGCACGATTCGCAAGATACCGGAAGTCCCTCAAAGCGGGAAGGAGCCTGTTGTTCGTTCATGGGAATGAATCCGAGGCTCGCCGGGCAAAATGGACCTTGCCGCATACCGCGGCAACCGAGATTGATGCTTACTACTTGAAGTATCCGACGATGAAAGAGCGATTCATATTCGATGAAGGTGGGATACCGAGTTCAAGTTCGCTATGACTCTTGGATCTCGATCAGATTTCTTCGACGACTTCATGCGAACGCTGTTTCCGTCCAGGCGCCTACTGATCCCCGTATAGCCTGTTAGCCAACCTTCTACTATCGTCAGCTTCCAGATCGCTGAAGATTAGGGACGACTGACGATAGTAATTGGAAGCTTAATGGGAACGCCTTGGCACGGGGTCCAGTCCTAGGGGATGGAATAGCGCCCCACTCTTCCCGCCTCACTGGCGAACTCTGGAGATTCGGTGACAAAAACTCGGAACGATCAATCTGAACAGGCAAGTCGAGCGGGCCTAGACTCTGAATCGCCGCCAGCCACGCTAGCCAGACTGAAAGTGAATGCGGTAACGGGGCTCCTCACGGAGGATGTTCTCTCACGACAAAAGAAGCACGGCTTTAACGAGGTCTCCGAACAGAAGGAGCACCCAATTCAGCAATTCCTCGGTAAGTTCTGGGGAATTTCCGCCTGGATGCTGGAAATCATCCTCATCTTGTCTGCTGTTCTAAGAAACTACGCGGACCTGGTTGTGGTAACTGCATTACTCGTTATTAACGCCGCATTGAGCTTTCTGCAGGAACGACGTGCCGTTGGTGTCGTGAAAGCACTACGTCAACGACTTCAAGTAAGCGCGCGAGTTCTTCGCGATTCTAAATGGCAAGTCATTCCGGCGCGCGAGCTTGTCCCGGGCGACATCGTAAGAGCAAGACCAGGCGACATCATTCCAGCCGACCTCAAACTCCTTACCGGTACGATGACAGTTGACCAATCGGCACTCACCGGCGAATCAAAGGATGCCGAAAAAACCGATGGCGACATTCTCTCATCTGGCGCCGTCGTTCGGCGTGGCGAGGGCAATGGAGTTGTGTTGCTTACCGGAGTCAATACTTACTTCGGACGAACTACCGTACTCGTGCAATTGGCAAAGCCTAAGCTCCATATCGAAGCGGTTGTCGGGAGAGTCGTTCGTTGGCTGTTCATCATCGTCGGCGCACTGCTGAGCATCGTGTTCATTTTATGCTTGGTACGGGGTGTGCCCCTACTACAGATACTCCCGCTCTTGCTCGTTTTATTGATGAGCGCGGTTCCAATTGCCTTGCCGGTCCTCTTTACCATTACGATGGCAGTTGGTTCGAAGGACCTGGCCAAGCGAGGAGTCTTGGTGACCAGGCTGAGTGCTGCAGAGGACGCCGCCACGATGGACGTGCTGTGCGTGGACAAAACTGGCACGATCACCATGAACCAGTTGGCCATCACCGGAATAAACCCGATTGGCCATGCAACCGAAACCGATGTACTGATTGCGGGCGCCCTGGCGTCCCAAGATGCCAACCAGGACCCGATCGACTTAGCGTTTTTGTCGGCCGAGAAGAGTAAGAATGTCAAAGACGAGGCCCACGAATCGAAGGTGATTTCATTCGCGCCATTTGAGGCAAAAAACCGGCGCACTGAAGCGGTCATAGAGCAAAACGGACACCGATTCCGCGTGATGAAAGGCGCTGTTCGCACGATTGCAGAGGCTTGTGGACTTGCTGCCGACTCCGTCGTTGCCTTGGAGGCAGAGGCTGCAAAGACGGCTAGTAAAGGGTATCGAACTCTGGCAGTCGCCCACGGAGGAGAGACGGGCATCCTGACCCTATTGGGAACCGTCTCGCTTGAAGACCCGTTACGACCCGATGCCAAGAAGCTGATTCTTGAGCTAAAGAACCTTGGAATTGAAGTTAAAATGCTTACCGGCGATGCCTTAGAAGTCGCGGCGGACATTGCCCATGAAATCGGACTACCAGGGATACGTCCCATAGCTGACCTAAAGTCTGCGCAAGATTCACGGCAAGGTAATAAGGTCGATCCATTCTCGGGGTGCGGAGGGTTCGCCGAAGTCTTCCCGGAGGACAAGTACATCGTAGTTCAGGACTTGCAAGCCGACGGACATGTGACGGGCATGACTGGAGATGGGGTAAACGACGCTCCTGCACTGCGCCAGGCAGAAGTTGGAATTGCAGTCAGCACTGCCACAGATGTCGCCAAGGGCGCCGCAAGCGTCGTTCTTACCGAACCCGGACTCACGAACATCGTCACGCTGGTAGAGCAGGGACGCACGATCTACCAACGGATCGTCACTTGGATCATTAACAAAATGAGCCACACCATTCTAAAGGCCTCCTTCGTATCCATCGCCTATATCGCGACCGGAAAGTTCGTGATCTCAGCGTTTGCAATGTTGGTTCTGACATTTGTGATGGACTTCGCAACCATATCGTTAGCCACGGACAAAGTGCATCCTTCCAAGAAGCCAGAGACGTGGAACATTGGTGGATTGACCTCGGTAGCAGTCGTCGTTGGGATCGCAATGGTCCTTGAAGCTTTCATCCTGCTAGCAATCGGATGGACTCAGTTTGGTCTGGCAACAAACGACAAGGCACTAACGACATTCAGCTATCTGCTTCTTCTTTACTTCTCCCTGTTCTCCGTTCTTAACGCCCGTGAGCGCCGAGCGTTTTGGGCGACTTTGCCCAGCAAGCCCTTGATGTGTGCCCTTGCGTCCGTTGCCCTCATTGGGACATTGATCACACACGCGGGGCTCGCAACGCTTATTCCGTTGCCATGGATTCAGACTGCAGAGCTCTTTGCCTACGCTATGATCTCATGCCTGTTTGTCAATGACCCCATGAAGGTTGCGATGATTAAATGGCGCGTGCCCCTTGCAGTTACATAGTCGCGAATGGATCGAGTCTTCTTGATTGTCAATTGGACCCCGGTGACCGATGGCAAATCGAAAGTCTCTTTTCGCCAGCCGATTTGTCGCCAGCGAGCGGTCGTCTAACGAGTCTCCAATCCCCAATCCACATTTGAATCATCGGGCCTCTTCCAGATGCATCGTGGGGTGCGACGATTGCCACCGTCGGTTTTCTATCGTCATTCGAATTCTGCTCGATGGCCATTTGCCGTTCTACCAATTCAATCGACACAAAAACGGGAATTCATAGCATGTATCGCTTACGATTGTCAGACGATGGTTTCTCTGGGCGGGGCTGGGACTTCCCTAGCGAATTCCTCAAGCGGGTTTTCGACCAATACCCCTCAATTGAAGGCCGCCGAACATAACTCACGGCGATCGGAGTTCCATTTCAATCAGTGTCTGAGCTATTGGCTTGCCAGGTGGGGCCCAGGCCGCGCGGCCCGTCACTGGTCCAAATCAACGGGTCGAGACAGAATCGGCGTCCGGTCATAGCCGGATCCCAAGCGTGATACGCGATGTAAGTAACACCGTCAACACCCGAGACAATCGAGTTGTGCCCCGGACCGATGACGTGTCCTGGAACTGAGCGAAGGACTCTGGGATGGTCGCCTAAGTTGGTATCCATCCATGGCCCATCAATAGAATCTGCGACGACAAAATCGATTCCATAAGTCTCGTTTTGCCAATTGCCACCGCTGTACAGACAATAGTAACGACCCTCATTCCAAACCACGCACGGGCCCTCCAACGTATGCCAGTCGTGAATCCCTCCGTATATGGGTCGGTTTGCTTGAAAACGCTGCCAATCGTGGGTCGCGCGCATGACGGTCGAGAATTCTGCGGACAGACGCACCATGTCGGACAAGGGTGCGACGACGAGAGCGGTACCGGGCCGGCTGCCGCTAGTCGAGTCAAGGAAGTCACGGGCATAAAACAAATACCATCGACCGTCATGGTTTCGGTAAGGGTGTGGATCGATTGCGAAGGGTGTCGTAGAAGGATCCAGCAAAGGCTCCACAAGTTCACGATAGGGGCCATCGGGCCGTCTGCTGGTTGCAACTCTCAACTCGTGCCTCTCATCCGAGGTTCCTACCGAGTAGTACATGTAAAAGACCCCGTCCTGTTCGGCCACCTCAGGCGCCCAATAGCGACGACAGGGTCCTTTCGAACGGAGCAGAGCGCCGCCTAGAGACTCCCACTCGATTAGGTCGATGGAGCGTAGCAAAGCAAACTCGAAACCTGAGTTTGTCGTCCCCAATGGGGCTGTTCCCACTGCGTAATAAGCTCCTTCGTGCAAGAACACAAATGGATCGGCAAAGTAACCCTGATAAACCGGGTTCTTATGGGCTCGAGGAACGAAAATGGACTCGCTGGGTCTGAAAGGGATCATGGCCAGAACGCTGATTATCTTACTTGAAATCGAATGTAAACGGTTAATCGTGCCCTCCCTGGCACCGAACACCGCCTGAATCGTCCCTAAAATCTCTCGTGAGACCTCATCTCCTGCGCATTTGCAAAAAGACCTTGCGTAATCATAACCTCCCTGCTATAGTATTCGTGATAGGCGATATCAATGGAATCTGAATCTCACATCTTTGAAGTTCGGAACGAAGACGCGGTGGAGATGTGTCGGGCACTGGCACTGGAATGTCGATTCGCCATACTCCAACTCCTCGCCAGCGGTGACAAGAACATCAATGAGCTTGGTACGGCGCTTGGAGTATCTCAGCCGACCGTCACAAAGCACATTCAGCAACTGGAGCAAGCGGGATTGGTTGTGTCGGAGTACATGCCAGGGGTCCAGGGGATGCAAAAGCGGTGTCGCCTTCGCTACAACCGCCTCATCATCAATCTTGCCCCGGACATCGTGACGGACTACCGCGTCGACGAGGTCTCGATGCCGATCGGCCTATATACGTTGGTTAACCCAGGTGGAACATGTGGGCTTGCCAACCGAACCAAATTCATCGGCTTCTTGGATAAGTCTCAGTCGTTTTACGATCCCGAGCGTGCCACGGCCGAGATTCTGTGGATGGCTAATGGATTTGTCGAATACACGTTCCCAAACGATTTACCTACATCGATGGAAGTCGAGCGCTTGGAATTTGTCATGGAGGTCTGCTCGGAAGCGCCGGACCACAACCCTGAGTGGCCATCCGACTTAACGTTGTGGATCAACGGCGTCGAAATCGGCACGTGGACCTGTCCGGGCGATTTTGGCGGCAAGCGCGGCCTGCTTACCCCAACCTGGTGGGTAGAGCATATGACTCAATTCGGTCTGTTGAAGATTTGGTCGGTTGATCGAGATGGCTCCTACGTCGACGGATCCCGGATCTCAGACGTGACCCTGTCCCGGTTAGTCGTAATGCCTCAGCAACCTCTTACCATCCGTCTCGGCGTCAAGCCGGACGCCGAACACCAAGGCGGATTCAATCTCTTCGGACGCGGCTTCGGAAACTACGCTCAGGACCTGGTCCTGAGGTTGCACTACTTCCCTAAGAAAAACAGTGAACGCCGCAGTGAAGCGGTCTCCGCCAATGACAGCGAGCGCTCATGACGCCTCAATCATAAATCGATTCCAAAGGAGAACTCATAACCATGCAATGTCGCAAAGCATTTACGCTCATCGAGCTCCTCGTCGTAATTGCCATTATCGCTATTCTCGCGTCGATTCTCTTCCCGGTTTTTGCTCAAGCCAAACGAGCCGCGAAGAAGACCACTTGCCTATCGAACACAAAACAGATCGGCCTTGCAACCGTCATGTATTCGGATGACTTCGACGACATGAGCCCTGCCAATGGCGAAGGCCTCGCACCCCAGTCGACTTGGACTGCTTGGACGCCTCTTGAGCCTTGGACAGGCGACACGGGCTATCCCTTCAATCCCTATGGAGATGGATATGGCGCTCCTCTCGGATTCATGGACCCAAACGCGTCGCAGAACTGGGGAGCAGAGATCTATCCCTACGTGAAGAACATGGGCGCCTATGTCTGCATCTCTGCTCAGAACGATACGGACGCGGGATTTGCGCCGGTAACGGGCAATGTAACCGGAATACCTGGTGAGACCAGTTACGTCTATAACGGTTGCGGCAGCGCCAAAAGCCTGACTGCAATCGCTCAACCCGCAGACTTTATCGTCTACCAAGGCCGAGCTACAACCGTCCGCGAGGCCATCGTATGCCCACGGATGAACGGATTCAGCGACGGAACTACAAAGGCGAACGATTCAGATGACGACTGGCTTGGCTTCACCCACGATCTGGGCGACAACTATCCGTTCTCTGATGGACATTCCAAATTCAAGTTCCGCAAGGCGGTTCAGTTTAAGGAACTTGGTTTCTGGGAGTGGGTAAATGTCAATGGCGTTTGGATCGATCCGGCGACCAACCCGACTATGATCGCGAACCCGACAACCGGATTCGACGACTGGGGTTCATGGGGCAACTGCGACGCGACAATCGTTCCAGAGAACTAGGCCGATATGGCCCCCTTGCTTGAATGACCCATCAATAAATGGGTCATTCAAGCAAGGGGGCTAAAAATCGATTGGCATTTAGCTGACCAATGCCAACTCTTTCTTTCCGCTCCAATCGTTCAGGATTCACTCTCCCCTATACCGTTCGAATCACCATGAAGAAAACACTGCGTCCACATGTACTGATCGCATTCCTATGCATCATGGAAGGCCCCATCATTGCTGGATGTGGCGCGCTCAACGATAATCCGACCAGCGCAGACCAGATGCAAACCATCCGGAAGAAGGAAGCATTGAGTCGTCAGAATTACAACCCATCCGGCTCGCCTACGGCGGGCGCCGCCGCTTCAAGATGAAGGAGCGGTCCGTTTTTGGTTGAGTAGAACCCAGAATAAACAGTGTCTTTCATTATTGGCTTGGTGGTGAGTCTAGTGGTCGCTCCTCTCAGATTACGTCTGGCTACGGAGGGGGATCTGTTAGGCTGGCTCGTTGCTGGGCCATACCCCAATGTCGGAGCGAATGAAGGTCGAGGCAAAGGTTTTGTCACGGACTACCTAAACGGCGAATCGTCTGCATCTCCAACCGAAGGCGCCTCCAATGGAGACCTCCGATGGCGCTTGGCTCGAGCGGACACGGTTCAAGGGCTGGATTTGAAGGCTCATTTCAACTCCAATGAGCCCGGCATCGCTTACTGCTTCACCAATCTTGAATCACCGCGCCCCGTTCATGCGCATCTGCTCTTTGGCAGCGACGATGGCGCGAAGGTCTTTCTCAATGGCGTTCAGGTATTCAGCCGTGATGTTAAGCGGGGTGTGAAACGCGACGAAGAGAGCCTGCCAATAAGCCTGGTCGCAGGTAGGAATCGACTCCTATTCAAGGTCGAGCAATATGACGGTGGCTGGGGCATTATGGCGCGCATCGTCGGTGAAGATGGCTCACCCATACTTGGTCTGAATCAAATGTTGGAAGTCGTAGCCGACAGCAAGGATTCCAACTCTTTAGAACGAGAGTTCGCAGGCAAACCAGGCAGTTTCGACTTACAGGCTTTACAGGAATTTGACCAAATTCGTACAAAGTCATTAACTCTTCTGAAACGATTGCCAACTCGAGTAGCTGCCCCAAATGCTTTGAAACGAGAGATCGAATCGAGTGAACAGGAAATCCACGCCGCAATGGACAATGCCGATCACGCATCTGAGGCTATTCGGAAAGGCGAAGCGAGGTTGACTGCAGGGTATCGCTCTGCCAGACTCCCTCTTCTGACGTGGGCCCAAAACCCTGGCCCATGTATCAACGTAAACCCAGAGCACGAGGACTTTATCCGCGTTCTTCCAGGTGGCCGCTACTTCGCGCATGCGAACGGCTCGCCATTCATGCCAATCGGCTGCAACCACAACCCCGACTGGCCAGAGCTAGAGGAGGCCAATCCACTTGGAAATCACTACGATCCGGCAAGAACGGATCGCTGGTTCGGCATTCTTCAAGAACACGGAGTAAACGTCATTCGCATGATGGTCGAAACGCCGCCGAGTGGCAACCTGGAAGAAACAGTCGGGACGTTCCGGCCAGAACACGTCATTTGGCTGGACAATATCTTCCATGCCGCCTTGCGGCACAAAGTCAAACTCTGGATTACTCCCTACGACACATTCTGGATGAGCCTGCGCAAAGAAACATCCCCTTATTGGAGCGAAAACGGTGGACCGATCAAACGCCCGATCGACTTCCTGACCAAGCCCGAAATCCTAGCCTCGCAAGAGCGACGGATGAAGTTCCTTATTGATCGTTACGGCAACTCAGGCGTCGTGTTCGCATGGGAAATCATGAACGAGATCGACCTATGGTGGGGTGCAACCCCTGAACAGATCAAGACATGGACCGAGCACATGGCCCATTACGTCCGAGAATATGAGTACCGCCGTTGGGGCCGAAACCATTTGCTCACCATAAGCTTCGCAGACGCGGAACCAAAGGGCCTGAATGCGGAAACCGCTTTTCGACGACCAGATTTAGATTTCGCTACGATGCATCTTTACCTCGGCGCCTCGCGGGGACCAGGAGCGAACGACGCTCAACGGGCAGGCGTTGATTTCGCATCCGGAGTTATCTATGCACGGAGTCAGATCCAAGATAATCGCCCTGTGCTAGATGGGGAGAGCGGGCCTATTGATCGATGGGTGGAAGACGAATCGCTCGACGACAGGATCTTTCATGAGATGTCTTGGCGGCATCTCATGGCGGGCGGAGCTGGTCCCGGAACGCGCTGGCCCTACCGAAATCCTCACCACATCACCGCTGGCATGCTCGACACCCTACATGCAATGAGCCAGTTTTGTCACGGAGTCCCATGGCGATCTCTGACCGGTAGGGCGGTTCCTGTAACGGTAAGTACTCCGCTCGAATCTGAGTCAGTTGGATTTGCAACCCAAGAAGGCGTAATCGTCTGGCTGAGACCCGTGCAGAATCTAGCATCCCAAGAGGTCTCGATTCATTGGAATCACACCGGCGATTCGAATCTCAAGCTGAAATGCTACGACGTTTTGGCTATGAAGTGGATAGACCTCGTGTTCCGCTCGGACTCGCAGTCGATTCACTTTTCCCCGCCCTCCTCCTCCAAAGAGCTGGCTATTTGGGTGACGAAATAGCGCTCGTTTCCGGGGCGAAACCATAGGACAGAAATTAGAAAGCAAGCCAATTCTCTAGAATCTGCTCGAGACAACAAGTTCACCCGTCTTTTTAGACAACCAGACGGCCTAACAACGAAGTAGATGCGATTGACGATCTTGGCGCGAACGTGTTCCCAATCCTTGGTGAGTAAAGGAAAGCCTTTAAGATTTACCTCCTCAGCCGCACGCGGCGGGAACGAACGAGACCAACATCCATCAAAGAGTAAGCAGTCGCGAGGAGGATTCACCGGCCAATTGGCTCGTTCCGAATCAGGCTTGGCGGGGATAGGTAAGGTAGGTGATATGTCGCACTTGAAGCGCGGATTCCTTGTTGCTAGGGGCTTGGTTTTTGGGGTGATTTGGGCTCTAGTCGGCGCTCATCAAGCTTCAGCGGTTGATGTATGCGATTTTTCAAAGTTAGCGCCCACCTTAGCGTATGCAGACTGGAAAGGGTGCGTCAGACAAGAACGAGGATTTGCATCCGTCCGGGCACAAGGACGAGGCGGTCTCTTGATCGTCAAGTCCATGAACCTCTCCCCCATGAAGGAGGATGTTCTCGCTATTTCCGTCCGGGTTGACCCCGCAAACCAAGACCCTTCGCTGCAGGTAAGGCTCATTGATAGCAACGGGAATCAAGGCGTCTGGGACTTCAACATCGCGGGTCTGCCGAGAGGACAAGAAGTCACTGTGGTCGCCGCTCGCAACTTCAGCCTTGAGAATCCAACTCGACACAAAGGAATCTTAGACCTTTCGAGAATTCGCCAATGCCACGTTCAGGGATCCTGGCTTAGTAGCGGCATAACGGCTGTTGACCTCGTTAGAATCACCACCGATAAGGGGCACATTTTCCAGACCGGTTCCTCAGAACAAGCCAGATTGATCAACATCTCCCAGCCGGTCGTCGTCCACGATTTCACAAAGATTGGTCTGCCATTCGGATATGTCGATTGGAAAGATCGGGTTGTGTTTAAGAGTGGCTGTACCGCGGTCGACGCACCGACGGGCCAGGGTGGGGCAGCCTCGGGAATGAAATACGACCTGACAGATCATGGGCAGGACACATTGGCGTTAACGGTGAGAGTTCGCGATGGGAACACCCTAAAAGGGATCGTCGCCGAGTTTGTCGATAGCGCCAAACATGATTGCAAGTGGTTTTTTGACATAAGCAAAGCCACTCCTGGCGCCAGCGTTCGGATTCTTGCGCAGGATGACGCCTCACTCGACTGCCCGTCTGAGGGCGGCGGCCTTGACCTTGCCAACATCACTTCGCTTAATATCAATGGAAATTGGAGCGCCGATCAAAAGGTCGCTTTGGACTTGCTGCAGTTGGAAACAGTGGCGCCCACTCAGGAAATGGAAGCCTTGCGCATTCTGTCAGCAGAAACTGCTGCGGAAGCGGCGGTCTCTTCATTGCCGCCCCTGCGACTCATGGACGACATTCAGCCACAGCCCCGGACGGCCCAATCCCCACGAGTCACTCTGGTATGTTTGGTGGCGCCCGACATTCTTGCCGTAACGATCGAGTCGGGCAAGGTAACACGAGGAAAGGTGATTGATTACGTTGCCTCTCCAAGCGACGAGATCGAGCAAAGAGACAACGGAACGACTTCCATACTTAAGCGTAAAGGTATGGAAGTCGGCGAATTGCTTGGAACAGGCGCCAAGCGTCAGGTCGTAACCTGGGCCTCCTATAGCGGAGATGTGCTGCAAACGGAATTGGCCGATCATGCCGACTCGTTTTCCATCTTATGTACCAGTGACCCAGCCTATCAGTCGGCAAAGCATCCGGTTTCGGTGAACCTCAAGAGCAAACCGACCGACTATCTCGGTGGCCAGACGAGCCTTCCAACCCGTCATGTTTTGTTTCTGAGACTGCCAAGCCCACTCAAGGAGGGCCGCACCTATTCGATCGACTGTGGCAATCTGAATGTTCTAAACCCGCACATCAGTTTTGTAAACGACACCCGCAAAACGCTCTCTTTGGCTATACACACCAGCCAGATCGGATATCGCGCCGATGATCCCTTCAAGAGGGGATATCTCTCGATTTGGTTGGGTCCGTCCACTTGGTCGGGTGCTGACGGATCGTACCAATATCCATCCGGGCTCAAGTTCCGCCTTCTTGAGGATGTTACGGGAACGGAAGTCTATTCTGGTCCAGTTGAAATTGCAAAACGATCAACTGACCTCGAATTCATGTTCAAGGACCAGAATTTCAACGGCACCGATGTGCTTCGAGCAGACTTTTCTACCTTCTCCAAGCCTGGAAAGTACCGCCTATACGTGGATGGAGTCGGTTGCGGCTATCCTTTCGTTATCGGCCAGAGCACCTGGGTTCAGGCATTTCGAACCCAGATGAGGGGCTTCTACAATCAGCGAAGCGGTATCGCACTCGGGCCTCCGTTTACCAAATTCGTAAAACCGCGAGATCACCACCCTGATGACGGGGTGCCAATCATCAAATCCAATTGGTCCGTTCCAATTTGGCGGGAAGTCGGAGAGAGTGAACTCCAGCAAGGTTTGAGACGTGAGTCGACAGGGGACCGTGTTTCAAACGGGTGGGGTGGCTATATGGATGCAGGCGACTGGAACCCCCGCCGGGTCTCCCACATGAGAGCGACGATGGCGCAGTTGGAAATTGCCGACCTGTTCCCAGAGTTTGTCTCCAAGCTCAAGACAAACATTCCTGAGGACTACAAAGTCCCGGATGTATTAAATGAGGCCCTTTTCGAGATCGACTGCTATCGTCGAATGCAAACTCCAGAAGGAGGTATCGGGTATGGGCTCGAAACCGTCGGCGACCCATCTGTATATGGCGTCAGTTGGCATACTAAGGTATTGCCGGTGTACCGAGCAGCACCGGATCCAGGCAACTCCTGGTTCTATGCCGGAGTTGCCGCCCGCGCCGCCCGGCTTCTGAAGCGGTATGACGCCAAACTAGCAGCTGTTTATTCCCATTCGGCCGCCAGGGCCATGGTATGGGCTGAAGCCGACTTCGCCCGCCAATGTACTGCCACCGGAAAGACGGCCGCCGACCTCGTTTGGACGATTCGCGATAGCCGCAACCTCGCAGCAATTGAGATGCTTCGCCTCACTGGGGATAAGCGCTGGCATGACCTGTTTTTGGAGAACACGGTACTCACATCCAACCATCCGAACCTTTTCATGTGGGGCAAGGCTGTGCAAAGCGATGTCGCATTCGCTTACGCGATTGCGGACAAAAAGCTTACGGACCCAGTTCTAAGAGCAAGAGCCATTGAGGGATTGGAAGCCCAGGCCAAACTTGGAGTCACCTATTCCAATGGAAACGCATTCGACATCGTGAGCAATGACAAGGGTCGGCCAATGTTTATGGGCTTCTTTAGCACCCCATGGGGCGGCCGCGTTGCACTTCGGGCTTACCACTTGACCGGCAAGAAGGAGTATTTGACCCTCGGTTTACGAGCGTGTCAGTTCAGTTCGGGCGCCAATCCGGACAACCTTGTCTTTACGACCGGACTGGGAGCCAACCCGATTAAAAATGCACTTAAGCTGGATGCCCAGAGCACCGGTCAGCCCGTGCCAGAAGGAATTACGGTTTACGGTATTGAAGACCATGTCAACTACCCCTCTTCCTGGAGCTACTGGATTTTAGGAGAAATCGACCGAGTTATGTCGCCCAAGTACCTACAATGGCCTCTGACCGAGTCGTATACCGACACCGTCTTTTTCATCGCTCAAAACGAGTTTACGACGGATATCTGGGATGAGAGCACATGGACTTGGGGCTATCTTGCTGGGCGTCCAGTGAAGTGAACGCTATCAACGATTGAGAGACCTTTGCGTCAACTCGGTTCATTCATGTTGAAATCAACCCGACTCGGCTTTGGGCCACATCTGCCGGTGTCATTCCATTTGACGGAGTTCCCTGCGCCATAGGAGGCGTACAAATGCGCTGCATGCGCACAAAAACTCAATAGCTTGTCCGTTTTGACCTATGCGAATTCGCTCTCTACCTTGGTATGATGTTAGGCCTCCCGCTTATGCGGTCACCGCTGATCGATGTAGCTCCCAGTACTATCCCTTTTAGGAGTCTCGTCTTTTGCCAACTTTGTCAAATCAAATAGAACAAAGCAACACCCCATTCGACGGAAAATTGCATAACTCAAATACATTATTGGGTCACATGCGAATAGAGCCAGTAGATTCGATTCAATACATATAGATGACAAATGACTCTCTAGGGGATTATTCTCAATCGGACGAAGCATCAAGCTTTGACGCGCTGCTTTGGACATTCATCAACGTAACGACTGAGGCAGTAGTTGTCATAGACGACCGCCAGCGGATTCTCTTATTCAATATCGCCGCCCAAGAAGTCTTCGGCTATGCCGAGGAGGAGATTCTAGGCCGTCCACTTGAGTTGCTCTTGCCGTCCGAAGCCGCCGTCCGCCATCGGTCGCTCATCGAAGGCTTTATGACGGGAGATATCGACACGAGATACATGGCTGGCCGATCAGAAATCTACGGACTAAGGAAGGACGGGAGCGTGTTCCCGGCCGAAGGAAGCATCTCAAAGGTTGATTCTGGAGGACGAACGTTTATGGCGGCCGTACTGCGGGACATTACCGACCGCAAGGCAACCGAACGCCGCATGGAAGCACAAGTTCAGCGACTTGCCATGCTTCGCGAGATAGACCTAGCCGTTGCGGGCAGTTTGGACTTGCGGCTGACTCTCAAAATAATCGTCGACCAGCTTCAGAGGAATCTTGGGGGAGACGCCGTCTGTGTGGCTACGCTTAATCGGGATTCGTCTCATCTTGAGTTCGCCGCCGGCACCGGGTTCGGAATGACGATCGCGCCAGGATCTCGGCTACGATTGGGTGAAGGGCTAGCCGGGCGAGCCGCTTACGAACAAAAGACGATTGCCGTTCCAGACCTCAACGATGAGAATGCAGCCGCCAAGATTGCTCCGGTTATGGCTCCTGAGAAATTCGTCTCCGCCTACGCCTCTCCGCTCATAGCGAAAGGACGAGTACTTGGAGTGCTAGGCATTTTCTTTCGCAGTAGTTTCATCGCGGATGACGACTGGTTGTCCTTCCTTGAGGGGTTGTGCGGCCCGATCGCGATTGCTCTAGATGACGCGGTGATGTTCGACCAACTCCAGCGAGCCAATACTGCTTTAATCCATGCCTACGACGCAACAATCGAGGGCTGGTCACGGGCGCTTGATTTAAGGGACAAGGAAACGGAGGGTCATTCAATCAGGGTGACTGAAATGACAGTCAGACTTGCGAAGGCCCTGGGGATTGACGACTCCGAGATCGTACACGTCCGTCGTGGCGCGCTTCTGCATGATATTGGCAAAATGGGGATTCCCGACCACATCCTTCTAAAGCCCGAACCGCTCAATGACGAGGAATGGATCGTCATGCGGATGCACCCTCAATTCGCATACGAGATGCTCGCCCCCATTGATCATCTGCGCCCGGCTCTCGACATCCCTTACTGTCATCACGAAAAATGGGATGGTAGTGGTTATCCAAGAGGGCTAAAAGGGGACCAGATTCCATTGACCGCCCGTATCTTTGCGATTGTCGACGTTTGGGATGCGCTAAAACACAAGCGCCCCTACAGACCGACAACATGGCCGACCAAGAAAGTCATTGAACATTTCAAACGAGAGCGCGGCAAGCACTTTGATCCCCGAGTCGTCGATGCGTTCCTCAGCCTAAACGAACTTTGAAGTCCATGGCCTCAACCTTTAGATTTCTTCAACTTGGAAGGCATCGACGGTGAGTGTTCTTGATCACTCGACGATGACCGAAAGGCCGTCCGGTATCACGACGACTTTTGCGTCGGGCCCCTCGATTTCGAAAGCTCGAATCATTGCCTCATGCAGTGTCCTGGCGTACTCCATGTGAAGGCTTCTGATCGTCTCGGGAGCTATGAGATCCGAAACCATGATCAACCGGTGATGGCAAAGGACGCGCGCGACGATCTGAGTTGTCCATTGGTCCGGCGCCGTGTCCTCTCGGCCAATTTTGGACACTCGATTCATAAACTCGCGAGGGTTTTTCGATCCCGCCAAGTCGTTATAGAATCCCTGACCACCATGGCCATCCCGCAATCCCGCGACCAACACGATGACTCCACCCTCTTTGTTCGTTGCCGCCGCTGTTGTCATGCCTTTGCTGGTCTGATAGATGTTCTGGTCCATCGGGTATCCACCATTCGTGCACACCGCAATATCGCAATCGATCTTCTTAACCCGGGCCAGCGACGCAAGGAATCCAGTGCCTTCTGCGTGAGCAGCTTCGAAATCTCCGGCAAAGGACGCAATGATCTCCTTTCTATCGTTCAGGACGACATTCAGCACAAACTGGAGCTTTGCGGTTCTGGCGGCATACATCATGTCGGTGTGAATAGGGTTGTCTTTCAGGATTCCCGCTTGCGCTTTCGACGAGTTAATGAACTCGCTGCAGTGATTTGCCATGATTGTCTTGTAAGAGGCGATTCCGGGTAGAACTGATTTTCTTCCTCCAGAAAAGCCCGCAAAGTAGTGGCACTCAATAAAACCTTCGGCAATCAAGAGGTCGGCTTCGGCAGCGACCCGGTTGATGATGCATTCGCCTCCAGAAGGCAGCGTGCCAATCTTGACCATTGACGAGTCGTCAGTTGACACATGCATCACGATCTGTTCACGATCCACGATCTGCTGTCCATACTTTTCGATCAGCTCTTCCCGAGTCGACGAACGATGAAATCCAGTGGCCACAAGGATCTTTATTTCCGCATCTGGCTCAACGGCACGAATTCGCCGAAGAAGAATCGGTGTCAGGATCTTCGACGGAACCGGGCGTGTGTGATCGGAACTGATAATAACAACGCGCTTCTTTCCTTTGGCAAGATCCTCTAATCGAGGGGACCCGATCGGACAATCCAAGGATGCTTCCACCAATTCACTTGAAGACATACAAGGCTTATAGGATTCGACTTTGGAAGCTAGCACGCCAGCCAGATTGCGATCATCGATTTCGAGTGGGACCTCAGTTTTGTCGTAAGGCAGTAGAAATCTCATTGGTTCTCGGCCACTCAAGGAAGTTGAGTCTTTATCTCATTCTAGCCCTCAAACTGCGCGGCAAAGGCTGAACTTCAAGGATTGGTTCGAATGCCATTCAACGTTTTGGCTGACCGAGCCGTACCTCACTCGGCATCGAAAAATACCACCTGTAGATGGGCCCAAAAATGAGGAGTTTCTGCCGACTGGACTTGAGCAGTGCCCCCGCAGTTGCCTAAATTGCATTTGGTTTGGCAACCCTGTCTAATATTGGTGGACGCGGTTTCCACATTGGCACACGCCGACAACTTTGTCCAAAACAGTAGCATGTTATTAAACTTGATTCAGATGGGACATGTATCTCCGTGGTCTATCGGAAGGTAATTATCTTAGGTGAGTTCGCCTGAAACTAGAACGAATAGAAAGTACTTGTATCCAGATAAGTGGAGAACATTCGAAATACTGTACTACCACCTTGCCAGTTCCAACCCTTTCACCTATAATGTCTTTCTCAGTATTTACGGATGATGAACGATAACGTTCATCATCCGCAAAGCGGTCGAGAGTCGTCGTGAAGACGCAGCTTTCGATTGCAGGCTGAGATGGAGGAACATTTTTGTGATTAATTTTGAAATTGGGTATCCGCTTCGCTCAACAACGAACCTGATCGGCCGAAATCTGTATTGAGCCGCCAGGTCGCGGAATAAATCGGTAGTCATATCTACGGCTAACCGCCAAGTAGGTATACTTATGTCTACTA
>Ga0302320_10001081_pt1 | contig 65406 bp, 52 predicted proteins | sample Bog_T0_3_FD_202130 | JGI IMG/M metagenome (GOLD analysis project Ga0302320, IMG submission 202130) | Peat permafrost microbial communities from Stordalen Mire near Abisko, Sweden - Bog_T0_3 | ecosystem: Environmental > Terrestrial > Soil > Wetlands > Peat | place: Sweden: Abisko, Stordalen Mire...
ACGCCCGCGTTCGTCCAACACGTCACGAAGCATCCGGTACTTCTTGCGCAGGGTGGCAACCTCTTTTCCCATAGGAAGAGAGTACACCGAATTCATAATAAGTGCAAGTTATTTATGCGCAGTCCCTAAGCAGAGCACATAAATCGCCCGCTTCAGAAAATCTCACCTTCGCGACACTGCGCGAAAGTGAACGCTGGCGGTTTGCTCAGCTGCCCAGCACCAGAGACGCCATTTTCGTTCCCTCGACTCTCGCCCGGATCTTGCTGAATGCAATCTCGCGAGCCGTTGAGGTATCGTCGGCGAAGGGAGCGAATCCGCAATCGTCCGTGGTTCCGAGTTGAGCTACGGGTAAGATCGAGGCCGCGTCAAGAATCCGTTCGCGGACTTCGGCGGCTGTCTCAACCTTCGGATCGATGGGATCGATCACGCCGATAAATACGGTGTGATTGGGCTTCAACAACTGAGCGACAATTCCAAGAACACGTTTCTTATCCGGCTCGCTGGCCATCTGCAAATAGAAGCGACCCACGTTCAATTGGAATAGATCCGGAAGAAGACCCGCGTAATCGATGTCCGCGCTGTGGGTCGAATCATGATCGCCTCCGGGACACACATGGACTCCAATCTTCTGGCGGTCTTCCGGGTTAATTCGATCGAGGACCTGGTTATTCAGCGCAATGAAGCTGCGCAGCAGTCCACCCGACTGATCGAGCTTCAACGACAACCTGGCTTCCGTAAAGTCAATTTGCACGCAAGCCGCCCCGGCGTCGAGCGCTCCCCGAATGTCCGTTGCTGCTTCATCGATCAAATCCGCGAGGAACTCGTCGCGTGAATAGCCGGGAATCGGTTCCGCAGGGTAGAGCAAGCTGAGCGCCGACGCCGATATGACGGCCTGCTTGATCGGCACGGTCGTATAACGGCGGGCCGCCGCAGTGTAAGTGGCTGCATGAACCCCGTAGCGAAACGGGGCAGAAGTCAGCCGCGGCAACTGGCGCGTATGGCCGTCCGCAAAGGGAATAATCACCCCATCGGGCGCAAGATTCGGCAAGCCCGTAAGGGGATAGGTCGCGAAGCTCGGCTTGGTCTGCTCACCATCGGTAACGATCGGCGATCCCGTTTGTTCCAGGCGCGCGATCGTGTCCTGCAGCGCTTGCGAGTACGCGGCATCGAGCTCTGCCTGGCTGGATTTACCCGCTTGAAAATCCGCGATTTTCGATAGCAGGGAAGGTGGGCGGGGAATGCTTCCAATGGGTTCCGTCAACATAGGCATGCACCGGAGTCTAACTCTGCGATGCGATTCGACCATCCATCGAAAGATGGAATAGGGGTACCCGGGGAAGCACTTAAATCGTAACGGGACTCCACCCTGAGAATGAGAATCAAGTCATCCGTGAGGCGGTTGCGCTCCTCCACCCCGTACCCAATAATCCGACCTGAGTCATTGATTCCCCGTCTTTCCCCGCCGTTAATTCCCGCTTTGTCGAGGTCTCCAATATGCACGTTCTATCTGTTGTTCCTCTTCGTGGACGTTTGCCGGTTCTGCTTCGCACGGTCATGGCGATCTTGCTCCTTGCTGCGCCCACAGCAAATTCGATGGCCCAGCAGTTTGCCACTTTGCAAATCACCGTCAGCGATCCCTCAGGCAGTGTCATCCCGCGAGCAAGTATTACCGTGCGCAGCGCGGATACGGGATCGGTCCGAAGCGGTGTTTCAGACAAACTCGGACTGGCGGTCATCCCTGGGCTTCCGGCAGGTCAATACAAAGTGAGTGCGGTTGCCGTAGGATTTGCCGGATATGAGTCGCCCCTCACGTTGACTCTTGGCCAGACTGCTTCTTTGCCGATCACCTTGCGCGTCCGCGCGGCCACGGAGCAAGTCGAAGTCCGTGATACATCCACAGGCGTGGAAAAGGAACGAAGCGAAGGCAGTCAGGTGATTGCGCCCGAACAAATCGCCGATCTGCCCATAGCAGACCGGGATTTCATCGATTTTGTATTGTTAACGCCGACCGCGACGGTTGGAAGAAACTCCAGTTCGGGCGCCCAGTCGGCATTTCAGGAAACCGAGCTGGAGATCAGCTTCGGGGGCTTGCGCGAGACGCACAGTGTATTTTATGGATTGGACGGCGTCAACTACACGACCACGGTCTCTGGCGTTCAGCGAGTGAGCCCATCCCTGGATTGGGTCCAGGAGTTTCGCGTCGTCGATGGTCCGGACGCTGCGGGAGGTGGGCTGAACTTAGGCGCAGCCGTGAATACAATCACGAAATCCGGGACCAACGACTTACACGGATCGGTCTATGAATACGCCCGCAACAATGTGGCGGACGCCAGCAATCTACTCTCCGCGCCCGGATTCAACACCCTGCGATTCAACCAGTTTGGGGCGACCCTGGGCGGCCCATTGCACAAAGACAAAGCATTCTACTTTGCCGGCTACGAGGGCCAGCGCCGGGCGCAATCGCCTATTTACTCACATTTCATTCTGCACTGCATCAACACCGAGGGCTGCCTTGGACCGGGAACTCCCAGCATCAATGAAGTCAAGACGGGCCTGGGACTTTCAGCGGAGAATCTCGGATCGATTTTGCAAATTGGTGACTATGACAATGCTTTTGGAAAGGTCACCGATGTGGTGAACGACAGAACGACCTTGTCTGCCGGCTACTTATTCACCGATGTTCGGAATGGCAACACCGCCGCAACCTCTCCAGGACAGGGACTGCCTTCGAGTTATCGCGATAATCGCATTCACGATCAGACTGTGTATGGAAATCTCTTTCATCTGTTCAATAGCCGCTGGGCTTCAGAGAGCTCCGTCGCGTTTGGCCGGCGAATCTTCTACATGGATCCGGTGGGCGCCGGATTTGAGCCGGCAGTCAACGTTGCCGATACGCTCTACAGCGGCGGCTTCCTGGGCGGCGTGGATTATTACAGCGAGCACCACTTCCAGGCCAGAGAGGCGCTGACCCATACGCACGATTCCAACTCCATCAAGGTCGGTGTGGAGTTCGAGCCCATCTGGTTCTCGGCGCAGACGCCATACTTCACGCCCGGCGTGGGCATCTTTAGTCCGCAGAGCTTCTTTGGGGCCGGGCCATTCAGTCACTTTGGTCCGGGAACCGCAGTTGAGTTTCTCTTCCAACAGACACGCTCTGACTTTGGCAACCAGGTTCCGCAGCGCGGCTTGCCCTGGGAGAATGGCTTCTACGACGGCCCGGACGGTCCGGCCCGCGAGACTGCCGACGGCGTGGCATTCTGGCACAAGCTGGCCGGCCTTTATCTTCAAGATCAGTGGAGAGTGCTGCCCAGTCTCTCTCTTTCCTTCGGGGCGCGCTATGACCTTGACTTTCTTCCCTCGGCCAGTGACCTGCGCATCCTGGGCAAGATGAATCCCACGAATTTCGGGAATCTCCAGCCGCGGATTGGTCTCGCATATGCTTTGCGCGGCGGCAAGGGCGTGATCCGTTCCAACTTCGGCGTCTACACCGGATCGCTGGAATACAGCAGCCTGATCAATGGATGGCACGGAGCATCCGCCTTTACGCACATGAATCAGTCCATTCTCCCCGAATTCGCCGATCCCGAAAATGGCCTTGTAGGATTTGGGCCAGCAGGCATGGTGGGAACTGCCGGCCCGGTTCTTGCCGGCACCGCTTTCTCGAACTTTACTCACAATGGCATTTACCCGAATCCGGGAATCTTGAAGCAGTTCCCTTTGGGGTTTGTGAGCCGGAAGTATCCCTCGAACTACGCCGAGCAAGCCAGCCTGGAAGTGGAGAACGAGCTGGGCAATAAATGGTATTTCACGGTTGGATACCACTATCTCCACGCGCTTCATCTGGAAAGCTCCAATAGCATCAATGGGGTCCCGGACGGTGAACTTTCCGATGGCAGGCAGAAGTTCGCGCCTGCCGACCCCAACTTCGGATTCGTGCTGTATGCAACGGCTTCGGGATGGTCCATCTACAACTCCGGGAACGTGAGCTTGCGCAAGGAGTTCGCGCAGGGCTTCAGCGTGCTGGCGAATTATGTTTACGGGAAATCCATCGACATCGCCACGGAAAATCAACTTCAGGACGAGCCGCAGGACTATCTGGTTCCGCAGTTGGATCGCGCCGTGAGCGACAACGACGTGCGCCACAGGCTGGTTCTCACTCTCTTGGGAGAATCTCCGGCAACGTGGACCGCTCCCTTGCGCAACTTCCAGTTTTCCATGCTCAATACGCTGCAGAGCCCGCAGTATTACAGTATTCTTGCCGGGTCCGATATCAATGGCGACGGCTTTCCCTTCAACGATCGCGTCGGCAGTATTGGAAGGAACACCTATCGCGGTGCGTCCTACTATGACACGGATCTTCGTTTGCAGAGGCTCTTCAACATCACGGAGCGGTTGAAACTGAATGGGAGCGTCGAGGCCCTCAATGTTTTAAACCGCGTGAACGTGCAGGATGTGGATCAGGTCTATGGCGCCGGTGAGTTTGCGGGCGCCATCCCGAAGGCCTACGGAGACGGAGTCACAAGCCCGTCGAATCCTACGTTTGGAACACCAACATACGCTGGAGCGGCGAGGCAGATTCAGGTTTCGTTGAAGTTGAAGTTCTAGAAGCCAGGAGGGACAGGAATGGCGACAACTGAAACAGCTGCACGTCTTGCACAGGAGCAAGTTAATCCGAGGCGCCCGAAACGTGGCAGTTACCGGCCGCGGCCGGAGACGATGCAACTGCTCAAAGCTTCGGGAAACCCAATCAACGGGCTGGGCGAGACGCTACCGCGCAGGCCATCGCCGTTTTTTTGGCATCCAACCACCATGCATCCGTTCGGCGAATTACAGATCGCCGCGCGGGCCAGCATGACGCAATGTCCGGGATACGATGCTGCGTTTTCAAAGGCCCGCAACCATCCGGAGCTGCTCCCGGTGGCCGCGATGCGGACGCAGGCCTCGGCCGAAGAGTTCACTGCTCAAATAAGCGAGTACGCGCTCTCGCATGAAGCCGACGACATTGGGATCACGCCCATGGATCCGCTCTATGTGTTCGAGGGGTACGCGATCGAAGAGCCCACCGTAATCTTGCTCGCGGTTGGGCATAATTACGACCGGCTGAAGCAGGTGCCTTCGGACGAAACAAACGGCGAGGGAATTGCGGATGTGGGTGACCAATATGCGCGCGGTACGCGATCTTCATTCGCGCTCGCCAATTGGATTCGCTCGCAGGGCTACAACGCCAGGGCCTTTCCCGGGCCCATGGCCGACGCTCTGCTGCTGATTCCGGCCGCAGTCGCAGCCGGCTTGGGAGAGCTCGGCAAACACGGCTCGCTCATCAGCCGCCATTTCGGCGCGGGCGTGCGGCTTGCCGCCGTGACGACGGACATGCCGCTCGTCACCACCTCTTCCCAACCATTCGGCGCCGACGAATTCTGCAAGAGCTGCCAGGTATGCACCAACGCCTGCCCTCCAGGAGCCATCTCCGAACAGAAGCAGATCGTGAGAGGCGTCGAACGCTGGTACGTGAACTTCGACGAATGTATTCCGGCATTTGCGGAACTTTCCGGGTGCGCCATTTGTATTGCCGAATGTCCATGGACCCGGCCCAATGTGCGACCCAAACTGCTTGCTACCATGGCCCGGCGCATGGGGCAGGGATCTCCGGGATCGTAAGGGGCAGTCCGGAAAAAAAGTAAATTGAGAAAGCTATGCTCCATCGTTGGATGGAAGCGCACCCCTTTCGGATCCATTTAGGATGAACGCGGTCTTTATCTCCCCACGCTTGCCGCTCGCAAGTCGCACATTCATCCCATGCAACGGAGAAGCATTGATGGCTCACATTCAACTTCCGATTGCCGAGGAACTCGGCAGAGAGTTCCCGGGGATCCTTGGCCCCATGACCTTTCGCCCTGAAACCGCTGCCCCTCTCAATGAGTTAGTGAACATTCTGCTGCGCGGAGACAGCACGCTGTCCCGCGGTGAGCGGGAGATGATTGCCACCCACGTATCCTGGCGCAACGACTGCTTTTTCTGCCAGACCATTCATGGAGCCGTGGCGGCAGCTCAACTCGGACAGAATGAGTCACTGGTTCAAAAGGTAAAAACAGACTGGCCGAACGCGGATATCTCCGGCAAGCTGAAGGCGTTGCTGAACATTGCCGGAAAGGTACAGCTCGGCGGGAAGCATGTCGCCGCTGAAGATATCGCCGCGGCCCGGAAGGTCGGAGCGACCGACCTGGAAATTCACGATACAGTCCTGATTGCCGCGGTCTTCTGCATGTGCAATCGCTATGTCGACGGTCTGGATACCTGGGCTCCACAGGACCCTGGAGTCTATCGGGAAAGAGCCGCCCAAATCGTTCAATTCGGTTATACGGGCGTGACCGAGGCGGCCATGGCCACCGTGCAACATTGAGCGTTTCAGGCTCCGGCAACCTCAAGCCCGCGTCCGCGGAAGGCCCGGTTGTTTGGGATTCGATTTTCGCCCCCTGGAGATGAGCCCGCGCATGCCAGAGTTAATGCCGCCCACCACGGAACCCCAGTTGGATGAATCTCAAATTGCTTACCCCGGCTGGAAAATCGTTCTCGCGAGTTTCTTCGGCATCATGGTCAGCTTCGCGGCCATCGTGCCCTACACTTTTGGCCTCTTTATCAAGCCGCTCGCGGAGGCCTTCGGCTGGCATCGCGAAGCCATTTCCGCAGGATTCAGCATTTCCGCATTAACCTTGGCCGCCGCTTCACCTGGCCTTGGATTCCTGCTCGATCGTTTTAAGCCTCGCAGCATCGTCCTGCCCTGCATCGCTGTGTTCTCCGTGGCCTATGCATCGCTCGCATTCCTGACCCCGCATCTGCTGCATTTCTATTTCACTTTCTTCCTGATTGGTCTGGTCGGCAACGGCACAGCGTACATTGGCTATTCCCGGGCCATCTCGACGTGGTTCAATCGCCGGCGTGGTTTTGCACTTTCCATCATGCTGGCCGGCACCGGCGTGGGCGCCATGCTGCTTCCGGTCCTTGCTCAAGCCGTCATTACGCACCTGGGATGGCGGGCTGCTTACCTCACCCTCGGGCTGCTTGCCTTCACGGTTGGCTTTCCTCTGACCGCGGCGTTCGTCCGTGAACGACCGCTTGCTCGCCAGGATCAGGATGTCTCCACTGAAACAGGCGAACCTGTCGCAACTGCGCTTGCCACCCCCGCCTTCTGGATACTGGCCGCGACGGTCTTCCTCTATGCGATCAGCGTGAATGGAACCATCGCGCATCTCTCCGCGCTGCTCACCGACCGCGGAGTTTCCACCGCAGGCGCCGCATGGTCCGTCTCCATCATCGGATCCACAAGCATAATCGGACGCCTCCTCACGGGGCTCTTTCTCGATCGCTTCTTCGGGCCTCGCGTTTCCCAGATCATGCTCCTGATGACCGTCCTCGGCATTCTGCTGCTATCGGTGGCCAACAGCCTCACCGTGGGCCTGGTCGCCGCTGCTCTCATTGGCTTCAGCATGGGCAGCGAGGGAGACATCACGCCCTACCTTCTGGGCCGTTACTTCGGGCTCCGGCGCTTCTCCACCCTCTATGCACTTACCTGGACCACCTATGCCATCGGAGGCGCCACTGGCCCTCTGCTGGTCGGTCGAGTATTCGATACGCTGGGTTCTTATCGTCCAATCGCCATTCAGCTCTTGGCCCTGCCCGCTCTCGTCCCCTGCCTGCTGATGTTCGCGCTCCCTCGTTACAGAATTCAAGGGGGCAGCACGCAACCGACCGTCCTCGTTCCCGAACCCCCAGCGGCCGAGATTGCACAATAAACTCGAGTCACCGGATTCCGCACTCTTCGCCTTCCGACTGACGTGCAGGAATGAGCGGCCCAAACCTAGCCGGAAGATACCCTCCGCCATTGCCAAGCGATCTCCATTTCCGCGAATGTGAAAATGCAAACGCTTTCTTTTTTGTCCACTGAAAGTCTGTTGGCCGCCTGCCGATAGTGGTCGTGCAGCACGGGCGCGTACTCTTTCCGCGCTTCGTGCTGCCGCAGTGGGAGGGCAGGATGGCAGCAACCGTGGAGTTCGGGACATTGCAAACGGCGCGAGACGCGTCCGACGAAGGGTGGCCATCGTTTTTGGCTGCGCTGGAGCAACTGCGGGACTACATATCAATCGGCGACCTCAAACGACGTCTTGTGCCGGATAGCGGGGGGGCGTGAAGCGTCCACCGCCGCCCGCATTCTCAATGAGATTCTGGATATCATCCTTCTCAACATCGATCGAACGGTAACCTCGGTCGATGGTATGTGCACCGGCCGCATTCCCGAACCCTTCAAGGATGGCTTTCCGGGGGACTTTGCTCGTGCCAAGAACGTCTGCAACGACTTCATCGACGTGATCAATCGGCGCAATGCCCAGATTGCAAAGATGACGGCGGCAGCCGCGCATGGCGATCTGCGGATCCGCGCCAATGCCGAAGAGTTCACGGGTGTCAATCGTCGCATCTTCGAGGGCTTCAACTCCATGTTTGACGCATGGCTTGCGCCTGTTGAAGAGATTGAGCGCGTGCTGACGGCCATGACGAAGATGGACCTCACCGCCCGGGTGAATGGCCACTACACGGGCGAATACGACCGTATCGCGAACGCGCTGAACACGGTGTGCGTGAATCTGGGCAAAGAGGTGCAGCACATCCACCAGCACACCATGGTCATGGCGTCAGCCTCCGAAGAGCTGTCCGCAGTTTCGAAAGAACTAGCCAGTGGCGCTGCTCTGGCCAGCCGACTCTCTACGACTGCGTCCCAGTCCATCGAGGATGTCTCCGAAGGACTATCCGCGGCAGCCTCCGGATCGGCCGAGATGCTTCAATCGATTCGTGAGATCTCTCAAAACGCAAGCGAAGCAACCACTGTCGTGGGTTCCGCGGTAGAGATTAGCGACAGTACGAATCAAAAAATCGCTTCGCTCGGCCGCTCAACCGTAGAAATCGGCAAGGTGATCAAAGTCATTTCGGGGATTGCTCAGCAGACCAACCTGCTTGCGCTCAATGCAACCATCGAAGCGTCACGTGCCGGCGAAGCGGGAAAAGGCTTCGCGGTTGTTGCGCACGAGGTGAAGGAACTAGCCAAGGGTACGGCAAAAGCCACCGAAGAGGTGAGCCAAAGCATTGCCACAATCCAACGCGACCGTGCCGACAGCGCCGACGGAGTCGCCGCGATTGCCACGGTCACGAGCCAGATCCGCGATATCTCTCACAGCATCGCTTCCGCGGTTGAACAACAGACCGCGACCACCAACGAGATGGGGCGCCACGTCTCCAACGCAGCTCAAGTCGCAGCGGGTATAGCCCACGAGATGGCCGAGCTTGCTGAAGCTGCTCGCAATACCAGCTCCGGCGCTACGCAAACCGATGCCGCCATTGCCGATCTCAACAAGATTCTTGGTAATCTACAGACTTTTGTGGCGATGTTCAAGATTTGAACCGCGCCCACTGCCACCAAAAGGGAGAGAAATCCGTGTCTACGACGAAAGCACCGAATCGATGGAGCATCGCAATCGCCGGCGTCGTCATGCAAATCGCACTCGGCGGCGTCTACGCCTGGAGCATTTTCCGCACGCCACTTGTTCATCGGCTGCATGCCTCCATTCCTCAGATTAGCCTGACCTTCACAATTGCCATTTTCACGCTCGGATGGGCTGCGTTCGCCGGCGGATTGTGGATGCGTGCGCGTGGACCGCGCGTCGTTGGAGTTACTGGTGGGATCCTCTATGGGCTTGGCGTGTTTCTGGCAAGTTTTTCAGGACATGGTCTGTGGGTCCTCTACTTGAGTTATGGCGTCCTGGGCGGAGCCGGCATCGGGCTGGGATATATCGTCTCCATCGCAACGCTTGTCAAGTGGTTTCCAGACCGCCGCGGCTTCATTACCGGGGTGGCCGTGGCCGGCTTTGGCGCTGGCGCATTGGTGATGGCGCCAATTGCAACCCGCCTGATCCAATCCGTCGGCGTACTTCAGACGTTTGCGTGGCTGGGCGGTGCGTTACTCGTCCTGGTTGCAGGTCCGGCATTGTTGATGCAAGAGCCGCCAGCAGGATGGCGGCCGGAAGGCTGGCAACCCACTCCCTCTGCAGCTGCGGCTCCGGTCGCAGGCTCTACCCTGCGCCAGGCCCTGGCCAGTTGGCAATGGTACGCCCTCTGGGCGGTCCTCTTCCTGAATGTCACGGCTGGCATTTCGATCATCAGCCAAGCCTCGCCGATGGCGCAGGAAATCACCGGGGTCAACGCCGTCGTGGCCGCGACAATGGTCGGCATCATCTCGATCGCGAATGGAGCGGGCCGGTTTCTTTGGGCGTGGCTGTCGGATGTCATCGGAAGACGCTCGGCGTTCCTTGTCATGTTTTCCCTGCAGGCAGTGCTGTTCTTCTTGCTGCCGAGAGTCCACTCCTTTGGGTTGTTTACCTCTCTCGCCGTCGTCGTCCTGCTGTGCTATGGAGGCGGCTTTGGAACCATGCCGGCCTTCTGTGCAGACTACTTCGGATCGCGCGAAGTGGGTTCCATCTATGGGCTCATGCTCACGGCATGGGGATGCGCAAGCGCCCTCGGTCCCATGTTGATGGCCTCTCTGCGCCAGTCCACAGGCGGGTATGGACAGGCGTTGCTGATTCTATCCGCCATCATGACGGTGTCCGTCGCCGTCCCGATGTTCTTGAAAGCCCCGGGCCGGCCGGGGAGCGAAAGGACGAGAGTGCAAGCCGAATCGGCACCGGTGGCTGTCTCCTCCTAGTCGAGATGACCTGTCATTGCAATTCATGACGCAGCGTGGAGTCTTTCCGGCCCAGTCAATGAGGAGGGATAGGCGATCTTCGCGCAGCGTCACAACCACATCCTTGACCAGGGCGGATCGCTGCAATCCGCCCTAATGTCGTTAGGCTCGACGGGCCAGTCTGTCGAGACGTTTTGTCTACAAGATCTCGATACTACGGGTAAAGGAAAGACCCGCGGGTAGTATTACGTTGGTAATATATCCCGTCTCTGAGCTGTAATTTCTCCAATTCTTCTCCAATTTGCGATCGAAACCGCAGACCAATGGGCTATAGGGTTGCCCGCACTGCAGAAATATTCAGCTTTTAACGTCCCAAAACTGGAAAAGGAATTAACAATAGAAGCATGGTACCCCGTGACTTGTCTCTTAGGTTCGTCTGCCCCGTCTGCGAAGCAGCACCTCAAGAACGATGCCATGTGAACGTCCGAATCGTGTGCTTCGAGTCCCACTGGGAACGCAAAGACCTCGCAACCGATGCCCTTTTAAATGCCGTGTCCGAGGGAAAGCTTCTGGAATTCCCGGACGTCCATCGAATTCCCCGGCGCTGGGCTTCGTAAAGCAATCGGCGGCTATCGAAGAAAACGGCTTCGAGTTGAGGCGGGAGTTCGTACGCAGCCGCATGTTGGAATGCCTGTGGTTCGGCCATCTCCCATTCCCTCGGCGCACCAGGCCATGAGGGATGCTGCAGCTGGGTGGTCCGAGCGCGGCGCACGATACATCACTTAAAATAAACGGCTTGCGCCCGAAACCGCTGTGACTCCGGCTGTTCGCCCACCTGCGTTCGGACGGCGGAAATGCCTGGGAAAGCGCATTGAATGCGTCGGGAGCGGAGGCAGGCCGCGGGATGACCAGGCGCCATTCAACGTCTGACCTTGATACGCCCGCTTATACTTAGATGTTTGTTCAAGACAGGCACGGGCTGGCGAGCGGTCGGTGCAAGGAGCGGGGCATTGGCTCAGGCGGAGATCGGAATTATCGGTGGGAGCGGGCTTTATTCGATGCCGGGTTTCACCAACGTGCGCGAGGAACGGGTGGAGACGCCGTTTGGCGATCCCTCCGACGCCTTTGTGCTGGGTGAACTGGAAGGGCGGAAGGTTGCATTTCTGGCGCGGCATGGGCGCGGTCACCGCATTCTGCCCTCGGAGCTGAACTTTCGAGCCAATCTTTATGCCTTCAAGAAACTGGGCGTCGAGCGGATCCTTTCCGTGTCCGCAGTGGGGTCTCTGAAGGAAGAGCACAAACCAACTGACTTCGTGGTGCCGGACCAGTTCATCGATCGGACTTTCCATCGCATTTCGACATTTTTTGGCGATGGGATTGTGGGGCATGTTGCATTTGGCGACCCGGTGTGCGCGACGGTGGCCAAGGCGGCCGCGGAAGCGTGCCGGGCGGTTGGCGTGGTGGGCAAGTTGGGCGGCACATACGTATGTATGGAAGGGCCGCAGTTTTCGACGAGGGCGGAGTCGAACCTGTATCGAAGCTGGGGAGCCGACGTGATCGGCATGACCAACCTGCAAGAGGCGAAGCTGGCGCGCGAAGCGGAGATCTGCTATGCCACGGTGGCCATGGTGACGGACTACGACTGCTGGCGCGAAGGACACGATGCCGTCACGATCGAAGAGATTGTTGGCGTACTGCACCAGAACGCGGCGAACGCGGCGAAGGTGGTGAAGGCGGCGGTTGCAGCGCTGCCGGCGGAGCGCACGTGCGCCTGCGCTTCGGCCGCGCAGTATGCAGTGCTGACGCAGAAGGATGCGATTTCCGCGGCGACCAAGGAAAAAGTGTCGCTTCTGTTTGGGAAGTACCTGGGGTGATTGCGTACTTCTCCAAGGGCTGCTGCTGGGAAAAGGAACAACCGCAGGTCCTTCGGCTTCGCTCAGGATGACAGGGGCTGGGGGGGGACGACTAACGTTGGTTCGGATGGCAAACGTTGGCTAGTCAGGATTTGGGATTTTCTGGAAGGGGATAAGGGATGGCGATTACGGTAGTGGGCAGCGTTGCCTACGATTCGATTGAGACACCAGCAGGACGAAAAGACCGATGCCTGGGCGGCGCGGCGACCTATTTTTCATTGGCCGCCAGTTTTTTCACCGATGTGCGGGTGATCGCGGTGGTGGGCGAAGACTTTGGGCCGGAGCAGGAAGCCGTGTTCCAGGCGCGCAAGATCGACACGCTAGGCATTGAGCGCGCTGCGGGCAAGAGCTTCTTCTGGGAAGGCTCGTACCTGGAGAATCTGAATGAAGCCAAGACGCATACGACGGACCTGAACGTGTTTGCGTCGTTCGAGCCGAAGATCCCGGCGCCGTATCGCGACTCGGAGTATCTGTTTTTAGCAAACATCGATCCGGTGCTACAGAAGCGGGTTCGGGAAGAGATGCCGGGCGTGCGGCTGGTGGCCGGCGACACGATGAACTACTGGATCAAGGATCACCGGCCGGCTCTGATGGAAGTGCTGAAGGGCCTGGATGTGCTGCTGATCAATGACACGGAAGCGCGCATGCTGGCGGCGAACAACAACCTGGTGCAGGCGGCGCGAGGCGTGCTGGAACTGGGGCCGCAGACCTTGATTGTGAAGCACGGCGAGTATGGAGCGACGGCCTTTTTCAGCGACCGCAGCTTTCCTGCGAAGTATCCGAGCCCGAAGCATGCGTTCCGTGCGCCTGCTCTGCCACTTGAAGAGGTTGTGGACCCGACGGGCGCAGGCGACAGTTTTGCGGGCGGCTTCTTTGGCTACCTCGCGTCGCAACCGGAACTCACGCCCGCTGTATTCCGCCGCGCCATGTTCTATGGCAGTGTGATGGGCTCGTACGCATGCGAACGGTTCGGCACGGAACGCCTGCAGGAGCTTTCCCGCAAGGAGATTGAGGCACGCTTCGATGTCTTCCGCGAGCTCACCCACCTTGACTGAAGGGTCCATGGCCCGCAATCCGATCACCAGCGAGGCGAGGGCGCGCTACGCGCAAGCGACCATCGCGCCATGGGAGTGGGTTTGGGTCCTGGCGAGCTGCGCGGCTCTCTCCGTGGCAGCCATTGTTTGGAGCTGGCAGCACGAGGCGCTGTTGAACTACGGCGACGCGGTGGCTCACCTGCATATCGCACGGCGGGTTTTCGACTCCCATCAGCCGCGCTTTTCGCAGTTAGGGTCGGTGTGGCTCCCGTTGCCGCATATTCTGCTGCTGCCTTTTGTGCAGGTGTATGCGTGGTGGGCCAACGGGCTGGCGGGAGTATTTCCGTCGGCGTTGGCCTACGTGGCGGCTTGTGCCGGAATGTACCGGCTGGCCCGGATTTGGATGGGGCCAGTGCCAGCGGGGATCGGCCTGGCATGGTTCGCGCTCAATCCAAACTTGTTGTACCTGCAGACAACGGCCATGACCGAGCCGCTGTTTGTCTGCGAGATGATTTGGCTTGTGGTGGGCTTGGTGGAGTGGCGGAGCCATTTGGATGGCGATCCGAAATTGAGCTCCCGGCGGGTCTGGTTCATCGCGCTGCTGCTGGTGTGCGCAGTGTACACGCGTTACGACGGCTGGGCCATGACGCTTGTGGCCTGGTCGATCATGGGAGTAACACTGGCGCGGCGGAGGTTGTTGCGTCTGCCCGCTTTCTGGCTGGCGAGCGGGGTGGTGGTCGCGGCGCCGTTGGCGTGGTTTGTCTACAATAGCGCGGTGTTTGGGGACTGGCTCTACTTTTTACGCGGGCCCTATTCAGCCAAGGCGATTGAGATGCGTACGCAGATTCCGGGATACCCGCCCCACCCGGGTTGGCACAATCCATGGGTTGCGCTGTTGTTCTATATGAAGGCGGCGGTGATGGACGCGGCGGCAATGGGATGGGGACGTGCGCTGCTGCTGGTGAGTGCATTGGGCGCGGGATTCGCATGGATCCATCCCCGCTATCATGGGCTGGGGTGGGCTCTGTTGCTGGCTCTGCCGATTCCCTTTTATGCCTACTCGGTTGCCTATGGTTCGGTGCCGATCTTTTTGCCGGTGTGGTGGCCGTTCTCCTGGTACAACGTGCGCTATGGCATGGAGCTGCTGCCTGGTTTTGCCTTGTGCCTGGGGTTTGCCGCGCAGTTTGTGACGTCGTCGATCTTGACGCGGGAGCAGAGTCCGAACTGGTTGCGGATTACGCGGAGTGCGTTGTTTGCGCTGGTGGTCTGGAACGGAGTGCAGATGTTGCGCGAGCAGCCGATTGCCTATGTGGAAGGCGTGAAGAATATCGAGGCGCACCGGGGGTACGAGCAAGAGATTCCAGCAGTTTTGCGATGGCTGTTGGCGCGGCGTCCAGGCGCGACGATCCTGATGAACACGTCGATCGATCCGCAGATTGTGGCGCTGACCGGCATTCCCCTGCGGCAGACGATCAACGAGAGCGACCTGGGGGTTTACCGGGACGCGTTGGAGGCCCCAGGGGCGCACGCGGAGGTGGTGCTGGCCTACGATGGGGACGAGATCGCGAATGCAGTGAAGGCCCATCCTGAGGGGTTGACGGAATACCGGCGGTTTTCGGCGCGATTTCAGCCCTCGATCACGCTTTACGTCTCCGGTACCTTGGACGCATGGAAGCGGACCGTGGACCCGTCCGGGGTGGTAGCATCGCTCAAGGAAAACCAATGAACATGTCGCTGGCAGCCCTTCCCGGGCCGTTTGAGTTCGATAAGCTGCAGCAGGTGGTGGTGGCGAATGGCGCCATTTTCCGGCTGTTGCTGGCTTGTGTGCTGGGCGGAGCGATTGGCCTGGAGCGCGAACTGAAGCGGAAGTCGGCGGGTGTGCGGACCAATCTGCTGATCTGCATGGGCTCGGCCTTCTTCACGCTTTTATCGGGGGTTCTGGCTGGCGAGGGAGGGTCGAACAAGGGCCAGGTGGCGTCGAATATTGTGCAGGGAATCGGGTTTCTGGGGGCGGGCCTGATCTTGCATAACCGCAGCCGGGTGAGTGGACTGGCGAGCGCGGCCAGCATTTGGGTGGTGGCTTCGGTAGGCATGGCCTGCGGGGCAGGCCTGTACGCGGCAGCAGCGGTGGGCGCGGTGCTTGTGATAGCGGCGCTGGCGGTGGTCGGCCTGTTGGAGCAATGGGCGAACATGAAGGCCTACCCGGTGACGTACGAGGCGCGGGGACGCGACCAGCCGACGATGCTGCACACAATTCTGGAGGCAATGGACAGGACCGGCCAGCGCTTCACGGACATCCAGACGGACGTGATCGGCGATGTGCAGCGGGTGACATTTCCGCTGGCTGCCACGCGGCGCCAGCATGAGCGGTTGACGACGGAGCTGCGGAGCCAGCCGGAGATTGCTCAACTCTTGACGTTTCGTGATCCGGAGGACGATTGATCGGTTACACCAAAGCGCACGCCTGCGGCAACGACTTCCTGATCGTGACGGAAGAGGATGCGACGGGCTGCAACTGGGCCGACCTGGCACGCCGCTTGTGCTCGCGGAATACCGGAATCGGAGCCGACGGCGTGGAGTTCTTCGCCTGGACGGGCCCGCGGTCTGGCCGGATCTGGCTGAACAACGCGGATGGCTCGATTGCCGAACTCAGTGGGAACGGAACCCGCTGCGTGGCGGCGTGGATGGCGCACACGCTGAAGTCGACGCCGGGTGACATTCTGGAGGTTGCCACGGACGCGGGGCCGCGCATGTGCCTGATCAACTCCATCCAAACCGCCAATGGATTCACGGTGGAGGTGACGACCGGAATGGGGGTTCCGGCATTTTCTCCGCGTACCGTGGAGATTGAAGAAGAGACGCGGATTGTGGGCATTGAGGTCTACACGGGCAATCCGCATTTTGTGATCTTCGTGGACAATCCTGACTTTGAAGTTGCCGGTAGAAGTTGGCAGAGCATTGGACGGGAGATATGCGGCCATCCCGATTTTCCTCACCAGACCAATGTGGAGTTTGTGAATGTGCTGAGCCCAGAGCTGATCGACATTCGCATCTTCGAGCGCGGCGTGGGACCCACCACATCGTCTGGGACAGGCACATCGGCCTCGGCAACGGCGGCGCGCTCGTTCATGAGTTGTCTTTCGCCTCTTACGGTTTTAGCGCCGGGTGGCACCCAGATAGTGGAGTGGGAAGGTCCGGGCGTTGAGTTGCGACTGACAGGGCCTGCTTCGCTGATCGCCCACGGAGAGGCCTACTACTCTTGACCGCTTTGCTCAAACCCAATGGCGTTCCCAAAGACGCGCTGGTCGCCATAGTCTCTCCAGCTTCCACGCCCAAGGCCGATCGCGTGGAAAACGGAATGGAGGCCATGCGGCAGGTTGGCTATGTGCCGCGATGCGCTGAAAACGTGCTGACCCGCGGACCGCTCTACTTTGCGGGAGCACCGGAGATGCGGCTGCGCGATCTGCACCACGCCTTCGCGGACGACGATGTGCGGGCCATCTTCGCGACAAGGGGCGGATACGGCTCCAACTATCTGCTGGATGCGCTGGACCTGGACCTGATTGCGGAGAGCGCGAAGCCGTTTGTGGGGTACAGCGACCTCACAGCGTTGCAATTGTGGCTGCTGGACCAAATTCAACTCCCGGCCTTCCACGGCCCCATGGTTTCGGCGGACTTTGCCCGCGAAGGGGGAGTTCATTTACCCAGTCTGCAGGCTGCATTCGCGGGGCACAAGTATTCCGTCGGAGCAGCCGAAGGTATGCGCACCCTGCAACCGGGACGGGCGCGCGGGACTCTTTACGGAGGTTGTCTCTCCGTGCTCGTAGCGCTGCTAGGAACCCCGTATGAACCGCAGACGGAAGGCAAGCTGCTTTTTATGGAAGATATCAACGCGAAACCCTACAAGGTGGACCGCATGCTGTGGCAGCTGAAGCATGCCGGAAAGCTGGATGGCGTGCGCGGAATCGTGTTTGGCGAAATGCTGGATTGTCTTTCGCCGGGCGCGGCGCCGGAGCTTTTGGACGAGGTCATTCTGCACGTGTTTGAAGATTTCAAGGGGCCGATTGCGATTGGACTGCGCAGCGGCCATGTTTCCGGGGAGAATGTGACACTGACCTTTGGCGTGGAAGCGGAGTTGCACGCGGTGGGCCCGGCGCAACTGAACCTGCTGCAAGCGGCGGTGGCGCCTTGAAAAAGCGGGGGTCGGGGGGCAGGGGGCAGGGGGCAGGGAATAGCTTGCCGCAACTGGCGGTGGTGGTTTGGTTACGGCGATGAAAGCTTCTCGGCATATTCATTTGAGCGGCATTTGCGGAACCGCGATGGCTTCGCTGGCGGGCCTGCTCCAGTTGCAAGGCCACCGTATTACCGGGTCAGACAAAGCCGCCTATCCACCGATGAGCGACCTGCTTCATGCATTGGGAATCCCCATTTTGGAGCCCTATGCCGAGGCAAACCTATCTCCCGCCCCGGACCTGGTGATCATTGGCAACGCGCTTTCACGGGGCAACGCAGAGGTGGAGTTTGTGCTGGACCAGCGCATCCCCTTTACGTCGATGGCCGCGCTGCTCCACGAAGAGTTCCTAACTGGTCGCGAGTCGCTGGTGGTGGCGGGCACGCATGGGAAAACTACCACGACCAGCATGCTGGCGTGGATCTATCAAGTTGCGTCGCGCACGAATCCGGCGCTTGAACCATCGTTCCTGATTGGAGGCGTAGCGGAGAACTTTGCCACGAGCTTCCAGTTGCGTCCGACCCGGACGTTCATCCTGGAAGGCGATGAATACGACACGGCCTTCTTCGACAAAGGTCCAAAGTTTCTGCACTACTTCCCCGACGCGTTGATCCTGACACATGTGGAGTTCGACCACGCCGATATTTATGCGGACCTGGAGGCAGTGAAGACAGCGTTCAAGCGGTTGGTGAACCTGGTACCGCGGCGCGGCCTGATTGTGGCGTATGACGGTTCCGCGAATGTCACGGAATGCCTGCAGCCGGCGCTGTGCCGGGTGCAGCGCTATGGGTTTTCCGAGACGGCTGACTGGCGCATTCGCAATCTTCGTCACGAAGAGGGCTTGACGCGCTGGGAGGTTTGGCATGCGGGCGCGTTTTGGTCCGCGTTGGAAATGAACCTTGCCGGCGAGCACAATGCGCTGAATGCGACGGCCGCTGCTGCTTTGGCGGCGGGGCAAGGGATCGGAAAGGAAGCAATCCGGGCGGCGCTGGCGAGTTTCAAGAGCGTGAAGAGGCGGCTTGAAGTGCGCGCGGTGATTCACGACATTTCTATCATCGACGACTTTGCCCATCATCCCACGGCGATCCGCGAGACCCTGCGTGCATTGCGCTCGGTGTATCCGCAAGCGCGCCTTTGGGCAGTGCTGGAGCCGCGTTCGAATACGCTGCGGCGCAAGGTGCTGCAAGACGACCTGGTGGCCAGCTTGCGCCTGGCCGATCGCGTGGTTCTCGCCGGAGTGTATCAGCAGCAGCGGATTCCTGACGCCGAACGGCTGCATCCGGAAGATGTGATTGCTGCGTTGCAGGCTGAAGGAGCCCTGGCGGAGTTGCACCCCGGTGGCGACGCGATCGTGGACGCGATTGCACCGCAGCTTCGTGCGGGCGATGTGGTCGTTCTGCTTTCAAACGGCGCGTTCGACGGCATCTACGAGAAGCTCCCGGCGCGGCTGCGCGAGCTGTTTCCCGACGAACCCGATGCAAAGGCTCACGCATGATCCGGGCTCTTGTTCTTCTGTTCACCATCATCCTGCTTGGGGCACCTTCGGCACTGTTGTTTATTCCGTGGGCGGCGGTTACCGGTAATGTGCTGCCCCTCTACACGGCAGCTCTGACGATTGTCCGGTTTGGGTATTGGCTGGTGGGGATTCGCATCGAAGTCGAGGGCGCTGAGAACGTCCCGGCCCGGACCGCGTGCATCTTCATGGCGAACCACGTTTCGAACCTGGACCCGCCGGCGCTGCTTCCACGGATTCCGGGACGAACCTCGGCTTTTTTGAAGAAGTCGCTGATGAAAATCCCGGTTCTGGGTTGGGGATTCAAGCTCGGCGAGTTTATTCCGGTCAGCCGCGATGGCAGCGTTGCAGGAGCGCAGGAGAGCGTGGCCGCTGCGCGTCGCGTGCTGGAGAAGGGGACGCATATCACTACGTTTGTGGAAGGAACCCGCTCGCCGGATGGACGCCTGCTGCCTTTCAAGAAAGGGCCGTTTTACCTGGCCCTGCAAACTGGCGCGCCGTGCATTCCTGTATCCCTTTACGGAACGGAACGCTTGATGGGAAAAGGCAGCGTACACATCCGCCCCGGTGTGGCGCACGTGGTCTTCCACGCTCCCATCTATCCCGCGAACTTTGGGTCGCGCGAAGATTTAATGCACGCGGTGCGTTTGAGCATTGCCTCCGGGCTTCCGGAATGGATGCGCTCCTGAGCGAGCGTACACAGACTGCTGCGATATAGTTTTGGGTATTGATCCAGTTGCGGCATGTCTGCTGGATTCGAGAGGTATACCCACCCATTGACCCTGTCCCGCCGTAGGTTCCTCTTCAACACAGGCGTCGCCGCGTTGGCGATGCCTTGCAGGCGTCTCTATCCACTTGCAGACAGTTCCACGATCACGGTGCAGACGCGGTTGGGTGCTTTGCGAGGCGAGCAGTCGCGCGGCGTAGTGCAATTCCGTGGGGTGCCGTTCGCCGAGCCACCGGTGGGCTCGCTTCGCTTTCGCCCTCCCGCGAAGTTGAAACCGTGGACGGGGGAGCGCGACGCGACTCGCTTTGGCGCATCCGCCATGCAAGCGGGCGAGCCAGGCGTGGAGCACAGCGAAGACTGCTTGTACCTCAATATTTGGGCGCCAGTCGGGAAGGGGCCATTCCCGGTTTACGTATGGATTCACGGCGGCGGATTTACCGGAGGACATGCGTTCGAATCGATGTACGACGGCCAGGAGATCACGCGGGAAGGGGTGATCTGCATTTCGGTGGCTTACCGGCTGGGGGTTCTTGGATTTTTAGACATGGAGCCGCTGCTGGGCGCGGAGTATGCGGGCAGCGCCAATAACGCGTTGCGGGACCTGATGGCAGCACTGGAATGGATCCAAGAGAACATCTCGGCGTTTGGGGGCGACCCAACGCGGGTGACCATTGGGGGCGAGTCGGCGGGCGCCAAGCTGGCCGACATCTTGATGGGAGCCCCCACAGCCAAGCCCCTGTTTCACCAGATCGTCTCGGAAAGCGGCGGCGCGGAGAGGGTGTGGTCGCGGTCGCAGAGTGAATCGGTCGCGCACGGGTTTGGGGATACCTGGCGAAGCGTGACCGGCAAAGGAAACTCCAGCTTGCTGGACGCACCGGCGGAGACATTGATCCAGGCACAACGGCAGTTCATCACTGCCTGGCCGCAGCACTTTCCGCTACGGTGCCAGGTGGATGGGACGCTGATTCCGTTGCGGCCGATTGAGTCGATCAGCAAGGGTTCGAGCCGCGGCAAGCGGTTGCTGATTGGAACCAACCGGGACGAGAGCGCGCTGTTTATTGGCCCGCATCCGGCGAAGGATCCCGTGGCCGGGGACCTGGGGAATTTGCAGTCTGCTGAGTTTTCGACGGTCTTTAAGAAGTACCGCTCGGTGTACCCGCAGAAAACGGACGAGGAGTTGCGCATTCGCGCAGTCACCGCGGAGGAGTATTGGATTCCTTCGATCCGCGTGGCCGATGCTCACCTCCAGGACGGCGGCGACGCATGGATGTATCGGCTCGATTTTGCCGAGACGAGCGGATTTCTGAAGGGGTATGCCTTCCACTCGCTGGACGTGCGGTTGGTTTGGAATCGGCCATCGGCGCTGGCTGAGAATGCCTCAGCCGAGGCGGTGCTGGCGCAACAGATGCACCAGGCATGGATGAGCTTTCTGCGCGGACAAGTGCCGGCGGGCGAGGGCGTGCCGGCATGGCCGGAGTACAACACGACGACGCGGCCGACGATGGTCTTCGACTCCGAGAACCGGGTGGAGCAAAAGCCCATGGAGAGCGAGCTGCGGCTTTGGGACGGGGTTCTATGAGGACATCTTTCGGCTGTTGGCAAGGGCGCAGGAGGCGAGTTAGGCCGCTCGTCTTACGGCGTCTTACGCGGTCTTACGGCTGGATGATGGCGTTGTAGCCGTCGTTGAGCAGCTTCTCGCGCCAGTTATCCGCTTCCTCGCGCGTCTTGAAGGGACCGATGCGGACATGGATGAGTCCGTCGGCGGGGTCGCGCCCAGAAACCACGGCGTAGCTGCGCTTGCGCAACGCGGCGACAAGTACGTCTGCATCCTCGTCCAACGATACGGCGGCGATCTGAACCATAATCGGCCCGGAAGCGGCCGCTGCAGGCTTTGCCGGCGCTGCGGCTTGCGGCTTGGGGCTGGGAAGCACGGCCGGCTTGACGATCGGAGGTGCGGCCGCGTTGGCGGTTGCCGCCGTGGTCGGCTTGGTTAAAGCCGCCTTGACGATGACCGGCGGCTCGGCATCAGCCTTCGGGGCGGATGCCGCGACGGGCTGTGGCGCCTGGGTCTGAACTGTCGGCGTCGGATTCGGAACTTGCGACGTTGGGATTTCGGCTGGCTGGGGGGCCGGGAGAGCAGGTGCCGCGGAAACCGGCTGAAGAACCGGTTGGGGCGCGGCGGCTGCAGGTTTTGACGTCCCTTTGCCATGGAGGAGTGCGGAGGCGTCCGACGCAAAGTTGGCAGCCTCGGAGCCGTCCTGGATGCCGCGATGGCCCATTGAGTAGCCGACGCCAAAGCACAGTCCGCACAGCAAAACCAGGCCAAAAAACATCAGCAGCAGCGTACCGGAACCCAGCGTGAGTTCGGTGTCGTGCCGCGGTGCGGCCTGCAGAGCCTCAGTTTCGTCAATGGTTCTCATCGACCTACCCCGACCTAATTTATGAGGAATGGATTAACGGCAACCCAATGCTTCCATAGTACTAGCAATTGCATTGCCAATGGTGCAAATTTCGGTAACACCTTACTTTGGTCTCTTGGACATTTTGCCCATCGCGAGGAACACGAAGAACATCACGATCGCAAACACGACCAAGTGCGATGGTTGAACCAGAGTTTCCATAGATAACCGATCCTATTCTGCCTGCTTAGGCGTAACCAAGCGATCAGGGAGCGCAACTTGGTCGCGGTGCCTTTGAAAAGCCCTGGGCATCCATCTACGGTTTTTCGGGCGGGACCGGTCCTGGAAGGGCTGCGCCGAATTTGTTGAGAAGCGACATCATCTCCAGCGGCAGCGGGAAGACGATCGTGGTGTTCTTCTCGACGCCAATGTCGGAGAGGGTCTGCAGATAGCGCAATTGCAGGGTCATGGGCTGAGTGGCCATGAGGGCCGCGGCGTCGACGAGCTTTTGCGCGGCGTTGAACTCGCCCTCGGCATGAATGATCTTGGACCGCTTTTCGCGCTCGGCCTCAGCCTGCTTGGCCATGGCACGCAACATCTGTTCCGGCAGATCCACCTGCTTCACTTCGACGGAGATAACTTTGACGCCAAAGGGCTCGGTTCGCTGATCGATGATGCTCTGGATTCGCAGGTTGAGCTGGTCGCGATGGCTGAGCAGGGTGTCCAATTCAACCTCGCCGAGGACGGAGCGGAGCGTGGTCTGAGCGAACTGCGAGGTTTGGTAGACGTAGTTGACCACCTTGATGGCGGCATCGTTGGGATTGACGACGTAGAGGGTCACCACGGCGTTCACCTTGATGGTGACGTTGTCGCGGGTGATCACATCCTGAGGCGGGACTTCGAGCACGTCCTGGCGGAGAGAGATGCGGACGATCTGGTCGAAGGGACGGAAGACCAGTATGATACCTGGACCCTTGGGTACGGGCAGGGCGCGGCCCAGCCGAAAGATCACGCCACGTTCGTATTCACGCAGGATCTTGATGGAATTCAAAAAATAAAGAACAACAATGGCGATGAACACCAAAACCGGAGTTGCGAGCATAGGACTTCCCCCACTTAGGACGGATTGTACTCCTGCGGGGGCCCGCAGCCTGTGCAGTCCTATCCGTGCGTTTCTGCCAAGGTGCCTTGGACATCGGGCTCAACGCGGAGCAGATACTGCTCGTGTCCCGTGACGCGCAAAGCAGTTCCGGGAGCGACCGAGTGGGTGGCGATGGCGCGCCAGATCTCGCCTTCGACCAGGACATGCCCTTCCGGAGACAGTGTTTCCATGGCCTGCGCGGCAGCGCCGACCAAGGCATCCACGCCCAGTCGGGATTTCAAGCGGCGGGCGTGTACGGCCAGGCGGAGGAGCAAAACAGTAATCCCGCCAAAAGCCGCACTGACGGCGATGGCGAGCCACAGGCTGACCTGCATCTCCGGGATCGGCGCGGCCACAAGGGTGAGCATGCCGAAGGCGAGGCAGACGATTCCGGCGATGCCCAGCGCGCCATGGGCGCCGACTTTGGCTTCGAGAACCAGCAGACCGAGGGCGGCAACCAGCAGAAGGACTGCGGTGTAGCGAATGGGGAGGAGATTCAAGCCGAAGACGGCAAGCAGAACCATCAGCGTGCCGAGCGCGCCCGGAACGATGGTGCCAGGGGTGTTGAATTCGAGATAGATGAGCAGTGCGCCGCAGACGAGCATCAGCAGGGCGATGTTGGGATCGACCAGCCAGCCAAGCAGGCTTTCGCGCAGCGAGGGCTTGATGGGGACGATGCGCGCGCCACCCAGATGCAGAACCTGCCGGGTGCCGTCGAGACGGGTGATGGTCCGGCCTTCAAGGGAGGCGAGAAGTGCAGAGTCGCTGCTTGCGACGACGTCGACGAGGTGCTGATCCAGGGCTTCCTCGGCGGTATAGGAGTGGGATGTGTGCACGGCGGCTTCGGCAGCCTCGGGATTGCGTCCGCGTTTGATGACATAGGAGCGCAGGAAGCCCTCGGTATCGTTTTCGATCTTCTGGGCCATGGTGGCGTCGGGCTGATCGCCGAATTCCAGTACCGGGTGGGCGGCGCCGGCATTGGTTCCGGAGGCCATGGCCGCAACGTCGGCGGCTTCTAGTAGAAAGAAGCCCGCCGAACCGGCACGGGAACCGGGCGGTGAGACGTAGACGATGACCGGGACTCGGGAGCCAAGAATGGCCTGGACCATGGTGCGGGTTGAATCGAGCAGGCCGCCCGGCGTGTCGAGTTCAACGAGGAGGGCCTGGGCGCCGTCGGAGTTTGCCTGCGCGAGGGCTCGTTCCAGTTGCGAGGTGGTGACGGCCTGGATGGTATCGGCGAGGACCAGCTTATCGATGAAGGGTTGTTCGGCGCCGACCGACGCGCCATTGGCTGCCAGTACGGCAGCGGCGAGACCGATCATCGCGATCCAATTTGAGTGGTTCTTGCCCATGATGTGCCCCTTTCCGCAGCAGTTGGAAGTGCCCCTTCAAAGAGTACGCGCATTGCGGGGGTGTGCGGGGCGGGCCCGAGAGTGTTTTTGGATGTTTCTTGAAACGAATACGAAGCTCGCCGCACTACCCCTGCAGGGCAAGATGTGGGCAAACTGCTGCGGCATTCGCCTTGCTCCAAGCCTCTTGAAGCGCTGCGACGGGCCCAATGGGCTGACCCTCCGCTCACTTGATAGGGGCCCGGCACGCGCAGAACAGGATCGCGACGACTGGCTGAGCAGCCGGGTGGAACGGTCGCGAAGGAGCAGCAATGAGCAACAGGGTTCATCGGTCTTAACGACAGTTTCCCCGGGGACAGGGGATTTCATGGGAGTGTCAAGATGCGCATGAGGGCGACGATGGTTCGAGTGGTTGCGGAGACCGGTTGTGGATCCTAGCGAGCCACCCGGGCCGGCGCCAATCCAAGGCGGTCTCGTCCTTCGGGAACCGCGCCAATGCTATACTCGACTCCATTTGGGTCGGCGGGGTTTGCGTTGGAATTTCATCCATTCGATGCAGTCTACGTGGAAGCGCTGTGTGCTGGAGACCGCCAGACCCAGGACCATTTCGTTGCGTATTTTTCGGCATTGCTGCGCATCAAGCTGCGCTCGCGGCTGCAGTCGTTGCACGCGATTGAAGACGTGTGCCAGGAGACTTTTGCACGCGTCTTCGCGGTGCTCCGGAAAGACGGCGGCCTGCGGCAGCCGGATCGATTGGGAGCGTTTGTGAGTTCGGTTTGCAACCATGTGTTGTTTGAGCAATACCGCTCCGCGGGGCGCAGCGAGAGCTTGGATGCAGAGGGCCAGGCAGAACCAGTGTTTCTCGGCGCCAGTGCCTTGGACATGGTGAATCAGCAGCAGATCAAAACGATGGTCCGGGAGGTCATTCAGAATCTGCAGCCGCGCGACCGCACGTTGCTGAAGGCCGTGTTTCTGGATGAGCGCGACCGGGACGAGGTATGCCGCGAGTTCGAGGTGGATCGGGAATACCTGCGGGTGTTGCTGCACCGCGCCAAGCAGGAATTCAAGATTGAATATGCGAAGCGCACACGAAGCACAACCGGGCAGGGAGCGCATGCTTGAATTTTCAATGAAACGATTTAGCTTTCCGCTGCACTAACTCCCAGATCGGGTACTACGAGGATCGACGCGGATGGACCACGACCAGGCACTACAACAAAAAGCGGCTGAGCGGTACTTGCTCGATGAACTCGATCCCGCGGCGCGGGAGATGTTCGAGGAGCATCTTTTCGATTGTCCGGAATGCGCTTTCGACATTCGCGCGGGGGTGGCCTTTGTGGACGAAGCGAAGGCCCAGTTGCCTGAGCTAAGTAAGCCGCTTCCCATCCCTCCTCGGGCGGAACCCGCTCGCACGAAGAAAGACCGCTGGCTCACGTGGTGGCGCCCGGTGTTTGTGGCGCCGGCGTTTGCAGCTCTCCTGTTGGTGGTTGGCTATCAAAACCTGGTGACGTTGCCGGGGTTGCGCGCAAAGGTGGATCAACCCCAGATTATTCCTGCGATGGCTTTGCATGGCGCTACGCGGGGGAATAGCCATCCGGTGATCGCGGCCAGCCGGAAGACGGGGCTGGCGCTTCCGCTCGATCTTGACGGTGCGGCAGGCGTAGCGCGGGATGGCTCCTATTCGTTTGAACTTTACGGCCCCGACAAAAAGCTTGTTTGGAGCCGCGTTGAGGCTGTTGCGGAAGCAGGAGATGGTCCGATTTCCCTCACGCTTCCAGGCGCAATGCTCAGGAACGGGACGTTCAAGCTGGTGGTCAACGCGGTTGGGACCGGCGGGGACCGCGCAGCCGTGGAGACCGATGTCTTCGAGGTGAGGCTGGGGGATTAGCACATGGGCCTGAGGGTCTAGGTGCAAGCGGACCGGAACGGACGGAGCAGGCTTTTCGGTCTTGGAATTGGAATGGTTGCGATCCTTGGCGGCCTCAATGGGGGAGGCGGCCTGGGTGTTTGTGTGTTGATCAATAGAATACTGGACGCAAAACGAAGGTTACCCGAGCGACACTGCGAAGGAATTACAAAGGCTGTTCCAATGCCGTAGAATCCCGCTAGTCCCTGAGGAAGAGAGAACAGCATGCCGGATACGAAGGGTAGGAAACACACCTATCACGCGGAAGCAACGGTACTGGAAGGTCATTTGCACCTGCCGCTCGAACAGGTGATCAAGCCGCAGGCGTACGCGAGCCTGCCTCCGCACGGCGGGTATCTCTCGCAGCATGCCCACGACTACAAGCTGGAGGCGGTGATCTCGTTCCGCTCGGCGTACACGCAGGTGGCGGGCAACCGGGATACCAAGCCGGGCCATGGATGGTCCACATTGACGACCACTTCAATTGAAGGGTTGAACATTCTGGATGTGCTGACGGCGGACCGGGTGGTGGGACAGATTTTAACCGAGCATCCCTTGGAAGGTTACGTGCCGCGGATCTCGTTTCTGGGCACGCGGTTTGAGAACCTGCGCATTGCAGGGCACCTGGTGGAGCTGGATCTGGATACCGGCATTCTGGGCGCGAAGCCGGCGGGAGACGGCGCGTATACGACGGACTCGGGCGTGATCGGGCGCGTATCCCAGCAATACAGCCGCATCGGCGAGCACGGCGATCTTCCGGCGGACCTGGCGGAAGGTTACAATCGACTTTCCTCGACTCTTGGGCGGCAGGAGGCCGTGGAATGCTCCTTGGTCAACCGGGCGACTGGCGCTTATCCTGGGAAAAACTTTGGCCACTTGCTCTGCGTGCCGGAGTTCGGGACCATTGCGCTGGGCAAGCTGCATGTAAAGCACGAGGATTTCGACAAAGACGCCGGAGTTCCGAAGAAGACCACGGTTCATTTGCAGATGATCGATCTGAAGCTCGGGTGCGCGGTGGCTGGGCACGGCGGAGTTGGAAGCGGGTCTTCCAACGGCGGTACACGTCCCTAAGGCCGAACTCTTCGTACTTTGGACAATCCGCAGTATCTGACGACCTCAATGGTGAAGCCTTAGAGCCAATATCTTTCGCTAAGATGCCGAGACGGCGGTGGCGATTCTCTTACTTTATTTTACTTCTGCTGGTGATTCTGCTACCGCTGCATGACGGCCGCCCCCTCAGCGCGAAGGCAGAGTATGACCATGCCATGGAGCTTTTTCGGCAAGGCTACCTCGAGAGTAGCCAAAATGAAGCGGAGCTTGGCCATCAAAGATTTAACAATTCTCAACCGGATTGGGCGTACAAGTTTCTCTTGCTCGAAGCTAAGTCCATGCTCTTTCGCGGCATGTATTCAGATGCGCTCCAACTCCTCGGAACCAACGCATCAAGCCCGAACGATCCCGAGGAACACATTGCTAGCCTGGTGATCGAGGCTGTTAGTCTTATCCGCCAGGACCACTCCATCGAAGGACAGACGAAGCTCGCGGAGGGCAATGATCTTTGTGCAAGGATCGACATTGCACAGTGCGGCGACGTGATGGCAGCGGAAGCGATACTCGCCGACAAGCAAGGAAGACAATCCGCTTCGCGCGAGTTGTTTCTCAGGAGTTTCTATTTTGCCCGATCCCACAGGGATCGATGGTCCGAGGCTGCTGCGGCATTGAACCTGGGGTATGCATCAATGTCGGCGAGTTTCTACGATGAGGCGGTGCACTGGACAAGCAAGGCTCTACAGGATGCGCGTGCACTTGGAGCAAAAGACACCGCTCAAGTTGCCTCAGGGAATCTCGGCTGGGCATATCTTCAGTTGGGTGACTTTGAAAGGGCTTTGGAGCAATTCCTGGCCGCTGAGCAAAGTGCAGCCGATCTGGGAGACATCCGATACGAACTCAAGTGGATCACGGCTGTCGGGTATGTATACCGCGACACCGACGACTTGACGCGCGCAACGCAGTCGTATCGTCAGGCGTTCGACCTAGCGAAGCAGCTTGATAGCAAGGAAGACATCGTGAATGCGCTGGAGGATCTGGCGCAGGTTTCTGTGGACTCGGGAAAGCTGGAGGACGCGAAGAGCTATCTCGATCAGGTGACGCCGATGGAGTTGACGGGCGAGCATCGGCTGAGTGCGAATGTGCTGCTGACGCAAGGCATGCTGGCTGCTGCGCGGCGTGAAGATGCGGAGGCGGAGCAACTCTTTCGCCAGGTGCAGGCAGATACGACGAGTCCCACGACGACGCGGTTGACTGCGGGATACCAGTTGGCCCGGCTCTATGAGACAGAAGGCAATGCGCAGTCCGCGGAGAAGATTTACAAGGCCACGCTGAACGACTTCGACGCGGCGCAGGCCAAGTTGAAGAGCGAAGAATCGAAGCTGCCGTTTGTGGCCAATGCAGCGCGCATCTATGACGACTACATTCAACTGCTGGTTCGGCAAGGCCGCAATGAGGAAGCGCTTGCGCTGGCCGACCAGAGCCGCGCGCGCACGCTGGCGCAGGCTTTGGGCGCGGGTGAGAGCAAAAACGGTCGAGCGCTGAAGGATCCGCGACAGATCGCGGCCAAGACCGGCGCCACGTTGCTGTTCTATTGGTTGGGGCAGAAGCAATCGTACGTGTGGGCCATCACGCCGGCGAAGGTTGACCTGTTTCCTCTGCCTCCGGAGCGAGCAATTCGCGAGCAAGTAGAGAGCTACAACAAGTTCATCCAGAACCTGCACAATCCGTTGAGCAGCGGCAACGCGGACGGGCAGGCGCTCTATCGCATGCTGGTTGCGCCTGCGGCGTCTAAGCTGCATCGCGACGGGTCCGTGACGATTTTGGCGGATGGGGCGCTGAGCGCATTGAACTTTGAAACGCTGTTGGCGCCGGGTGCAGGACGCGAACTTGGCGAACAAGCGGATGGCGGAGCAAGCGTGCACTATTTTCTGGAAGACGCAACGATCCTTTCGGCGCCTTCGCTGACGATGCTCGCAGCGGCCAAGCCTGTGCGCGATGCGGACCACCGGTTGTTGTTGCTGGGGAATCCTGTTTCGGCGAGCGACGATTTCCCCAGCTTGCCTTTGTTTGGCTTTGAGATGAAACGCATCGAAAAGCATTTCAGCGCGCAGCATGTTTGGGCGTTCGATGGGGCGCGGGCGACTCCGGAGGCCTACTTGTCGAGCAAGCCGGCGCAGTATGGGTACATTCATTTTGTCTCGCATGCGGTAGCGAGCCGCACCGACCCGTTGGATTCGGCGATCATTTTGTCCGATGCCAAGGGCGGAGAAGACTCGTTCAAACTATATGCGCGGGATATTATGCAGCACCCGATCGATGCGCGGCTGGTGACGATCTCCGCGTGCTACGGGAGCGGCACACGGTCGTATGCGGGGGAAGGCCTGGTCGGCCTGTCCTGGGCCTTCCTGCGTGCCGGAGCACACAGCGTAATTGGCGCGTTGTGGGAGGTGAGCGACGATTCGACGCCGCAGCTCATGGACACACTTTATGGGGGATTGGAAAAGGGAGCGACGCCGGCGGTGGCGCTGCGCGAGGCCAAGCTGGCGCTGATCCACACCCAGCAGCGGTTTCGAGTGCCGTTCTATTGGGCGCCGTTCCAAATTTATTCGGCGCGGTAGGGCCGCGACCCTCAGCCTCTCATCGCATCCGTCCCGAAGTTCAGCCGCAGGTCCTTCGGCTCCGCTGCGCTTGGCTCAGGATGACAAATCTTTGGAATTTTGGGCAGAGGTTGAACGCTAAAAGATGTGGTATTTGATGCCGGCGCTGAGGCCGTAGGTGGTCATGGCGCCATAGGTGAATTGGGGCCAGTATTGATATTCGAAGTCGGCGACGCGAAGGGTAAATTTGTGCCTCCAGCGATAGTCGAGGCCACCGCCGGGTGAGATGACGAGATACGATCCGTGCGCGTAGTTGAAGGGGAAGGTAAAGTAGCCGACGCCGACGAGGCCCTTCCCGTAGATCTGAAATTTGCCGCGCGAGAAGTGATAGCGAGGGCCCGCGGACCAGGTATTCAGGCTCTCCCCGTTGGTCTGGTGATAGAGGAGCCAGCGTGCTTCGGCTTCCAGGCCAAAGCGGCGGCGCGTGTCGGCATCGACCACGGCAGCCACGCCGAGAAGCTTCTGCTGGCCGTATTGGACCTCGTATCCAGACGCGGTTGCCCCGGCAGAGAGAGTGAGGCCGCCCTTGTCTCCGGAGGGCACAACCTGAGCGGCGGCAGGCTTGATTGCGCCCATCAGCACCGCTGCCAACGCAGCCAGCAAGACCGCAAGGCCATAGAAGCGCATTGCCAGCGTGTTAAGCCGAGGTTTGCTGAAGGAATAAGGGCTCTTCATCTCTCTTGCTCTCATACCGCGAACCCATCGATGCGTGCTGTCCCAGGTCTCAAACGCGAGACCTGAAGGCCGCCCTTGGGGTACTGATTTCAAAAGCACAACGTCACGTTACGAGTCTCAGTGTTTGGCATTACTGGGTAATGGTCAAGGTGATCTGTTGGTATTGCGTGACGTTGCTGTTGGTGCCAACGCCGGTGACTTGCATGATGTAGGTTCCTGGTGCGGCGCTCTTCTGGGTGAAGCCGCTGCAACCGGTAGCGAGCAACGCAGCGCTTGTGAGAACAATGACCAGCAGGGCGCTCAGGAGGCTAGCGTGGCGCTTGCGGAAGCTCCAGAGAATCCAGCCGAAGGCCAGGCTTAGGGGTGCGAGCAGGCTGGCTAATTCAAACTTCGCTTTGCCGGGTTGCCGGTTCATGGCAGAAGAACCGCCGCCCAGCGGATCGTTGGTGTCGATGATGAGTTGCGCACTGGCCGTGCCATTGGCTGCCAGGGGCACAGCGATGCTGGAAAAGTGGCAGTTCATGCCGGGAGGCAATCCGACGCAGCCGAGGCTGATGGTGTCGGCAAAACTGCTGACGGAAGTGAGATTGACGGTGACCGTGGCACTTTGTGTGGTGGCCATGGAGACAGTGCCGGGGTTGACGCCGATGGCGAAGGTGGTTCCTACGCCCGTGACAGAAAGCGCGGAGGAGATGGATGGGCTATGCAATGGATCGCCCGCGTAGGAGGCCACAATGTTGAAGGTGCTGATGCCCAGGTCGGGGCTGAGCGTGGCGACGCCAAACGCATTCAGCGCCGCGGCTCCGACGATGGTGGACCCGTTGCTGAAGGTGACCATGCCCGTCGGTATGACGCCGGCGACACCGCTATCCTGCACGGTGGCGACCAGGATGGTTTGCGCGTTGGCTCCGGCGGTGGCCGCGGTGCTGATGCCGGTGGTAGTGGGAATGGTGCCCACGACCTCATTGACGGCAGCCGACGCACTGCCCGCGTCGTTTGTATCGCCGGCGTATGTGGCGGTGATTTGATAGGTTCCCGGAGTAAGGCTGGAGTTGACGACTTGCGCGTTGCCGTTGCCGTCAAGGTTGGACACGCCGAGGGCGATGCTTCCGTTAGCGTAGAACGTGACCGTGCCGGTGGGAGTTGCGCCGTTGCCGGAGACTGCAGCCGAGAAGGTGATGGGCGTATTGACGATGGCGGGGCTGGGCGAAGCCGCCACACTGGTGCTGGTGGTGGCCTGAATGACGGGGAGCGCGAGAGATGCGGTGCTGGTGAGTTCATTGCTGTTGCCCGCGAAGACGGCCACGATGGCATGCGCTCCGGGAGCCAGCAAGGGGGCTAGGGTGACTGTTCCGTTGGCTGAGAGCGTGCCGCTGCCCAGGCTGACGGGGTTGCCATTGAACGTGTCGGTGAAGCTGACCGTGCCCACGGGTGTAATGGCGCCCTGCGTGGCGGTGACGGTGGCCGTGAGCGCGACACTCTTGCCGGCGATGCCGGGGTTGGGCGCAGCTACAAGAGCCGTCGCGGTTGTCGCCGGATTCACAATTTGCAGAATGCTCGCCGAAGTTGCCTGGGCGTAGAAGTTGTCTCCGGGGTAGGTTGCGGTGATGGTGTATTTTCCGGCGGGAAGAGTTGAGAAAGTAGCCGACGCGGTGGCGGGATTTCCGGCTAGCGTGACCGTGGAGGTGATAGGCGCGGATCCCGGTGCGGAGGGAACGATGGAGAGAGTGACAAGCCCTGTCGCCCCCTGATTGCCGACGGTGGGAATATTCACCGTAAGCGCGAAGGGCGCTCCGTAGTAGGACGGATTGGGAGTGGCGGATAGTAGAAGTGGCGAAGCGGCTTGCACGATCTGCGTTTCATTTCCGGTGCTGCCTTGCACGAGGTTGCCGAGGCTGGGGTCCGGCGTGAAGACAGCCGAGACCACGTTGGGGCCTTGCGCCAGAGTGCTGTTGGTGTACTGCGCTTTGCCATTGACGAGGGGGAAGACGTTGTTGGGGAACGTGGCCGCGTTATCAGTGAATGTGACCGTGCCGGAGATCGGTACACCCCCTCCATCGGAGATGGCAACCGCGGCGGTGAAGGTCACGGTTCCGCCGAGGCCGGACGGGCTGGTGGGCGATGCAGTCAGCAACGTGCGAGTGCCTTCGTAAATGGTTTGCGTTACTGTGGCGGGAAGCGAGGGCAAGTGAGGCTCGTTATCGCTGTTGTCGCCGTTATACACTGCGGTGATGGTATGGACACCAACGGCAAGCGAGGGATCGGAGAGAATGGTCACGCCGATGGAATTGACGTCGGTGACCTGAATGGGATTTCCAATTGGATTGGTGACGCCGTTGAAGGTGTCGCTGAAGGTGACAGTGCCGGTGAGAGCCCCGGTGTTGGGGCCGGTGGTGACGTTGGCGGTAAACGTGGCAAAGTGCGCAAACTCGGAGGGATTGGTCGCACTCAGCAACTCAATGCTGGTGGAGTTGACGGGTGTGGCATCGCCGACCAGGGCGACATCGAGCGGGGTGTTCAGGGTGCTGTCAGTGACATTGATATTGCCCAGGACAGGATCTCCGGAAACGGCTGGGGCGAAGATGGCGTAGATGGAGCAGTCTGCATCCTTGATAAGCGGCGTGCTTGGGGTGCAGGCGTTGGTTCCGGTGCTCAGAACCGTATTTTGGCCCGGGGTGAAAGAAGTGGGATCGAGCGGAGCATTGCCGTCATTCTCCAATATCTGCCACAGGGCGGCGGTGGATTGGCTGCCTTGGCGCACTGGATTTGCGCGGAAATCCAAGACCGAGCGGTTGCTTTGGATCTCGTCGACGATCATGTAGTAGTAGTCGGCGTAGTAAACATTCCCCTGGCCATCGAGAGCGAGGCCGATAGGAGCATAGACTTGCGCTTGCACCACCGCATTACTGGCAGTTACAGCAGCCGCGCCATTCATGGCGATCGCCATTATAGTTCCGGAGGTTGCGTTGACCTTGCGAATGCAGGAGTCCTGGGTGTCGGCGATATAGATGTTCCCAGCCGCATCCACCGCAACGCCGGACGGGGTGTTCAGCGCTTGCTGAGTGGCGAGGCCGCTGGAGCAGGACCCGTTGCCGCCCTGGGCAGTCCCGGCGATGGTGTCAATTAGACTGCTTGGGGTGATCTGGCCATTGATGGCCGTAACAATGCGGATACGGTTGTTGGCCGAATCTGGAATGTACATGTTGCCGGTGCCGTCAAACGCGACTGCATAAGGCAGGCTGAGTCCGGCGTTGATTGCGTATCCGGTGTCGCCGGAGAACGTTCCTTTGCCATCGCCGAGACCGCTCGAGTTTCCATTGCCCGCCGCGGTTGTAATGATGCCAGTGATGGCATCCACCCTGCGGATGCGCTGATTGAGATTGTCGGCGATGTAGAGATTTCCGGCGACATCCACGGTGACGCCAATGGGCCCATTCAGTTCTGCGTTCAGCGCCGCACCGCCGTCGCCAGTGTGCCCCGCGGTGCCGTTGCCGGCAATCGTCGATATGTAACCGGTGGCGGCGGAGATTTTGCGGATGACGTTGTTGGTGGTGTCGGCGATATAGAGGTTTCCGGCGCCATCGATGGCAACGCCGGATGGGCTGTCCAATGTAGAGGCCGAGGCTGGCCCGTTGTCGCCGGTGTAGAACGCGCCCCCTGTTCCGGCAATCGTGGTGATGATTCCGGCTCCGGAGCAGGAAGTGCCGGCAATGGTCGCGCTGCCGGCACTGGAGCACACCATGCGAATCTTGTTATGGGCGCTATCGGCGATGTACATGTTGCCGGTGCCGTCAAAGACGACGCTCGCGGGCTGGTCGAGGTCCGCTTCCGTCGCCAAGACACCGTCCTCGGTTCCGGTCCAGGCGCGATAGGTGCCTGCAACGGTGATCGTGTTGCCGGGCGCGAGCACTGCCACGCCACCCTGTCCGGTGCCAACAAGATAGGTCGTGCCGAGAACGTTCGAGCTGCTATCGAGCAGAACCACCGCCCCGCGGCGCTGACCGGGATAGGCAGGAGTAAAGGTTACCCACTCGGTGCATGTGGCTCCGTTGCCCAGGGTAGGCAAAGACTCGCAGGTGGAAGCGCCGGCACCCTTTTCGAAATCCAATTTTGGCCCGCTTGCGCCTTCAGTGAGAACTTCGACTTTGCTGACCGTACCACCGCTCGGCCATGTCACCGTGACGGTTACGCTTTGCGCGGACGAGGTTGTTCCCACGGCTTGCAGATTGGAAAAGACAGTTTGAGCTCGCGCGCCGACGGCCGCGAGCAGCAGGAAGACACACAAGACCAGGCTCCTCGCGGTGAAACTCCTTACACACCACGGCGATGCCTGGCTGAGACCCGAAACTCTCTTGGGAGTGGAATACGCTGCTTCAGGATGGATGATGGGTTGCGGATCCTGCGATGAGAGCGAAATTACGTTGCAAAAAGTGACGTTTTTCCCGGTCGAGGGATTGGAGGCGCCCCTCAAATTCATCTCGCTACGCCAGTTGGTAGCGTTGAACGTCTGCATAGCAACCCCAATTTCTTCGTGTGTCGGCTGGAAACACGAAAGTAACCGAATATTCGATTACTTTGCTTTTGCAGGATTGAGTATAGCTGTCACGCAAGTTTGCGCTAATTGCACTTTTCGGTGAGAGGGATGGCGGATTTAGCGACTAGTGCAGGAGAGGGGCGTGTGCCGAGGGTCGATTGACTGGCGCCTTGAGGGGTGGGCTGGCACGCTGGTTCTCTGCGGGGTATGGGAGTAATCTGGTGAAACCATGAGTCCATCGGCACAGCAACCTCATTTGAATCTTGCCCAAACCCCGGACTACCGCGAGTCCTATGCCAACAGCGTTCAAGTCCGCGTGAGTGTGTGGGACTTCCTACTGGTGTTCGGCCTGGCTTCCAGCGAGAGCCCGGACCAGGTCACGATCCGCAACCACCAAGCCATTTTCCTGAGCCCACAACAAGCCAAGGCCTTGTGGAATGTCCTGGGCCAGAATCTCTCCCAATACGAGCAGGCATTTGGCGAGCTGCATCTGGAGCCGCACGGGCAGGTGTTTCCTCAGGGACCGGTGAACTAGGGAGCCGGGATTAGGGACGAGACGACAGAGACTCGGGACTAAAAAGCCCTCGGACCGGTGGCCATGGGCAGGTTGACAGATCACAGGCTGTTTCGAGGAGCGATTGCTTGCGCTGGAAGTATGCGATACGGCCGAGGCTCGACCAACCGCTCCCCCTGTGGATGATCTTCTCCGTGATTTTTGCCGCGCTCTATGCCAGCCATTTCACCCTGTTGCGCCTTCCTTATTACTGGGACGAGGCTGGGTACTACATTCCCGCCGCGTGGGACTTCTTCCGCACCGGTTCTCTGATTCCACTCTCGACGCTGACCAATGCCCATCCGCCGCTGCCCAGCGTCTACTTGGCCCTCTGGTGGAAGGTCTCCGGCTTCTATCCAGAGGTGACACGCGAGGCCGTACTCATGGTGGCCGCCTTTGGCCTGTTGGCGGTGTGGCGGCTGACCATGCGGCTAGTGGGCGTAGCCAGCGTGGCATTTTGGACTGTCCTCCTGACCGGCATTTATCCGATCTGGTTTGCACAGAGCACGCTGGCGCATGCGGACATGTTTGCCGCAGCTTGCACGCTTTGGGGAATGGTGTTTGTCCTTCCGGTACGCGAACGAAAGCCGTGGGCCGCGGCGCTGTGGTTTGGCGCTGCCGTTCTGTGCAAAGAAACGGCGATCGCCATACCCCTGGCTCTTTCCGCGATCAATCTGGTGGAGAGCGTTCATGAGCAGGCGCCGATTCGGCGCAGGCTATGGCGTGAAGCGGCGTGGCTGGGCTCGTGCGTGGTGCCCCTGGTCGCGTGGTATGGCTACCACTGGAGCAAGACAGGGTTCTTGTTTGGCAATCCGGAGTTTGTTCGCTACAACGCACAGGCCACGCTTGCACCTTTGCGGATTTTGAGCGCTTTCGTCCATCGCATCCTGCACCTGACCGCGCATATGAACCTCTTTGTCCCGGTGCTGATGACCTGCGCGGCGTTGATCCTGATCCCGCGGAGAGATACCGGGGGGAACGAACGAGCGGGAATTGACAACCGGACCATGAAGCGCATCCTCGTGCTGCTTCTGGTGAACGCGGTGGTTTTCAGCGTGCTGGGCGGGGCACTGCTGACGCGCTACCTGCTGCCGATGTATCCGCTGGTCCTGTTGATTGCGGTGACGGCATTCCATCGCCGCGTGCCATTCTGGCCGGTGCTGGCGGCTTTTTCCGCGGCCAGTCTGGCTGCGGGCCTGTTCATCAATCCGCCATACGGTTTTGCGCCTGAAGACAACCTTGCCTATGCTCATGTGATCCGTCTGCATCAAGCCGCAATTGCGCAACTCGGCAAGCATTATCCCGCTGCGACCGTGCTGACTGCGTGGCCCGTGAGCGATGAGCTCACAAAGCCCGAGCTTGGGTATGTGAAGCAAGCTTGGGACATTGCCCGCGTGGAAGATTTCACGGCAGCGCAAATCGCGCTTGCGAGCGATGAGCCAGAAAAATTCTCGGCAGCACTGGTTTTTTCCACCAAGTACGAACCGTCGCGGCCGCTCTTCAACCTGGGGCCTTGGAGTGAAGCGCTCGACGAACAATACTTCGGGATGCATCACGACCTGACACCGGAGCAGATTGCCAAGCAGCTTGGCGGCGAAGTGGTGTGGACCAAGTCGGATGACGGACAGTGGGTGGCGCTGATCCGATTCCAAAGGGTGCTTGCGGCCAAGTTGGGAAGCGCACCGCCTCTGTGATAGCCCCAAGCCGGTGGTCCACAACCTATAATCAGGCTGTCGTGGATACTTTTCCGTCATTCCGATTAAGGCTTGCGAAGCGTGGTGCGATCCCCCTTGCGGTTGCGTTGGCGCTCGGTGCGGCGTTGCCGGCTCGCGGCCAAACGCCGGGGGCTCCCGGTGTCAGTGCAGGGCATGGGCGAATCCTGCTCGTGTTGCCTTTCGACAACCGCAGTGGCCAACCTAATTTGGAATGGATCCGCGAAGCCGCGCCGGAGTTGCTGGTGAGCCGGTTCTTGTCGGCGGGGTTCGCTCCCATGAGCCGCACCGACCGCCTTTATGCGCTCGACCACCTGGGACTTCCCGCCGGTTTCCATCCTTCGAAAGCAACCGCGCTGAAACTGGCGCAGACGCTGGACGCCGACTCGATTGTTGTGGGCAGCTACATTACCGATGGCAGCGGGATTGTGGCGGAAGCACAAGTCGTGGATGTGCCGCATCTGCGCATGGGAGTCACCGTAAGCCAGCGCGGCGAAATGCGCGACCTGATTGCGGTCTTCGATTCGCTTGCCTGGAAATTGACGCGGCAGATGGACCCCAGCTTCAACGTTTCGGAAGAGACGTTTGTGGCTGCGGGAAAAAGCCTGCGGCTCAATGCTTTTGAGCAGTACGTGCGGGGGATTTCCGAGCCGGATCACGACGAACGGCTGCGCCATTTGAACCAGGCAGTCACGTTGAGTCCAGATCTTGGACCGGCGTGGATGGCGTTGGGGCGAGAGGATTACAACGGGCAGCAGTATGAGCAGGCAGCAGCCGCGTTTGCCCGGGTGAATCGCGACGACCCCAACCTGCAAGGGCCAGATGCGCTGGAGGCCGCATTCTATCGCGGGCTGGCGCTGTTGTTTTCCGGCGATTACAGCAAGGCCGAGAAGGCCTTTTCGGGCGTAGCGCGGGTGCTTCCGCTTGCCGAAGTCATCAGCAACGAAGGGGTGGCAGTGAGCCGCCAGGGCCACGACGGAACGGCGCTGTTTCGACAAGCCGCGACGGCCGATCCCAATGCGGCTGACTACCATTTCAATTTGGCTGTGAGCTTGAAGCGTCATGGGAATCCGGCGGAAGCCGCATCGGAGTTGGCACAGTGCTTGAAGCTGCGTCCGAACGATAGCGAGGTGCAGGCGCTGGCAGCCGAATGGAGAGTACCTGGAGGGAAGGCGCAGCCAAGCGCAAGCTCAGACGGAGAGGCCGAGGCCAAGCCAGACCCATTGGAGCGGATCGCGCGCAGTTTTGACGCGGTGGCATTTCGCCAGGCGGCTACGATGCTCGACCAGGTAGACGAGGCACGGCTCACCGCCCTCGGGCCGGAGCAGCAGGCGCAGAAACTTGCCGGTCAGGCCAAGGACTACTTGGATCGAGGATTGTTGCTGGAGGCTGAGCGGCTCTACCTTTCGGCTGTGGCGATCGACGACCGGGTTCCTGCGGTGCATGCGGGTCTGGCCGAAGTGCGGGAAAAGGCAGGCGATCTGCAGAATGCGCGAAAGGAAGCGCGAACCAGCCTGGAGTTGATGCCGTCGGTGCAAGCCTACCTGGTGATGGGGAGGCTCGATCTAGGCGCGGGGCATCTCGACGAAGCGCAGTACGATGCCGGCGAGGCTTTGAAGATTGACCCGCACAGCAAGCCTGCCCAGGATCTGCGCCAGGAGATTCAAGCGCGGGAAGCGCAAAAGAAGTAGTGCTTTGCGTACCAACCTGCACAAGCGCAACGCCGGAGCTTCAGAAATCCATTATTGCGTGGGGGGCTTAGCCGAAGGGGCGTCCGCGGCTTTGGGTGCTGTTGTCGCTTGCGGCGCTATTACGGACGGCGCCTTCTGCTGAGTGGTGCCCGCGGGCTTGTCGGGCGCAGGCGCGGCAGCTTTCAGGCGTCGTTCCGCAGCTTTCTGGAGGTCCTCTTCCCGCCTGGTTTTTTCGGCCGCGGCCTCCGCGTCACTGACGTACTGGAATGCCTGGAGACGGCCTGGATATTGCTCGGTGGTGAAGACGCGGTTCTTCTTGTCGATCGCGACTCCCACGAGGGCTTTGAACTGGCCGGGCAGGTCGCCATGGTCCTGGCCGATATAAGTCAGCAACTGGCCCTCACGGTTAAAGGCCTGCAACCGATCGGTCATCTCGTCGGCAACCCAGATGTGGCCATCGCCATCCACGGCAATTCCCTTGGGGCGCGCAAAGGCTCCCGGGCCATCGCCATGTTTACCGAAGAGACTAATGAAGTTTCCGTCGGCGTCAAAGATCTCGACGCGGTTGTTGAGGGTGTCGGTGACATAGACGTTGCCATCGCCATCGACAGCGACGCCCTGCGGCGCACCAAAGTCGCCGGGGGTGGTGAGGAAGTGGTTCTTGCCACCGGTGCCGATGCGGCGCAGCAACTTGAGAGAGTCTGCGTCGTAGACAATGACCTGATCTTGCTGAGTATCGACGACGTAGAGAAAGCGATTCGTGGTATCGAGAGCGATGCCAACGGGATCGACCAAGCCCTCGCTCACCTGGTTTTCGACTTCGTGCTTGGTGTTGAAGACGAGGACGCGGTGCATTTTTCCATCGGAGACAAACAGCCGGTCATCGTCGTCGATGGCGAGACCGTTGATCCAGCCGAAATGGGCCTCATATCCATTGCGGATGAGTTGGGTGTCGTGGGTTTCTGTGTTGAAGATGAAAATGGCGCCCACCTTCTGATCAGCTACGTAGACCAGCCCCTTTGAGTCGATGGCAATTCCGTAGGGTCCGATGAGCTGAAAGGGAAAGGTCTTGGGATTGAACTTTTCTTCTTGTGACTGGCCGCCGGCGAGCCGATCCATCCAACTTGCCTTGGGCTTGGCGTTTGCTGCCGGCGTGTAGTCAACTTTTGAGCCAGCGAAATAGTCGAGCCAGCGAACACGCGCGATGTTGGGTGGACTCGGCCAGACGAGCTTCTTTGGATCGAAGGGGAACTTATGCGGGCCGGCAGCGGGCTCAGTGGGGGTATCGGTCTTTTTCTTTTTCTTGTCGGCGTGTGCACACAAGGGCACCGCGACACAAAGGCCGAGGATTGCCAGTGAGGCAATGTGTTTGCGGTTGCGCATCGAACTGAAAAGGCAGCGAAACATCTCGATCTCCGATTTATTTTCCAATCCCAGTGGTTTGTTTCATATCAAGCCGGTTCTTATGGCAGTTGTCGCAGAAGGCCATGTTGTTGGCCTGATCTTTCACGAGCAGATCCGCCTGGGCCGAAGCATGGGGCTGATGACAGGAGAGACAACTGAGAGGAGTCAGCACCTTGCTTTGGTTGGTGGGGTCCATGATGTCGGAAACCGGGTGATACTCGACGGGGTGACCGAGTCCGAAGCGCAATGGAAGAATGGCCACTTTGTTTTTCTTGTAATAGTCGTCGGGGAGCTTGACCGAGCCGTTGAAGATGGTAAGCAAGTGGTTCGCTTCATCTTTCTGCGGAGCCGAATCGGGGCCGTGGCACTCCAGGCAAAGCGCATTTCCTTTCACGCGGAGCAGATGGTCGTTATCGCCACCGTGCGGGGTATGGCAGGTAGCGCAGCCCTGCACGAAAGCCGGCTGGTGGTGGACTGACTTCTTGCGCAGATCGTCGAGGTCGGTGTGGCAGCCGAGGCAGATGCTGACCGAGTCGGTTTTGGGCAGGCCGGGCTGGTTGCTGGCATGCGGGCTGTGGCAGTCGGTGCAATCACCCATGGCGCCGGGATGGGGCACTTTCGCGCCTTCGATGAGCTTGGCCTTGTCGTCATGACAGGTCAAGCAGAGGGCCTTCGAGTCGGCTTGGGTGAGCACGACTTTGCCATCCTTTGCCGGTGCGTGGCAGAGCTCGCAACTCTTCGACTCGAAGGGCGGATGCATGAATCTGGCCATGAGTTTGGGAGAGTCTGACTGATGCGGATTGTGACACTGCACACAATTGGCTTGCGCGAAGGGTTGATTTTGATGCGCCTTCTGCAGATCGGCATCCTTGGCGTCGTGACAATCGAGGCAGAGAGCCGGAGCCGATTTGGTGAGGTGGAAGCGGTTCTCGGCGGTGGGTTCCAGGCCGGTTTTATGGGTTAGGTGGCAGACGTCGCAGCCCATGTCGAGGGCGGCATGACGGCTTCCCTTCGCGGGAACATTCAATCCAGTCTGATGGCAATTGAGACAGAGGTTTTCTTTCTCGCCTCCGGACGTGGCTTTCACAAGTTGATTCTTGTTGTCACTGGCGTGCGGATCATGGCAGGACAGGCAGTCGCGCACCGCGGGCGGGTGGACCGTGCCTTTGATGTCCGCGGCTTTCTTGTCAGCATGGCAGTTCAGGCACAGGCTAATGGGAGTCGCGGTGATGAGCTTGACGCGGGTGACGTCTTTATTGACGCGAACCTCATGGCAGGTGAGACAGCCCATGGCCATGGCGGAGTGGACGGCCTTGCCCTCGGTCTTTTCCGCATGGCACTCGGCACATTTGGCAGCATCAATGTTCTTGTCCAGTGGAACCGGGTGAACTGCGGCGCCAGCGCGTAGGGGCGGAAACGCGAGAAGGAGTCCCAAAAGGAAGACGGCTTGGCCCAGAGCTCGGCCAAGGCAACGAGCAGCCGATTTGCGGAACCAAGGGTAACCGGGGACGAACTTCATTTCAAACTCCGAAGAGAGCGTGACGCGAGGATTGGTCTGACGCCAGATGCCCGCAATACGGCGACATCGAGCGGCAAGCGGGGGACGTTGGCTCCCAGGGAAATTAGAACGTGATATGGAAGCGAGTGACGGTGATTTGCATCACAGGATGGCCTACGAAAACCCAATTGGCCCTGGCCAGAAGCCGAACTGATCCGAAACACACCCCCCCATCGGGTGCGACGAAAATCCGATGACACCCGAAACGGGCAGCCAGAGCGGCGAGTGCGCCAAAACGATAAAGATCCGAGCCGATCCACGAGATTCTCTCCCAACACCCAAGAACTCAGCCGATGAGTTGAAGAAGAAACAGGGAGGAATCTTTGATGAGACGGGCGATGTGCGCGCTCTTGATGATTCTTGCGGGAGGCCAGATGATTCTCGCCGTCGACGGATGTTCTTGGCGCTCATCTGAACTCAGGGCGGGGCTGCACGGCTTGCCACGCTCCCCACAGCGGTTCGTCGGGAAACGGACAAGCGAGGACAGGCGGTTCGGCGTCGAGCACTAGCCCGGACTATTCGTGAAGGCATGTCGGCCCGGTGTTTGGGGCGATATGAGATTGCCCAAGCGTTGCTGGCGGCGTGATTTTGTTGTCCGGTGCGAGTCGGCGAGCTTTGCAGATCGAAAGCTATTGCCCGGCGGCGCTTTTCAGACAGGGCTTTCCCGTGCTGTTGTTTGCCTACGCGAAGAGTGGGTGGTTTTGCGCGGACCGAGGCCGTTCTATCCCGGCGATGCTCCCAGGCCCATGGCGATTTGCCGGAAGGCAGCCATGAAGGGAAACGACTGCGGCAAGTGAATGACCACCCGGCGCATCGAGACCATCACCCGCGCACCGAGTTTCAAGAACCGCTCCCGGAGTGTCCATACCTGGGCGCGGGCGCAATCGGTCAACGCGGCCTGAAGGCGCAACTCCTGCATCAGCACGTAGGCCGCGGCGGTCAGTACACGGAACTGATTGGCCCAGAAACGGCTGCAACTGGTGCGGTCGATCTCCAGCACGTGTAGTTCCTTAATCCTGTTTTCGATTTCGCCGTGCTGGCAGTAGACCTGTTCGTAGAGCCACTGCGGCGTCTGCTTCATGTTTGTGATCACGAAGCGCAGATTATCCTTTGGCGCTTTATCGTCGGCGCGCACCACTTCGGCTTTGATAATCACGCGGCGTTCTTGCTTCCATGTTCCAGCCGCGTAACTGGCTTCGCAGTAGACGTGCTCGGTCTGATCGGTAAGTCCCGCCAACACGCGGGCAATCTGCATGGCCTCTTCCGCCTTGCGATTCAACACCGCGTTGCTGGCCATCGCCACTACATATTCGACGCCGGACTCAGCATCCAGAAACGTCAACAGTTCGGGATTTGCGAAGCCGCCGTCGAGACGAACACGGATGCGCGCCTTCGGAAACGAGCCGCGAATCAAGACCATCAACCGGCGCAGAATCCCCACCGCTCCCGCCGCCGCCGTCACATTGCCGGGACGCAACACGGCCGCGCACAGATACTGATCGGGCTCGTCATTGAAAGTGACAAAGTCCATCATTGGCAGGTAACACGCGTTGTCGTAGTGGCTGTTGAAGAACGATAACTGCTGCGCCCCATGGGTGGGATCGTCCGTCGGATCAAGATCGATGGTGACGCACCGGGCATGGCCGCCCAACCGCTTGGCGTGGCGCTCGATCACGGTTTCGGCCAACGACTGGCCCAAACGATAAAGCTGCTTGGCACCAAGAGAGTTTTCAAAGCGCGACAGCGTGGGCTGAGAGGCCAGATCGAGACCCACAACTGGATCCCGGTCCAGCAGCATCTTGTGAATAGGATCGGCAGCCAATCGAGCCGAGTCGTTGGCGTCGGGATAACCGCAGGCGATAGAAAACACGCGCTGCGCGAAAAGGTCTTTGAGCGGATGATCGACCTTGCCAGCTTGGCGACCGTCGAACAGGCAATCAACCATACGGGAAATCAATCCGTAGCGACGCTCCGCTGCCTTCAACACAACTGCCCCACCATCGGAGGAGCCCTGCCCCTGATCGAATTCCATCCTGATCGGCTTGGCGAAAATCTCTGGAAACAACCAACACTCTGTCGCGGTAGAATCGTTCAAGCGAAAGCCTCTCTCTGTGCCGTAAACACCGTCTAGTCAACATGTTTGTAGCACAGAATGGCTTTCGCTGCCTCAGCCTTCACGAATAATCAGGGCTAGCCTGCTTTGGGGTCAGGATGTGAGCGGCTTGTATGGCAAAACGATCAGGACCGGCGGAGGAAAGTACCTAGAAACATTGCCGACCAGTCTGTCAGCCAGTACCCCGGATGTTGCCGGCATGCTGACTTGCTTGAGTTGTCACGACGGCAATTACGCGAGTAACGCGAATGGAGTCATCAGCATGCGAGGCGCGCACTCCAGCCGATTCGTGAACAACTACGGATTCTTCGTCGAACCGGGCGTCTATAGCAATACTTCCGTGGTCGTTTGTACTACGTGCCATGACCCGCATTCCATGAATGTGGTGAACGTGAGCCGTGGATCGACTTCGGGCCTGCCGGCAGGGAACTATGCGACCTTGTTCTTTTTGCGCGGCCCGTATAACCCCGCCGACTCGAGTCAATCCTCGAACCAGACCGCGCAATTCTGCCGCCAGTGCCATGCGGACAAATCCAACGAGATGAATGGCAGCACCGCGGGAACGATCTTCTAGAGTGGTGAATCGGAAGCGCATGGCATAAGGCCCGAAGTGCAACCGCAGATCCTTCCGCTCCGTTTGGCGCCAAAGACGCGCCAAACTACCCTCAGGATGACGGTCCTTTTGTTGAGGGAATTGGTGGCTCAGGAAACCACGGTCTATTTCCTTGTCGGGAGGCTTCGGCGCGCGCTGGCTTGTGTGACAGTCCCATCGGGATTGTGAGCGACGGCGTGGCACACCAGCACGCAGGTGTTGGCGCTGCGATTGAAGGCGACAGGAAGACCGCCATTCGAGGCCACGACATTCATGTCGAAGTTAATTAAACGCTGGCCGCTGATCGTGCCGCTCGGTGCTCCCATGCCGTGCGCTGTGTGGCATGTGGAGCAGGTGAAGCCAGCATTGATGTGGGTGCTGTGCTGCGTCCAACTGGTGTTCTGGATGATCTGGTTGGGCAGGTCGTGACATTTGGCGCACAGGCCGTAGGGGCCGACCGCGCTCAGATCGGGATTGGGAAAGAGGTTCGTGATGAGCTGACCGGGCAACGGTGCCTGGCTGAACTCGTAGCGGCGTTCCAGGATGTGCGTCCACTTGGAGCCGTGCGGACCATTCGGCCCGCTGCCGCCGAACTCGCGATTGTCATCGCTGTTATGGCAGTCGGTGCAGAGGATCTGCGTGCCCATGGCGCGACTCGAGGTAATGCCGTCGAGAGCCAGCATGTTGGCACGCAGACTGGGCTGCGGAAGCGCGCTGCTTCTTGCATGCATAACGGGATGGCTGGATGTGGCGCTCACGGCGAACTGAGGAACCAGATTCAACGCGTCGCCTGCGGAGACCGCGCGGATGGGGAAGTATCCGTAGATGGGAAGGACTTGCTTCCCCGCGCTGGTGGCATGGCAACGCAGGCAGTTCTCATATTGGTTGGTGGCCGTGGTCAAGGCGGTGGCGCCATCGCTTGCGCTAATGCCCACGACATCTTTTTGCGAAAGGCGGATGAGCGGCGGGGCAGGAAAGATGCCGACAGGTTGGGAGCCATGGCCGCTGTGGCAGTCTACGCAGGTGGTGTGGCGATTGTTATTGAGCAGGGCCGGTTCGGATGCATCGTGCGGATTGGTGGAGGCGGGAAACGGATGACCGACTTTGGGAGTCGCATACTCGGAGAACACGTTGGCATACGTTGCCATGGGGGAGATGTTGGCCCCGTTGTGGCAAGCGATGCATGCTTGCTCATTGAGTCCGCGCAACAGGCGAGCGGGTCCCGCGGAGTTATGCGGAGTATGGCACGAGATACAAGCATCGGAGCCGACGGTGGTGTAACTACCGAGCAGGGCTGAAGGCGAGATCTTTGCGGTGGAGAGAGCATGGGCACTCGTCGCCCAGTCGGCGAGTGGGTTGACCTGGGTGCCGACCTGGCGCGTCGGATCGTGGCAGGCCAAGCACAATTGGCCGCTCGAGCTGTCCTTAACCAGAAAATTTTGCGAGATAAGATCCTTGGCCTGAATGTGCGGGTCGTGGCAGGTGACGCACTCCACATTTCCTTGAATGAGCTTGACGCCGCCGGTAGGATCGGCGGTCTTCCCGCCGGAGGCCAGCGAAGCGACAAGATCGATGTTGTCTTTGAACGGCAGGGCCAAGCTGAATGGGTGCGAAAGCTGCATGTTGGCGCCGAACGCGTCAGCCGAATTCATGGAGCCGCGCATCGTGACTTGGCCGTAGGCAACCGTGGCTCCCACGGCCACCGTACCGTCATGGCAGCTTAGACATTGATTGCTGCTGGTGCCCAGCAGCGGCTGTTTGCCGGTGTTCTTCGCTGTCGTGCTGGAGTAGGTTGTATAGGTCTGCGTGGTGAGCGTCTGGTTCCACAGGCCGTGGTTCAGTCCCGAGTGGGGTGCGTGACAGTAAGCGCAGGAGTCAGAGCGAGCGCCGCTAATGGGGGACTTGGTGCCCGGCCCCAGGCTGTGCATGCCCAGCACGTCGCCTGTGATCTGAGCAGGCAGAGGAATCCCGCTTAGCAGGATCGTCAGCCCGATCAATTGAAATCCAAGTCTCACTTCAGTTTCTCCTGCGCCTGCGTCTTCAAGCCGGCGTACTGAAATACCTGCACGCGGCGATTGAATGAATCCACAACATAGATACGATCGTTATGGTCAATAAACAAGCCCGACGGCAGTTGAAACTCTCCGGCATGCGTGCCCTGGACGCCGAAGTAGTAGAGCAATTCGCCGTTACGATCAAAAACCTGCACCATGCCGCGCAGTGCATCGGCGACATACAGGTCGCCTTCTGAGTCGACGCCCACTCCTTTGGGCCGAAACATGGTGCCGAGACCGTCACCAATCTCCCCGATCGCATATTGGAAAGTGCCGGAGCGGTCAAACACTTGCACACGAAAGTTCATGGCATCCAGCACCATCAAGCTGGGGCCATTGAGGCGCAGCTCCGTGGGCAGGTTGAACTCGCCCTTTCCGTCACCATGGCTGCCGATGGTTTGAAGGACTTGCCCCTGCATGTCAAGGACGAATACTTCGTCGCGCAAAGTATCGGTAACATAGATGCGCTGCGCACCCGAGTCGACGGCGATCCCGGTGGGACGCTTGAAGTAGCCCTCACCACCCTTGATGTTGCCGATGGCGCGCAGATACTTTCCGCTCGGCTCAAAGACAAAGATCATGCCGACGTCTGAATCGGTGACATAGATGTTGTCCTGGGCGTCGACGGCGACACATTGCGGCGTGTCCATCGAGTACTTGTCTCTGCCAATGCGTTGAATGAACTTGTATTTGTGCTCGCTGAAATCGAAGATGTGGACGCCCTTTGCGCCGGGATCGGTGACCAGGATGCGGCCGCGCGAGTCAGTGGTGACACTGTAGGGACGAACGAGGAAGTGAAAGTCCGGAGCACCGGCGATGACATCAACGAGCTTGTTCCAGAAGCCGCGATTCGGCTTGACCTCCGCCTCTGAAGAAAAGCTGCTTTGCCACGTAAGCGTTCGTCCCCCTTCCAGAGACATCTGCCACTGTTCGGGCTTGTCGGCACGAACGTTGGATTTCGCGGCCCCCTGCGCCGGCGCAAGCAGAACCGCCGCCACCGCCAGAATTGAGGCTGCGGCGAGAGACGTGCTGCGCGATGCTGCTAGAAGAAGTTGAACCAACGTGAGACTCCGATGTAAAACGACGAGACAACTTCGGGTGGTGTGGTGGAACCGGTGAAGCCTTGCTCCAGGCGCGCGAATCCACTGACGACGCTGAGTTTCCGCACTTGATATTGAACGATGGCGCTGAACTGGTTGTTTTGGTTTGTGGATGCGACCGAGTCACTGGAGGTGTTGCTCGATGACCGTGCGTAGGAAGCGGTCAGCATGAGTTTCTTCAGCGGAGTGCTGGATAGTCCCAGCGAATAGCTATTTCCACCGTAGAGGCTCACAAGGTTCGAGGGCAAGACAGGAACAGGAACCGGAACAGGAACAAGACCGGATCCGGTTGCCAGAGCTTGTCCGCTGGCATGGGCATAGGTGCTGTTGGCCGTAATCCAGTGTGCATAGCTGAAGCTGCCATTCACGCTCTCGCTGCCGCTGGCGGTGCCTGCCTGCTGGGTGAGTGCGGTATGCGATGCTCCGGCACCTCCGGTGATACTCAGATTCCCCCAGCGCCGTCTTACGTTGCCGGAGTAGTTATAGAACGAGTTCATATAGGTGACGAGCAATGTTTCGACGTTTTGCGCATAGCTGAATGCGCCATTCATATGCCAACCACGAAACTCCGTTGAATAGTTCTCTGTGGTCGAAATGCCTACGGTCTGGGCGCCATTCTTGTCGGGAACATTCTCGGTTACAGTCAGGGAGGCATTCATTGTGCCGTCGAGAAATTCATGGGAGTAGCTACCAGCCTGACCGTACGATGTAACCCCGTAGGAGCTTCCCAAGAAGTCCTGGGTGCGCCGCTCGATATAGGCCGAGGTTTGGAGATTGGGCATGGGCGCATAGCTGCCTACACCCTGCAGATCGAGAGAGTCGGACGGCTCGTTGGAAGTCAGTGCGCCAGCCGTGCCTCCGGCGGCTAGCACCGACTGAATGATCTGGCCGGTCAGGTTGTTGGAGTAATTCGCACTTCCCGTGAAGGACAGCTTTTCTGTGGGATGCACAGCCGCAAGTCCGGCGACAATATCGATACTGCCGGTGGACGATGTGCCCAGGTAGTCGGTATCCCAATAGGAGTGATTGTAGGAGGCGGAAGCAGAACCGTGGAAAGGCAACGGGTGCGACGCGTTAAAGCCATAGGCGCTGTTATCGGAGTCCGTTTCTTCGGCAGTCTGATTGCTCGCGACCTCGGGGATAAGGGCATGTGAATCTCCGCTGGAATAGAACCCGCCCATGCCGAAACCGGCGAGGCTGTAACTGGAATGAAGGTTGAGAGTATGAAATTGAACATTCCCTCCTTCATTTGTTGCGTATACGGAGTAGTCGCTATCACCCTTTGCGTAGCCGACCGAGAAACTAGGGGCTCCCGGAATGTTCTCGTTCCAGTTGACGCCGAAGGCATCGTTATTGCCGTGGGTGACGTAGTTGGCGAGTCCAGGAACCGCGTAGTTCCCTTCAGTGTTCCAAGCTTTTGAGTAGGAAATCGATCCGGGAAAATGGCTGCCCGCGAAAATATTCGTGGTTGCGGTGACTCCGCTGGCATTGGAGATGGACTGAAAGCTGGAGTTGGCTCGCGACTGATTCAAGTAAAGTCCAACGTTAAACGATAGAAAATTTGGGTTGTAAAAAGATCCAGAAACATTGGCCGTGCCGCCCAGTGCCCAGCTATGGTCGGAACCGGTGAGATTACTGTAGTCCGCTGTATATCCGGGAGCGATGGTGCCATCCAAATGTGTGCTGAGTTCGCCAAGACGGAGCTGTGACAAAGCGGGAGCCGCGACCAGCGCAAGCCCTAGCGGCACCCACCACGCAACTCGCATCGACCCCCACACAATGTGACCACCTTTGCTTCTGAGGCTGGAAGAAGTTGGATCGAGATTCTTCGCCCGCATTCGACATCGCTGTCGGCATACTGTCTGTCCTTCGAAACCGGTTCAACTTGCTGACCTTGCGCCTCGAACGGGGGATGGTATCGAACCCAGGCTCATTCCACAGCCGCTTACAGTTCTTCGATCTTTGCGTTTTCGCGCAGTTTCTTGTCCAGTGCAGCGCGGAGCTGGTTGCTCTTGCTCAAAGTCAGTTCCTTTTCGAGCTGCGCTTTCACTTCTTCAAATTTCGCTTTGCCGGCATGCGCATGTTCATTAAGCCGAACAATGGTGTAAGCCTGCTCGACCTGGATGACGTCGCTCACATCCCCGGGCTTCATGTTCTGCAAGGCTCGTAAAACAGAGGGCGCTAATTCCGAGGCCGGGACAGGCTTGTGCTGGCCCATCATGACGCGAAAGTCGTCATCGGAGATCTTCTCCGCCAAGAGGCCGAAATCTTCGGCTGTCTTTGTCGCTTTGGCTTGGAGAAGAGCCTTGTCCGCTCGAGGGCGGCCTTCCTTCACTTGGTCCGGTGTGGCTTTGGGAGGAGGAAGCACCGAGATGGTCTGGAAGGTATAGGACTCGGCGCGCTCGTAGCGAGAAGGGTTCTTCTCGTAGTAGGCCCTGGCCTCGGCCAATGACACAGAGCTTTTGCTTTCCACTTCGGACTTCAGGAATGACTCGATGAGCAAGGAGCGGCGGATTTTCTCTCGAAGCAACGGCTCGGAGCCGTGAAACTCGCTCTGCATCAGCGCGTTAAATTCATCGGGAGTTTCAAACTGTTTGCGGAAATCTAGTTCGGCTTGCTGCATCTTGGCCGCGGGTACCGTCAGTTTTCGGCGCAACGCTTCCTGATAGACCAGTTCTTCGAAGATGAGCATCTTCATGGCGCCCTCGCGAATTTGCGGCGCCAGATCTTTGGGAAGGCCATTGTGCTGGCGAGCGTACGGGAAGATGGCGTATTCCTCGCGGACCAGGTCGGCGTCCGTGAGGACCGAACCGTTGACGCGGGCAACGGGCTTGCCAGACGGGTTGAGCGCAAGCATCTCTGAAGTGCTAGCGGAGGCTGCGGACGCGGTCGGCTTGAAGACTGTGGGCGCGTGAGAAGCGACCTGCGCAGAGGCAGCGCTCACGATGAGCATAGAAAGCGTACAGGTTGAAATTTTGAGATTCATGATCGACATCCTGGGGAGAAAAAGGGGAGGGAGTGTTGCCCCCTCCCCTTTGAAGCAAACAGATTAGTAGATGGTTCCTGAGGTTCCGCCCGCCATTTCGTTTGATTCGCCACCGTGGCACTGGCGGCAGAACTGCGCGGTCTGGTTACTGCCGGCGGTGCCGCTGGCTGGGTTATAGGGAGCGCGAATGAAGAACATCGTGGCATAGTTGCCGGCGGGCTGTCCCGAGTTCGAACTGCTGACGGCAACAACGTTCATGAGGTGCTGGTTGTGGCAGGAGGTGCACACCACCACTGCGGTGCTGTTGTAGGCCTTGAGGCTCACGAAGAAGCCGTAGTTCTTGAAGAACTGCGAAGAAGCTGTGCCGTTCATGCTGATTGCACCATTCGTCTCGGTGCAGTCCCAGTTATGAGTGCCGCCGCAGCTTACCGTCGCGTTAACGCCCACCGGGTGGTCATTGAGGTAGTTGCCGGTCGTGGTGCCGTCGGCTCCGAGCAGGGTCGGGGGGGTGTTATAGGTGCCGTAGGTAGCCGGGAGGGTCTCATAGACCTTGTTCTTCATCATGGCGCCGGTGGCATAGTTGCCGTCGTGGCAGCTTAAGCAGGGCAAAACGCCGGTGGCTTCGGGCGTTGTGGCCGCCATGCTGGTCGGCATGACATCGGTGGTGTTTCCGGCGAAGGTGAACGTTTGGCCATACAGACTGCCGAGATCCTCACCCCAGAGAGCGACACCGCCCGCATTGGGGTCGGCAGTTTTGGCAGCACCGTTGCCATATGCGCCGCTGTGCGGGGCGTGGCAGGCTGCGCAACCGCGACCGTAGTTGAGGTGAGCGCCAAGTACGTCGGTCGCGGGAGCTTTGATCTGAGCAGACGCGAGCCCTGCGGCTGCGATCATCATGATGGCGATTAAACAAATGCGTTTCATTGGTAAAGCCTCCTCGTGCACTTTCTTGCTTGTGGATCGAGCCGTGACGCAAAGCGCACGGGTTTCATATTTCCGTTCAATGGCCTGCAGAGCCTTTGCAGTCCCGATGCCGTGTGCGTGGGATGGGCGGTGAGCTGACTCCATCTCGTAAGTCGATGTGAAGAAGGGCGAATGAGGGAGACTTCGAAGCGTGGAATCGAGACCTGCGCCAGCTGCACTCAACGGAGTGCAATGGCGACCGCTCCACCTGGGTGAGCTTCCCCCGAGTGGGCCGATCTCGTTTGTTTCGGATTTGGAGGTTTTCATTGCGGAGAACCGTCCCTCTCTCGAACCAGATTCGCTGCCTGCATGACATCTACAGTCGTTCGAAGTGATGTGGACATATTTTCAGGTGATTGATGTCACGGTACGTGATCGCAGTCACACAGTATCCCCCGAAGGTGGGACGGTGTGATCTGCGTCACATTGCCCGGTGATCCAGGTTGCTCCGTCGACGGGCATTCCCCGCGTAGAGTGAACACACAACTGCCTGCGTGCATGGCCCTGTCTTGCATTGCCCATGGGCCCGACGGGCAGTTCGAAAGCATTCTCACGGTTGGGGAACATCTTTGCGGAGAGTAACTTAGAGCGGGAGAAGGTCGCATGGTAGACGAGTCGAGCACGGTAGGGACCGGGGCGCACCCCCTGCCGCCGATGCAGGTGTATGGACTGGCTGCGGTTTGCCTGGCAGCGGGGCTGGGAATCGGTTACCTGTGTAATGGATGGGTCTCGTCGAGGGCGTTGACGGCTGCCGTTCCCCCTGGATCGGTGCCTCCCATCACAACGACCGTCGGGCACGGAGTGATGGAAGTTACGCCATCGAGCGGACAGCCTGGGCAACCGGTGATGAGCGCCGTTCCGGCCGGGCATCCGGCGATGGGCGCCAGCCGGGGAAAGATGCCCAGCCTGGAAGACATGAAGCAGATTGCGGATCGGCAGGCGGCTCCGCTGCAGGAAAAGTTGAAGACCGAACCCAAGAATAGCGAGCTTCTGGTGCAGGTAGGCGCCATCTATCACGCGACGCACCAATTCAAGGAAGCGGCAAGGTTCTACGGGATGGCCGTGGAGACAGATCCAAGAAACGTGGCCACGCGCACCCGGCTGGCCTCGAGTTTGTATCGCGGCGGCGATGTGGATGGGTCCATCGCACAGTTGAATCAGGCGCTGAGCTATGACCCGAACGATGCGAATGCGCTGTTTGATCTGGGGATGATTCGTTTGCAGGGCAAGCAGGACGGCAAGGGGGCGCTGGCGGCATGGAAGCGTTTGTTGAAGGCGAATCCGCAGTTGAGCTCAGACCGCCGCGCCACGGTAGAGAAGCTGATGGCCGACGTGCTCACCACGCTGAATGATCAACACGGAGCGAAAGGAGACCAGAGACCATGACGAACCTCGAGAAATCTCCTTCCTTTGCATGGACAGGAAGACAGGCTATCCCGCTGGCTGCGATCTGCCTTTTCGCGGGAATCGCGGGAGGCTGGACGATTCGCGCGGTTCAGAAACACCCGGCCACCGAGTCGGCGCAGGTAAGTGCAGCGACGGGAAATCGACCTGAAGGCCTGGGAGCGCAGGCTCCGGATCCCGTTCGGCTAAGAGAGATGGCTGATGCGCAGGCCGCGCCGCTCAAGGCCCAGTTGAAGACGAGCCCGGACACCCCGGAGTTGCTCGCTGGCCTGGGCAACCTGTATTACGACGCGCATCAGTATCTGGTGGCTGTGGACTACTACGGGAGGGCGCTCAAAGTGAACCCCACCGACGCGGCAGTTCGAACCGATATGGCAACGGCGTATTGGTATATGGGGAATGCCGACACTGCGATTGCGGAGTTCGACAAGGCGCTGAGCTACGCACCGACCAACCCGAATACCCTCTTCAACCTGGGGCTGGTGAAGTGGAAGGGCAAAGGGGATCGAGCGGGCGCGGTTGCCGATTGGGAAAAGTTGCTGGCCGCCAATCCCGGCTATGCAGGAAAGCAGCAAGTTGAGGAGATGATGGCTGAGGCCAGGCGGGGCCAGAGTGCAAGTGGCAAATAGGCGGGCCAGTGGCGGCTGCGAGCATTCATGGAAGTATCCGGCTTTCCAGCGCTCGCAGGAGACGATGAAGGATAGTCCGCTAGAATCTGAAGTAAATGAGAGAACCTTCCGAGATAGAAAGCCTCAACACGCAGTTTGAAATTCCCGGCGTAGCCCGGCTACACTTCGGCAACGGAGGCCTCACAAAACTTCGGGTTGAAACACCGTTAGCAGCTGCGGAGATTTATCTGCATGGCGCACAAGTCACATCGTGGCAGCCGCTGGGCGCGGAAGAAGCGATCTTTCTGAGCGAACATTCGCATTGGCGGAATGGGCGTGCGATTCGCGGCGGAGTTCCCATCTGTTTTCCCTGGTTTCGCGGAAAGGCGGACAATGCCCAAGCGCCGGCGCACGGGTTTGTACGCACGAAAGAGTGGCAACTTGACTCCGTGACGGCAGGTGAGCGCGGCAACGTGGTTGCGGTGTTCTCAACGGGGAGCGACGAAACGACACGCCGCTGGTGGCCGTACGACTTCAGCTTGCAGCATCGAGTGACCGTCGGAGCGGAACTCCGCATGGAACTGATTGTACGGAACACTGGATCGACTTCATTCACATTCGAGGAGGCGTTGCATACCTACTTCCGAGTGAGCGATGCGGCCCACGTTAGCGTTTGCGGGCTGGATCAAGTGAGCTATCTCGACAATACGGACGGAAATCGCGAAAAGACCCAGACGGGGGACGTTCGGTTCGAGCGTGCGATGGACAACGCCTACCTGGAGACCGCGAGCCCCTGCGAATTGACCGATCCGATTTTGAAGCAGGCGATCCGCACGGAGAAGTTCAATTCGAGGACGACCGTGATCTGGAATCCCTGGCAGGAAGGCGCTGCGGCGTTGTCGGATCTCGGAGACGATGAATGGCGGCGGATGGCATGCGTGGAAGCGTGCAACATTCGAGATGCAGCCATCACCCTGACTCCGGGCGGAGAGCACACCATGCGCGCGACGCTCAGCGTGATCGCAGACTAGCCGCAGGGTTCGCGGAGACGCGGATGCCAATCAGGGAGCACGGCTCCGAGCCACGGCGAAACTCCATTTGAACCCGCGAAAGCTGCGTGTTGGAAACTGCTCTCCAGCCCGTAGAGACATCGGTGGAGCGCTCAGGGCAATCGCACTTCGAATCTCTCCGTGTCGAACTTCTGGCATCCCGAACGCAGTGAAGGATTTGCGTTTGTTTTTCGCCCTGTTTTACGGTGAAGGATGGAAAAAAAGGCAACCGCGGATCCTTCGTCGCTGCGTTCCTCAGGAAGACATAACGATGAAGGGGCTCCAACAATTCCAAATGAGATTGCCTTGCTGGGGCGCTCGTTTCTCCTTTTCGGTTCATAGCAAGCGTGTTAGCGTTAAAGAATTGAAAAGGGGCGGAACCCGCCCGAACTTCGGATTTTGCCTGCTTCCCCGCAAACTCATGCCTGATGTCTCACCCAGATTGGTTTCGCGCCTCGGCGCGATGGTTGCTATCACTGCCATTGGCATCTTACCGGTCGCTTTCGCGCGGGTGCCGCAGCCGATAGGGCAACAGGTGCCGGTTGTGGTGCAGCCCGGTGCGCCGGGAATGCCTACGAAGGCCCTCCCATCAACCGCTCGGCCGAGTTTGCCGCCGATTTCGCAAGCGGATGTGGACTTCATGCAAGGCATGATCATGCATCACTCGCAGGCCGTGGAGATGACGGCGCTGATTGCTTCGCACACGACGGACAAGGATGTCACGGCGCTGGGAGCCAAGATCAGCAGTTCGCAGGCTGACGAGATCCGGTTCATGCAGCGTTGGCTTGCCGCGCGAGGACAGGCGCTCACCATGTCCATGCCGGGGATGCCGGACATGGAGAAGAATCGCCAGCCGATGGCGCCCATGCCGGGGATGCTCACCCCCGCACAGATGGACGCGCTGCGCAAGGCGAAGGGCGCGGAGTTCGATCGGCTGTTCCTGACCGGCATGATTCAGCACCACCAGGGAGCGTTGGTGATGGTGAAGGATCTGTTCGATCGGGCGGGCGCGGGACAGGATGCCGATATTTTTATGTTTGCCACGGACGCGGACAATACGCAACGCGCCGAAATCAAAATCATGCAGAACATGCTGGAGGAGATGCGTTGAACCAGATGAAGAACGTCCTTCTGTGGTCGGTTGTGGTGGCGGCTCTCACGACGATGTCTTGGCCACAGGTCGATGCACAGGCAACTGCACCCGAGGCGCCGAAAGCGCAAGCTTCAACGGACAAGACGGCTGGCGCACCGGCGAAGGCGGAAGCAGAGGAAGATCCATTTGCTCCCAAGCCGGCTCCTCCGCTTCCGGCGGGGATGACGGGATCGGATACGAACGATCCGCGTGCGCACCTGAAGGTCGGCCTCTATGATGCAGGCGAGGCGGCGCTTGGCTTGAAGCATGTGGCTTTTTTGAAGAAGCCGGATTCCTTTCAGATCAATGCCAGCTCGCCCGACGATCCTAGCGTGAAGAAGGCGCTCGCCTTGTTGGGAATGGGCGACACGACGAAGATGTCCAGGCCGATGCAGATGGTGCTTGCCCAGCTGGCGTTTGCAAACTCCGACTTTGCGTTTCAGGGAAATCATCTGTTTCAAGGAAATTTCTACGGCATCAATATCTTTGACATTTCCAATCCGGCGAAGACATCGCTGCTGACGACGCTGGTGTGTCCGGGCGGGCAAGGAGATGTATCCGTATTCAAGAACCTGCTGTTCATGTCAGTGGAGATGGCGAACGGCAGGCTGGACTGCGGCGCTCAAGGCTTTCCACCGGATCCGACGCCTGCGGCCAGCCAGGAAAAGGGGCGCCATGTCCCATCCGCACAGAAGGACCGTTTTCGCGGAGTAAGAATCTTCGATATCTCCGATATCAAGAACCCCAAGCAGGTGGCAGCGGTGCAGACCTGCCGCGGTTCGCACACACACACGTTGGTCGTCGACCCGAACGACAAGGACAACGTGTACATCTACGTCTCCGGCACATCCTTTGTTCGCCAGCCCGAAGAGTTGGCGGGTTGTTCGAACGAGTCGCCGGACAAGGATAAGAACACTGCGCTGTTCCGCATCGAAGTGATCAAGGTTCCGGTTGCGTCGCCCCAGGATGCGAAGGTTGTTTCGAGCCCGCGCGTGTTCATCGATCCGCGAACGGGCGCTCTGAACGGCTTGAACAATGGTGGCAGCCACGACAAGGGAGCCGAGAAGCCTGCAGACACCAACCAATGTCACGACATCACGGTGTACTCGGCAATCGGTCTGGCTGCGGGCGCGTGCTCAGGAAATGGAATCCTGCTCGACATCAAGGACCCCGCGAACCCCAAGCGCGTGGATGCGGTGAATGATCCGAACTACGCGTATTGGCACTCGGCATCGTTTTCGAACGATGGCACAAAGGTGGTGTTTACCGACGAGTGGGGCGGCGGCCTGGGTGCGCGGTGCCGGGCCAACGATCCGAACAAGTGGGGCGCGGACGCGATCTTCAAGCTCACGGATGAAAAGCTGAGCCTGGTTTCGTACTACAAGCTCCCCGCCGCACAAGCGGATACGGAAAACTGCGTGGCGCACAATGGTTCGCTGATCCCGGTTCCGGGCCGCGACATTGAAGTACAGGCCTGGTACCAAGGCGGCGTTTCGGTAATGGACTTCACCGATCCATCGCATCCATTCGAGATTGCGTACTTCGATCGCGGACCCATCGATCCCAAGATGCTTGTGCTAGGCGGCGACTGGTCGGCGTATTGGTATAACGGTTCCATTTACGGATCGGAGATCGCGCGTGGACTGGACGTGTTCGAACTGACGCCAACCAAATTCCTGACCAAGAACGAGATTGCCGCGGCGAAGACGGTGCAGGTGCCTGAATTGAACGTGCAGAACCAACAGAAGATCGAGTGGCCGGCACAATTGGTTGTCGCCAGGGCTTACCTGGATCAACTGGCACGCTCGCAGGCGTTGCCTGCCAGGCAGATTGCCGACCTGGAAAAGGCGATCCGCGGGGCTGAGAAATCGCACCTGAGCGACAAGAAGGTGGCCAAGCTCAAGGAGTTGACGGGCGCGGTGGAAGCAAGTTCCGCGAGTGCGAAAGATCCCGTGGATGCGCGACGCTTGCTGGCCTTGGCGGAGATACTGAAGCACCCGACTGCATAATCCTGCACTGTGGCTGAACCAGATGGAGAGATAGCCTCACGCGTTGCCTCATCGGGGCAGCCGGCGCTGGGATGCGCATCTGAGCCTCTCCGGTATAGTTGGAACAGACATGTCATCCGGAACGTTTACCAAGGCCGTCCTTATCCATTTCTCAGGGCCCGACGTCCCGGGGATCACCGCTCAACTCACTCGGATTCTTGCCGACTACAACGCGAGCATTCTGGATATCGGACAAGCGGTGGTCCACGAGTCGCTCGTGCTCGGGATTCTGGTTGCGATTCCCGCCGGTCGCGGAAAAACCGCATGGAAAGCCGAGCTCAAGCCCGCTCTGATGAAGCGCGCGAACGACCTTGGTTTGCATGCACGTTTCACGGCGATCCCAAAGCGTCGCGTCGAGCAGTGGGAGCACGGCATACGCCAGCATCACTTCATTATCACGATTCTGGGCCGCAGCATCACCGCCGAGCACCTTACGCGGGTAAGCGCCATTGTGGCCGCGCACGGAATGAATGTGGATCGGATCGACCGGCTCTCTGCCGAGCTTGCCCCAAGCGATGAGCAGACCAATGCTTGTGTGGAACTGGGCGTAAGCGGAGAATCGTCTCGCGAACTGCCGATGCGTGCCGAGTTTCTTGCCACCGCCCAGGAGCTCTCGATCGACATCGCTTTCCAGCGGGAGAGTATCTTTCGCCGCAATCGTCGCCTTTTTGCCTTCGACATGGATTCAACACTGATTCAGGGCGAGGTGATCGACGAGCTGGCTAAAATGGCTGGCGTGGGAGAGCAGGTTGTGCGCATTACAGAAGCGACGATGCGTGGCGAGATCGGCTTCGATGAGAGCTTTACGCGGCGCGTCGCGTTGCTGAAGGGACTGCCCGCCGATCGCGTCGGCACATTGCTCGAAACCATTCCGCTCGCCGAAGGCGCGGAACGCCTGATTCGCACTCTTCGCCTGCTGGGTTATAAGACCGCCATCCTATCGGGCGGATTCACCTTCTTTGCGCGCTCTCTTCAAGACCGCCTGGGGATCGATTTCATACATGCCAATGAGCTCGAGGTGTGTGATGGCGTGGTCACGGGCAATGTGATTCCACCCATCATGAACGGGGCACGCAAGGCTGCGCTGTTGGCCGAGATCGCGGCAGGCGAGAGCATTTCGCTGGAGCAGGTGGTGGCTGTGGGCGACGGTGCCAACGACATTCCCATGCTCAGTCTTGCGGGCATGGGCATTGCCTACCGCGCCAAGCCGGTAGTTCGCCAGAGCGCGGACCAGTCGATTTCCTGCCTGGGCCTGGACGGGTTGCTTTACTTGCTGGGAGTGCGCGACCGCGACCTGGAGCCGCATGAGGGCTGATCGGCCGCTCATGTTTTTGTGAGATTTTCTTCAAAGAGACTTACGAAGGGAATCGGTCAACTCGCCTCAACTCCGTGAAAAATGCTTTCTGGAAGTCCCGAATTTTTGTGGGGCTTCAAGGAAAGCTGCCTGCCAGGAGCGGCTCGGAACCTGCCGATCAAAGACCCTGACCGCTCATCAGATGCTTCGTTCCGTTGCGCGCATCGAAGCGTCGGTCAGCGGAGATTGAGTTTGCGATGTCCACCAGGGCTCGGATAATGAAGGCGGCCCTTGCCGAAGCTTGAACTGCGAGCAATGTCACGCATGCTCGGTCCTGAGAGCTAGTGACATTGTGCGGGTTTTGACGCTTGGCCTAGAACCGTCGCTTGAACTCAAGTCGTTGTTCTCAAACAAGTTGCGGGAGTAGTTCAGTGGTAGAACGTCAGCTTCACCATTGATTCCCAGCCACCCTCCTCATTTAAGCTCCTGAAATATCATACAAAACCATCAAAATAAGGAAGATAACGAGCTGCCGAAGCGGCTTTTTATGTGCCTCAAAATGTGTCTGATTTTGCACACTTTTTGGTGATTTTTGGCATGTGGATAGTAAAAGTGGCTAGTAAAAAACTGCGCAAGTTTTGGTGAGGATCGACGATTGAAGGTTACAGGTCTAAAACAGCCAATGATGTACCAGGAAGCAAAGGGCGCTCATGCTCATTGACGGCGGTCACCCGATGCCTGCATCCTCAAAAACGAGGAGCCCTGCCGCCGCGCTGGCTCATGGCTTGCTCAGACATAAGGGGTACCTGCCATTGCGGCTTTTACTCCAAGAGCTCCGTTATCAACGACGGCGAGAAACGCAGCTTCCGCTTTCTTTGTATTTCGACTCTTTCGGAAGATCCGGTGCGCTTGGAGGTAGGCCACCGTCCATGTAGCCAAAAGCAGATTGGCCGCGAGAAGAGCGGGCATATCGGTAGATTTTCGCCCTACGCATTCGGATAGCGCCCCGGCTACGACTTCCGCCAGCTCGTCCCGAATTGCCCTGGCGCGGGCCTTAAGCGCCTCGCTGCCCTCAATTGTCTCGACATAGTACTGGGTTTCGGCATTGAATTCAACAAATGAGCTCCTCTCCGTAATCAGCCGATGAGCGAGCAGGCGTAACACTTCGACCGGAGAGACTCGGGGATCACGTTGCCTCAGAGCTTCATGAATGGTTTCGCGGCCCTCCTCGTCGAGGTCAAAGAACATGTTCTCCTTGCGTGGAAAATGGCTGAACACGGTCATGCGTCCTACGCCAGCCGCAGCAGCGATCTCGTCAACCGTCACATGATCGAACCCCTTCTCCATGAAAAGGCGTGTCGCAGCGTCAGAGATTGCCTGGCGTGTGGCCAGACGTGTACGGGATCGGCCGTCAGGTGATTTTGACATTTATTTCCCTCTCAATCCAGTATACAGACTTAGTATGCGTACTGAGTATGTATACTTGGTATAGGGAGAGCCGAGGAGCAGACCATATCAAGATTCGAAGGCAAAGCCGCTGACGTTACTGGTGCTTCAGCCCCGATCCCGTGGAAGCCGAGAGTTCCCATGAGAACGTCACCTTGGCTTGGACGCAGAGGAGCACCAGATAAATAGAGGGGGACACAACGATGAAGAACTTGGCAGTTGAAGCTCAAGGCTTGGTAAAGAGCTTTGGGGACAACAGGGCTGTCGATGGTGTGAGCCTGAGTATTCCGACAGGTAGTATCTGCGGTGTACTGGGGCCGAACGGCGCAGGAAAGACCACCACAATAAATATGTTGGCCACGTTGTCCAAACCGGATGCGGAAAATGCAAAAATATTCGGCTATGATGTTCTGCGCGAAACGCGAATCGTACGTCAGTTGATTGGGTTGACAGGGCAGGTCGCCTCCATCGACGAGGATCTAACTGCGCTGGAAAACCTAACGAGTTTCGGCAGGTTGTATGGATACTCTCGCGGAGACTCTAAGCGTAAAGCGAATGAACTTTTGGAAGAGTTTGGGCTTAGCGATGCGGCGGACCGGGTATTGTCAAAGTTTTCCGGCGGTATGCGGCGCAGACTGGACCTCGCGGTAAGTCTGATTTCACAGCCGCCGCTAATTTTCCTTGATGAGCCGACAACAGGGCTTGACCCAAGGACTCGGTCGCAGATGTGGCAGACAATACGGAATCTTGTAAAGGGCGGTTCGACGGTATTGCTGACGACGCAGTATCTCGATGAAGCCGATCAACTCGCCGACAACATTGTTGTGATTGACAAGGGACGAGTCGTTGCGAACGACACGCCCGACGGATTGAAGCGCTCCGTGGGAAATAGTTCGTTGCACTTGACCGTCAAAGACGCAGACAACACTGCCAAGGCAATGCAGATCATCGAGCGCATACTCGATGCGAAGGTTCATCTTGCGGGCGCATCCGAGTTGATCGCGCGGATGGACAACATTGACAAACTGACCGATGTGCTGACGACGCTGAAAGAGGCCGGAATAGCGTTCTCCGGGTTAAACATCCTGCAACCTACCCTTGATGAGGTGTTCTTCGCGCTGACAGGTGAGGGTTCCAACGAGAAAAAGGGGAGAATTTCGAATGACTAATGCAGCCATCATGCCAGCCGCTGAACGCAACCTGGTAAACCGCGTCGGAGTTGGCCGCGCAATTAGAAATACAGGCACACTCGCGTTTCGGGCGCTTTTGAAAATGTGCAAGAATCCCGAAATACTCGTAGATTTCGTAGTCCTACCGGTTATGTTCACGTTGCTTTTCACTTTTCTATTTGGGGGAGCGATCTCGGGCAACATCCAAAGCTATCTGCCGATTGTTATCCCCGGCGTTTTGCTGATGTCATCTTTCACCAACTGCACCACCGCAGGTTCTAAACTGCGCGAGGATGTGGACAAAGGCATAACAAGCCTTTTAAATCCATGCCGATTGCGCGAATTGCTCCGTTGGCGGGGAGTTTGATTGCCGACCTTATACGGTACTTAATGGGTGGCATTACGGTTTTCACTACCGGATATATTCTCGGTTACAAACCTGAAGCAGGTATTTCCTCAGTCATTTTCAGCATACTTTTCATGATGATTGTCTCCTGGTGTTTGAGTTGGGTGTTTGCGTTCATTAGTATGTGCACCAAGACCATTTCAACTGCGTCTGCGATTGGGGTCGTAGTTATGTTCCCGTTAGTATTCCTGTCGAACGCTTTTGTTCCGGTTAAAACGATGCCGAGTGGGATGCAATATTTTGTCCTGCATATCAACCCGCTTTCCCGCGTCGTACTGGCCGTGCGGCAGTTGTTGACTTATGGCACGATCGGTGCGGATTTCCGGATCGCATTACTGGGAGCTTTGGCCGTACTCGTCCTATTCGTTCCGCTGACACTTCAAGCCTATAAGCGCAAGGTGTGACGCTATGAGCAATTCGCATTGGCTATTTGCCTTCAGACGCCACTGAATTGGCACTGATGCAAAAAGGAGCACTGGCGAAGTTGTCAGTGGAAGCGAGCCGTCATTCATCCGGCTTACGGAGGCTCTCTCGCTCGATACCGCAGAGTGCACCGACTCTCTGGATCGCTTCAGCGGCAATCGATGAACCGTTAGCGACCTGAATGTCGTAGAGCTTGCGGCGAACATGGGCCATCCAGGCGGCTTCCTGGATGTGGCCGGCCCACTTCGCTTCTCCCACATGACCATCCTGGAGTCGTCATTCATCGGATCGAGACAATGGTTGAAACCGGGCGCTACATCCAGAGACTGTTTGAGCATCACCGAATGGTGCTAGTGATTCTGACAGGAGCCATGCCCGCGCTCGGCTTGGAGGGAGGTGACGGCCTCCAAAACTTCACCGAAAGCCTCCGGGGCGCGCGCAGTCCGAAGCCCACATCGTCTTTGATGGGAAAATCTCCGCCGTCCGCATACGGCACGCAAGGATCGAGGGCGTCGCACGTTCGTTTCAATTCAGAAAGCAACTCGATGAAGTAAGCAACAATGTTGGGCTATGCGTTCAGACGGTCGTTGTGCCGGACTCGGGATTCACGGAGTATAATCTTGAAGGAAAGCGGGAGTAGCTCAATGGTAGAGTAGCGGCTTCCCAAGCCGTTGGTTGCGGGTTCGATCCCCGTCTCCCGCTCCAGCCTTTCAAACTCCACAATCTTGATACTGATCTCGATTCATAGTTGGTCGCGTGCGTCGCGGTGTGAGGTGGACAGGTGCGAATCGTTCTGCGAAATGCAAGAGATGAAAATCTCATAAACGGCAGAAAATAAACAACATATACCGCAAGTTGCGGACTCGGAGATCTCCCAAGCTGCGTATTCCGGTCGATGTGGGCCGGTGATTCCATTCGATGTGGGCCACTGATTCCGGTGTGATGTGGGCCGGGATTCCGTTCTGATGTGGGCCGCATTTTTTGTTTCACCGTAATCGTGGCCCACATGGCGTAATCGCGGCCCACATCGAATGGAACGCTGGCCCAGAAGCACCGTAATCGCGGCCCACATGGAACGTAATCGTGGCCCAGATGCAACGTAACGGTGAAGTGGGCCGGGGCCGGAGCAGGCGTCGCTGGTAATCCCAGGCGGGTGTTTTCCTGAAATCAAAGGAGAACATGTTGCCAGAAAAGAGATTGACCATGCGACACACGAGAGAAATCCTGCGTCTCCACTTCGAATCACACCTCGCCCCACGGCAGATCGCCAAGATCTGCAAGGTGGCCAAGAGCACCGTACAGCGCTATTTGGAGCGGCTGAAAGCCGCGGGTCTGAGTTGGCCGTTGCCGGCTGACCTGGATGACGTGGCGCTGGAGCGGCGCTTGTTTCCGCCGCCTCCGGCCGCTTCGCCAGAGGAGCGTTGCCTGCCGGACTGCGCGGCGATTCACAAGGAACTGAAGAGCCGCAAGAACGTAACCCTTCAGCTTTTGTGGGAAGAGTACAAGCAGGCGAATCCGCTGGGCTACGCCTACAGTTGGTACTGCGAGCTTTACCGCGAATGGCAGCGTCGTCTGGACGTGGTGCTGCGGCACGAACACCGCGCCGGGGAAAAGACGTTCGTTGATTACGCCGGTCAGACGGTGCCGGTGACGGACCCCAAGACCGGCGAAGTTCGCCAGGCACAGGTGTTCGTGGCGGTGCTGGGCGCCAGCAACTACACCTATGCCGAGGCCACTTGGACGCAGAACTTGTGGGACTGGATTCACTCGCATGTGCGGGCCTTCGAGTTCTTCGATGGAACGAGCCAGCTTGTGATCCCGGACAACTTGAAGTCAGGCGTGAAGA
>Ga0302320_10001082_pt1 | contig 65399 bp, 42 predicted proteins | sample Bog_T0_3_FD_202130 | JGI IMG/M metagenome (GOLD analysis project Ga0302320, IMG submission 202130) | Peat permafrost microbial communities from Stordalen Mire near Abisko, Sweden - Bog_T0_3 | ecosystem: Environmental > Terrestrial > Soil > Wetlands > Peat | place: Sweden: Abisko, Stordalen Mire...
TAAAAACTCACAGAAGCATTGATTCTATTGCATAAAAATAGAAATGGCGACCCTACCGGGAATCGAACCCGGGCTACCTCCGTGAAAGGGAGGTGTCCTAACCGCTAGACCATAGGGTCGCAAAAGGCCAATCACTTTATCAGCCCCGCCGGACTTGTCACGCGGAAATTCACGTTTGCCTCGCGTCTTTTTTTGCCGTAGCCTTCAACCCTTTCGCATGAAGATTTTTATCGACGGGAAATTTTGCAGTGAGCGCGATGCCAAAGTGTCCGTTTTCGACCACGGTTTGCTTTATGGCGACGGCGTGTTTGAAGGTATCCGCGCCTACAACGGCCGCGTGTTCAAATTGACTGAGCACATTGACCGGTTGTATTCCTCCGCCAAGGCAATCCTGCTGGAAATCCCGCTGCCGCCCGCCGAAATGATGAAAGCGACGGTGGCAACCATCCGCGCGAACAAATTGCGCGACTGCTACGTCCGGCTCATCGTCACCCGCGGCATCGGCACGCTCGGCCTGAACCCGCGCAGTTGCAAAAAACCCTCCGTCATCATCATTGCGGGCAAAATCCAAGTTTATCCGGCGGAGCTTTATGCGCGCGGCATGGATATCGTCACCGTGCCGACCGTGCGCAATTTGCATAGCGCCGTCAACCCGGCCATCAAATCGCTGAATTACCTCAACAATATCCTCGCCAAGATCGAGGCGAACAATGCCGGCGTGGAAGAGGCCGTGATGTTGAATGCCGAAGGCTTTGTGGCCGAATGCACGGCGGACAATCTGTTCATCATCAAGAACGGTGCGTTGTTCACGCCGCCGCTGTCGGCCGGCGCCCTTTACGGCATTACGCGTGGTACTGTAATGGAACTGGCCGAACAGCTCGGGGTGAAGGTTTCCGAGCCGAACCTGACGCGCTATGATTTGTTCAACGCCGACGAATGTTTCCTGACCGGCACCGGCGCGGAAATCATGCCGGTCATCAAGATTGACGGTCGCATCATTGGCAACGGCCAGCCCGGCGCGCTCACGCTTAAGCTCACCGAGGAATATCACGCGCTGACGAAAGTTTCCGGCGAGCCGATTTACAAAAAGTAAAACGGGGCCGGGGAAATGCGGTTCTTGGCAAAATGATCATCATGATCATCGTGGGTAAAATAGCCGGTGCGGTAGCCAAGAAAATTAGTATGTTTGCCACACAGAGCATTATTTTACTGCCGATCGCTTTCTTTGGCATCTGGTTTGATGCCTCGGCACAATTGGCCAGCACCCAGCTCGACGGTCTGAAAGTCAGCGTTGCCAGCATTTTCCGATGGGGTGATGCCAGAGACCTTGACTGCACCATCGGATTACAATTCACCGGGGAGAAAGCTGACCGCGCAGTCACCCTGTCGCGGGTAAAAATCATTCAAGCCGTGGATGATACGGGCATGGATTTGGTGCGAACCAACCAGCCCAATGATGCCAATACCGACTGGTCACCAAGTAAAACAACGCCGGGGTTCTGGCTGATGGTTAATGGCCTGAAATCTCCTGCGCCAAACGCCAAAACCATCCGGCACCTTGAAGCGGAAACGGATTTTTTTGCGCCGACGGCCAGTACACCGATCCTGACCAATTTTAATTCTCGGCCGGGATCTTTCCGGCACCAGTCCACGCTGGATCTGTATCAGGTCAAAATCTGTTTTGATCGCGAAATAAACCATCCGCCGCCGCCGGGCAGCTTGATCATAGACAATTCCATCGTCGGCAAAACCGCGGGCAAAACCGTTTTGGTTAGAGTTGACGACCCGCAATATAAACTTGTCAGTTTGGCATTTCAAAAGTCGGATGGCGGCATCCTCCCGGCGAAGCGCCTGATTCAGAGCATCAATGGCGCACATACTGATTTCACTTATGGTTTTCAGGAAGTGCCGCCAAGCAATTTGAATCTGGTGGTTTATTTGGCGACTCCTGAAGCTTCGGAAAGAGTGCGCTTTCGTCTTGATAACATCCGGCTGCCCTGGGTGGACTTGCCGGATTTTCAAGCTTCTGCTGAGGTCATGAAAGGATTCCCCCGCCACGACACAAACGCATACACCTGCGATCTGCGGTTAAAATTTACCGGCGGCCAACTGACCAATGCCCTGGGCATTCGCAAGCTCTGGATCAACCGGGCGGAGGATGATTCCGGCCAGACGGTCAATGTCAGATATGATAAGTGGGCATATGGGTATTCAACCTGCCAATTTGATGCGTTGCCCCCCGCGATGGGTGACGGACGCTATGTCCGTAAATTCGTGCCGCTGATTTTCCAAACTCGCAACCCGAAAATGATTCGCACTTTGGTGGGCGAAGCGGAATTGATCAATCCCTGTGCAACCAACGGCGGCATGGTCATGATCAAAGATTTTATGAGTCGTGCCGGCGAATCATTTGACCTGCTGCCGCTTAGCCGAAACCATGTCAAGCTGTCCTACCTCGGCCCGGTTAATTATGCGGCCAGTCGCTTGGACTTCGTTGAAACGAATCTTGTGAACGAACATGGCGACTTGCTGCCTGAAGAATTTCCGGCGAACATCAAGAATTCCCTGCAATTTTCACTGGATGACCCTGACCATACCGTGATTGCACCCTGGGGTTGCGAAGATATTAATTTATTGGATGGCCAAGGCCAGGAACTGGACGCCGTCAGCGTGATGACTTCGGGGAAATATCGCGTTTATCGCTTCAAGACCCTGCCGCCAACAGAAACCCAGCTGCAACTTTACTTGGCGGTTCCAGAATCACTTCAACGGGTTCCCTTCAAAATCGAAGGCATACCTTTGAATTAAAATGGCTCATCTTGTTTGTTCATCCACGTTGTTTCTTTCCATCTGTGAAAATTTGTGAAAATCTGTGGCTAAAGTTTTATGGCTGTTGAACGACCCATCCTCATCTGCACGCGCGGCAGCGCCTTGGCGCTGGCGCAATCAAACCTGATCGCCGCGCTGTGCCGCGCCGCGTTTCCCCGGCTGCAATTCGAGTTGAAGATCATCAAGACTACCGGCGACAAATTGCAAAAGGCTTCGATGGCCAAGACCGATCCCAGTCTCCCGAAAGGTTTGTTCACCAAAGAGCTTGAAGTCGCGCTGCTCGCCGGCAAAGCCGATCTTGCGGTGCACAGCCTGAAAGATTTGCCCACGGAACTGCCCGCGGGATTAATCCTGGCCGCCACGCCCAAACGCGAGGATGTGCGCGACGTTTTGATTTATCGCGCCGTAAAGAAAAATGCCGCGCGCGGCTTCAAAGCCAACGCCACGCTGAAAGATTTTCCGCCGGGCGCGACGATTGCCACCAGCAGCACGCGGCGTAAGATGTCGCTCTTGGCTTTGCGGCCGGATTTGAACATCGTTGAGATTCGCGGCAACGTCGCCACGCGGATGCAGAAGGTCGCCGACCTTGAAAAAATTGACGCGACGGTCCTGGCGCTGGCCGGTCTGACGCGGCTGAAATTCAAAATCAAGGCCAACGGCACCATCACGGGCGAAGGCGTGCCGGACGGCCTGCTCGCCTCCGTTTTGGACTTGGAAACCATGCTGCCGTGCGTCGGTCAGGGTGCCATCGGCATCGAGACGCGCGCTGGCGACGCGCGCGTCGCAAAAATTTGCGCCCAGCTGAATCACGCCGCGACGTTTTACGCCGTGACGGCGGAACGCGCGTTTCTGCGCGGCATGGGCGGCGGCTGTCAAAGCCCCGTCGGCGCGCACGCAAAAATTTCCGGCCAGACGATTTCGCTCAAGGCCATTTCCTTTCGCGACGAGGTCGTCAAGCGCGGCGCAGCCAAGCGGCCGATCTCCGAGGCCGCGGCACTCGGCGAGCAAATCGCGGCGGAACTGAAGTGAATTTGTCGCAGCCGAAGTGAGGCGGATCAATCAATACCGCCCCCCCCAATTTGCGCCTCCGCACTTCGGCTGCTGTCGGAAAAATAAAAAACGACCGGATGTTTTCATCCGGCCGTTTGATTTTCACGCTCGATTTTACGGCTTCCAGATCATATCCGCCACGGTCTTGCCGGCGGGGATGAACGGGATGACGTGGGTGCTGTAAGGCACCACCACGTCGAGGACGTAAGGCTCGTCGGCATCCAGCATCCGCTGCATGGCGGCGCGCAAATCCTTTTTGTACATCACGCGCTCGCATTTCACACCGAAGGAATTGCAGACGCGGACGTAGTCGGGATAAATCTCCGGCCGATGTTGCGGGTCGCCAAGATAGGTGTGGCCGCGGTTGCCGCCGTAGAAGTTATCCTCCCATTGCACCACCATGCCGAGATGCTGGTTGTTCAGGATGATGGCCTTGGCGGCAATCTTTTCGATGTGCGCGGTGGCAAGTTCCTGGATGTTCATCAGGAACGAGCCGTCGCCGTCGATGTCGATTACCTGCTTGTCCGGCAGCGCGACTTTCACGCCGAGCGCGGCGGGATAGCCATAGCCCATCGAGCCGAGGCCGCCGCTGGTGACGAACTGGCGCGGGTATTTGTATTTATACCATTGGCCGGCCCACATCTGATGCTGGCCCACGCCGGTGGTGATGTAAGCCTCGCCCTTGGTCATGTCGTAAAGCGTCTCGATGACCATCTGCTGCAAAATTACTTCGCTCTCCTTGCCCTGCATGTGGTCCACCATGTGATCGCTGTTGGCGATTTCTGGCGTGATGCGGTAGGCGAACGGCGCTTTCTTCTGCCACTCGGCAATCTGCGCGAGCCACGCGGTGTGTTTTTTTTGAATCGGCCGCTTCGCCACCAATTTGTTCAGGCGCGTCAGGGCGTCCTTGATGTCGCCGATCACGGGCAGGTTCGCCTTGCGGTTTTTATTCAGCTCGGACGCATCAATGTCAATATGGACAATCGTCCCGTATTTGCAGAATTCCTCGAACTTGCCGGTCACGCGGTCATCAAAGCGCACGCCGAACGCGAGCAGCAAATCCGCGCCGTCTTTGAGCTTAACTTGCGGGTCGTTGAAGGTCTTGCGGAGTTCGTATTCGCCGTTCACCGCCCAGTTCGCCGAAGCGGAGCCGTGCATGCCGAGCCAGCGCAACGAGAGCGGATGCGTTTCCGGAAAACCACCGATGCCCATGAGCGTGGTCGTCACGGGAATGTTGGTGGCTTCGGCAAACTTTTTCAGTTCCGCCGCCGCCCCGCTGGTGATAATGCCGCCGCCGCAATAGATCACCGGCCGTTCCGCCTTTTCGATGAGACCGATGATTTCGTTGAGCGCAATGTCATCCGCCTTCAAGTCCGGCTGCGTGTAACCGCGCAGACCTTTTTTGATCTCCGCCAGCGTCGGCCAGACCGGCTGGGTTTTGACCTGCTGGATGTTTTTCGGAAAATCAATCACCACCGGGCCGGGCCGGCCGGATTGCGCGATGTAAAACGCCTCCTTCACGATGCGCGGAATGTCGTTGATGTCCGTGATCAGATAGCTGTGCTTCACGATCGGCAGCGTGACGCCAATGATGTCCGTCTCCTGAAACGCGCCGCGGCCGATCATCGCCTGCGTCACCTGGCCGGTGATGGCAATTAGCGGACAGGAATCCATGTAGGCGTCGGCGATGGCGGTGACGAGGTTCGTCGCGCCGGGACCGCTGGTGCCCATGCACACGCCGGCCTTGCCGGTGACGCGCGCGTAGCCTTCGGCGGCGAAACTGCCGCCCTGCTCGTGGCGCGGAAGAATGGTGCGGATCTTCGACTTCGTCAGCGACTGGTGAATTTCCATGCTCGCGCCGCCGGGATAGGCAAAGATGACCTCGACGCCCTCGCGTTCGAGGGCCTCGACAAAGATATCGCGGCCGAACATCGCCGGGCCGACTTCGGCGCGTTTGGCGGCGGGTTTCGTTTTTACTTTTGCGGATGCAGTTGTTTTGCTCATGTGTTTGCTTTTGTTGTGGCGGCGGGCCAAGGGTAACAAAAAACCCACAGCCGTTGCCAGCCGTGGGTTTTGTTAAATTTTTACGTTCAACAAGCCCCAGCGGCGTCGCCAACTACGACGACTGCCAGACTAACGGCTTGTGTGACGTTTTTCAACATTGCGGGGGCAAGTTTAGCCAATTCCCCTGCCCGGTCAAGTTCCAACTTGAAACGAATTTCCTCACCGGTCCCGACTTCAAGCCGCTTGTTTTTCGGCCGGATATGATTCATCCTTCCGTCCGTTGTATCATGTTTCGCATCGGCATTGATCTGGGCGGCACCAAGATTGAAGGCGTTTTGCTCGACGCCGAAGGCCGGGAGATGGCTCGTAAACGCATCCCCACGGAACGCGAACGCGGCTACCAGCACATCTTGCACCGCATCAAACTGGTTCACGACGAACTCGCCGCCACTGTTGCCGGCCAGCCGACGACGTTCGGCATCGGCACGCCGGGGGCTTTGTCGCCGCGCTCCGGATTGCTCAAAAATTCCAACACCGTCTGCATGAACGGCCAGCCGGTCAAGGCCGACTTGGAAAATCTGCTGGGCCGCAAAATTGAAATTCAAAACGACGCGAACTGCTTCGCCATGGCCGAGGCGCGGCGCGGCGCGGGCCGGGGATTGAAGTTGGTTTTCGGCATCATCATGGGCACCGGCTGCGGTGGCGGCATCGTCTATAAAGGGGAAGTTTTCACCGGGCCGCAGGCCATTGCCGGTGAATGGGGCCACATGAGCATTGATCCGCAAGGGCCGCTTTGCTACTGCGGCCAGCGCGGCTGCGTGGAGACATTCATCAGCGGCGGCGGACTGGAAAAACGTTATGCGGAAAAAAACGGGGCCAAAAAATCGTTTCAGGAAATCGAAAAGGATTATGACGCCGGTCATCCGCTGGCGGTGGAATTCATGCACACGTTCTTTCGGCACTTTGGCCGCGCGGTGGCCAACCTGATTGACCTTCTTGATCCCGACGTGATCGTGCTGGGCGGCGGCGTTTCCAACTTCGATGCCATTTATAAGGAGGGCGTCGCCCAAGTCCGCCGGTTCGTTTTCACCGACCAGTTGGAAACCCCCATCGTGAAGCATCAGCTCGGCGATTCCGCCGGCGTGCTGGGCGCCGCGCTGGTCGGAATTTGAATGTTTTACCGAGTGAAAACCCCCGACCGCAAAGCCATTAGCACCATTATGGACGCCACGCGGGCATGTTATCAAAAAGTGCTTTGCCCGCGTCCAGCCTGGTCAGAGCGGCGATGACTCGACCCCCGCCCCATAAACCCAGTAGCAGCCGACGTGAGGAGGCTCATCCTGAAGAATCCGCACTCTGCACTCCCACTTGCACTGCGTCATTCTTGCCCTTAACCAAGAGCGCGCCGGAACTTGTCCCGCTCGCCCAGGATTGAAAACCAAAGAAAACAATTTCCCTTGGTTCCCATCTCCCAACTTCTATCTCTCAACTGCCAAGGGTCCCGCACCGCGCCTCGTGCATATAAAACTTTCACTTGACACGAATGTATCTGTAAATTATAAATACATAAAGCTCGTCGCCTCCTGCCGTCGGACGACGGCAATTGGGGTAATGCCGGGCTGGCGGCGCGTGGGGTTTTCCCTCCGACGGGCGTGCCCGTTCTTTGACATCTAGATTTTGTCCCGCACCGTTACGGGCTGACCGGGCGAAGCTTGCTCGGCTTCGCCCGGCAACCTGGTAATACTCATAATTTCATTTTTCGGTTATCTTTGGTCATCTTTAGTCATTTTCACCAGCCTTTGGCCAGCGCCGCATCCATGCTTTTGGCACTGCTTCCTTTTGAAACTTTACCACTCTCAAAAAAGAAAACTGGTAAAGAAAAGGTAAAATTCCGGATGCTCTATCAAGCACTTACAAAAGTTGGCCCGCTGCCTGGTAAAGAAAAGGTAAAGTGTGATACTGGTATATTTTGCGCTCAGAGCACGAAGATGGCGAAGAAGAAAAATGTTTTTCCTTCGGTGTTCTTCGCGTCCTTTGCGCGACCCAAAACTCTTTCAAACCATACCCTTACCCATAAAACCGGCCACCACGCACCCGCAACCTCATGGCTGCCGGTGGTAAGGCCGGTGAATTATGAGCGAATTATGATGTTGAAAATGTGGGGCCAGCCGATTAGAGTTATGGCAACCTTTAAAAACACTTACATTCACAGGTGAGGTGAATTCTATGAAAATCCATATTTGGCTCCTGATTCTGGCGTTTGCGCTGCTGGGCACCGCGTCTGGCCAGGCACAAGGCACGGCGTTCACTTATCAAGGTCGGCTGAACAGCGGCGGGAATCCCGCCAATGGCAGCTTTGATTTGACCTTCACACTGTTCACCACCAATACCACCGGCACCGCTTTGGCCGGGCCGGTGACGAACAGTGCCGTGGCCGTGACCAACGGGCTGTTCACCACGACGGTTGATTTTGGCCCAGGCATATTCACCGGCGGCAGCAACTGGCTGGCGGTCGCGGTGCGGACGAATGGCACGGGCAACTTCGCCAACCTTACTCCCCGACAGCAGCTCACGCCGGTGCCGTATGCCATCATGGCCGGCAGCGCGAGCAATATTCTGGGCGTGCTGCCGTCAAGCCAGGTGAGCGGGACAATTCCGGTCAGTCAACTGTCCGGCACGCTGAACTTGACGCAACTGCCAACGGCGGTCGTCACCAATGGCGAAAATCCGGTCAGTCTTCAAGGCTCTTTTGGCGGGACCATCCATGGCTATCTGGCGGATTTGGCCACGCAGTTTCCGACCACTTTGAGCAACCTGAACAGCCAGGTGGCCACGCCGTTGAATCTCGGCGGCGGAACCAATTTCAGCGCCTCGCAACTGGCGGGCGGCACCTGGGCCAATGCGGCTTTGACTTATACCTACAAGTCTTTCTACACCAATTACACGATCGCGACGACCGACGTGGTGTTGGATTGCACCGGGACGAACCAGGTGATTACGCTGCTGCCGGCGGCCAATTTTCCGCCTTCGACGCTGCTGACCATCTGGTCGGACAATGTCAACGGCTCCGTGATTGTGACCAATGGCACCGGGCTTGAGGCGATCACGGTCCCGGGGCTGGGCCAGGGTTTGTCGGTCATTCTGGGGCCGGCAAATTCGCCGTCCAACAGCGTGACGCTCATGGTTCACGGAGGCCATTGGTGAAACACACGGTCATCATCCTGACGCTGCTGGTGTCCATGATGGCCTCGGCGCAACTGCCGCTGCTGTTGGATCACGGCCGCGCGGAACTGATCGGGGTTCCTCCCAATCCCACGCTGGTGCAATATCTGAATGATGTCACTTACTTTTACGGCGATTCCATAACGGCGGGTTATGATCCCCACTACCCTTCCGGTCCGGCCTTGACCAACCGATTTTCCACGCTGTTGTGTCAGCAGTATTCAATGATCGAAAGCAACCTTGGTGTCGGTGGCAGCCAGATCGCGGATTGGGGGGAGTCAGATACGATCACCTCAAACAATGTCATTTTTGGAACAAACGTAAGCGTCTGGTTTGCGGGTTACAATGACATGCGCTTTTTCGGCACCAACGCAGCCGCCCTAACCGACAACGCGACAGCCTTGGAATGCTTGGCGGCCTGGCTGGCACTGCCGACTGCCCAACGAGTCCCATGGAACTCCCCCAACATCTATTACAATCCTGGTGGTTGGGTGTTTGATCCGGTTACATTTGGCGGCATGGCACATACCACAGCCTCTGGGGGCGGTTCCGCCTCGTTTTATTTTATGGGCAGCACGCTGTTGATCGGCACCGCCCGCGGAGGCGGCTGTGGCAATGCCCTCGTGGTCGTGGGCGACGTGGTGGGCAATAATTTTATTCCGACTTTGACAAATACCTATTCGTGTTTAAGAACTTCCACCGGCACTGGGGCCGGGAGGAGTTATTCCCCCGGGTTGATTTTGTTTACCAACCTCTCGGAAACCACGAATCACGGCGCGATTATCTACGCCCAATCCACGGCCAGTATTTTTTTCAGTTGGTATGCGGCTTATTCCACAAACCAATTGCCGAAGGTGGTTTTGGCCGGAACCTTGAAGATGCCGGAGTTCGAATACGGCCAACTGTCACCGTATAACAACGGCAGCGATTTGGCTGCCGATCAATACAGCGAAATGATCAGCAATGTGGCGGTCGCCTTGTCCGGTGCCAAGTTAAATGTCAAATATGTGCCCGCCCCGCTTCTGGATACCAATACGGATTTTGAATTCGACTGGTTGCATCCCAATCCCAGCGGTCATCTGAAAATCAAGAACGCCCTCCAGTCCGCCTTCTGATTCGCCGGCATCAATCGCTGGTTGAAAACGCGGCTCCGCCGGTATATTCTCTCGTTGGAGGATCAACACCCTACTCAACTGCTTGGTGAAGGATTATGAAAAAATTTATCCGGCCTAATGACTGCTTGTTGGCACCGCTTGTCGTCGAGACGAACCAACGACACGCGCGGCTTGACGGTCATTGATGAAAAAGGCCGCGTTCATCCTTTTCCTGCTGTTGCCGATGTTGCTGTCGGCGCAGATGCTGATGTTTCTCAACCGGCCGTTTGCACCCGCCGCCACAGGCAGTGCGTTCAGCGGAACTCACCACAATAATGACATCACCTATTTTTATGGCGATTCCATCACCCAGGGCTACGATCCGAACTTTCCCAACGGCCCGCCCCTGCCTAACCGGTTTTCCACCCTGTTGAGTGCGCAATGCTCGTTGATAGAAAGCAATGAGGCGGTTGGCGGCAGCCAGATTGTGGACTCCGGCGAATCGGACATGATCACTGGCAACGATGCCATCTTCGGCACAAACATTAGCGTGTGGCTGGCGGGTTATAACGACATGCGTTTCTACGGAACCAATGCCGCCGCGTTGTCAGACAACGGCACCGCCTTGGAATCTCTGGCGGCATGGCTGGCGCTGCCAACGTCTCAACGGGTGCCCTGGTATACAGGTGCAATGCTGATTGGCGGTTGGGGAGGGAATTCTCTGCTGGGCGGTTTGGCTTACACCACGCTGCCGGGGGATTTTGCCACGTTCAGCTTCACCGGCACCACGCTGTTGATCGGCACCGCCCGGGGCGGCACCGGCGGCAATGTGACCGTCGTCGTGGACGGCACCGTGACGAACATTTATTCCTGCCTGCGAACGTCCGCCAACACCGGTCACGGCCGAGATTATTCCGCCGGGCTGATTATCTTCACCAACCTAGCCAACACCGCGCACACCGCCACATTCACGGCACAATCGGCGGGCACCACCTATCTCGGGTGGTATGCGGCCTATGCCACCAATCAGTCGCCGATGGTGGTTTTATGCGGCACCTTGAAGATCCCGGCCATGGGTGTTGGCGTGGGCGCCCCTTACATCAACGGCAGCGACGAAGCGGCCGCCGATTATAGCCTGATGATCAGCAACGCCGCCAACGCGCTGGCCGCCGCCCGGTTGAACGTCAAATATGTGCCCGCCCCGGTTTTGGATACCAACACAGATTTTGAATTCGACTGGGTTCATCCCAATCCCAGCGGCCATTTGAAAATAAAGAACGCCCTGCAAGCCGCATTTTAACGCCGGGCGGCCAGGCATTAACCATGGCAACTCCGCGCGGGGATATCACAAAATCAACCGCGCGGGGAGAACTTGGATTCGCAGGCAAGCTGCTCCCACAATTTCTTTTCCCCGGCGGCGAGCATTTCTGGGACGACGATTTTGGTGACGACCATCAAGTCACCGTGCGTGCCATTCCGCTGCGGCAAGCCACGGTTGCGGACGCGAAGTTTCTGTCCGCTGGGCGCGCCCGTTGGAATTTTGATGCTCACCTTGCCATCCAACGTCGGCACGGAAATCTCCGCGCCCAGCACAGCCTCCCACGGCGCGAGTTCCAATTCATAAACCAGGTTTGATCCGTCCACCTCGAAGTCGGGATGCTTGGCGAAGCGCACGCGTAAAAACAAATCTCCGTTCTCGCCGCTGCCGCTCCCGCTTTCACCGCGTCCGGCCAGTCGTAATTTTTGCCCCGCGGCGATGCCGGCGGGAATTTTCACCTGATGCGATTCCCGGCGGTCTCCGTGGCGGACGTTGACGGTGCGCACGGAGCCGCGCGCCACCTCCTCCAGCGTGACCATGATGTCGCCTTCGATGTCCGCACCGCGCTCGGCCAGGTCTTCCTCCGCAAAACCGCCGCGCCGGCCTAAGCCGCCGCCGCCCGCTCCGCCCCGCATCCGGGCGCCAAACATCTGTTCAAAGAAATCGCTGAAACCGGTGCCGCCGAAATGAAAGTCTTCGCCGCCGGCGGCGTGACCGCCGCGAAACGCCTGTCCGCCATAGCCCGGCGGCGGCCGGAATTCCGCGCCGGATTTCCAGTTCGCGCCCAGTTCGTCGTATTTTTTGCGCTTGGCATCGTCGGAAAGAACTTCGTAGGCTTCGTTGATCTCCTTGAATTTTTCCTCCGCCTTCTTTTTATCCTTCGCCACGTCCGGATGGAATTCGCGCGCGAGCTTGCGGAAGGCTTTTTTGATTTCCTCGGCCGTCGCGGTGCGCGGCACGCCGAGGCTTTGATAATAATCTTTGTATTGAACGGCCATGTTGGTTGGAGATTACAGGTTGAAGGTTACAAGTTCAACCGCCCGTCAACTTGTAGTCTGTAACCAGCCCTTGCGATCGGGTTTTTACTTTGTGCGCCGGGTGTTGTCCACGCTCAAAAAGCGGGTGGTGCCGTTGCCGCCGATCTGCCGCCAGATTTTCACCAGGATGCCGTCGCTCCGGGCGGATTTACCGAGCCGCACGGCGGCGCTGGCGTCCGCCACCGGTTGGTGGTTGATTTCCACAATGACATCGCCCCGCCGCAGCCCGGCTTCGTAGGAATTGGATCCACTGTCAACTTCCGTCACTAGCGCCCCTGTCGCGCCCGGCGGCAAACGCAGCTGCTCCCGGATTTGCGCATCCAGGTCCTGGACGAAAACACCGTCCAAGGCGTCGGCTTTGGGCGGCGCGGAGCTGACATCGCTGACCGGTGAAGCATCGCGGGTGATGTCCATTCTTTCACCCAGCGTGACCACGGTGGTCTGGAATATGCCGTTACGGAAAAATTTAACGTTGATCTGCGAGCCGGGCCGGAGCTGTGAAACCACCACGCGCAGATTGTCCGCGCCGGAAATTTCCTTGTCGTTGATCGCAACAATCACATCGCCGGATTTCAGCCCGGCCCTAGCCGCCGGCGAATCCGGCCCGACATCCGCGACCAGCGCGCCATTGGCGGTGGGCAGGCCGAAGCCGCGCGCCAGACCGTCGTCAATATCCTGCGGATCAATGCCCAGATAGCCGCGCGCCACCTTGCCGCTGTTGAGGAAGCCTTCCATGACATTGCGGGCCAGGTTAATCGGCACGGCAAATCCAACCCCCGCGCTGGCCCCGCTGGGGCTGACGATCGCGTCATTAATTCCGATCAAGCGCCCGGAGGAATCCACAAGCGCACCGCCGGAATTGCCCTGATTGATGGCCGCGTCGGTCTGAATGAAATCCTGATACCGTGTTTGGTAATATTGATTGAGGTCGTTGGGATCGGTGAGACTGCGACCCAAGGCGCTGATGATGCCTTTCGTTACCGTCTGGCCGATGCCGAACGGATCGCCCACGGCCAGCACCACGTCGCCAACTTCAAGCTGGTCGCTGTCGCCGAGCGTGACGGCGGGCAAATTCTTGGCGTCAATTTTCAATACCGCCACATCCGTTGGCGCATCCAGGCCGATGACTTTGGCGGCATACTCCGTCTTGTCGTTCGGCAGGCTCACTTTGATTTCATCCGCGCCCTCGACGACGTGATTGGCGGTTAAAATATAACCATCCAGCGTGACGACGATGCCGGAACCAAGCCAGTCGTGCCGGCTGGTGATCTCCCGGCCGTCGCCGGAAAACTGGTCGCCGAAAAACCGGCGGAACAGCGGGTCGGCCATCAGCGGATTCCGATAAAGCCGCTGCTTGATGAAGCGCGTGGAGTAGATATTGACGACGCTGGGTGCGACTTTTTTGACGATGGGCGAGAAGCTGTTGCCGCTGCGCGCATCGCGGTCAATCGGCGTGTTGTCCACGCGTATGCCCGGACTGTTTTCCACGGCGTGAGCGATGTGATGCACCGCCACAATGGCGGAAGCCGCCGCGAGCGCCGCCGCCGATATGCCAACAAAGCTTCTGATCAGTTTCATAGTCCTGGAAAATTGACAAAATCGCTGGGCGGATGTTCAAAAAACAAACCCGGCCGCTGGGAAAGCGGCCGGGTTGAAAGCAGTAACTCCGGCCTACGGTTTTTGCTGCGCCTGGAGTTTTTGCACGTCCTCGGCTTTGATCACTTCCGGCTGGGCACCCTTGTCCAGCTCAGCCTTGGACGGCACCTTGATGATGTCGCTGGTGAGCGGCGTGGCCGGTGTGGCCGGCTGCGTGCCGAGCAGTTCAACGTCGAAAATCAAAACCGAGTTCGGCGGGATGCCGCGGTTGCCCTGCTCACCGTAGGCGAGTTCGGACGGAATGAACAATTTCCATTTGGAGCCCACCGGCATTTTCTCCAGCGCCTCGGTCCAGCCGCGAATGACTTTGCCGACCTCAAAGGAGGTGGGCTGGCCGCGCTTGTAGGAACTGTCGAATTCCGTGCCGTCCACCAGCGTGCCGCGATAATTCACCGTCACCGTGTCGGTGGCGGCGGGCACCGGGCCGATGCCGTTGGTGAGGACGAGGTATTGCAGGCCGTCGGGCAAAGTCTGCACGCCGGGCTGAGTTTTGTTGGCGGCCAGAAACGCCACGCCGTCGCTTTTGCCCTTCGCCGCCAGCTCTGCCATCCGGGCCTGCTGCTTGGCGCGAAATTCCTTTTGAAACACTGTCAGCGTGTCCTTGACCTCCGCCTCGGTCATCTGTTCTGGATTGCCGGCCAGCACATCCTTGATGGCTTTCGCATAGATGTCGGGGTCAATGTCGAGCATCTGCTGTTTCCATTGGTGGCCGGTCATGATGCCGACGGCGTAACTCACGCGGGATTTTTCATCCGTGAACTGGTTGGTGCCGTCCGCAAACAGCGGCGCGGCCGCACTGAGACAAACCATCGCAACAAATATTTTTTTCATAGTTTTTAGTGAAAAGGTATTCAACTGTGTCCGATTGCCGCGCAAAAGGCAATCCGATAAAGAACCGCCCAACGCCAGGTCCGGCAAGTTGACGATTGATGGACAGGGTTGCCGCCAAAACATTCAAAATTTATATTGCGGCAAACCCAATCCACGCGGTCGTTGACTGCGCTGAAAACATCGCCCATTCACCAGGCCGGCCAACGTGGATTCACGGATGTCCAGCCCGGATCCTATTGCAACTGGAGCCGGTAAAATGTCTGAGGTGCCTGTGGATCGAGCGCATTGGTGGAAACGAAATTCCCGCTGCCGTCGAATTGGTTGGTGGCCACCGGTAGCCATTGCGGACTCGCCAGGTTGGTGGTGGCCATGACCCAATAATTCCAGTTGGTCGGGCCGCCCGAACCGTTGATCACCAACTGGCCGTTCACGATCTGGATGCTCGCAATGGTGGGCGCAGTGAGCGCCACCACGGTGATGATTCCGGCCGTGTTCAGCACGTTGGTGTTCCAACCCTGCCCCGCGGACAAATCTGGCAATTGCACGTTGGTGAACGCGCCGTGATAGCTCGTGGCATTGAACAATTTGAAGCTGTCACCAACCGCCAGATTCAAGTCACTGACGTTCGTCACCATCAAAGTTCCGCCCAACGTCACCGCGCCGGTGACTTTCGCCACGTCATTGGTTTTCGGTGATTCGCTGATTTCAAACTGGCTCGTGCTGCCGGATGACAGCGTCAGCCCGTTGCCAAACGTCAGTGTGCTTAACGAACTCAGCGGGCCACCCGGCGTCAGCGTGCCGCCGTCCTGCACTGTCGCCGGGCCATTGATGACGCCGGCTCCGGCCAGCACGCCACCCGCACCAACCGTCACTGTGCTGCCGGAAACCAAAGATCCATTGACCTGTAAAAGTCCGTTGCTAACGGTCGTGGTGCCGGTGTAAGTGTTGGCCGCTGCCAGTGTCAGCGCTCCGCCAATGACATTGACCGCCAACTGACCGCTGCCATTGCTGATGGGTGTGGTCGTAACATTCACATTGCCCGGCCCGGCAAAAGTCAGCGGCTTCAAACCGCTGCTGCCGGCGGTGAGGCCACCGCTGAACGTCAGCGCATTGATGTCGGCATTCGTCGCCTGCACAATGGTCAGTGGCTGGTTCACCGTAATCAAGTTGGTGAAAGCGGCGTTGTTGTCCGTGCTGCCGCCGAGGGTGTAGGTGCCGGAAGTAAGTTGGTTGGCAATCGAGATGGGATGGCCATTAGTGAAGGCTCCGCCGAGCAGCAGTGTTGGACTGGCGTTGCTGGCCGTGGTGCCAGCATCTCCCAGCGTGACAGTTGTGCCGGGTCTGCCCAGCGCACCAGCCGCATTCGCTGCGCCGGCGAAGCTGCCTTGCGCGGGCAGATTTTGATTGTCCGTCGTGCCGACCACCACCGTGCCGGCGCTGATAATGGTGCCGCCGCCGTAAAAATTCAAACCGGCAAGCAACAGCGTTCCTGGTCCGATCTTCAGCAGCACCCCTCCGGTGCGCGCGCTGGAATCGTAATCCACATCACCGATCGCCGCCTGCACGGTCAAATCCACATCATTGTCGCCCGTCACATCCGCAACGTTGAATACCGTGGGCACGGCCCCGTTTTGCAGACTCAAACCATCCTGCCCCGTCGTGAAGTCGGACTGGCAGTTGGTGATGAACGACGGCGACGTGCCGGTCACCGTGATATTGCTGCCGAGTTGGAAGGCGAGATAGGAATAGGGATAATGGCTGTAATTCAGATTGGCGCTCGGCACCATCGCACTCATCGTGCCGCCGTTCAAGGTGATCGCCCCCACCAGATCCGTGGTCTTGTCCACCTGCAAGGTGCCGCCGTTGATGACCACGGCAGAGGGCGTAGGATTCTTGCCCGAACCCGGCTGGCCCATGACATTGTTGATCTTCAAATCCAGCACGCCGGGAGCATTGATGGTGATGGTGCGGCTCGTCGAGTTGCAGGCACCCAGCGGCCCGCTGGCACCGCTAGTGGGGGCAACGTTGGTGGCAGCGATGAGCGTGCCGTTGTTGATGGTGATGGTGCCGGTGAGCGTGTTTGCCGCCGTCAGCGTCAGCGTGCCTGCGCCGGATTTCGTCAGGCTGCCAGAGCCAGCCAGTGCGCTGCCGGCAAACAGATAGTCGTAACCTGTATTGTCCACCACGATGGCCGAGGGCGTCCGCACGGCGGACACATTCACGGTCGTGTTGCTCAATGCCGTGTCATCAAACTGCACCACGACGCCATCCGCATACATCACCGACGCACCGCTGATCGTCCAATTCGCCGTCGTCGTGTCCCACGTCCCATTCACCGCCCCAGACCAGACGGTGGCCGCCGGCCCGGAGCCGCCGTAGGGCGTGGCGCTGGCTTCGTGCAGGCTCAAACTGTTGCCGCCGGTGCCGGTGGCAAGGACGACATAATAATAAGTGGTGCCGGCGGTCAGCCCGAGGTTGATGAAGGTTGTGTTCGTCGTGGTGCCCACCGTGATGGTTTCGCTCCCGCTGCTCGTGCCGCGTTTGACGATGTAGTTGGTTGCGCCGACGGACGCCGGCCAGTTCAGCGTGACCTGATTATTGCCCGCCGTGGCGTTCAGGCTTGCCGGAGCTGCCGGCGGCGTGCTGACAATGATGGAATTCGTCGCAACTCCGCCCGCATTCATCGCCACCACCATGTAGGTGTAGAGTTTGTTTGTCGTCAGCCCGTTGTCGGTATAGCTGCCGACGGCCATGCTCTGAAGGTAGTTGCCCGGAAAACTAAACGGCCCGGTCGGACTGTTTGCCCGGTAGAGAATGTAGCCCACCGCGCCGCTTACCGCCGACCAACTGACCGTCACGTTCTGGTTGCTGCTGGTGATGTTGTCGGAGAGGTGGAAGTTGCCGGGCGCACTCGCCGGCGGCGGCGGCACCGGCTTGCCGGTGACGGCGGCGGAATTGCCACTCGTTCCGGCCGCGCTGGTGGCGGTGACAAAATAACTGTAAGTGCAGCCCAAAGTCCCTGAGGCGTCGGTATAGGTGGGACTGGTCGTCGTGTCGCTCAAGATAATGTTAAATGGCACATAGCCGAGCTTGTTGACCACCGTGCCGCGATAGACGGTGTAAAAATTTGCACCGGCCACTGCGTTCCAAGTGAAGGTCACCGCGTTGTTCGTGCTCGTCACCGTCAGCCCAGTCGGCGCGGCGGGAACGGCCAAGGCGATGCCGGCGGATGGTGCCACCTCGGTGCTCTGCGGAGAATTGGCGCTTGAGTTGACCGGATTCACCGACTGCACCACATAATAATAAGTCGTGCCGTTGACCGCCGTGTTGTCCACAAACGTCGCGTTCGCCGGACCGCTGCCGCATACCGGACCGGTCACGCCGTTCGTGATGGAAGCATAGCTGCTGCCGGAAGTTGTCGAGCGCAGAATGTTGTAACTGGTGGCTCCAGCGACCGCCGGCCAACTCAACAAAACCGAGTTGTTACCCGCATATGCCGTCACGCTCGTCGGCGCAGGCGGCACATAGCCGGTTAGTTCCAGCCGGAGGTAATCGTAAATGAAGTGGTGCGTGAAGCCGGAACCACCGGCCTGCCGAAAGCTGAAGTTGATGGTGTTGGCACCGGCACGCAAAAGACCACCTGAAAACGTCAGTCGTTCGTCGGAATAACCGCCGTGGTTCTCCTCACGGATGTTGGAGTCGCTGATATTGTTAGCCGGGAACCATCCGCTCCCCGGCAGGGAGGTTACCGGCGCGCCAGTGACGTTGCCGCCGGTTAAAAGCGTGTTATTGACCGTCACATAAATCGGGGTGTTGTCATCCGAAGCGATGCCCATCAACAACGAGGCCGTGTTGCCGCTGCCCGGGTTGTTGGCAAGATTGAACGTGACGGTGGAACTGGAAACGGTGTCGCCGCCGGAAAAACCCGGATAAACGGACTGGATGAAATTCCAGTCGGTGCTCCAGCGGTTCTGGCCGACGACATAATTCAAGCCGCTGGGAAAATCGAAGGGAAATTCCATGAACTTCGTCCAGATGGGACTGGGCACACTCGGGCTTGGCCCGACGTCACCCACCCAATAATCATCCCCGTGCCGAAACTTGTCGCCCTTGCGCGTCAGATAGCCGATGTCAAACACCGTCGGACCAACGCGCGCTGGCGTCCACGTCACGGTGCCCAGATTGTTCGTTGCCCCACCGGTGACCACCACCGTGAACTGCGAAGATGGCAAAGCGTAAATGATCCCTGGATTGCCGCCGTTTTGATTCTTGGACATGAACATCCCCGACGCGCCGGGGCCGAAGGCATACAAAGTGTAATTATTGCCGGCAACGACATTGGAAATAACGAAATTGCCGTTGGCGTCGGCCTTCGTCCAGAACTCGTAAGGCTTCGACCACAACTGAAAATCGTAGGCATTGTTGCCGGTGTGAGCCGGCTGCTGCTCAACACCCACCCACAGGTTGGAGGCCGAGGCGTTCGGATTGTAAATGTCGTTGATGACAATCTGGCCGGTAACCGTGCCGCGCTGCGCGGAAGAAGCATAATTGGCGTTGTTTAGCCAGCTATACGGCCACGCCGTCCCCTCCGCCGCCGCCTGCGCCTTGGCATCCGCATAAAGCGCCTGTGAGGCCGCCACCGGGTCGGTCAGCGAACTGCTGACATTGTTGACGTAAATGAAATACGGGCCGGAAACGCGCGTCCAGACTTCGCCGGCGGCGAAACCGCTGTCATTGCCAAAATAATAATGCCCGCCGTTGATCATGTTGACCATCGGTGCGTCGTTCAACTCCGGCTTCAGCGGGCCGCCGTTGTAAAATTCCCAACTGGAGACAACATGCCAGATGCCCACGTTTTTTCCCGTCACCCCAAAAGCGGAGTCGCTTACGCTGCTCCAGCCCCAGACCCGTTCAGCACTGAAATCCGCGCTCCATTTGTATTTGTCATCGTAGGTGCCCTGCAACGGGCCGGAAGTGCACAGCGAATTTTCCTGCGGCGAATAAAACGCACCCGTATAGCTGGCGTTTATCCCACACTCGCGTTGAACCTGATCATTCACGCTCATCCAGTTAAAATACGGTGCGATGTAAATGTTGTCCCGCTCCTCGCCCGTGCCCATCGCCGCGTCCTGCGCCCGATGGCTCCAGGTAGGCGTGACGTAAAATCCCGGCGAGCCGCGCAGCAGGGAAAAATGGATGTCCACTAGACCGTTTGTAGCCGAGTCGCACTTCAAATCAATTTCCGCGTAGCTGCCGTTGTTGGTCACCAGCGAATAAGCCCACGAACTGCCACCCCAGCCGCCAAACTCCCAATAAAACGTGCCGCCATTCTTGCCGCCAGCCAGCAGGTTCTGAGTCTGGGTGCCAGTGCCATTGTTGTAGGTGTAATTGATTTGGTTGATAGAGGCACCACTTTTAATGACATGAATCGAGACCACGCCGTTGGCCATCGTCACACTGCCGTCACCGTTATCCACCACCGTCACATTCGCTCCGGTGCCGGTGCCGCCGCCGGGAATGTTAGCCTGTACATGGATGATGGAGGTAAGCCAGACGTACAAAATAAGCAGGCCACTTCTAAGGAAATTATGGACAATCATGGTGGTGACTTCACCAAACATAACACATCCACCGCAAGCAACCATCAACAGTTCTGGTGACAGCCAGCCGCAGATGTTGTTGAATAGTCAGTGCTAGTCTTTGCCGGACTGAACTTTTAGACGCCGGTGGCAAGGCAAATAACTTCGACAGGCAAATAACTTCGGTTGCTCGCAAAAATCAACCACCAAAAACAAATCATTTCCCGCTGTTCCCCAAATTAGACAATCTGCGGCTGAACCATTTCCGGGTCCACGCCCAAATCCTTGATCGCCTGCGCGACGACTTTGCTGTCAATGTGCTTCTTTTCCGCCAACGCGTAGAGCGTGCCGATGACAGTGGACTCGACATCCACGCCAAAGAACCGGCGCAGCCGCGCCCGCGTGTCACTACGGCCGAAGCCGTCCGCACCGAGCGTGAACAAGCCGCCGGGAACCCACGGCGCAATCTGATCCGGCACGGTGCGGATATTGTCGGATACGGCCACGAAAGCTCCCTGCTCTCTCGCCAGTAGCGACTCGATGTAATTTTTCTTCGGCGGCTGCGTCGGATGCAGCATGTTCCAGCGCTGCGTGCGGATGGCGTCGGTGCGGAGCAATTTGTAACTCGTCGCGCTCCAGACGTCGGCGCTCACGCCGTATTTTTCGGCGAGTATCACCTGTGCCTTCAAGGCGGACTGCATGATGGAGCCACTGCCGAAAATGTGCGCCTTGATTTTTCCGCCGTCGTAACCGGGCTTGAATTTATACAGGCCTTTGACAATCCCGTCCTCGACGCCGGCGGGCATCGGCGGCATGACATGATTTTCGTTGTAGAGGGCGAGGTAATAAAAAATATCCTCCTGCTCGACAAACATCCGGCGCATACCGTCGGCAATGATCACCGCCAGCTCAAAACCAAACGCCGGGTCATACGGCAGACAGGTCGGAATGGTGCTCGCGTGCAAGAGGCTGTGGCCGTCTTGATGCTGCAAGCCTTCGCCATTGAGCGAGGTGCGGCCGGAAGTGGCGCCGAGCAGAAAACCTTTGGCGCGGATGTCGCCGGCAAGCCAGAACAAGTCGCCGACGCGCTGCGGACCGAACATCGAATAATACGCATAAAACGGTATCATCGGCACGCCATGCGACGCATAGCTGGTGCCGGCGGCGATGAACGAGGACATCGCACCGGATTCGCTGATGCCTTCTTCAAGAATCTGGCCGTCCTTCTTTTCGAGGTAATACAGCAGCGATTTTTTGTCCACCGGCTCGTAGAGCTGGCCTTTCGGCGAGTAGATGCCATAGTCTTTGAACAGCGCGTCCATGCCAAACGTGCGCGCCTCGTCGGGTATAATCGGCACCACATTTTTGCCGACCGCTTTGTGGCGAAGCAACAGCGTGATCAACCGGACAAACGCCATCGTGGTCGAAGCGTCGGTGGCCGAACCCTTCAAAAATTCGCCAAAATAATCCAGCTTCGGCACGTCGAGCGTCACCGGCTTGACCATGCGTGCCGGCACAAAACCGCCCAATGCTTTGCGACGTTCAAGCAGGTATTTTGCCTCCACGCTGTCGGGCGCGGGACGGAAGAAAGGTGTTTCCGCGATCACGTCGTCGCTGATCGGAATGTCAAATCGGCCCCGGAACTCGCGTAGTTCCTTCTCGTTCATTTTTTTCTGCTGGTGCGAAATATTTTTGCCTTCGCCCGCTTCGCCGAGACCGTAGCCTTTTACAGTTTTGGCGAGAATGATCGTCGGCTGGCCTTTGTGCTCAGTCGCAGCTTTGTAGGCCGCATACATTTTGCGCACATCGTGGCCGCCGCGCAGCAGTTTGTTGATCTGTTCGTCGCTCAAATGATTCACTAGCTCGAGCAATTCGGGATATTTGCCAAAGAAATGTTTACGTGTGTAGCTGCCCGGTTCGACCACATATTTTTGGTAGTCACCGTCCACGCATTCCTCCATGCGCTTGAGCAGCAGGCCGGATTTGTCGCGGGCGATAATGTCGTCCCACTCGGTGCCCCAAATCACCTTGATGACGTTCCAGCCCGCGCCGCGAAACAAACCTTCCAGTTCCTGGATAATTTTTCCATTGCCGCGCACCGGCCCGTCCAGCCGTTGCAAATTGCAATTGATGACCCAGACGATGTTGTCGAGATTTTCGCGCGCCGCGAGCGTGATCGCGCCGAGCGATTCCGGTTCGTCCGATTCGCCGTCCCCGAGAAAGGCCCAGACTTTCGGCTCTTCTTTCCAATTCGTCAGCCCGCGCGCCTGCAGGTAACGGTTGAACCGCGCTTGATACAGCGACATGATCGGGCCGAGGCCCATCGAGACCGTCGGAAACTGCCAGAACTCCGGCATCAAATACGGATGCGGATACGACGACAACCCGCCGCCTTCGGCGAGTTCCTGCCGGAAATTTTGCAGGTGCGCCTCGTCAATCCGGCCTTCCATGTAAGCGCGCGCATACATGCCGGGCGCGGCGTGACCTTGAAAATAAACCTGGTCACCGGGAAATTCCTCCGTGCGCCCGCGGAAAAAATGATTCTGCGCCACTTCGTAAAGCGTCGCCGACGACGCAAACGAGGCGATGTGCCCGCCGACGTTGGTCGTAGAATTTGCCTTCACCACCATTGCCATGGCGTTCCAGCGCATGATGCTTTTAATGCGCCGCTCGATCTGGCGGTCGCCAGGATATTCCGGCTGGTGCGCCGCCGGGATTGTGTTGACGTAAGGCGTCGTCAGGCCAGCAGACGTCGGCGGGGCTGCGCGCAGCTCCTGCGCCAGCTTTTCGAGCAGTTGCGCTGTGCGCTCCGTGCCCTGGCTTTCGAGCGCCAGCTCAAAAACCGACCGGAAGGATTCCGACAACTTGTCGCCTTTGCCGCTGGCCGAAGCCGCCGCCCGCGCGCCGTAAATTTCTTTTTTAGATGATTTCACTGGGTTAAACTTGTTTTGCGAACACAAAACAATCCTTGCACATAAAAACAAATTTGTCTCCCCGACGCCAGTCAAATTACTGCCCCAACCATGACGCACTTTGAACTCACGCTCCGCTCGCCCGCCGAAAACCTCGCGGCGGATGAAACTCTGCTCGACTGGTGCGAGGCAGGCCAAGGCGATGAGCTGCTTTTGTTTTGGGAACCGCGCGAGACATTCGTCGTGGTCGGCTACGCAAACAAGGTGGCGACGGAAGTGGACGTCGCCGCGTGCGAGAAAAACGGGATTCCGATTTTCCGCCGCTGTTCCGGCGGTGGCACCGTCGTGCAAATGCCCGGCGGCTTGAATTACAGTTTGATTTTGCGCATCACCGACGCCGGCCCGACGCAAAACATCACCGCCGCCAACCAGTTTATCATGGAAAAAAACCGCGCCGCGATCACCTCACTTTTCACCAACTGCCAACTACCAACTGCCAACTCCTTTATTTCCGTCCGCGGACACACCGATTTGTGCGTCGGCGAAAAGAAATTCGCGGGCAACTCACAACGCCGCCGGAAAAACTTTCTGCTCTTTCACGGCACGCTACTGCTGAACTGCGACCTGGTTCGCATCAGCGAATTGCTTTTGATGCCGTCGCTGCAACCCGATTACCGCGCCAGCCGGCCACACGAGCAGTTTGTGACGAACTTGAATCTGCCTGCCAAAACAGTAAAAGCCGCGCTGGCCAAAGAGTGGAATACAAATGAGGAATTAAAGAATCCGCCGCTGGAGGAAATTTCCAAACTCGCCCGCGAAAAATACTCCACGCGCAAATGGAATTTTAAATTCTGACATAGCCGCCGAGGTAACGAGGCTCATTTAAAAAACTGTCAGAGCCTCCTCACGTCGGCTGCTCCTTCTAAAGCCGCGCTGCCAGCGCCGCCTGGCTCTTGGCAAAAATTTCCTCGTGCAAGGAATTGCCATGCGCGTCAATCGTCACCACCGCCGGAAAATCCTCCACCGCCAGTTCCCAGATCGCTTCGGGCGAGCCGAATTTTTCGAGGAAATAAACATTCCGGACTTTCTTGATACACTCGGCCAGCACCTGCGCCGCGCCGCCGATGGCGTGCAAATACACGCAGCCGTATTCCTTGCACGCGGCTTGCGTCTTCGCGCCCATGCCGCCCTTGCCGATAACGCCGCGCAGACCGAAATCGCGGATAACCTGCCATTGATACGGCTCCTCGCGGATGGACGTCGTCGGTCCGGCAGCGGTGCAAAAATAGCTGCCGTCCGCCTGTTTCATCATCACCGGGCCGCAGTGATAAATAATGCCGTCTTTGAAACTCACACCGTCCGGCAACGCACCGCCCTCGTGCAAATACTTGTGCACCGCGTCGCGCCCGGTGAAGACCGTGCCGGAAAGCAGCACCTCATCACCAACTTTGAGCGCGCGGATTTTATCTGCGGTGAAGGGGAGGGATAATTTGATCATTCTATTTCCTTTTTAATAAAGCCATTTTTGAATCTCGCTGTTCGCACCAAGCGTCACGCCCTGCCGCCGGAACGCCCAGCACATGTAGCTCACGCTCACGAAATAAGACGCCGGCACGCGGTTCGCCGCGCAGATTTTCACGCCCAGCAGCGTCGTCTTGCCGCCAAAACCCATCGGACCGATGCCGAGTTCATTCGCGGTTTTCAAAATGTCCTGCTCCAGCGCGTCGAGCTTCGGGTCGGCATTGCGGTCGTCGAGCAGGCGCAGCAGCTGCGTCTTGGAAAATTCGTAGCCGGTCGCGCGATCGCCGCCGATGCACACGCCGAGCACTCCCGGGCCACATCCCTTGCCCTGCGCCTGCAATACCGCGTCGAGAATCGCCCTGCGGCAGCCGTCAAGATCGCGGTTCGCGTGAATGCCGTCGTCCGGCAGCGAGTATTGCGCGCCGACGTTTTCGCACCCGCCGCCCTTGAGCACGAGCTTTACGGAAATTTCCGGCGAGCGATGCTGATGAAAATGAAACGCCGGCGCGCCGGGGCCGACGTTCGTGCCGTCGTTTTTGCCGCTGAGCGAATCCACAGAATTTTGGCGAAGAAAGCCTTTTTTCGTCGCCTGCGTCACCGCCGCGCGCGCGGTCTCGGCTAAGGTGATCTGGTCGTAGCCCACCGGCACGTCCACATAAAACAAAATGCTGCCGGTGTCCTGACAAATCGGCTGCGATTTCGTTTTCGCCAGCGCAATATTTTGATCCACGATCTTCAGCGCGTTGGCGGCGAGGGAATTTTTCTGCTCGTTCTCCAGGGACGCGAGGATGACCTTGTGAACGTCGTCGGGAATTTCGGCCGACGTGCGGCGAATAAGTTCAACGAGTGAATCTTGAAGTTGGCTCATAATTTTCTGCGGACAGCGTAAAGCCTGGATGCGGCAGCGTCAATCGGCGGAGCGCATTTTGGAACAACTTGCGATAAAATAAGCCGGCAACCGTATTTTTGAAATGCTCAAATAAACCACCAATGATTTGATTTCCCCGGATTATTATGCGAGCGCATTTGATTGCCGCCGCGTTGCTGGAGCAAGCTGCAGGCACGCCGACTGGTGCCAACCTTGCTTTCGCTTACTTCCAATAATTCCAATCCACGTCGGGGAAAAGGTTGTCGCGGGATTCGATTTCTGCGAGCCATTTTTCATCCACGTGCGTCAGTGTGAGTTGCTCGTGGAGGGCGATGAAACGGAGTAGATGATCCTTCACCCGGCGGCGGGCGTATTCGGGACTGGTCTTGGCGCGCAGGATGAACGGCCAGTCGCTGGCTTGCGCCAGTAGTAATTCGCGCGCGGCCTGGCGCAAGGCGCGGGCCTGCAGGCCGGTGGCATCGGGAAATTGCCGGGCCAAATCGGTCATGCGTTCCTGCGCCACCTGCAGATGCGGATAGATCCACTCGTTCGATTCGTTGAGCCACACACGCCAGTAACCTTCCTCGCCCCAGCTTGAAGCCCCGGGCGTGGCAATCTGGTTGGTGGGATGGCGCTGGAGATATTCACCGGGCGTGATGAGTGAAATTTTTTTTGTTTGCTCGTGGCCAATTTTACGCACGAGAAAATCAACAAATTCCGGTCCTTCATACCACCAGTGCCCGAACAGCTCCGCGTCATACGGAGCAATGATGATGGGCGGACGATCCAGAATGCTTTCAAGCCGGTGGACTTGCGTAATGCGTTCGTCGAGAAAATGCCGGGCGTGTTCGCTGGCGGTGGCGAGCGCATGGTCGCGCTGGTAAATCTGCTTCTCGCCCCGGCCGGTGATGCGAAAATATTTCATGCCGGTGAACCCGCGGTTGTCGGGCGACGGCAGGTGTGGCTTGACGTAGTCGAAATCCAGGTCAAAACCGATGTCGCGGTAGAAATCGCGGTAGCGCGGGTCGCCGGGATAGCCTTCGTGCTTGCTCCAGACCTGCCGCGAGGAATCAAAATCGCGGCCGAAGGCGGCGACGCCGTTGGGCGTGAAGATGGGCGCGAAGGTGCTGTAACGCGGGCGCGGCTGGGCATGTAAAATGCCGTGCGTATCAAGGATGAACCAGCGGATGTTGGCCTCCTGTAAAAATTCCTCCACGCCGCTGACATAAGCACATTCCGGCAGCCAGATGCCGCTGGGGTCGCGGCCAAAACAGCGGTTATAATGGTCGCGCGCGGTTAGGATTTGCGCGCGGACGGACGGCGGATGGTTCGCCATGAGCGGCAGCAGGCCGTGCGTGGCGGCGGTGGTGATGATTTCGATCAGCCCGGCATCCTGAAACTCTTTGAAGGCGGCGACGAGGTTGCCAGCGTAATACCGCCACGTCTCGCGTGCCGAGGAGAATTTGTGATGATACATCCATGCCAGGTCGCGAAAGGCGCGGTCCCAATGCGTGCGGTGAATTTCCTTTTCCGCGAGGTCAATGAGGCCGTCGAGGTGCCGCGCGTAGCGTTCGCCTAGCAATTTATCCTGCAACATCGTGCAGAGCGTGGGCGAAAGTGAAATGGTAAGCCGGGCCGCCAACCGGTCGTGCCGCCAGGAATTGAGCATCTGGACCAGGGGCAGATAGGTCTCGGTGATGCCCTCAAACAACCAGCTTTCCTCCAGAAATTTTTCATGTTCGGGGTGCCGCACAAACGGCAGGTGCGCGTGGAGAACGAGGGAAAGATAGCCTGGCATACCCGGATGATTATAGGTCCAACTGGTCAGAAAGCCATTCAGCAAATGACCGGGCTTTGATCAATATGACCAATCCGACGGCGGCGGGAATCAGCTTTAGTGCGCAGGGAATAGCTTCCACTGGCACGTGATGTTTGGGGATGGAACACTTGGCCCAATAAAGTCCCAGCTCCAGGATGCTGGCCACCAACAGCAACACGCCAATCAGCCGCACCAGCAGCAAGGCTCCGCGTTCGGGCGCGTCCATGGGAAAAATTAAAGGTTGTCCGGCAGCGGCGGCTTGAGCGCCGGGTCTTGCGCGGTCGCGCCGACATCGCCGAGATATTGCGTCTCGCGACTGAATTTCAATTCCGCCGCGCGCCCATCCGTGCCGTCGGCGGAAATCGCAACGGCCGGCAGATCGTATTTCCCATCCGGCAGCGAGAAGCGGAAGCTGAACGTGCCGTCGGCGCGCAGTTTGATTTCATGCCCGCCCAACGTGACCTTGGCGTCCGGCTCGGTCGCCCCGTAAATGATCAGCTCGGCATTGACGTTGAACCAAAAACCTTTGGCCGCCGGCGTTACGCCGCCACCAAATGGGCTGGTGGGACTGCTGGCCAGGCCGGGGCTGGAAATGCCGAAGGCGCTGACGGGCGAAGCAACCTCGTGCGCCAGTCGCCGGCGGATGAGTTCCGTGATTTCCAGCGAACCCATCCAGATGCGCCGCGTCTGGTCAATGTTGATGACGCGGGCCAGCGCCTTTTCCTGTTCCGGTGTCCAGACGCGCGTCGGGCCGGGCGTGGCGGACGATGGGGCCGGCGCTACGGACGAAAAACCGGAGGAAGAAAAGCGCGGCAGATCAGGATGGCCATGGCGGCGCAATTCTTCAATGGCAACCGCGAGCGGCACGTTGTCGCGCACCGCCTCCTCAATGATCTGCATCAGCTTGGCAAAGGGATATTCAAACGGAATGGTGGCGAACTCCGCATCGCTCTCAGCCGAGGCCGCGTCGGGCGGCGTGATAGTGCCGCTGGAACTGGCGACGCGCGTCCACTTACCCAGCGCGGAATAATAACCCAGTTCCGCGGAATAGGAATTGCCGGCTCGCTCCACGTGTGCGAACCAGTGGCGCGATTCGGGGTGGACATGAATTTCGTAGGCGGGATGGCCTTCGATTTTGCCGGCGAAAATACGCAGAACCAGATGGCCGTCGGCGGAGGCGGCGTTAAGCTGTTTCTGCTGTTCGGCGGTCAGATCCCAATTTGCATAAAGCCAGTGCGGGTCGCGCGCGGTGAGAAACAACTTTTTGGTGCCGTAGCTTTCCGGTAGTTCGCCGCCGGAAAAACTCTGCGTGGGCGGCGTGGCGCCAAGGGAAAATTTTTCGCCGGGACCGCTGACCGGCGGCGCGGAAGGCGCATCACCTTCCAGCAATATCGGCGGCACTTCGGTTTTCTTTTTGCGCGTGTAGGTGCGGCGCACAACCGTCGCGGCATCCACCTCCACTTTCGGCTCCTCGGCCACAGGTTTTTTGGCGGCGGGTTTGGCTTCCGGGATGAGTATTTTCTTTACGGCGTCAACGGCGGCATCTAAAAGCGGTTTGCGAGGGTCACGCTTCGCCGCAACTGGCGCGACCGCCGGCGGATTGTCAACTCCGGCGCCGGAGCGCTCGGATTTGACGTTTTTTTTCGGGATTTCTGGCACGGACGCTGGGTTTTTTTTCATTTCAGCAATTCCTTGTTTGGCGAATCTATTGCCGGGAACGGAGTCTAGGCGGGCGGCGTATGGGAAGCAACGCATTTTTATTTCGCTGAATTCGCGCTTGCCGCGGGCGGCGTGACGGTGATAAGTTGAACCGCAGTTTCGCCTGCAATGATATGAATGCCGCCAAGAGCAAATCCTCCGCTTTCCCCACCGTGTTTGTGGTGGATGACGAACCGATGTTGCTGGAACTGGCCGAGGCCATTCTTAAACCGCTGGGTTATCAAGTGCGGACCTTCCGCGATCCGGAACTGGCGCTGAAAGAATTTTCCATCAGCCCGCCGGCGGTCGTCATCACCGATTACGCCATGGGCCGGATGAGCGGCATGGACCTGATCCGAGAATGTCGCCGCCTGAACCCGCGCCAGAAAATGATCTTATTGAGCGGCACGGTGGATGAACACGTTTTTGCTGACGCGCCCGTGAAGCCGGATCAATTTCTTACCAAGCCGTATCAAATTCACGACTTGGCCGAGCGGGTCAAGTCGCTGATCGCCATTTAAAGCAAAAGGTATTTATTTCCAGGTAAAAAACATCGGCCATTTCCTGAATTAATATGAAAAAGAAAATTATCCTCGGTCTGGGCATCGGCATCCTGGTGCTGCTCGTGGTGGCCATCCTGCTCGTCGGCGTTTTTCTCGGCGGTATCGTCAAGGTCGGCATGGAAACCATCGGCCCGAAAATCACCCAGACCAGCCTCACGGTCAGCTCCGTGAACATCTCGCTGCTCAGCGGCTCGGCGGGCGTCAATGGCCTGGTGCTCGGCAACCCCGACGGTTACAAGGCGCCGCAGGCAATCAGCGTCGGCAAGGCTTCCGTCAGCCTCGCGCCCGGCTCGTTGCTTTCGGATAAAATCGTCATCCGCTCCATCGAAGTGCGCGATGCGGAAATCACCTTTGAAGGCAATCCGCTCGGCGCGAACAATCTCAGCAAACTCATGGACAACGTGAACGCCCTGTCTGCCTCCGCCAACCAGTCGGAAACCAATCCTCCCGCCGCCTCCTCGTCCGCCGGGACCAAGAAACCCGCCAAGAAACTGGAGGTGGATGACTTTCTGATGAGCGGGGCAAAAATTCACGCCAACCTCACCGGTTTCATCAACAAGGAAATTACCCTGCCGCTGCCTGACATTCATTTCACCGATCTCGGCAAAGGCGACGCGGGCGTCACCGCCGCTGACCTCACCAAGAAAATCCTCGGCGAAATCACCACCGGCACCCTCAAGGCGCTGACCAGCGCTGTCGCCGACCTGGGCAAGGATGTGACCGGCACCGCCGGTGCCGGCGTGGACAAGTTGAAGAAAGGCCTCGGCGGTTTGTTCGGCAAATAATTTTGGCGCGATTATTTCCGCCGCATTGAGCGATTTTTATTGCCAGTGCGGCGGTTTGCTTCTAGGTTCAGGTTGAAATCCGAACCCGCTAAAAATTATGTATTTCGGCGTTGATTACTACCCGGAACAATGGGTCTTCCCTTACGGCGGCTCCGCCGAAAACCCCGAAGCGCAATGGGTGCAGGACGCTCAGCTCATGCACGCCGCCGGTTTCAACGTCGCCCGTATCGGCGAATTTTCCTGGGGCCTGTGCGAAAAGGAGGACGGCAAATTTGATTTCTCCTGGCTCAAGCGCGTGATGGACATCTTGGGCGATCACGGCATTCAAGTCGTGCTTGGGACGCCCACCGCTGCGCCGCCCATCTGGCTGGCCAAAAAACATCCGGAGATTCTGCCGGTGGACGAACACGGCCTCACCAAGCACGAAGGCACCCGCCGCGCCGTCTGTTTGAACAGCGATGTTTATTGGACATATTCCCGGCGCATCGTCGAGCAAATGGCTCGCGCGCTCGGCCAGCATCCACAACTCATCGCGTGGCAGATTGACAACAGCCTGGCCGGCAACTATACCGAATCTTCCTTCAACGAAGATACCCGCCGCGACTGGCACGGCTGGCTGGAGGCCAAATACGAAACCATTGAGCGCCTCAACGAACAGCTTGGTTTACGCCACTGGGGACAAATCGTTTCCGCCTGGAACCAGGTGCCGATGCCGATGGCCGCGCCGACGGTTCACAACCCGGCGCTCGTCCTAGACTGGAACCGTTTTTCCAGCGACACCATCGTGCAGTTTGCCCGGATGCAGGCGGAGATTCTCCGCGAACTCACGCCCGACCGGCGCATTACCACCAATCTCCGCGCCCTGCGCCACCGGTTCGATCATTTTGACCTGGCCGGCGTGCTGGATTTTGTCTCCATCGAAAGCACCGCCGCCATCAAGACTCGGCCGTCGGAAATCGCCTGCGAAATTGACATGCTCCGCTCGCTAAAAAAAACCGAGGTCAACACGCCCGACGGCGACCACGGCTTCTGGGTGATGGAGCAAAAGGCCGGCAACGTCAGTTGGCAGGACGTCAACTCGCTCGTGCGCCCCGGCGTCCTGCGGATGTTCACCTACCAGTTGGTTTCGCGCGGCGCCACCGCCGTGCTGTTTTTCCGGTGGCGCCAGCCGCGCTTCGGCTCGGAAAAATTCCACGGGGCCGTGCTGCCGCACAATTTCGAGGGCAACCGCCGCGTATTCAATGAAATCGCCCAGATCGGCGAGGAGTTGAAAATCCTCGCCCCCGCGCTCAAAAACACCCGGGTCACAGCGGATGCCTGCATTCTTTATTCGCACGACAACGAATGGGTTTTGCAGCAGCCCAACCCGCCGAACAAGTTTTTCAGCCTCCGCGACCATATCCAACTCATCTACAATGCGCTGCACGACCGCAACATCCTGGTGGATTTTGCCCGACCGAACGAGGATTTGTCCGCCTACAAAATAGTGTTCGCGCCGTCGCTGCACCTGCTTTCCGCCGGCGATGCTGACCGCCTGAAACTTTACGTCCAGAATGGTGGCACCCTCATCGGCACCTTTAACACCGCGCTGGTGGATGAACACAACCTCGCGTCCGACACCGGTTTCCCGCACAACCTCACCGACCTGTTCGGCTTGGAAGTGCAGGAGTTTGACATGCTCCCGCCGTCCGAGGAAAATCACCTCACCTTCAAAGGCGCATTCCCCACCAGCCACCTGCATCCCGCTCGGCTTTGGTGCGACTTGATCGAGCCAAAGGGCTGCCAGATTCTGGCCACCTACTCCAAGGATTTTTACGCCGGCAAACCCGCGCTCACGATGCACACCTTTGGCCTCGGCAAGGCCGTCTATATCGGCACCCAGAGCCACCAGCATTTTTACCACGACCTCGTCGGCTGGCTGCGGAACATGAGCGGCCTGCATCCCATCTTGAAAGTGCCGGAAAACATCGAGGTCTCGATGCGTGAAAAAGACGGTGCACGTGTTTATTTTCTGCTCAACCACCAGAATTCCCCCATCCGCATCCAGTTTTACAAACCGATGCACGACTTTCTCACCGGCCAGAACATCATTGGCAACTACGACCTCCAACCGCACGGCGTCCTCATCATTGACGAGCATCCCGACACCAAAGTCATTAGTTGAGGTGGACTGTCGTGTGCCGTAAGCGATGAAACGCGAACAGGATGTTGGCGTCTCTTTTATCCCATTAGGCCGCTGAAAAAGCAACGCCGGCATACACTTTTATTCGCAAACAACGGTTAGTCGAAAAACCGGGCGGCGGGTGGATCATTAATAAAAAGACGCTGGTTAAACCCGCTGTATTTTAGTTTATTCTACGCGGTGCAATTGCTGAATTTAATTTTTGCCACTTTCGCCGTTTTGAGCTGCGCGCTCGGACTATGGCAATGGCTCGCGGCGCGAAACTTTCCGCTGCACCAGAAAACCGCCAAGGCTGGTTTTGCGCCCGCCATTTCGATATTGAAGCCGCTCAAGGGCGGCGACGAAACCACCGCCGCCTCGCTCGCCAGCTGGCTCCGGCAGGATTACGCCGGGCCGGTGGAGATTCTCTTCGGCGTCGGCGACGCCAACGATCCCATTTGCGAAATCACCCGCCGGGTGGTAGCAGAAAAACAGGCAACCTTAGTGAAGCCGCTGTCACTGCTCGACGCCCGGCTGATTGTCTGCGAAATAGCGACCGGCACCAATGCCAAGGCTGCCAAGCTCGCCCAGCTCGAAAAACTCGCGGCGCATGATTTGATTCTCATCAGCGACGCGGATGTGCGCGTGCCACCAGATTTTCTCGCCAGTTTTGTCGCGCCACTCCGCACGGAAAATACCGGGCTGGTGAACTGCTTTTACCGGCTCGCCCATCCGGCCACCCCCGCGATGCAGTGGGAAGCCGTTGCCATCAACGCTGATTTCTGGAGCCAGGTCTTGCAGTCGCAAACTTTGAAACCGCTCGACTTCGCGCTGGGCGCGGCAATACTCGTCCGGCGTAAAGCGCTTAATGAAATTGGCGGTTTCGCCGCGCTCGCCAATTGTTTGGCCGATGATTACCAATTGGGCCATCGCATCGCCCGGAATGGCCACCGCATCGCCCTTTGCCCGATGGTCGTGGAATGTTGGGATGCGCCGCAAGGCTGGGCGCAGGTATGGCGCCATCAGCTACGCTGGGCGCGCACCATCCGCGTGTGCCAGCCGCTGCCCTACTTTTTCAGCCTCCTGGCCAACCCGACGTGGTGGCCGCTGCTGTGGCTGGCGTTCACGGTCATCGCCGGAAATAATTTTTTTTCAGTGTTGGCCGCCGTGGTTTTTTTGCTGCTGCGAATCGTGCTGGCGCATAATCTGCAACGCCGGTTCACGCCGGAACGGAAGTTGATTTCGCCCGCCTGGCTGGTGCCGGTGAAAGACTTGTTGAACGTGGCGCTCTGGCTCGCCGCGTTTCTAGGCAATACGGTGGAATGGCGCGGACGAAGAATGAAACTGCGCCGCGACGGCACCCTCGTAGAAATCTGAAGGCGGGAGCCGACAGCCCCACTTCCGTCGGCAGACGGAAAAGAAAAATCCCCCGGCCTCCTGGTGGTCACGGCCTGGCTGCGTCCGGGCAACCCCAGCGATGCGAATATTATCGAGAACGTTTTGAGCGAGGTGTTGGCCCCGCTGGAGCCGCGGCACCACGTCGGTCAGGTGCGAGGTGATTGCGGCTTTGGCATTGGGACCTTGCTGGCAAAGGAACATTGATTACATCCCAAATGCAAAATCCGGGCTGAAAGAGCTTCCTGAAGTTTAGCCGCCGAATGCGGAATATCGCTTGATGCCGCGCCGCCACATGAACCGGGCAAAAAGGTAGGCGGCGAGCACCCAGAGAAATTGAATCATCAGCCCGCGCCACAATTCCACGCCAGCCGCTTTGCCCAGATAAATGCTGATTGGAAAATACATTTGATACGGAAACGGCGTCAGAAAAAGAATCTGCTTGAGCAGCGGCGACAAAACATCGAGGGGAAACAAATGGCCGCTGGCAAGATATTCAAACGCGAACAAGATGAAAATGAGGGTGGAAATTTCCAGCAGCCAGAAGGCGAGCATCGCCATCGCATACGAAATGAAAAATTGCAGCAGCGCCGTCAGCACCAGCGAAAAGGGAAACACCAGCAGCGCGGTAAGACCGGCGGGCGGCATAACGTATTGGCGAAAACAGAAGATGAAAAGCGCCAGCGGTATTCCCGCCACGGCGACAAACGCAATCCGCCCGGAAAAAAACAGGCAAAGCCGATACCACAAGTAATCCACCGGCTTGAGCAGGAACTGGCTGATGTTGCCTTCGCGGATGTCGGCGGCAATCTGCCAGTCATCTTCGTTCACCGCCGTTAGCACATCCACCACGGCAACGAGCAAGTAATAAAACATCATTTCCGCCGGCGAAAAGCTGGACGGGCTGGCGGCTCCGTTCCGGTGCGCGTAGATGGTCCGCCACAGCGAAAGCATGGCAAAGAGCGGGATGAAGCTGAACAGCGTCCGCGTGAGGTAATTGACGCGATACGCCAGATTGTTCTGCAGCCCGACGTTGATGACGTGGAGATATTTTTTCATGCAACCGCCGCGCGCAATCCCAACCGCCGCTGGCAAACGGCGGTTGGAAAGTGGTGCCCCGGCACGGACTTGAACCGTGAACAAACAGATTAAGAGTCTGCTGCTCTACCAATTGAGCTACCGAGGCAAATTGTTGATTTTATTAGCTTTACTGCGGTTTCAACGTCCGCTTTTTGTCATTCGGTACCGCCAAGTGATACCGCATGATTTATTTACACATCACAAACCAACTAAAATCAAAACGGCGACGGCAACAACGGCCGGAAAATAATCACAATCAGCGGGAATGACAAGCGGGAAACACTCCTAGCAGCGTCTAAATTTGAAATTTTTATTTGACCCGGTTTGATTAGCGAAGCAGGTTTTCAGAAAGGGAGCCATTTGGCCTGATCCCTCCTTTCGCAATTGACCGGATATGAAAAATCAAAAATCGATGCCCTTTTTGGTCCTAACCGCCTTGGCCTGCGGCTGCACCTCAATGAAGCCACTCGCATTGCAACAGGCCGCCCTTCCCAAGGATCAAGTCGATGCCCGGGGATTGTATACGGAAAACTGCGCCACCTGTCATGGCCAGGATGGCCGGGGCGAAACTTTTCATGGCTGGCTCGTGGGTGCGCAGAATTTCACCGCAACCAAGTGGCAGACGGACACGACTGAGGCCGAAATCGTCAAGGCCATCAAAACCGGCCCTTGGGTGATGCCCGTCTTCGAAAAAAAATTGTCCGCCGCCGAGATCGAAGCGTTAGCAGACTATGTGCGCGCTTTCAAACCCGCCGGTTGAACCCGCGTTTGCCGTCCTGTCAGATAAAACGTCGAAGGCTCAACAATCCGGCCATTTCTGCCAGCGACTGCACCCCGCGAGTCTGTTCCTGCATTGCCGCCTTTTCAAGGTTTAGCCTTCAGTGTTTCAGTCGTGGCGGGGTGATCGACAATGGTACTGCAACCGTCCCCGCGAGCCGATTTGCGGTTGGACGTTGAATGTCCGATGTTTCCGACTTTGCGTCTTCCGCGCCTTGGTGTTTATCCCAGGGTTTGCAGACGTTGATCCAGCCGCTGGGGCGAAACCGGAACGGCGGTGCCCAGTTCTTGCGCAAACAACGAGACTTTGTATTCCTCCACCAGCCAGCGGAATTCCTCCGCCTGCTTCCGGGCCTCTGAGAATTTTGGCGGATTGTCCTGAAGCGATTTTAACTTCGCCAGGTAAGGGGCGATGAGTTGGGCCCGCTCCTTGTCCTTCACTGGATTCAACTTCGCCCGCTCCCGGCGCGTGCCGAGCGCCTTGAGATAGCGCGGAACCTGCGCCAGCTGCGCAAAGGAAATCACGGCCAGAAAATTCCGCGGCAGCAGGGCGTCCAGTTCCGCCTCCCAAATGTCCGTCGGCTTGGCGGCCACGCCCGGGACGAGGTTCAACTGGCTCAAATCAGCCAGGGTCTTGGTCTTCGCCCTCGGCAACGCAGGCGTCGGCCCGCCGCGCGACAAAAATTCCTGTCGCGCCCGGAGAATGACGCCGACCTGATCCACCAGCTTCAGGGCGAGGCCGGGAATCGCCAGGCGGGTTTGTTGCGCGGCGGCCAGGAAGTTTTCCTCGTTCAACCCCGGAAACACTTCGTCCGGCAGCACGTGACGTTTCAGATTCTCAAAGGCCGCCTCCTGCAATTCCGCCAGCGGACAGAAGTTGGCCGCTAACGCGTCAAAGCGGTTCAGTTCCCGCAAATCCCGGTGCAGCCACGCGAAATCTTTGGCCAGCGCCAGCTCCACGAGTTTTTGAATGCCGCCCAGCGTCGCCACCCGCGCCAACGCTTCCGTGCGGAACAGTCGCAGGCTCACCGCGTCTTTTTCAACCGGCAAGCCGGGCCACGCATACGTCGGCACCGGGCCGGTTTCGCTGACCGTGATCCGCGCGGGCAGCGTGCCAAAATTCCAATCGGTGATGCCGGCGCGTTCCCATTGCTGCGCCACGCGCGACCAGGTGGAGTCGTCCGGCGCGGGTTTGGCCTGCACCTGCTCTAGCTTTTGCCGGAGCACGCTGAGATCGCGGCTGGTGCCAAGGGTTTTCTGGTCATTGCCGAGAACTTCAATGCGCGGCCACAGGTGCGCGGGAATCGCCCCGGTCGACCACGCGTCCAGCGGGATGGTCACCCCATAGCGCTGGCGGATGAACCGCGCCAGATCCGCCTGCAACGACTCGCCGGTCGCCTGAAGTTCGCTGACGATTTCCGCAACCTTCGGCGGAAACGGTTGCAATTCGCGGCGGATGGCCTTGGGCAGCGCGCGCAATAGCTCGTTCACGAGCCCTTCGCGGAGTCCGGGCACCGACCATTCCACGCCCGACTGCGAAACGGTTTGCGCCAGACCGAAGCCGAGCTTCACCGTGGCGCCATCGTGTTCTTCGCCGGGCGAATAGGCGTAAGCCACCGTCACCGGCTGGCCACCCAGCGGCACGGCATCCGGAAACGCATCACCGTCGAAACTCAAGGCCTGGCCGCCGGTCAGATCCGCTTCCGTCACACAAAGAAAATCCGGCCCGTCGGCATCCCGGATCAGACGGTTCAGCTCGTGCACCGAAGAGACGTTCTGAATTCGCTGCGCGTAAAACTCGCCCAACTTTTCATCCAGATTGCCGAGGCTGTGGCTGCGGACGCGCGTCTGCCAGTTCTCGATCTTCTCGCGAATCTTCCGGTTGTGTTCGAGAAATGAATATTGCGGCGGCAGGGGCTGCGGCTTGTCAGCCGAACGCAGAATCCGCGTGTCATCCTCGTCGCCTTCATCGTCCGTGACTTTGCGGCGGGTTGGGAGCAAATCATCTTCGACCAGCGCAGCGCGAATAAATATTTCCGTGGCCTCCTGTGAATTGATGTTGCCGTGTGAAACCTTCACCTTCCGCACTTCCAGGCCGTACAGCGTGGTGCGTTCCTCGACCAGCACATTGCCCGCCGCCACGCTCCAGTGCGGATTCTGATGCGTGGTTTTGCACAGATGCGGCGCGAGCTGGACAATCCACAGCGGATCAATGCCCGCCACCGTGCGCGCAAACAACTGCGACGTCTCGACAATTTCGCCCGCGACCACCCACGGCGGTTGCTGTGCGGGTTTCGCCGGCGGCTCCTTGGCATTGCGGGAAGCGGGTCTCGGTTGTCGCTCATTGTGGTCGAATAGCGCCGAGCCGGGAAACAGCGCGAGCAGGCGATTGCCCGTGCCCTGATACTGGTTGCGCTCCTTGCGCAGCGCGACGTGCCCGAGCAGGCCGGTAAGAATCGAGCGGTGAATGGCCGCGTAATCGGCGTTGCTCTCGTTCAACTTGAAACGGCCCAAATCCTCCAGCGCGCCGTGCAGTTGCGCGTGCAAATCCTGCCACTCGCGCATGCGCAGGTAGGAAAGAAAGTTCGCCTTGCAGAATTTTCGTCGCTGGCCTTGCGAGCGCAGCCGCTCCCACTGGTCGTGGACGGCATCCCAGATCTTTAGCAGCGCGAGAAAATCCGACGCCGGATCGGTGAAACGTTTGTGCGCGGCGGCCGCGGCCTCTTTGCGGTCGAGCGGACGTTCGCGCGGGTCTTGGATGCTCAAGCCGGCGGCAATGATGAGCAGTTCACGCGTGGCGTGTTCGTGCTGCGACTGAAGCAGCATCCGCCCCAGCGTCGGGTCAATCGGCAGTCGCGCCAGATCGTGGCCAAGCTGCGTGAGTTCGCGCTTGTCATCGAGCGCACCGAGTTCTTGCAACAGCAGGTAGCCGCCCTGAATTGCCGACGGCGGCGGCGGATTCACAAACGGGAACGTCTCGATGTCGCCGAGCCGATACGCCTTCATGCGCAATATGACTTCGGCCAGATTCGCCCGCTGGATTTCCGGTTGCGTGTATTGCGGGCGCTCCGCAAAATCTTCTTCGCTATACAGCCGAATGCAAACGCCATCCTGCACGCGGCCGCTGCGGCCCTTGCGTTGGTTGGCGCTGCTCTGCGAAATGGCTTCCACCGGCAGCCGCTTGGTGCGCGTGCGTGGATTGTAGCGGCTCATGCGCGCCAGCCCGGAATCAATGACGTAGCGGATGCCGGGAATGGTCAGCGACGTTTCTGCTATGTTGGTGGCGACCACAATTTTCCGCCGGTTCAGCGGGGCAAAAACGCGTTGCTGATCCGCCGCGCTCAACAGACCGAAGAGGGGGATGATCTCCGCCTCGCGGCCAAAACGTCCGTCCAGCAAATCGCAGGTCTCGCGAATGTCGCGCTCGCCGGGCATGAAAATCAAGATGTCGCCATTGCCCGGTTCGCACAGGGCGGTTTCCGCCGCGCGCACGGCGGCGTCCACATACGTGATGTCGCCTCGCTCTTCCAAGTCCGCGTCGAACGGCGCGTAAATCACTTCCACCGGATACAGCCGCCCGGAGACTTCGATGATCGGTGCGTCGTTAAAGGCTTTGGAAAAGGTCGCCGTGTCAATCGTGGCCGAAGTGATGATGAGCTTGAGATCGCTCCGCTTGGCGAGCAACCCCTTCAGATAGCCCAGCAGAAAATCAATATTCAGGCTGCGCTCATGCGCCTCATCAATAATGATGCAGTTGTATTCCGAAAGCAGCGGATCGCCCTGCGTCTCGGCCAGCAGGATGCCGTCAGTCATCAGCTTGATGTAAGTCTGCGCGCTGCTGCGGTCGTCAAAGCGGATCGTGCAGCCGACCTCGCGTCCCCAATTCACCTTCAATTCTTCGGCGATGCGCCGCGAGATCGAGAGGGCCGCCACCCGGCGCGGCTGCGTGCAGCCGATTTTCGCCTCGATGCCCAAGCCGGCTTCGAGGCACATCTTGGGAATTTGCGTCGTTTTGCCGGAACCGGTTTCGCCCGCGATGACGACGACTTGATTCGCGCGGATGGCGGCCACGATATCATCTTTGCGCGCCGTGATCGGCAGCTCCGGCGGATAAGATATTCCCGGAACCTTAAGCCGCCGTTCCTCGCGCAAGGCCACGGACGCGCGCGCTTGCGCGAGCAGCCGGTTCAAGACCGCGTCGTGCTGCTGTGGATGCAGCCGGTCGCGCAAAAGCCGGACCATCCGGCCCCCGAGCTGCACCCAGTCGGGCAGCATGGCTTGGGGCAGGAGCTGTCGAATCTCATCAATGCGGGCATCCTTCATTTCGGAGCCACCCAGTGTACCCCATCCCCGTTTGCAGGCAAATCCTCATGGCGAAACCTGATAAACAATTTGGGCGGTGGGGCGTATCGCGCTGCGATCTCCGGCGACGGTGGGGCGAGCGTCCCCGCGAGCCGTTCTTCATCCGCGTTAATCGGAGTTCATCCGTGGTTAAACCGTTTCACCGGCTGGCAAATGGCGCCGCCACCGGCCCGCTACCGCTCCGGCCCCGCTGTCATCGCGTACATGTATATATTCAGAATGAGCTTCATGCAACCGGTGGTGCGCTGTGGCGTCTGCGGCCAGCCACATTCAAGGCCATACATGCTGATGACCGCAACCATTCGGTCCCCCAGATAAACTCCATACAATCCGTAGTTGGCGCACCGGGCTTGATTGCCCATGTCGGTAGTGTAAACATCCGCCCGGCTCAATTTATAGTAGCAGCTGTAGATGCCATGCGTCTCCGGCAGCTTTCGAATCCCCGCCTCGGGAAATATGCGCTTGAAAATGGCGCTGTTTTCGCGCAGGTAGATTTCCATGTCCGGGTTAACTGATTCCGTGGCGCAAGCATCAACGCACATGAATCCCCCGCGTCGTAAATATTCCCCGATATTGGTCAAATGAGTTGCATCGCTGACCCACCGGAGGTCCTTCGCATAGATAAAGGGGTGAAGGCAGAGTTCGTCTAGGTATGCAGGATTGGCCGGGACCGGAGACCGTTGGATATCCAAGCTGGTGTTCGCGCGAATAAACTGGGCCAGAGCGGGATCGCGATCACCATGGGCGTCCCAATCTTTGTTGGGGGTAACCAGGCGGGCCCAGTCCACCCGTTCGGCCCGCAATTGATCCGCGGCATGGGATGGCGATACCAGCAACCCGACCGCCGCCCCAATGAGCAAGGCAGACAAACAACCGCCAGTGAACCGGTTTCTTGGCAGCGTGCATCTCATGGCGAATTGGTTTTGATCCGAGTTCATCTCTTAATTTTGATATCTGCATCGACCATGTGCGATTTATCGCCGGTTTAACCGGCTTGAGTCATGGCATAAACGTAGATATTCACGAGCATCTTCAGGCACAGCTCGCTATGACCCGGCGGCACGCGGACGCGGGACCAACCGCATTGCAGTCCGCTCAGGCTGATCACACCGGCGAGTTGCGGACCAAGCCGGATGCCGAAAAGACCATATTTGTTCCAGCGCTCATCAAAAATATTTTCATGAAACGTGTGCGGCGGTTTATCGGCGGGGAAATCAAAATTGCAGTGATAGACCGGATGTCCGGGGGGCAGCGGAATAATTTGTGCCTCAGGCAAGATTTCGGCGAGCGTGCGGACTTGCCGCTGGTAGCAGGCGTCGGGATCGGGGTTGATGAAGGCATTGATGCAGGTGTCGATCATCAGGAAACCGCCGCGCCGGAGAAATTCTGTCAGGTTGTTACGCCCCGTGGGGCTGCGGATGGAGTCTATTTCCTGAGTGAAGAGAAAAGGGTATGCGCACATGGCCGACAAATTTTCCACATCCGCCGACTGCCAGTCGGGATTGAGGTTGAGGCTGGTGTTGGTGCGCAGGAAATGCATGCACACCGGGTCGCCGCCGGCATGACGATTCCACCATTGGCTCGGCGTTTTCAGCCGCGCCCAGCCCACGCGGTCGCCGCGCAGTTTTTCAAAATCGGCACCTCCGGTCGGCAGAATCGGAAATCCGAGCGCGCCGGCGCCGAGCAGTTTCAAAAAATGTCTTCGATTGGTTGTGCTCATTTGTCGGATGGTTTACCCAATCTGCGTCATCGCATAAATATAAACATTCACGAGCATTCTCATGCAGGCCATGTCGGTGCCGGGCGGTGAGAGGCTGGGATGTTCCGTGACATGATCCCAGCCGCATTGCCACCCGCACAAGCTGATCACGCCGGCCATGCGCGGTCCGATCATAATGCCGTAAAGCCCATGCCGGGCCTTGAGGGAATCATAGCCTCCCTCGAACGTGTGCGGCGGGCGGCCGTCGGGAATCTGGAAATGGCAGCGGTAAATTTCCTGCGTGGCGGGCAGCGGCACCACGTTCGCCTCGGGCAAAGTCGCGGAGATGAATCCAATTTGATGTTGGAGAAATTCATCGAAATCCGGTGTGACCTCATGGGCGTGACAGGCGTCAATCAGGAGAAATCCGCCCCGGCGGATAAATTCGGCGAGGTTGCTGTGACCGGCAGGGTCGTGAACCATGCCGACTCCCTGTGAAAACAGGAACGGGTATTGGCACAACTCCGCCAACTCATTCACATCAGCGGCATACCAGACGGGGTCAATGTTTAGGGAGGTTTCATTACGAAAAAAGTTCATTAGCACCGGATCGCTGCCGGCGTGACGTTTCCACTGTGGATCTGGCGTCTTCAACCGCGCCCAGCCCACACGTTCGCCGCGCAACTGGTCAAAACTCACGCCCCACACCGGCAGCGTCGGAATCCCCACCGCGCCGGTGCCGAGCAGTTTCAAAAATGTTTTGCGATTGATCACAATTATATTTACTCACAACAAACCGAACTTTCGCCGAACCAACAGCTCCATCACATACACCCCGAGCAACAACGCCACGATCCAGCCGTTATTCCAGAGCGGACGCGCGCGCAAAATCTCGCCGGGACGTTCCATGGCAAACTGGCTGAAGGCCGGACGGTCCGACTCGATCAATGCACCGCCCGTCACCTCGGCCAGTTGACGCAAGCCGTCCACGTCCGGCGGCAGATTCATCAATTCCGCTGTCCGGGTTTGCGCGACCACGGCAATTGAAGCGGTCGCCGCATCACCCGCGGCTGTGTCTGCCTTCACCTCCCAGCAACCTTCGGCATCCGGAATGAAACTCGTCTCCCAAGTGCCGGCCCCCTCCGATTCCACCGGTGCGAGGGTGAGCCGCGATGGTTTCCCTAATGGTGAGCGCACCACGAGCGTCGGCACGGACTCGGCGGCGCCGGTCACCCGCAGCGTCACGGGACGGTTGAGCTGCGGCGATTCGGTCCGGCGGATGATCTCAACGCCCGGCGCCTGCACCGGTTGCGCGAGCGACAGGAAAAATTGCTGCCAGAAGATTTCCAGCGAATGATTCGTGCTGGCCAGGGAAAGTTTCCAGCGCCATAGCAGATCGGTGTTCATGGCGGCGGTGAATCCGTCGCCGAACTGCTGCCGCGCCACCAGCACGCGCGGCAAATTATCCTCCGGCGCGAGCTCAGTGGGATGCACCGCCAGAATTTCCGCCCCCGGCTTGACGGCGCGCACTCTGGCATAGGTACTGAAACGCGGCACATCCGCCGTGGCGCTAAACAGCTTCGCCGCCAAAGCGCTCTTGGCCGCCCGAAAAGGAACCAGTTCTGGCAGATTCTGACTGGGCAGCGCGTTGGTTGAATAAGTTATCTCATCTTCGGAAGCCGCACCGCCAAGGGCGCTCATCGTTGCTTGAAAACGTGCTCCGGCCGCGTCGCTGCCGGCTGCGCCGGGCGGCTCAAAAACCACCGGCAACAGTTGTTCCAACGGCGTGCCAGAAAACCGCCGGGTGGCATCGTTGTTCGGCGAAATGAAAAATACGCCCCCACCCCCCCGGGCGTAGTCCAACAACGCCTGCTGCTGTTTCGCTGTGAGCAAATCGGCGAACGCATTGGCCAGCACGACGATTTGGAATCGCTTCAACTCACGGGCGTCCTCCGGCAGATCGACCAAGGTGGACTGACCTTCGATGCCGTCACTCAGCTGCACGCCCAGTGCGGGATTCAAAATGGCCGTGACGCGGAAACTCGGATCGCTCTCCAGCGCGCTGCGCAGGAAACGATAGCCCCATTGCAGCGCGCCCTGATAATATAATAGGTTCACCGTTGTGTTTGCCACCACGCGCGTGGTCTGTCCGGCGATCTGTGGCTTCGCACCGGAGACGAGGCGAAATTCCAGCGGCATTAATGCCGGCTCCCCCGCAGCGACCTCGACCGGCCACGAAATTACATTCATTCCCGCCCGCACTGGCTGGTTCGTGGCGGCCAGCTTCGTGTCTCCGCTCCACAGTTCCAATGAAACATCCCGCGCCACCGGTGAAAACGCTTCCACCAGCGCGGTTACCGTGAAGCGCGATTGCCGAAGCACCCGCGTCGGGATCTTCACCTCGCGGATATTCATGGATTCGCCGGCAGGGTGAGTGCGATTGCTGCCCGCCACGAAATATAACGGCACGTTGCGATCCGTCGCGGCGTTTATGGCTTCGGACATTTTGTCCGAACTCGTGTCCAAGCCGTCCGTGAGACAGACGATTGCGGCCGGGTCGACTTTCAACGTCTCCCGCAGCGCCGAGTAAAGATGCGTTTCCTCGCCGGGCGGGGAGGATTTTGCCGCCGCCTCGAAACTTGAAACCGGCTCCACTCCGTTGGCGAACCGAAAATATTTAAGGCCGGAAAACACCTGAATCGCCTCGGCCTCGTGTGTTTTCCACAGGCGCACCGCCTCGGCCAGCCGCGTGGTGCCGCGATAATCCGGCTGCTCCATACTGGCCGAGCGATCCACGAGCACCGCCAGTTCCCGGCGCGATGATTCCGGACGACGGCGATCCACGCGCGTGGGATTCGCCAGACAAAGCAACAACATCAGCAGCATCAAGCCGCGCAGGACGACCAAGAAATTGCGGCCGCCCGACGACAAATTGCCGGACGTTTGGCGATAAGATCGAATCACCAGCCACAGCCCAAGGAGCGCGACGGTGGCGAGTGCGGTCCACGCTGCGCTCATCGGCAGGGCGCGCAGCCAGCCGCCAAACTGCCATTCCAAAAGCGTCGTCATGGTCGGCCCATGTTCCCAGCCGTTTCGTTGGTCGCGTAGTCGCGCGATAATTGTTCAAAATAATCTGCCACCGCGGGACGATAGGCAGGTGGCGCCATCGCAACCTGCTCGTCGTTCAATCGGAACTGGCGTTGAAACTGTGCCAGGTCCGCGCGCAACACAGTAATCACGCCATTCATCGGCGGGTTAATCTCGTTGACGAACGCGATGACATTGCCGTCAGGCTGGCCACCTTTGGTTTCGCGACTTAATAGGTCACGCATCGGTTTCAGTCCGGCGGCGTCAGGTTTTATTCCCATCGCATCAAAAGTCTCTTCGCGCAGTTCTTGCTTCAAGTTTTCGCCCAGTTGCCGGCGCTGCTCCGCGCGACTTGGCTCCTGACTGCGCGCCTGGTCCATTGCGCCACCGGTCGTTGCGGCGGATGCAGGGGCTTGCCCCGACTGTGCTGCACCCGGACTGGTGCATTGCGAAGCCAGATTATTGAGCTTTGCCTGGGTGCGTTGCATTTGCTCAACGAGCCGTGCGACGTCCTGGCGGGTGGGCTGGCCATGATTGTTCAACTGGGCGGCGCGCGCGGCGAGTTCATCCAAACGTTGGGCAAGCTGCTCGGAGCGCCCGGCATCGCGCGGCGATTGCTGTGCCTGTGCCTGCAGTTGCATCAGCGAGCTGTCCGCAAGCAGTTTGGCCATTTCGTTAAAACGAGCGGCGCCGTTGGTCGCGCCGTTGGCCTGCTGACGTTGCGCCTCCTCCTCCAGCCGTTTTGCGGCCTCGCGCACGGCGTCCTCGGATTTCTGCAACTGGGCGGCGGCATTCGCATCCGATTTTGCCTGCGGTGCCTGGCGGACGCCGTCGGCGGCGGCGGACAACTGGAGCAGCGCATCCGCCAGCTTGTTTTTGGCGGCCTGACCGTCATCCGCGCGCAATGAGGCGGCGGTCTGACGCAATTCGCGCGCGGCCTCGGCGGCGGGTTCGCTGGCGGCGGCCAAATCTTGATTGGCGATCTGCTCTTGTGCCTTGCCCGCCAGGTCATCACTCGCCTGCATGTGTTTCAAGGCATCGTCCTTGAAGGCGGGGTCTTCGAGCATTTCCTGAATGCGCCGTTTGATTTCCGCCTGTCGCTCGCCGGGCGTGCCGACGATCTGTTCTGCATCCGGCTTGGCGTCTTCCGAGGTGAGTTTGATCGTGGAATTGGTATTCCCGCTGGCTAGGTCACCGGCCAGTTGCGCTTGTGCCTTCGCCAGCACGTCTACTTTGCCAGCACGGGTGAGCGGATGCGTCTTGAGGTCCAAATTCTTGGGTTTCTGAAATGGGTCACTGGCCTTGGCCTGCTTGCTCGCGCCCGCGAGCTTGATGGAGCTCTTCAAATATTTTTCAACCTCGGTGAGCCGGCTGAGCGCCTTCCCCTGCGGTTCCAGCGCGGGCTGGTTTTCCGTCTTCATAATTTTTTCGCCGGCAGCCGTCATCAGCGGCTGCGACTGCCGGACAAGGTCGAGGATGGGCGCGGGATAATTGTTCGTGGTCATCATCGTGATGACATCGTCTGCCCGCGCCGCCAATTGGTTCTGGTCGCCACCCACGCGGGCATTTTCCTGGCGCCAGTCATCGCTCGCCGGGCTGATCTCGGCATGCGCCAGCGCGAAATTTTCCTTCATCAACCGCAACTGAGCGGCTTTGAGGGAGGTGACGTAGTTGAAACATTTGCTGGGCTGGTCGCCGCCGGCGCAGATGAAGGTGTCCTCGCGCATGGGCTTGATCTGGACGAATTGCACCGGCGAAACCGTCTCCGGCAGCTGGCGGCTGGAAATCCGTTGCGCACTCAAATGATACGACACGATGTCGTAGGTCTTCACGTTCAACTGGTCGAGATAGATGGAAGGCTTCAACGTGTGCTTGCCGGCTTGGCTCAAATCATCCTTGAGCGGCTGCGACAGTTTGTGCTCGCCGTTGACCTCAACCTCCAGCACCACGTCACGAAGACCGGTGGAAGCATTCGCCTCGGCTTCCAGCGGAACTTCCTCGATGGCGGTGGCGGCAGATTCGGTTTCCGGCGATTGCCATTCAATGCTGGCGGTGGGCGGCGCGGCAGGCGGGGCCGGCACCGCCGCGGTCGGGGCCGCTTTCTTCGCGGATAGCTCCGGCGCCAGGGGGCGGGCCCAGCAAACCAGCGTGATGACATGCGCCAGGGCAAGCACAGCACAAAACATCAACAATGCGGTCAGCCCGCGCCGGGGCGGTGCGACCTTCGCGGATTGCAAATATTTCTCCGTTTCCTCGCGCTGTGCCTGCGCCAGCGGATGCTGCGCGGCATTCATCGCCGTGGCTGTTTCCAGACGGTTTTGCGTTGCGAGCGCCGCGTCCATCTCCGCCGCGCTGTGGAGCAACGAACGTTTGCGCAGTTGCCAAAAACAAGCCGCGCCCGCCAAGGTCAGCCCCATGCCCGCGAGCCAGAGCGCGCAGAGCTGCCGCCAGTTTTGGACCGGAGCTAACGTCGGATGCGCCAGCCAGAGCAATCCAAGGGTGACGGTCATACCGCCGGCCAACACGCTGAACGGCAGGACCAAGCGCGCCGCGCGATGTTGCGCGCTCACCAGTTTTTCCGCATTGGTTTGGTTTATGTTCATATTGTTTTTGGTTTGGAGTTCAAAGTTTGACCCGGTTCGCCAGCAGGATTTCCGCGAGCAGCATACAGCCACCGCCGACCAGCAACCACCACCACATCCGTTGCCGGTTCTCGATCACCACCCATTCCGAGCGGAACGAAGGGATGCGAGAAATTGCGGCCGGCGCGGCCGATGATTCCAGCGCCGTGAGCTGATCCGGGTTCGGCCAGGGCGTGAGATCAGATTCTTCAACGGGCGTGTTCACGGCAAAAACTTTTTTTACGCTCCGCCCGGTGAATTGATACAGGCCCGGCATCGCCGGACGAACGCTGCCGTTCACCGCCACTTCCTTTTGCGGGGCCGGCGAATCCAGCGCTCGCCAGATGCCCTCATTGTCCGGCAAGGGAATATTGTCACCCACCCGCCAGTCGTCGCGCGCATCCTTGAGCGAACCCAGCCAGCGCACCGCGCAATGCACGAACGGCACGAACGAGGGGCGGGTCATCCAGTCCGTAGCCGCGCGCTCCGGCGGAAAACCCGCGATCAGCAGTCGTCGGCCGCCGCTTTCAATTTCACCCAAGGCGACTCTTCCATCCGGCCAGTTGGCGATGGTCGCCAGCGTATCGCCGGCGAGGTTGAAGCCGCGATGGAATTCCACTTCGAGCAACGGGAGCAGGCTTTGCCCGGCGAAGGCGGCCAGCACGGGATGTTCCGGATCCCAGTCGCGCAAGTGCCAGGCATCATTCTCCGCCTGGCGTTCGGTGACGCGAACGCCGCGTTGTTCCAGCCAGTCCGTTTGCGCCGCGCTGCCGTCCGCGAAAACGAAGACGGCCCCGCCGGCATCGCAGAATTGATTCAGCCGTTCCAATGCGGCGCTGGCGAATGAAGTCGGCGAGCGCAAAACGACCGGTGAACCCAGCGGCCACGCGTGATCCGGCAAGGGAGCCGGCTCAAATTCCGTGCCCGTCAACTTGCGGGTGGAACGCAAAGCATGCGCGATATAATCCGTTTCCAAAGGAGCATCGAGCAACACGGTGTTGGTCGCGACCGTCGTGGCGGCAATCCACGCGGAATCGTCGGCCGGAAGATCGTCGGGGTCCAGTGTGGCGCGTAGGCCGACAGCTTCGGTGGGCCAGACGCACGCGATGTTCAATTTGTTGTCACCTGCCTGCAATGATACCGTCACCTTAGCGATGGGGTTTTCGCCGGCATACACGGTGAGTTCGCGTTTATCGGAGGCTGGTTGAAATTGGCGAATGGTGACTTCGAGGGTCTCCTTGTCCTGGTCCTGGGCTGATGTTCGCAACCCAATGATTGCCGCCTGTCGTTGTGGCGCGGGCGAGGCGCCGATGAAACGGAAGCTGACCCAGGGCGGAAGTTTTTGTGCGAGGTCCGTACCCCGCCAGCCGGCGCGCTGCTCATCGGCGGCCCAGGCGAGAATTTTAGTTCCAGCGTCAGTCTTCGCCAGCGCGTCGGCCGCCAGCCGCAACGGCTGCGCGTAGCGGGTTTTATCATAGCCAGGTTTCGCGGCGGCCAACGCCGTGCGGACGCGGGTGAGGTCATCACTCATCGGCACAACCCACAACGGCTCCGGCTCCATGACGAGCAGCGCGGCTTCATCGCCCGGCTTCAGCTCGTTCAACTGGCTGAGTGACCAGCGTTGCGTGTCGTCCCAGCGTCCGCGCGTTTGCTGGCTCATGGAATTGTCGAGTGCAATGACCAGCGCGCGCCGGTCGCTGGCGGGCGATGCCCCCCAGAACGGACGCGCGAACGCGGCACAGAGCAAAGCGATGGCAAGGCAGCGCAACAGCAGCGTGAGCCAGCGGAGCAGCCGGTTTTGCCGGGTGTCGCGCAAGGCGGATTCGCCGAGAAAGCGCAGCGACGGAAACCGGACAAGCTCGCGCGGCTGGCGGCGCAGCAGATGCAAAATTACCGGCAGCCCGATGAGCGCCGCGCCGGCAAGAAAGCCTGGAAAAAGCCAGTTCATAAACGTTGCCCGCGCTTTGCCAGAAAACTCGCCAGGGCGGCGACCGGTGGTTGGTCCGTGCGGAGCTGGATGAAATCGCCGCTGACCGCGCGGAATATTTCCTCCAGTTGCAGACAGAAATGATTGAACCGTTCGAGATAGCCCTGGCGCACCGCTGGCGCATCCAGCTGCAAGCGCATACCGTTCTCGGCATCCACCCAGAAGCCGGCATGATCCCAGTCGAAGTCCGCTTCGAGCGGATCAACCACTTGCAAGCCAATGAGGTCGTGACCATCGTAATGCAACCGGCTCAAGACTGCTTCCAGCGCGGTCAGTTCCTCATAAAAATCACTGGCGATAACCACCATGGATCGGGGTGGCAGAATTTCCGCCAGCGCTTCGAGCGAGCGGGCCAATGCGGTCTGCCGCTGCGGTGCAAAATTTTCCATGCGGCCGATGTAAGTCTGCCAATGCGCGGCGGACGAGCGGGCGCGAAGAAAATCCACCAATTCCGCGCCGGCCACACCGAAACCAAACGCGTCACCTTGACGCTGGGCAAGCGTGGCGACGCCGGCCAACGCCAGGCGCGCAAACTCGAGCTTGTTCATCGCGCCGGGCCGCGAGGTGTAATCCATCGAGGCGCTCGCATCGAGAACCGTGAACACGCGCAGTTGCGCCTCGTCCTCGTATTGCTTGACGTGCAGCCGGTCGCTGCGACCAAACAGCCGCCAGTCCACGCGCCGCAAATCATCGCCGGGTTGATAATCCCGATATTCCGCAAACTCGACGGACGAACCTTTCTGCGGACTGCGATGGCGTCCGCTCAAGAAACTATCCACGAGGCAGCGCGAGCGAAGTGCAAGCGACGGCAGGTCGGCGAGCAATTGCAAATCAAGCGGCGGCATAACCGGCGGTGCTTTCGGCGGCGTTGACCGCACGCGCGATATAGGTGGCGGCGCTGGCATTTTCTATTTCACGGATTCCAGCAGCCGGTCAATCAGCATATCCACGGTCTGCTTCTCGGCTTCGGCGCGGTAGTTGGTGATGATGCGATGGCGGAGCACGAGCTTGGCGGCGCACTGAATGTCCTCGCGCGAAACATTAAATCGTCCGGCCAGCACGGCGAATACTTTTCCGGCGAGCGCGAGATATTGTGAAGCCCGCGGGCCGGCACCCCATTGCACAAAACGCTTGATGAAATCGGGCGCGGAGCGGTTGTCCGGGCGCGTCGCCTGCACCAGCGACACGGCGTAATGCGCGACCGTTTCCGGCACGGGCACCTGGCGCACGGCGCGCTGCAACGCGAGCAGTTCCGTGCCGGTCCAGATTTTCTGGAGCGGCGCGGGAGCATCGCTCGTGGTGGTCAGGAGAATTTGCACTTCCTCGTCGTGCGACGGATAATTCACGCGCAGGTTGAACATGAAACGATCCAGCTGCGCTTCGGGCAGCGGATACGTTCCTTCCTGCTCGATGGGATTCTGCGTGGCCATCACGAAAAACGGTGACGGTAGATCGTAGCTGCGCCCCGCGACGGTGACCCGCTGTTCCTGCATGGCTTCGAGCAATGCGGCCTGCGTTTTCGGCGGCGTGCGATTAATTTCGTCGGCGAGAATCAAGCTGGCGAACACCGGTCCGCGAATGAAGCGGAATTGCCGCCGGCCATCGTCGCCCTCCTCCAAAATTTCAGTCCCCGTGATGTCGCTCGGCATCAAGTCGGGCGTGAACTGGATGCGCTGGAACGGCAGGTCGAGCAGCTCCGCAAGGCTGCGAATGAGCAAGGTCTTGGCCAGACCGGGCACGCCGATCATCAGCACGTGGCCTTGCACGGCCAGCGCGACGAACAAGTCGCGGATGATTTCATCCTGGCCGATGATGCGTTGATCCAACGCGTCCGCGAGCTGGCGATAGCGAGCGGGCACTTGGCGCAGCAGCGCCACGTCGGACTCGGTAACCAGGTCAGGCTTGGGAGCAGTAATGGTATTCATAGATGATTGTGACGTTCCAATGTTCAATTTAAGACGGCGGTCTGGTTGGTGGGCGGCGGGAAGTTCACGCCAAACGGCGCGTCGAGAATCCTTCCGCTGGCCGGATCGGAGAGTTGCGCGTGCTCGGACTGCGCGATGTTGGACTGTTTGCAATACTCGCTGACATCCACCGAGGCGCGGGCGGCAAGGTCCGCAAAGGGAGCGCGCGGAGTCGCGGCAAATTGCTTCACCCAGTCCGGCAGAAAACGCGGCTGATCCGGTTCGCCGTCCGCCATCGTGGCCGAGAGAACGGTGCGACGATCGCTCGCCAGCGCCGGCACAAATCCGCCCGCGTTGCCCGTGCCGATGAAGACGAATTGCCGGCCCGAAATCGCGTCGAGCGCCGGCTTCAAATCCGCTGCCGTCAATCGCGGGCCGGACACTTGAAACGCCAGGCCGCCATCCTGCGCCCGCCCGGTTTGACCGAGCAACACCAGCCAGAATTCCTCGCGCACCGAACCGGCCAGCGTGTGCAGCTTTTGCAAAATCTGTTCCCGCGTCACCTTGCCGGAAAGAATTTCGACATGGCCGGCGTCAAAACCACGCGCCACCAGATTATTTTTAGTGTCTGCAGCCAGCACTTCGATCTGCTCCGGCGCATCGCTGGCAATCAGACCCACAATGATCAGCGCTCCCGGCCCGGGCGCGACCGGAGTCGCCGCCGCCGCCCGTTCCGGCGGAACAACATCAGGTTTGTTGGCAAGCTGCGCGAAGGCAATTGTCGCCGCCCCGACCATGAGCACGGTCGCACCGACGGCCAAGGAAAATTTCAATTTTGCCCACACCATTGCCCGCAAGGCGCCCTGGATGATGATGTTGGCTGAAGGCGTAGTCGCATGCGCCGCACCTGCCTTTGAGGCGAAGGCAATCACCCGTGCCGGCGCGGCGCTGACCGAATTGCCTGCCACCGTGCTGGCGATTACGGCGACGCTCAAGGTGATGCCCCGCCGTGCGAACAGCCCGCGCAATTTTTCCAATGCGCGCTGGACGCGTTTTTGAGCCGCGCGTTCATCCAATCGAAGCGAGTCGGCGACTTCCTTCATACTTTTATTTTCAAAAAAACGCAGCAGCAGTGCGTCGCGGTCATGATCACGCAGGCGTGACATGGCTTCATCCAGCACCGGGGACAGTTGCAGCCAGGCTGGGTCATGAGTGTTCAGTTCAGTGATGGCTTCCATGTGGGCCTCCTCTTCACGTCGTTGACGCCGACGTTCGCGTCTGAGGACATCCGCGCAGGCAAATCGGGTCGTCCGATACAGCCATCCAGACAGGATGGTCTCCCGGCTTAAGGCACTGGCTTTGCGCGACAAGATGACAAACACCGCCTGCGTCACGTCCTGCGCCAGATGAGCATCGCCCAACTGGCGCAAGGCAGCCGAGTAAACCAGCCCGCCATGACGCGTCACCAGCGTGGCGAACGCCGCCTCCGATTTACCGGCGGCATAAGCTCGCACCAACCCCATGTCTTCACTATTCATTTCACCCGGTAAATGGTCGTCGCCAACAATTTGGAGACAAATATTTCATGCGAGAATTCCGCTAGCATACTGATTCGGTTGAAGAGGACAACTGGAATAGAAATCTCTGCAATAGCCGGTGGCCACACTGTAGCGGCGGTCCGTGACCGCCGGATTACTGCACTTTTAAGATCGTTGGCGCTCACAGAGCGCCGCTACAGGGCTTTTGCAGAGATTTCCTATAGCGTTTTCAGGAACTCCTAGAATAGCTTTTGAGCTTGTCTGAAAATCTTGTTTTCGGAGTGTGCCCGTCCCCGGGCGCTGCAACGGGATAACGTCAGTGACGTGAGCCGGTTGTTTGTCCGCTGGGTTTTGGACGTGGCAGCGCCCGAGGACGGGCGCACTCCTAGAACGGTTTAAGGAACTCCTGAAATGATTTTATGAGATGGGGTTGGGGCCAAAAAAGTCAAAATCTGCGATGTTTTGCCCGCACTTTTTGCCGGTCTTGCCTTGGGCGACGCTTCACAGGATCGGATTCAATCCTTCATGGCGCACTTTCCAGGTTTTTGGAAAGCCTGGGGACTGCTCCGTATTGCCCTCCCACCCGGACGCCATCATGGCGGTCGCCGCGAGCCAGCCCCCGTTCGCGGGCATATATACCGGGGTCTGTTCGGGCTTGCGGATCGTATAGCCGGACACGCGGAACGGATTGGTTTCAAACGCGGGAACCAGCAATTGAATCGCCAGTTCAGGTTCGTTCATTCGCGCGGCGCACATCGCAATCATGGCATTGCCCCAGGTGACCGACGGCTGCACGCCGCGCGTCCGTGAAGCCGCCGCCGATTGCAGCGTGCGCCGCATCGCCTCACGGTCAATTCCATGGCCCGGCAAGACCCCATAAAGCCAGGTGGCCATCCACGCCGGTTTGCTTTCTTCGGGAAGTTCCACGGCCACATAAACACCGTTGCGAATGGGCGGTGGGGCCAGAGATTTCAAGACCTTGTCCCACTGCGGCTCGCGGTTCATCCCCAGGCGTTCCCGCCAGGCCTGGGCGGTTTCCAACGCCCAGCGCCAATAGCCTAGCTCCATGCCGGGATTGAGATTTTCTTCGTAGTTGATGTGGCCCTCATCCGCCGAGGCCACGCCGGGTCCCAGCACGAACTGTTTTCGTTCCGCGTCATAATCCACAAACGTCGCCATGTAATCGGCGGTCTGGAAGACAATTTCCTGGTAGCGTTTGAGCGTGGCGCGATTCTTGTGGACGCGATAAACCAGCTCGGCCAGATAAACCGGATGCGGCTGTTGCCAGACCAGAATGGGTCCGACCCACGATGGACATTCCACCCCATCAGGCGCGGTCATCTTCGACCATTTAACGCCTTTGCAATGTTCGCGCCGGGCCATCGCCTGGCCAGCGGGCATAAGCTGGGTCAGATTGCCCAGACTTTTTTCCAACAATTCCGGCCGGCCCCAGAGCGCCCAATGTGCCGCATGCCACCAATACATTTCCATGTGGAATTTGCCAAACCAGGAATTGACCGCCAGACCCGTTTCCTGCGCCGGCAGAGAACCGGCGTCATGCACGGCCATCACATATTGCGACAGCACAATCCGCCGCTCCAATTCGGCGGCGCGGGGATCTTCATTGCCCGACAGATCAATCACTCCGCCGCGGCTCCAGTATTGTTGCCAGTGTTTCCGGCTGGCGGTTTCAATGCCGGCCCAACTGTCCGCCTCGCCGGCAATAGATTTGGGCGAGAACCAGGCGGTCAACTCGATCCCATCGGTCTTGCTGTTCAACCAATAGTGATGCCTGCCCGCGTCGGCCAGAGTCGCGCCCGCGGACCACTTTGCGCGCACGTCGTAATGCGTGCCATCCAGTGTCCGCGCGAAGTCCGCACCGTTGTGAGTCTGACGTTTGATCAAGGTCTGGTGCGCCTCCGGCTTGGTCCAGTCCTGATAATCCGGCCCGAAGGTTCCCAATGCATACGGAAACGCGATGCGGATTTTCAGCCGGCCAGCCGCGATCAACTTGGATTCGACCCGCACTCCCACTTCGTCACGCTGCGGATGTATCGCCGTCCAAACCCGCACCGGGACGCCTTCAATTTCAAATGAGCTGCTTAAAATGCCGCCCCACAAATCGAGTTTCTGCTCCTGATTCTTCAAATCCTCGATGACCACTTTCGAGCCGTCGGCCTTGGCCATCTCCAGTCCGATCTGGCCCAGTCCGAAGCGGTGCGGATTGGAGCGCAGATAACCTGCATCCGGCGGCGGATCACTGGTGACGGATCCCGGATAAACAAACTCCCGGTCATGCTTACTGATGGTCGCGAACGCGAACTTGTCCAGACTGTAACCGTTTGGGTTCGGGAAACTATGCCAGCCCCAGTCGCTCAAGATGCCAATCGGCATCGTCTTTTGATAAAATTCCGGGAAGCTCTGCAAGCCGGTTACATCCACATTGAAAGCAAATCCGCCATTCCCCACGGCCAGCGCACCCATCGGATCAAGCTCACGAATCACGATGTCATGCCGGCTTACCAAAGCCTGCCGGTCAATGGTGGTGCTGGCGGGTTTATCTTTCGCTGCTGCGGAATCAGCTCCGGCGAGAACAACTGTCTGGCCCTGCCCCAACAAGGGTGTGAACCCCAAACTGGAAGCCGCCAGCGCCGTGTTACGGATGAATTTTCTTCGGTTCACAAACGGGTCCAGCCTGGGTTGGTTGATATTTCTTGATTTGTTTCCCGCCAATGCTCACCGGCGCGGGACATTCCATGATTTTCTTCCCTCGCCACCATGTTGCAAGTCCTATTTGCAGTGGGCGCAACTGAACCCAGTGTAGATTTCGAGACCACCGAACGTCCCCGTCGAAATGGCTGCTGGCATAGCCGGACGCCCCATCGTCCGCGCTGCGAATTGACCACAATTCGCGAAGCGAACAGCTTCATTGAGACTCGCATAATAGGGGACCTCCTCTCATTAGCGCCGGGCTTCAGCCCGGTGGTTGTGGACGGATTGGCCAACCAACCGTTTCAACGGTTTTCCCACGTTCGGCAAGCCGTTGAAACGGCTTTCTGCCTTGCCACTTTAAACACCCCGCTGAAGCGGGGTGCTAATAAAACCCTGTCAGCGGGTGTCACCTTATTATACGAGCCTCAATAAGCCGGAGAACTTCGTTTGCTGGACGTAAAATGCAAAAGGAAACTTTTCCGATTGGAATGATTTTTATCTGTTGACCTAGCGGGCTTGATAGGGGTTGGCATCATGGACTGACTCTTTGCCATACTGTTTTGTTGGTGGAACCTTGCCAAGATACTACAAACTCGTTGGGACTCGCGAAATAAATCTGCCCGCTGTGGCTTCGGGGCACTGTTGATCTCTTGTTGCCGTCACTTGTGATAGACTCAATAAATCGCCCGTCATTAATCTGCCACGCTCCTGCCATCTGGTATGTGTTCGTGCGCCCCGGATGGACAAACACCGCCTGACCAGTGAAACTGCCATCTGGCGCGACGCTGTTTGTGCATCGCATATTTTCAAGCTGCCACGACCAAACTCCCGCTAACTTCTGACTGTCGGTCGGTTCGGCGATGGCTGTCAGGCCAAAAACCATACTTGCGATAATGGATGTGAATAATGTTCTCATAGATTCTGGTGCGCAAGAAAGCTAACTCTGGTTATACGACTGACCCTGCAGGAGGCTGTGCACGGTTGACTTTTTCAGTCCGATTGCTGCCATGAGTTTATGAAAGCGCACTTGCGAATTTCTGTCAAAAATTATTCTCGCAATAAAAATCTCAAATGCTCGCCTCGCAATCGAACTGCCTGATGAATATTGAAACCCGGTTGACGGTCCATTCGTCTGTATCCAAAACTGCAACCACCAAACCTCGATGAAAACCCCCTATTCACGCCGTCAATTCCTTAAAACCTCCGCCCTCGTTAGTGTGGCCGGCGTGAGCGCGCCCTGGTGGTTATCCCGCGCCGCCGATTCGCCGCTGGAAGAAACCAGCGTGCTGACGGCGACAAATGTTCCCGCCGCCCGCCTCGATGCCTGGCGTCACGATACGCCTGAATTGGTTTCGGCGGCTTTGAAAGACCTGCCCGCCGTTCCCGCCGGACCGTTTCAGGAAAGCTGGGACTCCATCCAGCAGAATTACCAAGACCCGGACTGGTTCCGCGACGGGAAGTTCGGCATTTACATGCACTGGGGCATCTACTCCGTGCCGGCCCATGCCAGCGAGTGGTATGTGCGTTATATGTATGGCGGCAACAAGGGCGTCATGGACTGGCACACGCAGCATTTCGGGCCGCCGACCACGTTTGGCTACAAGGATTTTCTGCCAATGTTCACGGCGGCTAAGTGGGATCCGGACGCGTGGGCGGCTTTGTTCAAGCAGGCGGGTGCCAAATATGTCTTCGCTCCCGGCGAGCATCACGACGGCTTTTCCAACTGGGACAGCAAGGTCAATCCTTTCAACGCCAAAAACTACGGCCCGCACCGCGACTTGGACGGCGACCTGATCGCAGCGGTGCGCAAAGCCGGCTTGAAGGCCGGCATCTCGGATCATTCCTTTTTTCATTTCCAATTCATTCCGACGCCCCCGCCCGGCAGCGAGTTATTGCACAGCGATCTCTATGACCCGAAGTGGGCCGAATTTTACAACGTCGCGGATCGAAGCAATGCCGCCCGGATCAAATTCATGCACAATTGGGTGGCCAGACGGATTGAGACCATTGACAAATATAATCCCGATATGCTGTGGTTCGATATGGGAACCGACCACGCCACGGATCCATTGAAAATCCGCGTGGCGGCCTATTACTACAATCGCGCCCGGGAATGGGGCAAGCAGGTGGCCATCAGCGCCAAGGGAGCCGCGTGGGTTTCCGGCCAGATCATGGATTACGAACGCGAAGGCCGGGCGCCGATGGAATTGACCGATTGGGTCTGGCAGCCCGATGATCCGATCCAGGACAAGTTCGGTTACGTCGAAGGCATCAAGCCCGGTCCACCCCGAGCGTATATCTGGAGAATCATCGAGAACGTCAGCAAGAACGGCAATTACCTACTGAACATTTCGCCGAAGGCGGACGGGACCATTCCGCAGGAACAACAAGACGTGTTGCTGGCGATTGGCAAATGGCTGGCGGTGAATGGCGAGGCGATTTATTACACGCGCCCGTGGATAAAATTTGGGGAAGGCCCCGTCGCCGCAGCGGCGGCGGCGACGATGGTCAAGATTCGCGCGGCGGGCGGGTTTGCCGAACGTCTCAATGGGCAGAACCTCGGCGGCGACGGCGTCAGCGGCGGAGGGATTTCGCGAAACGGGTATACGCCCAGAGACATCCGCTTTACCACTCGCGGCGACACACTTTATGCCACGGTGATGAGCTGGCCGGGTGACGAACCGGTTGCCATCTTCTCGCTGGCCAGCAGTCAGCCGATTAAAGGAAAAGTGGAGAAGGTTGAGTTGCTCGGCCATGATGGGGCACTTCAATTCACGCGAGGTGCCGAAGGCTTAAAAGTGACGTTTCCCACTGAAAAGCCGTGCGACTTTTGTTATGCGCTGAAAATATCCGGATTAAAACTGGCATGATCCAACTTTGAAAAGTTGGGTTCGCAGTCCTTCAGAGCGTAACTGAAAATCCCGGAGCGCGGCGGTGGTCGAAAACCCAGCCTCAGCAATTCCACTCATCTCGAGATTTTCGCGTTCCGAATGCCCTTGGCAGTTTCTCTCGCTGCGACTGGTCCTGCGGACACAGTCGCGCTCCATTTTCAGAGGGACGAAACTTGGCTGCCGGAATTGAGCGTGGGCCGTTCGATCGCGCGGGATGTGCTGATCACTTTGGAAGATTTTGCATTCACAACCATGAATACCCGCAAACCGGTGGCAAGAACCATCGCGGTGCTTGTCGGCGCTAGGAATGTCCTAGTCGCGGTCAGAATTCGTGAACGGTATCTTCGGCTATTCAAACTACCCACAAATACGAAGATGTACGCACGATTGGTGCTTTTATTTGGCTGACCCGCGCCATCGCAAAGTTCCGGACCGCAATAAATATTCCAACCGGCTTTCAGAATGAAGCCGGCTTTCACCTGGTATCGAACCTGCCGAAAGGGAAATCCACCGGCCGCAGGTTTAACGAAGCCAGAGAAATGAACAAGGATGCAGGATTGCACAGGGATGCGCCCGAAATAATGTCAGATAGCCCTTTTGAATGTGAAACATAATGCTAGGAATGCCCTAGTCGCGGTCAGCGGTCAAGAGAGGTATCCATTTATCCATGTTGGCTGAGCTTATATTATCAATCATAGTTTTTGCGGCGGTATTATTGTTGCTCTTTAAAAGCAATTTGTCCGCACGCTTGAAATATTTGGTGCAGCAAACCGTGACGGGCGGCCTGATTATTTGGCTGCTCGCTATCGGCTGGTTTGCGTTTTCCGGCTGGCTAGCACCTGCCGACGGCCCTCATCTGACGCATACCACCCTGGAGCAGACCCGAGTCTTGAATCTAATCCAGCTGATGGGTCGGCATCCGCGGGCAGTATTTTATGTCGCCCCAGCCGGGCAACCACAGACGTTTGAGGTCAAAGGCGAAGTTCAAGACCGAAACACCAACCTGACCGTCAACGTGACCGCTTATATTGACGCAACTGACATGGCGACCATGCTCGCCTTGACCAACGTGCAGGTCGGCTTTGTGCATCCCTCCCCGGCCCGGGCAAATCTGTCCGCAGTGGGATCGTTGGTGGCGTATGGAGCCTTTCTCATAGGTTTGGTCTGCCTTTTGGTTTTTGTGCAATCCAGCGCGGCTACGGGTTTTCGCAGCCGCGTTTACCAAAAGCCGGATGTCAGACTGGCGGATGTGGCCGGGATAGAGGAGGCCAAAGCCGAGGCCACAGAAGTGGTCCAATTCCTAAAGAATTCTAAAAAGCTGCAGGCGCTGGGGGGCAAACTGCCCCGGGGCATTTTGTTTGTAGGCGCTCCAGGAACTGGAAAAACGATGCTGGCCAAGGCCATCGCTGCGGAGGCCAATGCCAGCTTCTTTAACATGAGCGGAAGCGACTTCGTCGAGTTGTATGCGGGGGTTGGCGCCCGCCGCGTTCGCAAGCTGTTCAAAAAAGCCATGCACAACCGGCCCGCCCTCATTTTCATAGACGAGTTGGACGCCATTGGCGGAAAGCGCAACGACAGCCAACATGAGGAAAGCCGGCAAACTATCAACGCCCTGCTGGTGGCCATGGATGGTTTCAAGGATAAACCCGGCGTGGTGGTTATTGGGGCCACCAATCGAGTGGAAGATTTGGACGCGGCGTTGTTGCGGGCCGGGCGCTTTGATCGGAAAGTTTACCTGGCCAAGCCCGACACCCGCGGCAGGCTTGCCATCTTAAAAGTGCATGCCAAGGGAAAGCCCATCAAGGCACCAGAGGTAGCATTGGGCGCATTGGCCGTATCTACTTTTGGAATGACCGGGGCCGATTTGGCCAACCTGCTGAACGAGGCCGCCATTACTGCCGTGATACGGGGCGTATCAGAGATTTCCTTGTCTGAACTGACATACGCCCGGGACAAGGTAATGTATGGGCGCAGCCGCACCATGGTCGAAAACCTTGACGAGCGTCGGATCATAGCTCGTCATGAGGCGGGCCATGCCGTGGTCCACTTCACCTGCCGGCGGTTGCCCCCGCTTTATCAAGTCAGCATCCTGCCGCGCAATCAGTCCCTGGGATCCAATATGCTACTGCCGAAGGAGGATGCACATATTCAAAGCAAAGAGCTGCTGTTGGAACAACTCTGCATGCTGATGGGCGGGCGGGCGGCTGAAAGCCTTTGCTTTGACACCATAACCAATGGTGCCGCCGGCGACATGTCCGTTGCGCGCGAAATAACCACCGCCATGGTTTGCGAGTGGGGCATGGGCACTGAGATGTATTACGAACCGAAACAGCCAGCCGCGGAAACAGAGATCAACCGAATTTTAAAAGAAATGTTAGCCAAAGCTGTCGAACTGTTACGGCAGCGAAGCGGCGGTGTGGAAAGCATCGAGCAGGCTTTGTTGGAGCGGGAAACTCTGACCGGGGAAGAGGTCAGACTGCTGCTTGAACCGCAAACCGCGCTGGCACTGAAATGATCTGAAACCGGATCGATGACCAACAGCGTAGCCTGAATCCTGATGTTCAATCCGTATCCCATACCACAGGGAGTTCGGATTGGCTTGAAAGTTTTTTTGGGGGGTCGCGCGAAGGACACGAAGAAAACCGAAGGAAAACCATCTTCCCACTTCGCCGCCTTCTCCGCCTTCGTGCTCAGCACGCGAAATAGGCCACTACCAAGCTTTACCTTTTCTTTACCAGGCCGCGGGCAAACTTTTGTAAGTGCTTGATAGAGCATCCGGAATTTTACCTTTTCTTTACCACTTTTCTTTTTATGAGAGTGGTAAAGTTTCAAATGGAAGCAGCGCCAAACCGATGTCAAACAGGTGGAATATGGCGCTGGCCAACGGCGGGTACAGGTTACCAGAGATTACCAAAGATTACCCGAAACACTGTTTGCCGGAGGCTGTTTTTTTTGGCTTTTGTGGGTAAGGGTATGATTTAAAAGAATTTGCATGTCGCGCGATGGACGCGAAGAAAAACGAAGGAATACCAGCTTTCCGCTTCGCCGCCTTCGCGTTCCGCTCGCAAGATAAGGACCGACAAACTTACCTTTGTTTTACGGCGTTCATTTTTTGGGTGGCAACGTTTCAACCGGGATAAGGGCTAAAGAGGTTAAGCCGCCGCTGCCAGCCGATGGTGAAAGTGACCAAAGATGACCAAAGATGACCGAAAATCATATTTTTGAGGATTTCCAGGGTGCCGGGTGAAGCCTGGCTGGCTTCACCCGGTCAACGCCAAACGATTGCGTGACAAAATCCAGATGTCAAAGAACGGTCACCCCGTAACACCCGCCCCGCCGCCGCAAGGCAGCGCCATATTCAGGTGTCCGTCTGCAGGCGGACACAGCCAGGGACCGCGCAGCAGGCTGGCGGACATGGTGTATTTATGATTTAGTGATACATTTATGTCAAGCGAATATTTTAGAAACTTGAGGCGCGGTGCGGGACCGTTGGCAGTTGGCAGTTGGCAGATGGGAGATGGTTGAGACACTTCGGTTGATGAGGGCAACGACTCCTCAACCCAGCCCTCGCCTCCTCGAGGGGAGGACAGGGAGTAAGAATGGTCAAAGGCATCATCCTGGATTCTTGTCGTTTGGGTTCGTTTCGGCTCAGTGACAATTTTCAAACTTGCGCCGGCACCAAAACCTCACCCACCACCAAAAATCCTCGCTCCGACGCGTGACAGCATTTCCATCGATGCGCTAACGGCTTTTCGGCCGGGATCATAGCCGTTGAAGCAGCGGGAACGACCAGACCACGAGAAATCGCCAGGTGGAAGCCTGATTCATAATAACAGTAATATCCGACCCAACGATTTTAAAACATGGGTTAGAGCGTGTCTGAAAATCCCAGAGCGCGGCTGGGTCATCCGCGACCCGCCGCAGCCGGTCTCGAAGGCTCAGGCGTTTTGGCGATGGCCAGAGGCTGCGGCTGGTCTGCGACACAGCTGCGCTCCATTTTTCAGACAGACTCTTAGGGTTATACCCCATTGGAAATGGGCGGAGAAAGGGGCCGCTTACACGGACATCGCGCGGGAATTGGAATTGCATGCCAGCGAAGAACTGGCGCACGCAATCAAGATTGCCAAACAAATTGATTATCTCGGCGGAATGCCGTGTGTGACTCCCAAACCGGTCAAAACTTCCAACGATCCGGTCACCATGTTGCGCGCGGATCTGGAAAACGAGCGCACCACGGTGGGGCGTTATCGAGAACGAATCCGGCAGGCGGAGGCGATGGGAGAATTTGCGCTGAGCGAAACCCTACGCGCGATCATCGTGCAAGAACAGGAGCATGAGATTGATTTGAGCGCCGCGCTCGACATCAATGTTCCACTGCCGATAAAACCGGCCGAGACTAAAACGGCTGGAACCAAATAAGGAGCAATTATGTCTAGGGAAAACGCCTTGGTATGAAACCACCTTTGGAAAATAATCCCGTTCGCCACACGCATAAAATTAAAACTCAAATGCGAGAGATCATCAAACATCTGCGCGAAGACGTCGGAAACATCACGGAGGCAAAAGCTCAGGCACTGTTCGAGACTTCGGCAGAAGTGCTCACCGGATTGGTCAAAGCGGTTGAAGATTTTGAGAAGAAAACTGAAGCGGCATGGCGAAGTGCGCCCAGAACTTCCCAGCCAAAAGCAAGAACCCGTCAGGCCTCACGGTGTTAATTCCAGCTACACGGACAACAGAAAGGTCAGGCGGCCCGCATTGAAGCTGGCTAGGAGAAACAATATGTCTGTCTGGACAAAGCTGAAGCCCGTGCCTGGGCGACCGTTAAAAAGTTGTCCAGTTACGGCAAAAAGAGCGGTTCCGGAAGAAACCAAAATTAACTTAATATCATGCCAGCTTTAACGCACGAACAAATCAGTCTTAAACTGAAAGTCATCCCGGAATGGTCGGCAAAGGGAAAAACCCTTAGCCGCACTTTCAAGTTTGACGGATTCCTGATGAGCATCGCCTTTGTGCGCCGGGTCGCCAAACGAGCTGAAAAAAACCAGCATCATCCGGACATTGATGTCCGTTATGACAAAGTGACTTTGATGCTCACCACACATGACGAAGGCGGTCTCACCGAAAAAGATTTCACCCTGGCCGAACAATGCGACGAGATCTTCGCCAAATTCGCGGAGTCGTGAAGCACGATTCCAAACAAAATATAACGGGATCGCAGGTTAGATTTTATACGGTTGATGATGGTCCTCCTCGGGCCTCTCGGCGCACCGCGGGACCGCATCGCGGTGGATGGGGCGGGCGGCGTGGAGCACGTCCACCTTCTTGTTGCGGATCTCGTCGGCCTCGAAGGAGACCATCGGCTCCATGGCCACCAGACAGAGCAATTGCATCAAATGATTTTGCACCATGTCGCGCAACGCTCCGGCGTGGTCGTAATAACCACCGCGGTGTTCCACGCCTACGGTTTCGGCAACCGTAATCGTCACATAGTCAATGTAGCGTCGGTTCCAGAGCGGCTCGAACAGCGGATTGGCAAAACGAAAGGCCAGAATGTTCTGCACCGTTTCTTTGCCAAGATAATGATCAATCCGAAAGATTTGGGATTCTTCGAAGCTGGCGGCGAGAATGGCGTTTAAGGCGCGGGCGGATTCCAAGTCGTAGCCGATCGGCTTCTCGATCACAATCCGGGACCATTCACGGTCGCGCGCCAGCCCTGCCTGACCGAGATATTTCGGAATTTCGCCGAACATGCTCGGCGGTGTGGCCATGTAGAATACGCGGCGCGCTTTGGTCCCCCATTCTTTTTCAAATTTCGCACATTGTTTCCCAATGGCAGTATAAGTCTGCAGCTTTTTGAAATCACCCTGCTGGTATTGGATGTGCCGGGCGAACTGGTTCCACGCGGCGGTTTTGGTTTTGCCGAACCGGGAAAATCTGTTAACCCCATCGTGCCACCGCTGCCGCAGCGCTGGATCTCCCATTTTGATGCGGTCCACCGCAATGATCGCAAATTTTGCCGGCTGGCTCCGGTCTTGCGCGAGATCGAACAAGGCTGGAATCAGCTTGCGCCAGGCCAGGTCGCCGGCCCCGCCAAAAATGACAAACAGAATTGGGTCTAGGCCATCGGTGGTTTTCATCCGTTTATATTCTGCCAAGACAATAGGATGGAGGACGATGCAACCGCCATGGGGTATTCACCCCATGCCTGAATCGCAGCCCAAAATAATTTACTCAGCAAAAAAACCGGAATGTCTCACCTGTGGCGGTGTCGGCGCACCGCAAGCCAGCACCAAATGAGTGTAACGCATCGAAGACGCCGTTCCGTCTCGCCGAAAATAGTGCGCCTCGTTTTTTTCGCGATCAATCCGGCTGACGCGCGCCTCCAGCCATTTCGTGCGG
>Ga0302320_10001091_pt1 | contig 65078 bp, 52 predicted proteins | sample Bog_T0_3_FD_202130 | JGI IMG/M metagenome (GOLD analysis project Ga0302320, IMG submission 202130) | Peat permafrost microbial communities from Stordalen Mire near Abisko, Sweden - Bog_T0_3 | ecosystem: Environmental > Terrestrial > Soil > Wetlands > Peat | place: Sweden: Abisko, Stordalen Mire...
TCCATCGCCTGAAAACGCTCCTCACTCTCGCGCAACTCGGCCTGAGCCCGTTTCATTTCGTCAATGTCAGTACACGTCCCAAACCACTTGACAATGCCGCCCGCGTCATCTCGCACCGGCTCGCCCCGCATTAGGAACCACCGATAACTGCCATCTGCCGCCCGCAGGCGGCTCTCGACCGTATAAGGTTCGCCGGCCGTGGTCGCCACGTTCCAGGCATCCCAGGCCGCTTGCTTGTCGTCGGGATGAAACGGGGTGTTCCATCCTTTTCCGTAGCTTAGCTCCGGAGTTAGGCCGGTGTACCTGTACCAGCGGTCGTTGAAGTAAGTGTTCAGGCCTTCGTTGGTGCAGATCCACACGAACTGCGGCGCCAGATTCACCACTGCAGCGAAATTCGTTTGACTCTCCCGGAGCGCGGCTTCCGTCCGCTTGCGTTCGGTGATGTCTTGTGCGGAACCGGCCATGTTCGCCGGCCTGTTACTGGCATCGCGTTGCAACTCGCCTCGGCCGCTGATAATGCGGACGCTCCCGTCGGGCCACGTGATCCGAAACTCAAATTCATCCGGCTGTTCCCCCGCCGCGCAGGCCGCAATCCATGTCTGCATGACAGCCCGGTCTTCCGGGACGACCAGCTCAGTCAACGAATCGACGGTGGGGACGAACGTCTCCGGCGAAACTCCATAGATGCGATACAACTCCTCCGACCACCCGATCCGCCTCGCCGGATCCGCTAGATCCAGAGCCCAACTCCCCACATGCGCGATGCGCTGCGCCGCCGAAAGGAGGCGTTCTTTCTCCCGTAGAGCCTCCTCGACCTGCTTGCGCTCGGTGATGTCGCGGGCAATCTTCGAAGCGCCCACAACCGTGCCACTGCTATCCCGAATCGGCGAGATGGTCACAGAAACGTCAATGATCCCGCCGTCTTTCCGCACGCGAACCGTTTCGTAATGTTCCACGCTCTCGCCGCGCCCGATACGCGCCAGAATGTCGGTCTCCTCCTTGACGAGTTCCGGGGGAAAAAGCATTAGCATCGGTTTGCCCAAAGTCTCCGCCACCGTGTAGCCGAAGATCTTCTCGGCCCCGCGATTCCACCCGTTGATCACGCCGTTCAAATCCTTGCTGATAATCGCGTCGTCTGAGGAGTCAACCACCGCAGCCAGATGCTCGCGCACCGCTTCCGCCCGTACGCGCTCGGTGATATCGCGCAGCACCACGGTGAACAAGTGCTTGCCTCCGCTCTTGATGTGGGAGATGGAGGCCTCAATCTGGAATTCTTCGCCGTCGGTGCGCACGCCCCGCAGCGTGCCCAACGCGCCCATGGCGCGGGCGGTGGCCCCGTTTTCGCCGAACTTTTTAACGTGCCCTTCATGGGCGGTGTGGAAGCGCTGCGGAATGAAGCGGGTGACGGGCCGGCCCAGGGCCTCGGCGGCGGGGCAGCGGAACATTTTTTCCGCCGCCGCGTTGAACACCACAATGCGCTGCTGGTCATCGGTGGTGATGATCGCGTCCATGGCCGACTGAATAATGTTGGAGAGCCGGCCTTCGCTTTCGCTCAGCGCCGCCGTGCGGTCGGCCACGCGGCGCTCCAGGTCGGCGTTCAGTGCGGTGACTTGGGCTCGCGCCCGGGCGCTGACCCCGATCTCGCGGCTCACCGAGAATCCGGCGACCGCGAGAAAGGCCGCGCCCAGAACCGACCCCAGCGCGATGGCGGCGTTTGCGAAGCGTCGCGCCGAGCGCGCCCGTTGGCTGCCCCGCTCCAGGAGTTGTTCTTCCCTGGCCTCCATTTGTTCGACGGTGGCGCGCGCTGCATCCATGAGCTGCTTGCCATGAAGCAGTGGGGCTTCGTCAGGGACCAGTCCCGTACTCTGCCTCGACGCCACGAGATCGTTGGCAGCCTCGACCCTGGCCCTTGCCTGCTCCGCCAGCAGGTGCAGCCGTCGCTTCTGCTCTGGATCGAGGATTAAAAGGCCCAGCTTTTGCAGGTCCTGGGCCACCGCATTTCTGCCCCACACATAAGGCTCGAGGAACTTCTTGTCCCCCGTGGCAACATAGCCGCGCGCTCCCGCTTCCACGTCGACCAGATTCCGGAGGGTGAGTTCCAGAGTGGTCGAAACCTCATGAGTGTGGGCGACCCAGGCCGCCTCTTGCGCCGCCCGTTGCGTGTTACGCCACGAGAGCGCGCCCAGAAAAACCGTCAGCAAAACGGCGATAACGGACCCGGCCTCCACCCTTCGCCGCAGCCTCTTCTCCGATCTCGGCTCCTCAATCCGTTTGAGAAGCCGGTCCAACTGTTCCTCGCTGGCGTCGAGGGCCTGCTCGATTCTTTGGCGTTCCACATCGTAGCGGCCCACAGCCGAGGCTGCCCACACCGCAATCGCGATCATCAGGGCCAAAGCGATCAGCGACACCAGGACCACGGCGTTCCATTCGGAATAAATCCCGCCGGCTGCGATCTGCCAGCGCAACCAGCCCACCAATGCGGGAATAAAAGTAGCCGGGAGCAAACGGCGCGCGATGCTGCCACTCAGGCTGGGGCTGGAGAGCACCATGCCCAATCCCCACTCCGTCCGCGAACAAATCAGCCCCCACGATACGGCGAGGAAGGCGACGGCCGTGGGCAAGGCCAGGGAAATGTGAGCCGCATAAGCGCCGGGGTCAAAGGCGAAGGCGAACAGACTGAGGGTCGCCCCGGCGCCAGCCGCCAGCGAGAGAAACTGCGCCGGCCACTGGCCGCGCCCGGTTCGCCAGTCGATCCCGACAAGAGCGAGGCTGAGCAGAAAAAAAGCTCCGGCGGTGATGGGCGACATCAGTCCGGGCGCCGGACTGTCGGCTTGCAGACCCGGTGGCGCGACCACCAGGAGCTGGTCGATGCCGAAATTCCAGCGAAGAATTCCCTCCATCATGCTGAGCGCGCCCAGCAGTCCGGCGAGGGCCGCTACGCTGTTCCCCGCGGCCTTCCTAAGCCACGCGACTGATGGCGCTCCCTTTTTTCTTAGCAGCCAAAGTGAAACCCCGACCAGCACGAAGCCAAAGGCCGTGTTCGCCTTCATCGTTACGGGATCGGCTCCCCAAGTGGTGAGAGCGAGGACGTGAAACTTCCAACCCGCTAGCCCCGACAGCCCGACGGCAATGGAAAACGCGCTGACCACCGAGGCGAAGACACTCAGTCTTTTCTCCAGGACGGGATCGGGGAGCGTTTTCATCTTTTTTCGAGAAGGGGATGAGCGAGAGCCTGCGGCACCGCGTTGCGACCGCAGCCTCGTTAAAATAGGTTATCGGCGGGATTGGGGCTGTCTTTAGGCTGAAGCCGGGCTGGAACCGCAGCGCGGGAAACCGGGAGTGCATGCCCGCGCATGCCCCTTCGCTTGTGGAGAAGAGCGTTGCTCAGTCTGTTTCGGGAAAAGTTCCCAGTTCGGACCCGAAGCACACGTTGTCATCCCGAGCAAAGCGAGGGACCTTGGTGTTTGCCAACAGCGCCACTCACCGTAGTGCCGGCAAGAACCAGGGTCCCTCGCTTCGCTCGGGAAGACGGTCCGCAGGGCGCGGGCCTTTCGCACAGAGCGCATCCGTAGCGGGGAGCGCGCCCACAGCAGAGAGCGCGAAACTCAGCCAGCCTTCCGTTCATCCTGCGCGTCGTCGGTAGAAATCCCGTCATCGTCCCATTCAAACGAGAGCGCCCGCGCCGTGGTCTCGATCGGTTCAAGTTCCGGAATGTCATCGGCCACGGACGCGCCCAACTCGGCAAACTTGCGCGCTGAAACCAGTACCCGGCTCTCCAGCGATCCCACAGCTTTGTTATAAGATTCGACGGCACGGTCGAGCCCCGTGCCGACCGCGGAGATGTGGGTCGCGAGAAGGCGCAGCCGGTCGTGCAGTTCTTTGCCGAGGGCGCTGATCTGCTGCGCATTGCGCGCCAGCTTTTCCTGATTCCATCCGTAATTCACGGCCTTCAGCAGCGCGATCAACGTCGTTGGAGATGCGGGAATGACGCGGCTAAGTACTCCCTGCTCGATCAACCCGGGGTCCTGTTCCAGCGCGGCGCTGAAAAACGTTTCGCCGGGAAGAAACATCACGACGAACTCCGGCGTCGATTCAAACTGCTCCCAATAATTTTTGCCCGCAAGAGTCTTCATGTGATCGCGAACCTGCCGCGCATGATTAGCCAGGCAAGCGCGTCGCGTTTCTTCGTCGGTGGTTTCGAAGGCATCGAGAAAGGCTTGCAGCGGAGTCTTCGCATCGACCACAACGTTCTTGCCGCCAGGTAACTTCACTACCAGGTCAGGACGCAGCCTTCCCGTCTCCGTAGTCACCGACTGCTGCTCGGTGAAGTCGCAGTAAGAGAGCATGCCGGCGATCTCGACCACGCGCCGCAACTGAATCTCTCCCCAGCGCCCGCGCACGTTGGGAGTGCGCAACGCCTGCACCAGATTGCCCGTCTGCGATTGCAGCTCTTTCTGCGTCGTAATCAGCGATTGCACTTGCGCGCGCAGTTCGCCGTAAGCGTCTCCGCGGGCAACTTCCAACTGCTGAATTTTCTCATCCACTTTATTCAGCGAATCGCGCACCGGAGCGACCAGGTCGGCCACAGCTTTCTGCCGGTTCTCAAGGTCGCCGCGGGCTTCGGTCTGAAACCGTTCCAGCCTTTCTTTGGCCAGCTCAAGGAACGAAGAATTGTTGCTCTTCAACGCATCGGACGCCATCGCTTTGAAGGCATTGCGCAAATCGTCGCTGGCACGAGTCACTAATGCGATCTTTTCGTCGTTGGCCTTCCGTTCCGCTTCCAGAGCGGATTCCAGCCTGGCTCTGCCGGCTACTACCTCCGTGTAGGCCTGCTGAAGCCGCGCCAGATCGGCCTTTCCGGCCGTTAATTCCTTTTCCATCAACGACAAACGCGCCGTATGCGTGGCCGTGTGCGAGCGCAGCACAAGCCAAGCAATCAAGCTTCCAAACAATAGGCCGATGACCCCTATGACACCAGGTTCCATAGCGAAAGTAACTTCTCCAGCTGGTTTCCAGCTTCTAGCGTAGCACCAGCGGCAAGTTTGAGCCTGAGCAGATTTGAATCCGAAGTTGATTCGAATCTGAAAAAGATCCCACCCAGGGTCGTGTTGAGTAGGCACAAGCTGATGCCAACGGGCCTTCAATTCAGCGTTCGAAGAGTCGTTATGGTGCTCCTGCTGGTGATGGGCGCCACCACGGTGCGGCCGTCAGCGCGACTGCTGGCTGCTTCCGGCGGAAACGGCGGCGCAGCTGGCCAATCGGCGCAGAGCGCGACTCTCAAGCCAGCCGCAGCAAGCTCTCCCGATATTCCTTTCATCAACTTTGATTCCGAGGCAGAACAGATACTGCTGCAACTGGCGAATCAGGCCAGAGCAGAAACGGGCGCGCCTCGCCTGACTCTCGACGCAGGACTTAGCCACGCCGCCCGCGTCCACGCCGAAGCGATGCTCGCCGCACGGCAACTTTCGCACCAGTTTGAAGGTGAGCCCTCCCTACCCCAACGCCTCGGCAGCGCGACTCATACCGCGCTCGATCAGGAAGGCGAAAACGTCGCACTCGACTACGATGCCGCCAGCGGACATCAACATCTCATGCTCTCGCCGCCGCATCGCGCGAACCTGCTCAACCCGGCTTACAACGTGATTGGCATGGGAGTCGTCCGCAGCGGAGACCATCTATACATTGTGCAGGATTTCGGCCACGCCTTCTCCAACTATTCCGCCGCGGAATTGAAGGACCGCATTGCGTCCACGGTAGCGCAAGCGCGACATCAAGCCAGGCAGCCTGATCTCGCCCGCGCCGATCTGCCCACCGCAGACGACGCGGCCTGCTCCATGGCGCAAGCCGACAAACTCGGCACCTCCCCCGTCCATCAACTAGCCCAGCGCTACACCGTGCTCACCTACACCAGCCTGCATCCAGAAACCCTGCCCGCGGAAGCCAGCCACGCGCTCGCCAGCCACAACCTGAAGAGCTTTTCAGTAGGCACCTGCTATGCCCGCACCGCGAGATATCCGACAGGCGTGTACTGGGTAGTGCTGTCGCTGGATTGAAGCGCTTAGAATACGAACATAAAGACCACGCCCCAGCATAGCGCGGAGAATTTCCGAGTCCTGAGGAAGTACGTTCTAGTAGCTTTCTCCTCGTCAAGTCGCTTTCGGTAGGCGGCGTCCGGGGCTGCGTGGGATTGTCCGAAGGACAATCCCACTTCGCTCAGCATGGCAGCTCATCAGCATGACAACTTATCGGCATGACAGTTTATCGGCATTTCAACTCACGGCGTCCGCAGATAGCCGTGAAAAACATAGCTGCTATCGACGTAGGTACCCGTAATCGTTCCGCCCGTGTTGATGGCGTAGCCGACGGTTCCCTCGCCGACCGCCGTGCCTGCGCCGGGCGCATTGAATTCGGTTATCGTGCCGCCGGCGGTCCGTTGGAAGGCCTTACCCGCACCGCTGGCTTCAATGTAGTATCCCGCGATGGTTCCCGCTGTGTTGATGGCGGCGGCGATGGTTCCCTGATTCGCGGCCGTGCCTGCGCCCGACGCGTTGAAATCGGTTATGGTGCCGCCAGAGGTGCGCTGGAAGCCGTGATAAACATTGCTGGCGTCGACGTAATATCCCGCGATAGTTCCCGCCGTGTTGATACCGGCATAGAGGTCGAGGGTGTTGGCGAAGTTGCCGCCCGTTCCCTGACCAGCGCCGGTGCCTGCGCCCGTGGCCTCGAAAGTGGTGATCGTACCGGTGGAGGACCGCACGAAGCCGTGACCCACGTTACTGGAGTCGATGTAATAACCGGCGACCTCTCCCCCGGTATTGATGCAGACGGCGCCCGTCCCCTGTGCTTCGCCTGTGCCCGCGGCCGACACGTTGAATTCAGTTATCGTGCCACTGGCGGTCCGCCTGAAGCCGTGAATCACCCACTTCTGGTCAAGATATAACCCTGAAATGACGCCCGCAGTGTTGATGCCGAAGGCGTAAGTCCCCTGGCCCGCGAGGGTGCCTGCACCTGAGGCGCTAAATTCAGTGATGGTGCCGGTGTCGGTGCGCACGAAGCCGTGCCATATGCCACTTGAGTCGTGGTAAGCCCCCGCGATCGTTCCCGCAGTATTAATGGCGTAGGCCTTGGTCCCCTGCTTTGCTTCGGTGCCTGCGCCGGGAGCTTCGAATCCGGTGATCGTGCCATTGGTAGCGCGCACGAAGCCGTGATTCACATTGCTTCCGTCAATGTAGAATCCTGCGATAGTCCCGGCCGTATTGATGCTGGTGGCAACGGTTCCCTGATTCTCGCCTGTGCCTGCGCCCGTAGCGTTGAAAGTGGTGTAGGTTTGAGCTTGTGCCGATCCGGTCGCCAGCACCACGGCTGCAAGCATAACCGCCATAGCCAGCACGGCCGCTCCCGCTCGGCCGCGTACTCCAGGAATCCAGCTCCGACGCAGTGTTTGATTGGTCATTCAGGACTCTCCTTAATCTTGTCTGCAAGCAAAGGGGGAAAGTATATCTCGGTGCCAAGATTCCGCAAAGTGTGAAAGAACTTGCAGCCTGAGCCACGCGTCCCTCCCCAACTCCCCTGAAGAGCGCGGATCTAGGCGCGCAGCGGCAGGTTCGGGCTCACGTCCTCGCCGGAATCCTCTGCAGGATCTGCAATATTCCTCAGTTCCGGATACTTCTCAATCAGCGTGGGTGGCGCAAGCACTCGCTTGCCGCTCAGCATGGCCTTCAATTCCAGCGCATTCACTCCAGCTTTGCTTTCGAAATGATTGTTGGTAATCACGTAAGTCGTGTGCGCCCGTTCGGCGATGCTCTCGATTTTTTCCTTCCACCCCGTCAACTCGCGGTAGTTATAAAGATAGTTGTAGCGATCGTTGCGATTGTCGGAGTCGGAATCTTTATCGGCGAACCAATGCTCGTAGTTGCGTCCGTGCAAACGCACATAGCCGATGGCGGAGGTCACGTGCTCAGTAGGCGCCAGCGAGCGCCCCAGGACAGGCTGGTCGATGTTGCAGAACCCGACATCCTTCTGCGCAAAGGCGGCCAGCGTAGCGGCATCATTCCAACTGGAGTGACGCACCTCAACCACTCGCGGATATTCAATGAACTGCCGCAGTAGTCGCTCCAGATAATCGCGGTTAAGCGAAGTGTTCTTGAACGATACCGGGAACTGAATCAGCAGCGCGCCCAAGCGTCCTTCTGTGGCTAAGGCGTCGAGTCCCTCGCGCGTGCGAGCTTCGTCTTCATCGGTAGGACGAATGGTCGCGGCCGAAGTAGGCTCCATGACAGCGATAGGAGAGTGAGTGAACGCGCGATAGAGTTTTGCCGTAAACAGAAAGTTCCTATTCACCGCTGCTACTTTGCGGCACCATAGCTTGGCCCACTCGGGTTTCAGCGGCCCATAAAACGAAGTATTGATTTCGGTCGTATCGAAAAAGCGGGCGAGATATTCCAGCGGATGCTGCTTCCGCCGCTGCATGCCCGGAGGATAGAAGACTCCCTCCCAATCTTTATAAGACCAGCCCGCGGTTCCGACGCGGATGTCTTTCTCATGCACCTGCGGCACACGAACTTGAGCTGAGGATCCCATTGAGTGGAACCGCAGACGGAGCGCAGAGGGAAGATTAGCACAGCGGAGCTTTGACTCGTGTGGACGCGTCCTTTGGTGCTTCCACCCACCACCGACGCGCCATTCCATCCAGTCCCTGCGCTGCCTACACTGAAACTACGCACCGCTCGAGATCGTCACCGGGCGCTGCAGGAATGAGGTTCCGATGCAAACGAAATTACTGCTGACTATTCTTCTACTGCCAGTCTTCCTAGGAAATCAGACTGGGAATCAGGCCGGTGATCGAGCCTACACGGAATCCACATTCGTGAACTTCCCTGCGATCACCAACGGACCAGTGCTGCCCACCGGTGGCCTGCTCATCGATGCGGCAGGCCATCTGTATGGGTCGGCGCAAGGCGGCGTCAACAACCTCGGAGCCATCTTCAAGGTCACGCCATCGGGTTCCGTCAGCGTGCTGCACAGCTTCAACGGCAGCGACGGTTCTTATCCCACGGTGAGTCTGATTCGTGATGCGGCTGGAAATCTTTACGGAACCACCAGCCAGGGCGGCGCCAACGCTGACTGCTCCTGCGGCACCGTCTTCAAGCTCGCGTCCGATGGCGCCTTAACCGTGCTGCACAGCTTCACCGGAGACTATGCGTATCCCAGCGCCGTGACGCTCGATGCGGAAGGAAATCTGTACGGATTCGAGTACGCGACGAATGCGAACGGCAGCATTTTCAAAGTCACTCCCGACGGCACTTTTTCTGTGGTCTACAACTTCTGCTCGCTGAGTAGCTGCGCCGATGGTTCGACGCCAGTCGGCAGCCTGATCATCAACCGAGCAGGAAATTTATACGGCACCACTAATCGCGGTGGAGAGTTCAATCAGGGCGCGGTGTTCGAACTGACGCCGGAATGTGCCGAGACCGTGCTCTACAGTTTCACCGGAGGCGCCGACGGTGGCAATCCGGTAGGCAAGTTGACTCAGGACGCACAGGGAAATATGTACGGAGTCACATATGCAGGAGGCCCCACGCCCTCCAGTTCCTATGGAACGTTATTCAAGATCACGTCGGCCGGAGTGGAGTCGGTGTTATATAACTTCTGCCAGCTAACCAACTGTACCGATGGCGCGCGACCAGCGGGAGCGCTCACCCTCGATGCCTCGGGCAACCTCTACGGCACCACCATCCTAGGCGGCACCAACAACGCGGGCGTGCTCTTCAAAGTAACCCCCGAAGCCGCGGAAAGCGTCCTCGAAGATTTAACAACGTCAGCCGACGGAGGAAACGGCGCTGTGCTAGATAAATCTGGGAATGTTTACGCGGAAATATATTCCGGCGGAAAGACTAGCCAGGGCTCGGTGATGAAATTAACCGAGGATACCGATCCGGTCCAGCGCTGCGACCTAAGGGCCCGCATTGAACAAGGCGAGTGTCGACTACGATGAGAGGAATGGCTCCAGATTCGTGGTTATAAGCTTTTGCCGAAATCAGCGTAGACGATCTCTTGGCATTCCACGAATGAGCGCTGGCAACGTGGAAGTATCCTGACGAAAATTAGTGTGATCATTTCGAAATATTCAAGGCCGCTGGAAATAGCCTTGAGCGAGTCACATTCCTGAACCGAGATCCTGCTCAGGGACAGCCATCGGAATAGAAGAGAAGAGAGATGTTCGCCACAAAGCTGCGAGCGTAACCGAGAGCCGACGACGAACGACCAACGACGAACGACGAACGACTAGCTCTTAACGACCGGCTGTCGCATGATCCGACATGCGGCGCTTGTTATACCGCAGCGCAACGTTCATGTACACGTTGCCCAGGGAAGTCTCGAAGCAGATCATCAGCGCCTCGACGTCTTCGCTGCTCTTGTCGCCTTCGTCAGACGTGACCAGCATCGGAGGATGCACGCGGAAATGAAATCCCTGATCGTTGAGCGCGCAAACGGCATTGCCAACAACCTGATTGGCAAGCTCGAAGATGGTCTCTTTGATCAGTGCATCGGATTCCGGCAGTTCCGCGCCTGCATAATGGCTGGCCACGCGCACCGCGGTCTGCGGCTCCAGGTCGAGCACGATGCGGCCTTCGATGTCGCCGCTAAGCGCCACCATTCCGGCCACGCCTTTGCGGCGGTAAGCATGCTCTTCCATCGCGAGGCTATCCACTTTGGTCGAGCCCTGCAGACCTTGCGACAACACAGCGTCGGCGGCGTTGATGAAAGGCTGAATCAGTTCCATCTTCATGGTGACTAAACCCCCGCGTTGGCCGCCGCCGCAACGGCGCCGTCTTCTCCAAGAACGTACTTGATGACTTCGTACAGCACTTCCGGCTTCACCGGCTTCTGCACGAAATGGCGTGCCCCGCGCTGCAATGCGGCCACAATGTTTTCCTGGTAGCCAACGGAAGACACCATGACGACGCGGGCTTCGGGATGCGCCTGGACGATTTTCTCCGCGGCTTCAATGCCCTCCATCTGCGGCATGGTGATATCCATGAGCACGATGTCAGGTTGCGTGCGGTCGTATTCGCTGATGGCGGTCAGCCCGTCTCCGGCCTCGGCCGCCACTTGCCCGCCAAAGCTTTCGATCATGCGGGCCAGATTCTTGCGCGCGAACACGGAATCGTCCACGATCAAGTAGCGGACCGACTGCCCGTCTTTGCTGCGTTTTACTGCTGCGAACTGTTCCATAACAACCTCCTCTATCAAATTGCTGCAAATTCGTTTTAATGTACGGCGCGAAGTGCTTTTCCTGCCCCGGAAATTTCTCCGCGTCCGCACAGCGCCTGCAGAGTGGACGACAGTACATCCAAAGCCACCACGCGCGTGGCATAGCCGCGTTCGATGGCAGCCTTCGGCATGCCGAAGACTACGCAAGATTCTTCGCTTTGCGCGATGGTCATGCCGCCGGCTTTTTTTACCGCGCCCAAACCTTGCGCGCCGTCGTCGCCCATGCCCGTCATCAGCACTGCGATTGCCTGCGAACCGAATTCCTCAGCCACACTGTCGAATAAAACATCTGCGCTGGGCCGATGGCCATTGACTCGTGCGTCGTCACTCATCACTACGATGTCACCCATCGGCAGGCGCTTGACTTTGATATGCCGGCTTCCGGGACAGATCAGCACGCGCCCGGCCTGCAGCACGTCGCCCGATTGAGCTTCTTTCACGCGCAGCGAACACAACTCGTCGAGGCGGCGCGCGAACATATCAGTAAAACCCTCTGGCATGTGTTGCACCACCACGATGGCTCCTGGAAAGTCCGCCGGAAGCTGGGCCAGCAGAAACTCAAGAGCTTGTGGACCTCCAGTGGAAATTCCGATCGCAACTAATTTACTGGGAGGGGCTTTCACGGCTGAGCTTTTTTCCGGCGCGGGCATTCGCCGCAAAATTCCCGGGCGAACGGCCTTGCAGGCGGCAGCCGCGTGAATTTTGGCGATCAATTCTGTCGCGGTTTCAGCCATGTGCGCCGACGCGTCCCGCGGTTTGGTGACGAAATCGAACGCGCCCAGCCCCAACGCTTTCAGCGTGACGGAAGCGCCATCTGTGCTGTGGGAGCTGACCACGATCACCGGAAGAGGGCGCAAACGCATGATCTCTTTCAAGGTATCAATGCCGTTCATGCCCGGCATTTCCAGATCGAGCGTGACCACGTTTGGTTGCAGCTCTTCAATCTTTTTCAGGCAGAAGTTTCCGTCCATCGCCGTCCCAACGACCTCGATGGTCGGATCGGCTTCCAGGATCTGCGGGATGAGTTTTCGCATGAGGGCGGAATCATCCACCACCAGCACACGTATTTTCATGCCGGGCTTCATGCCTGCCCTCCCGCGGCGCCCAGAGCCAGGCGGGCGCGATCAGCATGGTTCAACAGAAGTCCGCAACGGGCCGCGTCTGCGGTTTCAGGACGCGTGCGCGCAACATGTTCCACAACTGCGGGCAGATTCAAGATCAGCACAACTTTTCCATCGCCAAGAATGGAAGCGCCGTTTACCAGATCGGTGGAAAAAGTGTGATCGTCCAAAGCCTTGATGACCAGCTCTTCTTCGCCCTCAAGAGCGTCAACAGCCAAACCGTATTGTTTTTCACCGACGGTAATTACCAGGATGAAGAGCTTACGCGACGCGCGGTCTGCGTCGGCAGGCGCGCGTCCCAGGCGCAGCAGAGGGAGTATCTGGTTCCGCAACTGCAGCACTTCGTAGTTGTCGACCTGATGGACTTCGGATTCGAAGGTGCGGGCAATCTGGTTGACCGCGTTCAGCGGGATGGCGTACAAGCGCTGTTCCACCCAGAACATCAGGGCCTTGATGATGGCGAGCGTAAGCGGCAGTTTAAGGCGGAATGTCGTGCCTTGGCCGACATGAGTCTCCACGTGAATTGTGGCCTTGAGCCGCTGGAGCACGCTCTGCACCACGTCCATGCCGACTCCGCGTCCGGAAACTTCCGTGACTTGCTCGGCTGTGCTGAAGCCGGGCCGGAAGATGAGATCCAGCGTTTCGGCTTCGCTCAAACGCTGAGCTTCTTCGGCTGTGAGCATTCCTAACGCAATCGCTTTGGCGCGAATTTTCTGTGCATCAATGCCGCGCCCATCGTCGCTGATCTCGACCACCACCTGATTGCCTTGGTGATAGGCATTCAGGCGAATCTTTCCGCGAGTCGGTTTGCCCTGGCTGCGGCGTTGCTCGGCCGGTTCGATGCCGTGGCTGACAGCGTTCCGCACCAGGTGCGTCAGCGGCTCGGCGATGGCATCGAGAATGCCTTTATCCAAATCGGTTTCCTGGCCACTCAGTTCGAGATCGACTTCGCGGCCGCACTGCCGCGCCACATCTCGAACGATACGCGGGAAGCGCCGGAACAACTGTTCGACTGGCACCATGCGGATCTTCATCACCGAGCGTTGCAGATCGTTCAATACTCTGGCTTGAAAAGCCATGGCATCGGCAAACTTTCCGCGCAACGGTTCCTTGGGATAAAGCTTGCCGAAATCACTGAGAGCCTGCTGCAGCATCGACTTGCCAATGATGAGTTCACCCACCAGGTTGAGCACATTGTCGATGCGCCCAGCCTCGACGCGAAGAATGTTCTCCGTGGAAGCCCACGGCTGGCTCGGTTCAGTTGCCGGAGCTTGCGCTTCGGGGGGAGTTGTGTGGATTGTGTTTGCCGAATGCGAGCTTCCCGAGGGAGCATCAGAAGCGGTAGTCTCCGCGATTGCAGGCGCGGGCGGCGCCGGTTGCTCCGCCACCGTGCCGGAGATTTTGGCCGATGCGGCCTGGATCAGAGTGACCGTGGTTTCGCCGGTAATCGTCGGGATGTGACATTTTGCGGCGATCTGTCCTTCGGTCAGCAGCGTAGCAAAGATGAACTCGACGTGCCGCGAGGCGGCGGGCGACTTTGCGTCCGGGCGCACCACCAGCACCTGTCCAACTTCCCGAATGGCATTCTGAATCAGAGTCCGCGCCGCGATCGGCATGGTACAGAGGGGATCGATTTTCACGACGATGTCGTAGATCCCCAAGCCTGCGGCTTGCGCCCGGGCCAGACTGCGCTTTTCTTCCTCTGTCCAGTCTTTATCGGATCGCGGAGCGGACACTGCCGATTTTTTCTTGCGGTTTTTTTTGGCCGCCGGGGCCGCGGTCAGCTCATTTATTTTTTGCCGGAGGCTTTCCGTGGCTGGCATCGGGCCTCCGCCATGGTAAGCCGCGAGCATCTCCGCAAACACGTCTGCGGCCGTCAAAGCGATTTCTGCAAGCGCCCCGTGAGAGGCTGCGCTTTCCATCGTCAAGGCATCTTCGAACGAATGCGCCAGTTCGCTCAGTTCGCGCAGCCCGCAAGCCGCCGAGTCGCCCTTAAGCGTGTGCACGGTCCGCCGGATCGAACGCACAATCTCTTCGTCGCCGGGATTCTTTTCCAGCTTCAGAGATTCTTCGTTCAACGCCTGCAGCAATTCCTGCGAGGTCTCAAAGAAGAGTTCCCGCAGTTCTGCTCCGCGCTCATCCGGAGGAATTGTCACTAGCGCACCTCAATCCGTTCATAAGCCGTGCCGCTGTCGCGATGCACCATGCGAAACTTCTCGGTCAGGCCCAGCAGGCTTTCGGCGTGGCCCACAAACAGGTAGCCGCCGGGGTTCAGGCAGCGATAAAACTTTTCGATGAGCCGCCTCTGCTCCGCTTCGTCGAAATACATCATCACGTTCCGGCAGAAGATCACGTCATTGCGCTGCGGCAGGTATTCCGTTTTCAGATTGTGAAAGTCGAAGTGGACCATTTCTTTCAACGCTTTTTTGATGGCATAGCGATCCCCGACCTTATCGAAGTAGCGCAGGCGAAAGGTGTAGTCGACAGTTGACATCTGATGCTCGTTATAAAAACCTTCCTGTCCGATGCGCAGCACGGAATAGCTGATGTCGCTGGCGAGGATCTCCACGCGCCAGGGCGGGGGAATCAAGGGCTTGGGCAGCGAAATTTCGACCGGCAAGGGATTGCGCAGGTAGTAGTAGGCCAGCGTATCGGCGGCCATCATGCCCAGGGTGTAAGCTTCCTGCCCGGTGGAGCAGCCCGCGCTCCAGATCCGCACGGAATATTCGCGGTGCGCCTGCTTACGTTTCAGCATGTCTTCGAGAATATATTTCTGGAACAAATCCAACTGCGCCTTGTGCCGGAAAAAGCTGGTTTCGTTGACGGTGAGATTCTCGACCAGTTTTGCCAACTCGGCCTTGCCGTCCTGGCTGATCAACAGCCGGTAATACGCGTAGAAAGAATCCGCGCGGCATTCTTTGAGCCGCCGCAGCAGGCGGTCCTGCAGAAAGTGGGTCCGGCGCTCGTCGAAGTGCATGCCGCATTCCTGATAGACCAGCGCCTGCAATAGCCGCAATTCCGCATCCGTCAAAACAGGAGCCGGTGCCGCTCCAGATGTACTCATACTTTCTCTCGTTCTCCGCGCTCGGGTTTAAAGCCCGATCGTCGCCCCGGTTCAGCAGTATTCGCGGCTGAGCCTAGCGCGGCGACGCTCCCCGAGCATCCGCTTTGGCAGTCTTGCCTTCCGTGCTTCCGTTTGTTTGCAGCAAGCTGGCCGGAGCCAGCAGCCTGGTCATGTCGAGCAATACGATCAGGCGGCCTCGAACCTTGCCCAATCCGGTGACGCAGTTCAGTCCACCTTCCTGGAATGCGGCCGGCGGAGGGTCGACGTCTGCGGCTGCGATCTTTAACACTTCCGTTGCAGAGTCCACAATCAATCCTGCCAGCTTGCCGGAGTGCTCGACCACCAGAATCCGGTTCTGTTTTTTCAGCGTGGCCAGCTTGTTGCCGAAGCGCTTGCGCAGGTCCATGACCGAAACGATCTTGCCCCGCAGGTTAATGACGCCCTCCAGATAATCGGGCGCATCGGGCACGACGGTGATCTCGGGCACGCGCACAATCTCGTGCAGCGAAGTGATAGGCACGCCATAGGTCTCGCGGCCCACCTGGAAACCAACGATATGAAGTTCACGGTTCATGCTTACTGGCTCATCGAGCAATCGGATAACGGGTCATGACTGCATGTTCATCGTGGAGCGCTAGGAGCGGGCCGCCGCCGCAGCCCTGCGAGCGTGATACGATTTCTGGTCCACCTCTGCCTGGCGCGAGGCCGAGGCATCGTCCAGGGTAAAGCGATCCATGAAGTCGAGCAGGCCGCGCGACATCTTCGACATCTGCTCGGCGGACGCCGCCAGTTCGGTCGAGCCAGAGGTTGATTGCTGTACTAATTCGCGCATCCGCTCCATGGCTTTGACCACGGCGTGCGCTCCCGAGGCCTGCTCTTCGACCGCAGAATTGATTTCGTGGGTGATTTCGTTCAGCCGCGTCGTAGCCCGCGCGATCTGCGAGGAGCCATGCGATTGTTCGTTGGTGGCCGCGCCGATTTCCTGGGCGAACTTGTAGACTTCGGTGACCACGTTCGAGATCTTGCGCAGCGCCGAATTCAGTTCGCCGCCCAGGTCGAGGCCTTCGTTCACGATTCCGGTGGACCGGTCCATATTTTCGACAGCCTTGCGCGCTTCTTTCTGAATGCTCTGAATCAGCTCGGAAATTTCCTTGGTCGATTGCGCCGATTTTTCCGCCAGCTTGCGGACTTCGTCGGCGACTACAGCGAAACCCAATCCGTGCTCACCGGCGCGCGCTGCTTCAATGGCCGCGTTCAGCGCGAGTAAGTTGGTCTGTTCCGCCAGATCGTCGATGACTTCGATGATCTTGCCAATATCATCGGCACGCTGGCCCAGAGCTCCAATGATTTCTCCCGAGGAGGTTATGGTGGCGTTGATGCGGTTGAGGCCGTCCGTCGCCTTTTCCATGGTGGTGATGCCGCTGTGCACTTCTTCGCGCGAGCGGTTCGAAATGTCGAGCAGCACTTTGGCCGTATCGGCCACGCGCTGGATGGAAGCCACCATCTGATCGATGGATGCGGAAGTCTCGCTTACGCTCGAAGCCTGCACCTGCGTGCTCTTCACCATGTTCTGCACGTTCACGCTCATCTCATGCATGGTGCTGGTGACTTCGTCGATGGCGGAAGACGCCTGCAGACCGACTTTGGCCGAATCGTCAGAGGCGTTCGCGACCTGTCCGCTGGCGCTGGCGACCTGGGATGAAGCGTCACGTACGCTCCGCACCAGCCGGGCCAGGCCTTCGACCATCTTGGCGAAGGCGTTGCCTAATGTGTCTTGCGCCGAGCGTGGCTGAACCTGAACTGTGAGATCACCGCCGGCAATCGCTTCGGAAACGGCCGCCATCTCTTTCAGGTAATTGACCATCTTGGAGAAGGTGCGTGCGAGTTCTCCGATTTCGTCTTCGCGCTTCACGTCGATGCTGTGCTCGAGGTCGCCGGTGTCGCCGATCTGCCGCGAAACCTGCATCAGCTTGGTGAGCGGTTCCGTGATCGACTTGGCGGTGGTGATCGCAACCCAGATACCGACAACCAGCGCTACCAGAGTGCTAATGACAGAAAAGATGATGGTAATCGCACTTGCTGCCTCATCCGACTTGCGGCGGGCATCGACCAGCTTGCGGTTTTCTCCATCGGCCACATCGAGGGCTTCCGTAGAATTTTTCACCCACGAGGAAGCGTCTTTCTGAAGGTAGTAAATTTGCAATTCGGCAACGGTCGCGTTGCCGGAATCCACATCTTTGCGTTTCTCGATCAGGGGCTGGGCGAATTCCTTGCCCCAGGCTTGTTCCAGTTGCCCGACTTTGTCGAGGGCGGCTTTTTCCTGATCGGAGTTGGAGAGCGATTTGCCGATTTGCAGTTTTTCGCCGAGCGTGCGCAGGCCATCGTTCATCAGTTCGACTTCGCGCGTGTCGCCGCTCAGCAGGTAGTTGCTCAGGTAGAGGCGGTCCTGCATCATCTGGAAGCGCACCTGATTGGTGGCGTCCGCCAACTCGAGCGAGGCTCTGGCGGCGTCCTTGGCGGCGTGCTCTCTTTGCACCGCCACCAGGTTTACGACGAACAGCACCACTGCCATGCTGAGGATGATTCCGAAATTCTTGTATAGCTTTTTGCCGATCGTCATGCCGTTCCTCCGGCCGCCTTTTGCTATCGATGAGGTTCGAATTTGAAATTCACGATGCCTGAACTCTCTCCCGCCGCGGTCTCAAAGCGCCACTTTCTGACCGCGTCCAACGCGGCGTTAACCAGCAATGGATGCCCGCCCACTACCTTCGCTTCTTTCACGCTGCCGTTCGGCGCCACTACCACTTGCACTTTCACCGTGCCGGTAAGATTCATCTTCCGCGCCAATTCGGGATATGCAGCCTGCACTTTGCTCTTGACCTGGCGAGTGATTTCGCTTTGCGCATCCTGCGCTCGCAGCCGCTGTACTCCAGACCCGAGCACCATCGCCAGCACTGCCAGCAGCATTCCCCTCCGACGTAAAGACACAGTTCCTCCCTGGCAGTAATCCTGGTGATGCCATCGGTGCAACGCCGTGGCCACCCTACGGCTTTTGAAAAAACCAAGGTAATCATCGGGATATGTATAAGAACAAACGACTTCATTCGATCCGGCAGCGTTCCACGAATCAGCCTCAGGATTAGCCTCGTCTCATTCGGATTCCCAACGGAATCGATTCTCACACTGAGATTGCAGGGCCCCATTTTTCTCGCATTTGACACCTAAGGCACCCCTTCCGCCCATTTCCCTTGACTCAAAATGAGATGACGGGATAGTTTTCCATTAGATTCAATCACTTGTGAGAACCCTGAACCCGCGTGCCGGAAGTTGGTGACGCTCTGAACATGGCCGGAGTCAATTCGACCCCGCTGGCGGAAGGCCGCGCCCTGCCCTACTCCGACGATGCCTTTCAGAAACTTCTTCTGAGGATCGCCGCCAACGCCTCAGAACGTCCCAGCGCCACGTCACTGATCCAGTTTTTCTGCCATGCCACGCGCGAATTCTTCCAAGTCAGCGGCGTCTATTTCTGGCGCCGTCATTCGGGGGACGAACTTGTCGGCGAACAAGCCGATGGCAAGCTGGCCGAGCGCTTCATCGGAATTCGGTTGCTCCCGCAACAGAACGCCAACACTGCCGAGGCCGTGCGCCAGCGCCGCACGATTGTTGTCGATCGGGAGCAGATCAGCCAGACCATCCCTGCACTGCGCCAGTTTGAGTCTCGCTCGCTGATGGTCGCCCCCTTGGTGGTCTTCGATGAAGTTATCGGCGTGACGACTTTTCTACATGATTCCGAGGAAGGATTCTTTAATGACGACCTGGCCGCCAAGGCCACGATTCTGGCCGGACAGCTCGGCAGTCTGCTCGAAGCAACCCGGCTCGGCGAAGCTTCGCGAGAAGAACATCGGCGCACCGAAATCCTTGCCGAGGTCGCGAACGCGCTCCACGGCACTCCCGATGTAGCGGCTGTCATCGATGCCCTGGCGGACCGTCTACGGGTGCTGTTGCGGACGCGGTTGGTTTCAGTCCTACTCCGCCGCGAGGGACCATTCGAATTGCGCGGCGTGTCCGCTGACACTGCGCAATTGGCGAACGCCTTTCGCGCCGGACATGACCGCCAGACCATCCGCTTCGCCGCCGATATGGCGCAACGAGCGGTTGCCGCCGGCGAGGTCATCAGCATTTCTATCGGTGGCGAGTTGCACTCGCTCGGCACCATGGTCTCTCCGGGGATGTTGCTGGCCGCGCCCTTCCGCACTACCCACACGCAAGGCGCAATCCTCATCTATCCGCGCTCTGAGGGAGCCTTCACCGCGGAAGAGAAATCGCTGCTTTCGGCCATCGCCGGCTTCGGCGCAGTCGCTGTGGCTCATGCGGAACTTTGCGCCACCGCGCAAGGTCAGGCTCACGAACTGCATCAGTTGCTGGATATCTCATCCGAACTTAGTTCCAGTGGTGATCTTGAACATTTTCTGCAGGCGTTTGTAGTGCGCGCTGCCGATTTTCTCGGCTACGGCCGCTGCCTGATCGCTCTGCTCGAAGACGGCGTCTTCCGGGTTCGCGGCGCCGTCATTCGCGGCCAGTCGCGGAGCGTAGACACAGTTTTTCCCGAGGGCATCGCCACCCGCGCCCTGCGCGACAAAGAAGTATTCTGGTCCGACGATCTGACGCAACTTGCCGGCGTGAATCTCGAAGTGGTGGCACAACACCAGGCCAAGCAATTGCTGGCTGTGCCGCTGTTGGCCGCTGACGGCAAAGTGCTGGGCATGTTCGGCGTGCTCGATCGTCTGGACAACACTGGGATTTCACAGCAGGATATTCGCCGCGCCCGCGCCCTCGCCGCTCAGGTTTCTGTGGTGCTCGAAGTCGCCCACAATTTGCACCAGTCGGAACGGCATCGCAAGCGCTCTGAGGCGCTCACGCAACTGGCGCGCGAGCTTGACGGCCTGCTGTGCTTGCCCGACTTCGCCGGCAAGTTTGTCGAACGTGCCGTCGCCTTAGCCGGAGCCGATGCGGGTGCGCTGGCCCTGGTTCAGGATGGACGATTCCAGACGGTCACGCTGCATCCCCCGACTGTCGCGGGTCACCAGGATCGCGGTCTGCACCAGCGACTCGCGCAGGCTTTTTCAGAGTTTGCTGCGAAACGAACAGAATCTATTATCGCGAGCTCTGCCGCCGAACTGCTCGGTGCGGAGTTGGCCTCGACTCTGGTCTGGAGTGACTTAGTCGTGGTTCGGCTTCCCGGTCCCAATGGGGATCTCGCCGGTTTGCTCTGCCTCTCCGGGCGCACTCGTCCGCTCGCTGCCGAAGATCGCGATCTGCTCGAAGCCATTGCTGGGCACGCCGCCATGGCGCTGGAAAATGCTCGCCTCTTTACCCGCATCGAACAATCGAACCGCCACTGGCTGGAAATTTTTGACGCCATAACCGACTTCATCGTCGTGCATGATGAAAACGACAAGGTTCTGCGCGTGAACCGCTCGCTGGCCGCGATGATTGGCGTGGCCCCCGGCGAACTGATCGGCGTGAACATGCGCGCTCTGCTGGCGCTGACCAGCGAACCTGCACTTTATTCGTGCCCTTTCTGTCGCGCCATGGGCGAAAACACTGACGAATTCGTTCATCCCGCCCTCGACCGTACTTATCTGGTTTCAACTTCGCGAGTGCACGGAGCTTCCGGCGAGAGCCTGCAAACCATTCACGTTCTCAAGGACATCACGGACCGCCGCGAGGCCGAGCGCCGCTACCGCGAACTGTTCGACAACATTCAGGAAGGATTGTTCTTCAGCACGCCGGAAGGCCGCTTCATCGAAGTCAACGATGCCATGGTTGCGATGCTCGGCTATTCCAGCCGGGAGGAACTCCTGCAGGTCGATATTCCCACGCAGATCTACTTCACTCCCGAAGAGCGTGCACGCCACGCGCAGGCTATGGAAAACGACGGCCACCTGCGCAACTTTGAAGGCACGCTTCGCCGCAAAAATGGCCTTCCCATCTATGTGCTCATCAACGCGTTCGGCATGTACGACAATCTTGGCCGCCTGGTGCAGATCCGCGGCCTGATGCTCGATGTCACCGGCATTCACACGTATCAATCGGAGTTGCACCGCGAGCGCGACTTCTCCGGAAAGATTCTCAGCAATACACAGAGCTTCATCGTCGTCTCAGATACCGATGGGCTCATCAGCTATGCCAATCGCCGCTGGTTCGAAGCTGGATTCGAACAGCGCGAACTGCTCGGACGTCCGCTGTTAGAGTTGGCTGCTCCCGGCTATGTCCGCCCGCTGGCGGACGCACTTCAGGCTGTCCTGCGGGGTGGGCAAGTTGACAATCTGGAATTGCAGATCATGCGGGGCAACGGAAATGCCGGTCAGTTCTCTGTGAACCTCAGCCCCATGCGCGACGAGCAGGGCAACATCAACAGCATCGTCGTGGTGATGACCGACATTACCGACTCCTCAGAACTGCGCGACAAACTTGTTCACGCCGAGAAGATGGCAGCGGTTGGACAGCTGGTTTCCGGCGTGGCTCACGAAGTGAATAATCCCTTGACCGCGATTCTCGGCTTCGCCGACCTGCTCATGGACAATCCCGAGATTCCCGAGTCAGCGCGGAAGGATTTGCGCGTAATTCTGCAGGAAGCCCAGCGTACCAAGCAGATTGTGCAGAACCTGCTCAGCTTCGCGCGCCAGATGCCGCCGCAGCGCAACGCCGTGCAGCTCAATCTAATAATGCGCCGCACCATCCAACTGCGCTCTTATGATTTCAACAGCCACGGCGTAGAGATTATCGAACACCTCGATGAGGGCTTGCCCGATGTCATCGGTGACGCTCATCAACTGCAGCAGGTGTTCCTCAACATCCTGAACAACGCTTACGACGCAGTACATGAAGTCGGACGGCCGGCACGCATCGAAATCATGACCACCAAGTCCGGCGACGGCGTTGAAGTTTCTTTCCGCGACAACGGCTACGGCGTTTCCCATCCCGACCGAATTTTCGATCCTTTCTTCACCACCAAAGAGGTCGGCAAGGGAACCGGCCTCGGCCTCAGCATCTGCTACGGCATCGTGAAGGAACACGGAGGCGAGATTCTTTGCCATAACAATACCGATGGCGAGGGAGCCACCTTCATCGTCCGTTTTCCCGCAGCGCCCCACACCGCCTCCTTGAGTGTGGCCGCAGGAGTGATACAAAAATGACAACCCAAGCCATTCAACGAGCCCTCCACCCCGTTCTGCTCATCGAAGACGAGCCATCCATCATGGCTTTGGTGAGCGCCACGCTTGAACGCAACGGCTACCAGGTCGTCTGCGTCGAGAGCGGAGCCGATGCCCTGCGCCTGCTCGAAAAAGGCCAATATCTCGGCGTCGTCTCCGACATGCGCACACCCGGCGGCGTCGATGGCGCTCAGGTGCACACCTGGATTTCCGCGAACCGTCCCGATCTTGAAAATAAAGTCGTGATCATAACCGGCGACTATGCCAACGAAGAAACTGTCACTACCCTGCGCAAGATCGGCGCGCTGTATTTGGAGAAGCCCTTCCGTGTGCAGGATCTAATCTCGGCTGTTGAGAAGACTATGGGGAAAGCCCGTTGAACGCCACGCCGGCCAAAGACGAATTCCGCGTTCGCCTGCTGATCGTTGACGATGAGCAGAGCATTCGCAAGCTCTGCATGACGGTGGGCGAAGCTCTGGGATTCATCTGCCTCGAAGCCGATAGCGGTGAGTCTGCGCTCGCGTTGCTCGAAGAGCAGAGGGTTCACATGATCCTCAGCGACATGGTCATGCCTCACATGTCTGGCCTCGAGTTTCTGGAGAGAGTCAAGAAACTTGTGCCCCGCACCGAAGTAGCGCTGATGACTGGACACGGGTCGATTGAAACCGCCGTGCAAGCCATGAAGCTCGGCGCCTACGACTACATCACCAAGCCGTTTTCCCCGCTCGAAGAACTTCGCCTGTTCCTCCGCCGGATGGCCAAGACGGTCCACTTGGTCGACTACTATGAGGAGCATGAATTTTTGGGTTCCGAGACTGCGGCGCACGGCATCGTCGGTTCCTCTGCCAAGATTCAGGAAGTACTGCGAATCGCCTCGCGTCTCAAGGACACGCGCACTGCTGTTCTAATTTCCGGTGAGAGCGGTACCGGCAAAGAACTGGTCGCACGCGCCATTCATTTCCGCGGAGCATTCGCAAACCGTCCGTTTGTTGCGGTCGATTGCGGCTCGCTCGTGCCTACGCTGATCGAGAGCGAACTCTTCGGCTATGAAAAAGGAGCCTTCACCGGCGCGCTGAAATCGAAGCCGGGACTGTTTCAATCCGCCGACACCGGCTCGGTCTTCCTGGATGAAATCGGCGAACTGCCACTCGAGTTGCAAGCCAAGCTGCTGCGCGTGCTGCAGGAAAAAGAAGTGCGGCCGGTCGGCAGCAATCAGCGCGTCAAGGTGGACGTGCGCATCATCGCCGCCACCAACCGCGATCTGGAAGCCGCCTACAAGAATGGAACATTCCGCAAAGATCTATATTTTCGACTCAACGTTGTTACGGTGCACGTGCCGGCGCTGCGCGAGCGCCGCAGCGATATCCCCATGCTGGTGAACTGGTTTTGCGAACGCTACGCTCCCGGAGCGGATCTGCGCGTCTCTAGCGCAGCCATGAAGGCGCTGATGAATTACGATTGGCCTGGCAACGTGCGCGAACTGGAAAACTGCGTGGAGCGCGCCGTGGCACTGGGCAACGGAACTCTGATCGACCTCGGCGATCTGCCTACGTCGATCGCAGCGTTGACTTCGCCAGCATCGCGGCCATCAACAGACTCCGCACCGGAATTGGTTTCCGATCTCGCGGCCGCAGCCGAAATAAGTTCCGGCGACGGCGCAGCCGCAACTACTCTTTCGACTACCGATCTTGAAGACATTGAACGCGCCACCATCCGCCGAGTCTTCGAGCAAGTCCACGGCGACAAAGCCCTCGCCGGGCGCATGCTGGGCATAAGCCGCGCCACGCTCTACCGGAAACTAAAGCGCTACAACATCAGCGGCGCGCCAGCTTCAGGACCGTCAAGTCACACTCTGCAATAGCAAGCATCCAAGCCTTCGCAGAGAAAAAGCACCCTGAGAAGACTCAGGGTGCTTGGAACGACTCAACATTAGTGCTTCACTAGTTGGGCTTCTTCTCTTCCTCTTTCTTCTTCTCCTCAGGCGTCTTCGGTGGAGGAGTCTTCTTTGGAGGAGGAGCTGCTGGTTTTGCTGCAGCCGGAGGAGGCGTGCGCTCCGCCGGTTTTGCCGCTGGAGGTGGAGTTGCCGGACGCGGCGCGGGTTTCGGCTCTGGACGGGCCGCTTCGGGCCGCGCAGGTTCTGGCTTATTCGGCTGTGCCGCGGGCGGGCGCTCAGTGCGCGCGGGCGGCTCAGCGGGTTTAGTTTCAGGACGGCTCGGCGCAGGCTGTGGTTTCACCGGTGCTGGAGCAGGCCGGTTTGCCTCAGGACGTGCTGGCTCTGCTGCCGGACGATTCGGTGCTGGTTGTACCGCAGGCGGGCGTTCGGTCCTCGCGGGCGGCTCCGCCGGCTTTGCGGGTTCAGCAGGACGGCTCGGGGGCGTCGCCACCGGCCGACTTGGTGTTGGCTCTGCCGCCGGATGATTGGGCTGCGCCGGAGCAGCGGGTCGCTCATTCGCAGCTGGCTGCGCTGGACGGTTCGCGGGCTGATTCGCAGGCTGACCAGGTCGCGCCGCAGCAGGCTGATTCGCAGGCTTGCCCATGATTGGCGTCGCAGGTTTCGCCGGAGGCGCAACCTTAACTGCAGGGTGTGCCGCCGCCGCTGCCGCGGGATGCAAACTCGCCACTTGCTGCCTGCCAAGCGGAACGCCGGGATGGGCTGCCATGGCCTGTTGCCGCGCGGCAAACGAAGGCGGAGGTGCCGGCGGAGTCTTCTTCGCGACTACCTGCCGATTTGCCACTGCCGCCGGAGGCGCAGCTACATGCCCCGCCGTAGACGCTTTCGCTCCCTGCACGGCTTGCCGCGTAGGAGCAACTGCAACCCGCCCACTCACCGACGCAGACGCGATTTGCTGCGCATTCACAGTAACCGCGATCTTCGCAACAGGCTGCGCGCTCGCGAAACCGTTCTGCGGAACCGCCATCACAGCGCCTTGCACACCACGATTCGCATAAGTAATGTTCGTGATGTTCGTGGTGTTGTTTACGACCGTCGTGTTATAGACGTTCGTGATTACGGTGGTGCTGACGACTGTATTGCTGATATTGATGCGGGTCATGTATCCCGCACTCACGTGGTAAGACGGCACCCAGACTTCCCGCGGACCAAGTGGGAACCATCCAATATTTCCGCCCCAGCCGCCGCCGCCTCCGCCAATGAATACAACCAGCGCGGGCGCGTACACGGCCTGCACGGCTACCGGCCCGGGGATCCAGCCCCAGCGTCCGCCCACCGAAGCCCAGCGTCCGTAATGGAACGGTGCGTAACCCCACGGAGAATCGTCCACCCATGTGTATCCCCACGGATCGATCCAATCCCAATGACCGGTGTGATAAGGCGCCCATCCCACCTCAACCTGCGGAAACCAGACGTGCCCGTATTGCCCATCGTCGCGCCAGTCGCCGTGATCGTCGAGATCGTCATAGCCGACCACGTCATGAGAAAGATACTGCGCCGACTTCGAGAAATCGTAACGGTGATCGCGATCCTCGGTCCAGTTGTCGAATGTATCGAAGCCGTAAATCGGTTCGACATTCGCGGTAAGCGAGTCCGTTCCGCTGAACGTTCCTCGTTGCCCCGTGCGCAGATCGAAGCTCTCGCCGCCGCCCGTGGCCTGGCCTTCGCCCACTCGAACGCTCACCACTGAATAGCTCCCGTCCTCACTCGCTTCCACGCGGTAGCGGCCGGGCTGCATGATCGTGAACGCATCGTTCGGCGTGTCGATTTCGAAGTCGTCGTCCTCGTGGAGCCGACGGACGGAGATGTTGATCATGCCGGAGGAAAGTTGGACCTGAATCGTGTTGTCATCGAGGTTCAGGAAAGAGATGCCGGTGTTCTCCGATAAGCGAATCGAGGCTGAACCCAGTTGCAGTTCGGCGCGGGAATCCCTGTCAGTCCAGAGTTGATCGCCCGTAGTCATCGGCCGGTTCAGGCCCGCGCCAACCCAATCGGTTTCTCCCGCGGGCAGGAATGAGACGGAACCTTCCATATAACCGATTCGAGCGACTCGAGTCGGCGGATCGTCCTGATCTTGAGCGCTTAATCGCGCGGGTAGAGCGATGGTGGCGAGCGTAAGCGTGAGCAGCGCGCTCCACAGGCCAAGCTTCTTCAGTGCATTATCCATAGTGGTTGCCCCAACTTTCTATTTGTTAATTCGCCCGAGTTGGCGGATTGTGTGCCGATTATGATGCCGGAAGTCGTCGTTTCGTCTACTCTTTCCCGCATCTTCGGAGTGGAACAATGATACGACGTACGGACTGTTCCGGCATAGGTCTGAGAGGTTTGACGATGAGGATGTGGCGATCTGAACTGAGGTGCTGACCGTTTGAAAAATAGATCGGAGGGACGCAACTTGGAGTGATGTTTGCAAGATTGGATTCTGAAACTTTGGTCAGAGGCGCGGCCTGCCTTTGTACCACAGTTAATGCCATTCATTATGGTAAAGTAAATGCCATGATGACTACCCTGACTATCGATCGGGCCGGGCGCCTGGTGTTGCCCAAGCCGGTGCGCGAAGAACTGCAGCTTGCCGCGGGAGATTCGCTTGAACTGGAAAGCTCAGAGGATCAAATTATCCTGCGGCCGGTGCGGGGGACTGCGTCCTTACGGAAGAAACAGGGTGTATGGGTGATGCGAACCGGCAAGCCGCTTTCCGCGGAAGTCGTCAACCAAACCGTCCACAAAATTCGCAATGAACGCGGGCGGATTGATGCGGCCTCTCTCCGAAAGTCGCGAGGTCGCACTGGGGAAGCGCGTTGAAATGGTTCTTTGATACCTCGGTGTTGCTTCCGGCATTTCTAGAAGATCACGCGGAGCACGAGCGCTGTCTGGCCGTTTATGCTCCATCCAATAAAAGAGTCGGATGCTGTGGTGCTCACAGCCTTGCAGAGGTCTATGCGACAGTGACGCGGTTGCCCGGCGAGTTTCGCGCCAGTCCGGAGCAGGCAATTCTCTTCCTTACCGATATTCAGGAACATCTCACCATCGTGTCGCTTGAGAGTTCCGAATACTTCCAGGCCATGCAAGGGGCTGCGCGAAACGGGATTGTTGGCGGAACGATCTACGATGCGCTCCTCGCGGCGTGCGCGATTAAAGCAAAAGCCGAAACCATTTATACCGACAACGAAAGGCACTTTCGCATGCTCGGCCCCGATGTAGCGCGTCGAGTGAGAAGGCCTTAGCAGGCTGGGAAAAAACTCTTTGTGCGCACAAAATGCGACCACTGGGGCTAAAAGCCCTCGTTGATTGCGGGGGCCTTACGCGGCGCTTCAGCGATGTCATGGAACTGAACAGCCGAAGCGCCGCTCTTCCACGGCACCTGCATGCATTTTTGTTTTTCCGCAGCCTGCTAGGGTTGGAGTCCGGCCCGAAACGCCTTCTATCGAAAATCGGAATACAGAACAGACCCGCGAGCTGTAGGTGCTCCGTCACAATCCTCTGCTTGGGCGCGTGCCGAACTAAAATGTCGGACCAAAAAAAAGTTAGTGGGAATCATCTGTTTGCGTTTTACTCGGTGAGAACTCGAATCATCAGGGGCTGTCAGGTCGGGATCGGATGGAGAAAAAAAAAGGGCCTACCGCGCTAAAATAATACAAACAAAGGAGTTGCGAGAATTGATCTGCGCGAGATCTAGCTAAAATCCTCCATCTAAAGGAGTTAGCTGCAAAATCCTCAAAGTAAAGGAGTTAGCGATGCAAATCGCTGGCTCCGGCGTTCGTTTTTCGGTTTTCAAAGAGCTTGCGACCCGGCGCAATTCGCGCCCCACAGGGGTACTTTGTAAAAGCTTAGCGCAAAGGCGGAAATAAAGATGTGACGGATGAACATGAGGGCTGTGGAAAACTGGTTGTTGTGCATTGCATCGGTGCCGAATATTCCCGCGAAGCTTTTCGGCCTGAGCAAGTCCCCGAGCAAGGCGAATGCGGAAACCACCGTCCCGCCGATTAGCACCCTGATCAGGATTTCTTTCATGCTGAACCGTCGTAAACTTCGGTTCGAGAATCAAGGAGAATGATCGGCAGCGGAATCAGGTTTAGCGTTTAGGCCGGCCATTCGTCTTACCTACGACCGGGTCACCGGCAAGAGCAGGTTTGAGAATGCCGTCTCATGCTGAGACGGCACCGTTGCCCTACGGCTACAGAATCCTCGTAAGCCCCTGAAAAATATAGCGCCTGAGTGCTAATCCTTCCGTTCCGCACTATGGTCTCGGTCGTGCTCCCGTCTCTGGCGTAACCGCGTGTTCTGGCTCCCCAACGTTCCTTCCTAACCGGGAAGAGGGGGAGCCCAACCGCACTTTTCGGTCGCGCGGCAAGAGATAGTACGGTTCCTCACCGGGCCTTTCGCCAGGTTTGGAATTACAGGATTTTCTTATGGCGCATCAGGCTACAGCTCCATCGCGGACGGTACAAAGCAGCACGGTGGCCGATCTGGCGCGTTTTTTTCCCGAGGCCACGCCGGTGCGTATTCCGGTGCAGTTCACGCGCCGCAATAGCACGACCGACGGCAGCCAGACGGGAAGCGCGGGCGTTGAGGAGAGCACCATCATTGAATTTGGAACCTCCCGAGAAGTTTTATTTGCCTGCACCACGCCGCTGGAGTTTGCCGACATCCTTCGGCTGCGTAACTCGGATGGATCGCTCGATACGGAAGCCTCGGTGGTTGCGGTGCAATACCACCCCGGCAAAACAATCGTGGCTGCCCGCTTCAGCAACTCAGTTCCCAACTGGATCGTGAAATCATGACGCAATCGCAATCTTCGTCGCCGCAACCATCAGGAGCGGCTGCAGATGCCGCAACCCTGTGGTCGAGCTTGCGACGGCTGCATCCCATTTATGCCGAAGTGGCGCGCGAGTTCGTAATCGACATGCCCGCGTGTGCCGAACTTGAGGCTGGAGTGGAGACTCCCGCCCCCGAATCAGTCGAGCAGGCCCAGCAGTGGTTGAACGACATGGATGAAAAAATCCAGGTTCACCAGTTGCGCCAGTTCCTGCAAATGAGTTCGCTCGTGGATCACGACGGTCTGGTCCTGCTGCTGCAGCACTTTCTGGCCAAGGTTACGAAAACCGATTCCGTGCGCGACAAGATTGATTTTCTGCTGGTGCAATATTTCAGCCAGAGCGCGCCCACTGAACTTGAGGACAGCAGCGCCGACATCGCTTATGTGGCGCGCGGATTGGAGCCGATTCTGGGCAAAGTGGAACTTAAGGCGCCGGTGTGGCTGAACCAATTGGATCGCGTGCTCGATTCCGCGCGCCGCTGCCGTTCGCTGGACGAACTGCTGCATGGCGGCGTGCTCGACCAGGGACGCAAGGCCAAGACTCAGGCCGGCGATCTGTTCTACCTGCCGATTGCGCTGGTCGCGTTTACTCGTTTCGGATACCTGATGCGCCGCGTGTTCTTCCGCTTGATGCTCGCCGATCTCAATAACATTCTCGACGGTCTCAGCGAGTTGGAAGAAAAGGGAGTGGAGACGATTGACTGCCGGCGCGCGCAATTCTCCGCGCAGGAGCCAATCATTCGGCTGCGTATGATCTGCCAGTCGTGGAAGGTGATGTTCCAGGCGGAGTATTCCTCGGGACAGCCGCTGCGCATGCTGGTGGACCTGAGGGCATCCGTCGAAGCCGCCCTGGGCCTGGGTTCGGGCAGTGCGGACGCGCAAGCCGCGCCGCTAGCCGCGGCCGCTGCTGCCGGCGCTGGTGGCAGCGCTACGAATTCGAAAGCGGGAGTTGGTCAGTCTTCGCCGGGAGCAGTCGCGCAGCCTCAGGCCAAGTTCTCCGTTGCTGCCTCGGAGGCTCCGGAATTCGAAATCTCCGGCACGCCGCAAGAGTGGAATCCGGATGAAGACTCGCAACCTGGTAAGAAGAAATAAGAGTAAGAGAAGGAAATTTGCAAGTGGATCAACCGACCGTACTTATTATCTCCGACGACGTGGAATTTTCGCGCAGCATCACCGCGCGCTGGCAGATGGAGCGCCACGTGCCTACATTCACCATGCTCAGCGGAGATCTCTGGCCACGTTGCGTCGACAATTTTGCCGTTGCCATCGTCGGCCCTCTGCGCCGCGAACTTCTTTCGGTGGTTCTCGAACCGCTGCACTCGACCCAGCAGCCATTGTTCTGCGTGTGTAACGATGCCGCCACTGCGCAACTGGTGCGCGAGCGTTGGCCGCGAACCTCAGTACTGTGCGGCGATGAACACTGGCTTGACATTTTGCTTCCTGCGGCGGGCGAAGCCGTGCTCCGCGCTGGCGCTGAAGCCCGTGCCCGCGCCGCCGAAGACGCTTGCGCAACACTGGAACGCCAAGCGATGCTTGGCCGCTACATGCTGGAGATGCGGCATGGCCTGAACAATGCGCTTACCTCGCTGCTGGGCAATTCCGATCTGCTGCTGAGTGAACCCGGCAGCCTTTCGGCGCAAGCTCGCGCTCAGATTGAAACCATTCGCAACATGACCCTGCGCATCCACGAAGTAATGCAACGTTTTTCTTCGCTGGAGAAGGAAATGAACGTGGTAGCGCAGCAGGTGGAGCGGGATTCTGGCAAGTACCGCGTCGCTACGGCGGCGGGCGACTGAAGATCGAGAACCGGAAACTGAGAACCAAGAACTGACTATGCACAAGCTAATCGCGACCAGCACCATCCTCGAACATGAACTCTCGGAATTGCGCCTGCTGGTGGAGCGCCAAACCGGGATCGTTCTTGATTGTCCTAACAGCGCGCTGGCCGCGCACGTCGCCGATTACGTAGACGCCCAAGGCTTGGGATCTTCGTCGACTTTGCTGGAGCGTTTGCGCTCCTGCGAGCAGGATCCTTCCGGCCTGCCGTTGCTTCTCGACGGATTGGTGAACGTCAATACCGGATTCTTCCGTCATCCCGGAGCGCTCAATGCTTTAACGCGGCAAGTAGTGCCGCAGCTTTGTGCGCGCAAATCCGCGGATGGTCCCAGTCCGCTGCGCATCTGGAGCGCGGGTTGCGGCAGCGGTGAGGAGACTTACTCCATCGCCATGGCGGTTTGTGATGCATTGAGCCACAACGGCGCGGGGAGTAATGGCAACGGCTCGAACAATACGAGTGGGAATAGCAATGGAAAATCGGCGGCTCGCAACGGAGGTATTGCCGATAGCGCGCCAGTCCCGTCAGCGAGCCTGGGCGCAGGCTTGTCGATTCACATCGTAGGCAGCGACTTGCTGCCGCGCAATGTTGAAATCGCAGATCGCGGCGTATACCGGCAGTCGGCTGTGGATGGGCTGCCGCCTGCCACCATCCGCAATTATTTTTCTAAGATCACTTCGCCTGTGGTTGTGGCGAATGAAGTTTATGACGAATTCGACGACGAAGGCCGCAGCCCAGCTGTAAGCCAGGGAAAAAATGGCGCGTCAGCCGGAACGAATCCCGCCAATGCCGCGCATCTGTTAGTGAAGCCACGCTTGCGCAGCCTGGTGACGTTCAATTGCATGAACCTCTCCCGCCCCGGCTACATTGGACGCTTCGATTGCATCTTCTGCATGGACGTGCTGCCGCACTTCTCGCGCGCACAGCGCATTGCGCTGCTCGAGCGGCTCCATCTTTATCTCGAACCCGGCGGATATCTTTTCTTGAGCCAGACCGAAAAACTCAGCGCACCGAACTTGAACTTCCGCTCCGAAACTTTCGATGGATATACTTTCCATCGCAAGCCTTTGGCAGCCAGCGCGGCTTACGGACGGTGAGATGAAAAGTTACAGTTTTCCGGGGAAGGCGTGGACGGCAGTTCCCTCGGGTTAGATCGAATCAGGCTCACACAAGAACGGATTCACTACCTCGACGCCGTCCACGTTTTGCCCTGCCTGCAAGTCTTCAGTGAGAAGGTAGCCGCAAGAGGATGTCTTCGCGGCCGCCACTATCAGGGCGTCCCAGTATGAAAACTGATAGCGGTCTTGAATTTTCCAGCCCTGTTCCAGCAGTTTCACGTCTGTGACCACTGGGCGCCATGCAAGAAGATCGCGGACTTCGGCTCGGGCCTCGTCGCGAGCAGTAGGCAGGATTCGTATCGCGTTGACGTAGAACTCGCCCAGCACTTGAAAGCTTACCCGCCCGCGGCGGCTCTTCCACAGCTCTGCACGCCACTTCAGCGCAGCCTGTTGCTTCTCGGTATCAGCATTATCCAGGGCATATAGGAAGACGTTCGAGTCAACGAAGACGGGCGCGGTCATGGACCTCCTCGCGCGTTAAGTAACGCCCGTTGCCGTGAAGAAAAGGCTTGCGGTTTAGCGCCCGCCGCATGGCTTTCTCGTAACCGTCTTGAGCCGCCATGCGCTCTTTCAATAGCGCCCCGAGAAGCCGGGAAACGCTGGTATCCCGGCGCGCCGCCTCGATGCGAACCCACTGAGCAACTTCCTCTTCGAGAGTCACGGTCACGTTGCGTAAGCGATTTGCTGAAGACACGGACTTAGTGTAACACGGGATTCGTGTTCACCGCAGCCGACGCAAGGAGCGAATCTTGCTTTTTTGTCTAGTTTGTCTAAAATGGACAAATGAAGACCGTGAGTGCCACTGACGCCAAACAGCGCCTTGCTGCTCTTCTCGATGCCGCCCAGCGTGAACCCGTTCTCATTCGCCGCCAAAATCGCGATGTGGCCGTGATCATGTCGGCCGAAGAATATCAGCGCATTCGTAAGATCACCGTGGATGAGCTCCTGCAAACCATGGACCGCATCAGTGAACAGGCCGCCGCCAACGGAATGACCGAGGAAATCCTCGCCGACATCCTGAAGGACTGATGCGCTGCGTTGTCGATACCAACGTGGTCGTCAGCGCTTCCGTGTTTACGTTTTCCGTCCCGCGTCAGGCCGTGGAGAATGTGCTCCGCAACAGCATCTTGCTTTTTTCTGACTTCACAATGGATGAGCTGAAGAATGTTCTAGTCCGCTCAAAGTTTGATCGATATGTGAGCCGAGAGGAGCGCGCCCTTTTCCTCGCGCAGTTGAACGCCAGGGCCGAATTGGTTCCAACCATCCGACTGGTCCGCGAGTGCCGCGATCCGAAGGACGATAAGTTTCTGGAAGTGGCGCTGAACGGGAGGGCGGACGTGATTATTACGGGCGATGCGGATTTGCTGGGGATGCATCCGTGGCGGGGGATCGCGATAATATCGCCAGCCGACTACTTGCAGAGCTGACTTGGCAATATGCGCGCGATCAACCTAATTTGAGGCCACGTCCCTCAATCCATGCATTGAGTGCAAGACCCAGGTTATTCTGATTGCAATCTTGCTGAAGAATTTTGCCGTCGGGGCTGACTGGCGAAACCCCGAAGCCCTCCTCAACATCCTCCCAGTAAACGACCTGATTTCCTTTCTGCGCAACGACGACTACATTCTCGAGCTTTCCCTACCGGATGATCGGAGCTAGGCGTGGCTCCACGCAATATGCCTCAAACGCCGCGACCTGCTTCTGGTCGCAGTTGGCCAAGTCCTCGTGGACGATCTGCTTCACACTCTCAACGCTAGCAGGTTCCCATTCCATGGCAATCGCGGCGACTGTTGCGCCTACGCAAACAAGAATTCCTTAGTCCGCAACTCCTTAACCGTATCCCGCAACTTCGCGGCCTTCTCAAACTCAAACCGTTTGGCAGCTTCGCGCATGTCGCTTTCGAGCTTGACGACATACGCATCCAACTCCGGCTGCGACTTGAATTCCGGCATGCCTTCGGCTTCGCCGCCGGTCAGGTCGGTGTAGTCGGCGGCGATGATTCCGGCCAGCGTCATATCAAGCGGACGAATAATCGATTCTGGCGTGATTCCGTTTTCGAGGTTGTAGGCAGTTTGAATTTCACGCCTGCGCAAGGTTTCATCCATCGCGCGCTTCATCGAATCGGTAATGCGGTCGGCGTAGAGAATCGCACGGCCGTGCAGGTGCCGAGCACAGCGGCCGATGGTCTGAATCAACGATCCCCACGACCGCAGGAAGCCTTCTTTATCGGCATCGAGAATTGCCACCAGCGAAACTTCCGGCAAGTCCAGGCCCTCGCGCAGCAGATTGATTCCAATCAATACGTCAAACTCGCCCTTGCGCAGGTCGCGGAGAATCTTCACCCGCTCCAGCGTTTCGATCTCGGAATGCATGTAGCGGCACTTCACGCCCACTTCGGCGTAGTACTCGGCCAGGTCTTCGGACATGCGCTTGGTCAACGTTGTCACCAGCACGCGCTCGCCCTTTTCCACACGCGCGCGAATCTCGTGCAGCAGATCGTCGATCTGTCCCTTGACCGGACGGATCTCAACTTCCGGATCGATCAGTCCCGTCGGCCGAATGATCTGCTCGACAACGACGCCTGCCGACTTAGTCAGCTCATATGGCCCCGGCGTCGCCGAAACGTAAACCAGCTGATTCGTCCGATGCTCGAATTCCTCGAACGTCAGCGGACGGTTATCGAGCGCCGACGGCATGCGGAAGCCATATTCCACTAGCGTTTCTTTCCGCGACCGGTCGCCGGCATACATGCCTCGCAATTGTGGCACCGTCTGATGCGATTCGTCGATGAACATCAGAAAGTCGCGCGGAAAATAATCGAGCAGCGTCGGCGGAGGCTCGCCCGGCATGCGTCCGGTGAAATGCCGCGAGTAATTCTCGATGCCGTGGCAGTAGCCCATCACCTTGATCATTTCCAGATCGAACTTCACGCGCTGGTGAATGCGCTGCGCCTCGACAATGCGCCCTTGCTTTTCCAGTTCCACTTCCCACCATGCCAGCTCTTTCTTAATCGATTCCACTGCCGACGCCCGCGTTTCATCTTTCATCACATAATGCGTCTTGGGATAAATCGGCAGCCGCATATACTTCTGCTTCACCGTGCCGAACAGCGGATCGATCTGCGCCAGCGACTCCACCTGATCTCCCCATAGCTCGATGCGGTAAGCCATGTCGTCATAAGTGGGGAAGACCTCGATCACGTCGCCGCGCACGCGAAAGGTTCCGCGCTTGAACTCGCCGTTGGTGCGTTCGTAGAGAATGTCGACCAGCTTGTGGGTGATGTCTTCGCGCGTGATCTTCTGTCCCTTCTCCAGAAAAAGCATCATGCCGTAGTAAGCCTCGGGCGAGCCTAAGCCATAGATGCAGCTCACAGAAGCCACAATCAATGCGTCGCGCCGCTCAAATAAAGATTTGGTCGCCGAAAGGCGCAGCTTGTCGAGTTCATCATTGATGGTCGCTTCTTTCTCGATGAAGAGGTCGGCAGAGGGTACGTAAGCCTCGGGCTGGTAATAGTCGTAATACGAAACGAAATATTCGACAGCGTTGTGCGGGAAGAAATTCTTGAACTCGTGATAAAGCTGCGCGGCGAGAGTTTTGTTATGTGCCATCACCAGCGCCGGGCGGTTCACCGCTTCGATCACCTTAGCCATGGTGTAAGTCTTGCCCGAGCCGGTAACGCCGAGCAAAACCTGATGCTGCTCGCGGTCGTATATGCCGCGCAGAAGAGACTCGATGGCGCGGCCCTGGTCGCCTTGCGGTTTGTAATCGGAAACGAGTTTGAAGTCCATGAAAAGAAGCTTCTAGCTGTTAGCTCCTAGCTTTTAGCTAACCCTATTTTGTCCCACTCGGCGATTTGTCATTCCTAGCGATGCGAGGAATACGGTGTCCTCGCCGCAATTCGCACAGAAGGCAATTTCGACGGGTGAGAATCCTTCTATTATAACGCGGTTCAAAACGCTGTTCGTTACAGTTCCGCCAGCACCCGGTGCACCATATAGATGGAGATCGAGCCTTCGCCCACGGCGGAGGCCACGCGCTTTACATTTCCGGCGCGGACATCGCCTACGGCAAATACTCCGGGCAGGCTCGTCTCGAGCATTTGCGGCACACGCGAAAGCGGCCACTTAAAATCCTGCAACACGGGATCCAGATCGCGCCCGGTGAGAATGAAGCCCTTGTCGTCGAGGGCGACGCAGTCTTTCAGCCACCCGGTGCGCGGCGAAGCTCCCGCCATGATGAAGACGTGCCGGATGTCATGCGTCGAAGTCTCGCCGGTTTTCGTGTCCCGCCAGGTTACGCGCTCCAGTTGCGAATCGCCTTCCATGCCTACAAGTTCCGTGCAGTAATGCATTTCGATTGCAGGATTTTCGTCGATGCGTTGAATCAGATAGCGCGACATCGTTTCAGATAACTGCTGCGCCCGCACGAGAATATGAACCTTGCTCGCAGTCTGCGAAAGGTAAACTGCCGCCTGGCCGGCTGAATTCCCGCCACCAACGACGATCACCTCATCGTCACCGCACAGCTGCGCTTCCAGATAGGTCGCCCCGTAATAGACACCCTGGCCTTCGAACTTTTTCAGGTTGTCGATGTTGGGCTTGTTGTACTGCGCGCCGCTCGCGATCACTACGGTGCGGGCGCGGATTACGTGCCCGCAATCGACGCTCAACTCATAAGGGCGCTGCTCGCAATCCAATTTCGTCACATTGTTGGCGATCAGCACCTTGGCGCCAAACTTCTGAGCTTGCGCGGCGGCTCGGCCTGCCAGTTCCTGTCCTGAGATTCCCATGGGAAAGCCGAGATAGTTTTCGATCTTGGAACTTGATCCAGCTTGCCCGCCGGGAGAATCGGCCTCGATCACCAGGGCGTCCAGGCCTTCCGATGCGGCGTAAACCGCCGCCGCCAGACCGGCTGGCCCGGCGCCGACAATAACCACGTCGCGCACTTCGGCCGCCGTGATGTGGGCGTTGAGCCCCAGGCACCTCGCCAACTCCTGAATCGACGGGCTGCGCAGCACCGTGCGGTTGTTGCAGATGACCACGGGAATTTGATCGACCGTGACATGAAAACGGTCGAGCAGATCCTGGTAGCTCTTGTCGGTGTCGAGATCCACATTGGTGTAGGGATGTCCATTGCGGGTGAGAAATTCGCGCAGACGCAGAGTCTTGGCAGAGTGCTGCGAGCCCAACAGAATCACGTTACCCTGGCCGCGATTAATCAGTTGAACGCGGCGCAGAATGAACGCTCGCATGAAGATTTCGCTTAACTCCTCATCTCTCGCCACCAGCGTCCGGAGAGCTTCGTTGCTCAGTTCCAGAAATTCTCCGTCAGCCGTCACCCGGCCTCGCCCCAGGGCGGGACGGCCCGAGATCACCGTCATTTCTCCGGTAAAATTTCCAGGCTCGTGTTTGACGATCAGGCGTTCGCCCCGCCGGTCGGGCTGCACGATTTCCAAACTGCCCGAAAGCACCACGAAAACGGGAACGTCGCTATCGCCAGGCTCGAACAGGATTTCGCCCGCCTTCACTTTTCGTAATGTGCTCACAGAACGGATGCGGCTGATCTGTTCGGCAGTCAGCACGGGAAAAATTTCACCGCGAACATCACCGCGAACATCACCGCGAACATCACCGCGAACATCAGCTTGTAACGGAGTTATCTGGGAAGACATGTTCGCTCCCGCTCACAGACGAATTCGATTCAAGGTTGAGACTAGTAGATGATATCGGCGGCAATTCGGTTTCAAACGAAGCGGTTCGCGAGCCATGCAGGATAAGCTTAAGCGGCGCTACTTCTCCTGAACGTCGCCGACGCCCACAATCTTCGCGGTCGCGCGAAACTTCTTGTAATCCCGATAGGTCTGTTCCACGTCCACATCGAAGTTCTTGATCAGGCCGATACGCACATCGATCTTCGCTGTAAGGTGCAGCGGCAACCAGACTTCGTCGTTCACCCGCGTCTGTTCGAGCATGAAACGCGACCCTTTGTGGAAACGCGCGAGAAACAATCCCCATGAAAAGTTGTCCAGGCATACCACGTCCATCTTGGCGAGTTGCAGATCGTCCTTGTCGATCCAGACTCGGCCGCGAAACTTCGATAAAAACTTAGACTCCTTCATGTGCGGCTCAAATCCCGGACGCGGCTCTCCATCGATCACCCATACCTCGCGACCGCCTAAGGATTGCGTTCCCACCAGCGTGAAGTTGTAGGCGTCGGCTACGTCGCGCACGAATTTACGGTCCTGCTCTCGATCTTTTTCTTCTTTCTGCTCGCGCTTCCTGCGGGCATCCTCGGATTCATTCTTGCGCTTGTCGATGACCTTCTGGATCTTTTCTTCCTCTTTGGCCGCATCTTTCTTATCGAGTGCTTTGTCGTCTTTCCCGATCAGGCGCTGCACCTGTTCGCCGTAAAGCTCCATCACATCGTAAGTCTTCACTTCGGTGGATTTCACCTGCCCAGTGCCATCGAGCTTGCGTTCTTCGTCGCGCTCAATGTAGGTATAATCGCGCACCCGCTTGCCGTTCTCGATATCTTTGTCGGCGACTACGCGAAGCAACTGCTGCATCTGCTGTTGCGAGAGCTTGCCGCTGGCATCGGGCTGCAAGTCGGGAGGGGGAGTAGGGCTTGCAGGTGTAGTCGAAGCAGATTGATCCTGCTGGGCGAAAACCGGCGCGGCCAACAGAACGCCGACCATTAGGAACAGAGCGAGTCCCAACTTTCGCATGACAGACATTACGTTCTTAGAAGACGGGAAGTTCCCCTAGGATGCACGGCCAACGACGAACAACCAACGACTAACGACTGTCCTTGTACTAACGACCGTCCTTGTACGCTTTTCCCAGGCACTCCGCCTGAAACAAGCGCTCATCCACGCGATGCAAGCCCTTGGCCGCGGCTGACGTGATCAGTGGGTAATGCTTAACGTCGAACAGGTGATACACAATGAACCAGACAGGCTTATCAGTGGTCATCCAGTTCTGACGATCGAAGCGTTTCAGATTTACGGGCACCGAGTAGCGCCGCAAGGTGCGCTCGCGGCGCAGATTGAAATAGCCGTTGAAATAAGTGATGGCCAGCTCACGCAGCGTGCGATGGACGGGCTCGCGCCAGCGACATCCGGTGTAGTTTGACTTGGCGACCGCGCCCCAGCATCCGTTCTCGCGAAAGACGGCAATCACATGATCGGTGTCGTGCTCGGCTTCGAAGTCGAGCAGCAGCGGAGGATATCCATTGGCACGCAGTGCCGCTGCCGCGAAGATGGCGCCTTCGAGGCAGTGCGCCGTCTGCTCGGCGAGAACGCGCCGCGGCGACCATGCTGTATCCGCAAGATGATAGGGAGCATCGTCGAGAAACTTCTGAACGCCGTAAGGACTTTTCATGCTGCGCAACTTGCGCAGCTCTTTGTTTGTGAAACCTGCAAGCGGGTCGGCCATTGACGGATGAGTTTACATGAGAGCCGCCGGCATGCGAAACACGCAGGCCCGCGGGCACTTGAGGGTCTTAGGTCCCACGTCTTAGGTGTTAGGAAGCCCTGAGCCCTGAGCCCTAACACCTGAGACCTAAGACCTAACACCCGGACTGAAAACTTCCGCGAGTTCGTCAGGCGTGTCCACCAGCACGTCCGGCGGATTGTCTATGAGCGTATGCGGCGCAAATCCGTAGCTCACGCCTACGGTCCACAGTCCGGCGTTCTGTCCGGTTTCAACGTCTACGTGGGAGTCGCCGACGATCGCGGCTTCTTCCGGACGCACTCCGTTTTCTTCAAGCAGCTTGCGCGCGCCCTCGGGATCAGGTTTCTTGGTCGCAAAACTATTGCCACCGTAGATTTGCATAAAGAACGGTCCCAATCCCAATGCTTCGACGATGGCACGCGAGGGAACTACCGGTTTATTGGAGAGCACAGCCAGCCTGCGCGGAACGCCATTGCTCGCACTTTGAATGGCCGCAAGCGCTTCTTTTACGCCCGCGTAGACCGTAGTGTGGTCGAGTTTGTGTTCGCGATAATAAGAAAGAAAAAACTGCAGGCCCTGGCGCACGACCGCGTCGTCAACCGCTTCACCGCCGAGCGCGCGCTGAATCAGAACGGGCGCGCCATCACCCACGTAGCTGGCAATCACGTTATCCGGCAACTCGGCACGTCCAATGTGGTGCAGCGCCGCGTTTACGGAGTGCACAAGGTCAAGGCGCGAATCGATCAGCGTGCCATCAAGATCGAAGATCACCAGCTTGATCGAACGCGGGTCAAAGGCGCGGCGGGTCTGGATCATGCTCCTTCAGGATAAATCACGAATGTGCTCACTCGTTAGTTCGCGTCATTATTCGGGGCAGCGCTCGACTGTAGTGCGAATCCTTAAGAAGACTTAATCTCAAGTAATGAGCCGTCTTTCCGATGATTGGAGAATGGCACACTCTGAGAATCTAATTTCTCTCATTTACTTGAGTTCGGAAGCGGTTCCATTTTCAGAGCAAGATTTGATCGAACTCCTGGAGAAGAGCCGGCAGAGCAACGCCGCACTCGGGATGACCGGCATGTTGCTGTACAAAGACGGAAATTTCCTGCAGGTCCTCGAGGGAGAAACGGAAAAGGTGCTCGCTCTTTACGAAAAAATTCGTCAAGACGAACGGCACCGGAGTTTAACCATTCTATCCCGGGAAGCTATAAGCCATCGGGATTTCCCCGATTGGTCGATGGGCTTTCGCGACCTACGCTCTCCCGACACGGTGAGGAGGCCCGACTTCAGCCACTTCGTGGACACATCCCTCACGGCAGCCGATCTCTCGGCGGACCCCGGTCGCGCCAGGAAGCTGTTAATGTTTTTCAAGGAAGATAAGGCGTCGGTCAAAAGTGTTGGCGCCTGCTGAGGTGTTCTGCTTTCGGTTCGAATGCATCTCCCAAACCGTTCTTTTCGCCAGCGCAACTCTCTCCGTATAATTCCGCCAGGGATTGCCTTACATAGTCGTCTATCGGGTTAAAGATCAAGTTGTGGAAATCGCTCGCATTTACCACGGAGCCCAAGACTGGCCGTAAATCCCCCGCGCAAGAACTTGCATGTTTTCCAATCCTTAATTCCGATTTACAATGCAACTTGCGCGGTCGCGCTGGCACCACATTCATAGAACGCATACTTCATAACGCATTCCTCAGGAAACCGGATGGCGACGACAAAAACCGACCCTAAGCTGTCCGTTACAAGTAGCGGCAAGAAGCCCCGAACCTACGAGGGACTTACGCGCGAGCAGCTGATTGAAGCTTATCGCTTGATGTATACCTCCCGGCGCATTGACGACCGGGAAATCCTTCTCAAGCGGCAACAGAAAATCTTCTTCCAGATGTCGGGAGCCGGACACGAAGCCATCGGCGTGGCGGCCGGCATGGCGCTGAAGCCGGGCTACGACTGGTTCTATCCTTATTATCGCGACCGCGCGCTGTGCCTGGCGCTGGGCGCGAAGCCGCTCGATATGTTTCTGCAGGCGGTTGGCGCGGCCGACGATCCCAGTTCCGGCGGACGCCAGATGCCTTCGCATTGGGGATACAAGCCGCTGAACATCGTGACCCAATCTTCGCCGACGGGATCGCAGATTCTGCAGGCGGTGGGATGCGCTGAGGCGGGACGGTACTTTGCCAATCATCCAAGAACGGCAGAGATTCCTGGGATCCCCGCTTCTGGAGCGGGATCGCCCGATTATCGCCAGTTCAAAGACGTCACGTTCCACGGCGACGAGATCGCATACGTCTCTCTCGGCGACGGCACCACCAGTGAGGGCGAGTTCTGGGAGGCGATGAATGCCGCCGCTCTCAGCAAGCTGCCGGTAATTTTTGTGGTGCAGGATAACGGCTATGCCATCTCCGTGCCGGTAGAAGTACAGACCGCCGGCGGCAGTATTTCGCGACTGGTCTCGGGGTTTCCGAATTTTCATTTCGAAGAGATCGACGGCACCGATCCTGTGGCGAGTTCAGCTGCGTTTCAGCGTGCCATGAAGTATTGCCGCGAGGGCCATGGTCCTGCGTTCGTGCACGCGCATGTGATCCGTCCTTATTCGCATTCGCTCTCCGATGATGAACGCTTGTACCGTCCGGATTCCGAACGCGAGCGCGACGCCGCCCGCGATCCGGTTTCTCGCACGCAAATGTTTTTGCTGCGTGAGGGGATCCTCGACGAAAAAGGCATCAACGAACTGGAAAAGCAGGTCGAAGAAGAATTGCAGATCGCCGTCGATAAAGCGCTTGAGGCCTTGCCGCCCGCGCCCGAGAGCGTGCTGCAGTATGTCTATTCGCCGGATCTCGATCCTACGTCCGCGGCGTTCGACACCCAGGCAGTAGTCGGCGCCGACTCCGAGGATGGCAAGAAACCCGCGGCGAAAACCATGGCCGACCTGATCAACGTGACGCTGCGCGACGAGATGAAGCGCGACGAGCGCATCGTGATTTTCGGCGAAGACGTGGCCGATTGCAGCCGCGAAGAGTACTTGAAGCGCAAGCTGGTGAAGGGCAAAGGCGGAGTCTTCAAACTCACCTTCGGCCTGCAATGCGAGTTTGGCCCGGACCGCGTCTTCAACTCGCCGCTGGCCGAGGCTGCCATCGTGGGCCGCGCCACCGGTATGGCCACGCGCGGATTGAAGCCGGTTGTCGAGATTCAATTCTTCGACTACATCTGGCCTGCGATGATGCAGATTCGCGACGAGCTGTCGGTGATCCGCTGGCGTTCGAACAATGTGTTTTCTTGCCCGCTTGTGATTCGAGTCGCTATCGGTGGATATCTCACCGGCGGTGCGATTTATCACTCGCAGTGCGGCGAGAGCGTGTTCACGCACATTCCGGGTTTGCGCGTTGTCTTCCCCTCGAATGCGCTCGATGCCGCTGGATTGCTGCGCACCGCAGTTCGCTGCGACGATCCGGTGCTGTTTCTGGAACACAAGCGCCTGTACCGCGAAACCTACGGGCGCGCACCTTATCCCGGGCCGGATTACATGATTCCGTTCGGCAAGGCGAAGATCGTTCATCCGGGCACGGATTTAACCGTGATCACCTACGGAGCGGTCGTTCCCCGTGCATTGCAGGCCGCGCAGAAACTCGAACGCGAGCATGGCGTGAGAGTGGAGTTGATCGACCTTCGCTGCTTGAACCCGTTTGATTGGGAAACGATCGCCGCATCGGTCGGCAAGACGAATCGCGCGCTCGTGGCTTACGAAGACACTCTGAGCTGGGGGTACGGAGCGGAAATCGCGGCGCGCATTGCCGATCAACTTTTCGATCAACTGGATGCGCCAGTACGCCGCGTGGCCGCCGCCGACACCTTCGTCGCCTATCAGCCGATCCTAGAAGACGCCATCCTGCCCCAGGCCAATGATCTGTTCCGCGCCATGAAAGAGCTGGCGGAGTACTGAAAATCAGTGCTCAGTGTTCAGTGAACCCGACGAATCCGCCGGCCGCATCTGGCGTCGTGGATTTTGGCATCCTGCCTAGAGTCTTCTGTCTCGTGAAATTCTTCCCCGTTGACCGCGGCCTAATCAACACCCTAGAATCAGTGGCCGTTCTTTGAGGGGGACAATGACAACGTTACATCGCACTGCTCACATCCGTGGGCTGGCGGGAATTGCCAGCCTTGTCTTCACGCTTTTTCTTGCCAGCACAGTCACAGCGCAGACAGCCGTAACCACATATCACAATGACAACTACCGCACGGGCTGGAACAATACTGAAACCACTCTCACGCCCTCGAACGTGAACGCCTCTCAGTTCGGCTTGCTGGCGACTGTGCCCGTAGACGATCAGGTGGATGCGCAGCCGCTCCTGGTCCCGAACGTTACCATCACGGCAGGAAATTACCAGGGACTCCACAACGTCGTATATGTCGTCACCGGCAACGACACGGTTTATGCCATCGACGCCAATGCCGGCACGATTCTGCTGAGCAATCACCTCGGGACGCCCGTGACCTACCCGCTCGGCTGCAACAACAATGGACCGCACGTCGGCATCACTTCCACGCCGGTCATCGACACCAGCAAGAACAACCTGTACCTTATTGCGTACACCAAGGGCAGCAACGGCAGCGCCCCATCCTATACGCTCCACGCGCTCGATCTGGGAAGCCTCACCGACAAGCTGACGCCCGAAATTGTCAGCGCGTCGCATACGCTCACTAATGGAAGCAGCTTCGTTTTCAATGCGACCTATCAGCGGCAGCGCCCCAGCCTGCTGGAAGCAAACGGCAACATCTACGCCGGATTCGGCAGCTTCTGCGATTTTGATGGCGGCTCCTCGCGCGGCTGGCTGCTGGGATGGAATGCGGCTACGCTCGCGCCCCTCCCGGCTAATCAACTCTTCGATTACCAGGCCACTTCTCCGGATACCTTCTTCCTGTCGTCCATCTGGATGTCGGGATATGGGCTGGCCGCGGACGATTCCGGCAACGTCGTCTTCGTCACTGGAAATTCGGACTACTCGGGAACCACTTACGACGGCGTCACCAACATTCAGGAAAGCACCATCGAAGTGTCGTCGGACCTGACGACTGTCGTGGACCTGTTCACGCCCTCGGATCAAGGTTATCTGGACGAGACGGACGACGACTTCGGCTCCGGCGGCGTTCTCGTGCTGCCCGATCAACCAGGCTCAACTCCGCATCTGGCCGTGGCCGCCGGCAAAGATGGCAACATGTACTTTATGAATGAAGACGATCTGGGCGGATATTCGACCTCGGGAAATAACGTCCTCGGCACGTACCGGATCGGCGGTTGCTGGTGTGGAGAATCGTACTTCGTAGATCCGGGGGATGGCCTTGCGCGCGTGGTGAGCAGCGGAGGTAATGTGGTCGATGTGTGGAAGCTGGAAACCTCGCCCACCCCAAGCTTGACTAACGTCACGCACTCGCCCGGACTCAGTACCGGGCAAAATGGCGGCTTTTTCACGAGCGTTTCGTCCAATGGCACGGCTAGTCCGATCATCTGGGCGCTGGCCCGGCCAACTGCCCAGAAGCCTCCCAGCATGTACCTTTATGCCTTCAACCCTGAGTCGGGGAAGAAGCTCATGACCCAACTCTTCAAGGCCGTCGGCGGAAGCTGGCCCAACCAGGGCGGCGATTCGAATCAGGTTCCGATGATTGCCAACGGCATGGTGTACGTCGCCAGTTTCAAGGAGCTAAAGATTTTCGGATTGAAGCCGGCGCCGAAGGAGAACGCCAAGTAGGGGCCTTCGAACTCGAGTGTGGGCGCGACAGTCTCAGATTCAGAAGCGAAGGGCTACTGAAGCTCGCGAAGTTGCGCGCATAATTGCTATGGAATCGCGGGTCTATGTTTACCTCACGACCGATCGGTTTTGTGCGTAGTCCGTACAAGGATGCAGGCCAGGTTCCTAAGGGACTAGGCGCGAAACATGAAGTCAATGGAGTGCTGGATGTCTTGCCGGAATTTGAAGTGGGGCTTACTGACATCGAGGGCTTCTCGCATCTTATCGTGCTCTGGGAGTTTGACCGGTCGACAGGATTCGAGCTGTTGGGCACGCCGCCTTCGGACAATCGAGCGCATGGAGTGTTTGCTACGCGATCGCCGCGGCGCCCGAATCCGATTGCGCTGACCATTGTCGAGTTGCTGCAGCGTGAGGGTTGCTCGCTGCATGTTCGTGGGGTCGATATGCTGGATGGGACTCCTATTCTTGACATCAAGCCTCTGATGTCAGGTATTGCGGTCGAGAAGTTGCGTCGGGGGTGGTTGGCGGAGGCTGAGGCGCGGAAGAGTGGTCAATGTCCGGTTCAGCAAGATACCCGTTCGTAACCTTTCTAGTTGATTCCCGAGAATTTAACGTCATTGGGACCGACGCTCTGGGGTAAACTAGATGGAGCGTCGTGCAGCAAAAGGGAGGCTCGTCGTGGGATCTACAGCGAAGCGATTGAAAGATACTTCCGCACCGCATTCGTCGGCTCCTTCCTCGCCAGAGGAGCGGCTGGCCGAGAAAGTTAGCGCTGTGATCGAGGCTCAGGTCAAGAAGATGACCCCAGAAGAACTGCAACGCGCCGATGCGGAGCTGCACAAGATTGCTACAAGAGTCCGCGTAACTTCTGGAACGCGGTAATCAGTTGCTGCCCTTCCAGCGTGTCCTCGCCTTTGCCGAAGCCACGTAACGCATGGATAAAATCCCGCTCCGTTCCGTGCTGGATAATTCTCAAGAACGCAGCTTTGCGGGCAAGCATGTTGCGGTCGAGGCTGGCCCGTCTGGGGTCGGTTGTGTCGCGGAGGGCCTCTAGGATTTCCAGTGGGTCTGATTGCCTTGGTTTATCTTCCTTCATGGAATCGTCTCCGTGGACCGGTTGTTTGTCTTCTCCGATATTAGAACGGAAGCCGTCTGAATGAGGGTCGGCTACTTAACGCCCCCAATTTTCTGAATCAGGTGCGTGGCTCTTTCCAGCAAGTCGTCGTACGTACGTGGGCACGTCGATCCAATGGAAGTAGAGAATACTGAGTGTCCCCGCTGAAGCTAATCCCTATTCCTTCCGTCGCGTTGTAAGATGAGCGAATACTTTCCATGAGCCCCAATCCTCCACGCGCGGATATGCCCGAAGTTTCGCCTGCGGTGCAGGAGGATGTGGCGCGGCTGGCGGCATCGCCGGAGGTGCGGTCGGCTTACAACTGGCTGCGGACGAAGGAGCCGCAACTGGCGCAGTGGCAGATGGAGATGGCGCGGATTCCGGCGCCTCCGTTTGGGGAGTCGGCGCGCGGTGCGTGGCTGGCGGAGCGCTTTCGCGAAGTTGGTCTCGATGATGTTCGGATTGACGATGTGGGGAATGTGTTTGGCGTGCATCCTGGCTTCGGTCAACGTTGCGTTGCTTTGAGCGCGCACATCGATACTGTGTTTCCGGCGAGCACGCCGTTGAATATCCGGCAGCAGGGTAGCCGGCTTTATGGGCCGGGAGTTTCCGACAATGGCGCGGGCGTGGCGGCGATGCTGGGGATTGCGGCTTTGTTGCGCGCGGTGCGGCTGCGGCACTCGTTGCCGTTAGTGTTTATCGGCAACGTGGGTGAAGAGGGTGAGGGCGATCTGCGCGGGATGCGGCATATTTATTCCACGCCGCGCTGGAAGGATTCGATTGCTTACAGCGTGGTGCTCGATGGTGCGGGCGCCGACACGATTGTGGCCGAGGCTTTGGGCAGCCGGCGATTTGAAGTGATCGTGCGCGGTCCCGGAGGGCATTCGTGGAGCGATTTTGGCGCGCCGAATCCGATTGTGATTTTGGCGAGGGCGATCGATACGTTTTCTTCGATCCCGGTACCTGCTTCGCCGAAGACTACTTTCAATATTGGAGTGATTCGCGGCGGTACTTCGGTGAATTCGATTCCCGAGTCGGCGAGCATGAAGGTGGATATCCGGTCGACTTCGATGGCGGAGATGGAGCGGTTGGAGCAGACTTTGCGCCTGGCGCTGAATCGTGCGGTGGAAGACGAGACGCTCGGCGCGGAGATGCGCTCCCACGTGCAGAGGCGGCCTTCGGGAGTGAGTTGCGAGGTAGTGGCGATTGGGAACCGTCCAGCGGGAGAGTTGGCGGTGGGAGCCCGGATTCTGCATGTGATTCGCGCGGTGGATGCGCAGTTGAATAATGCGGCGCAGGTGCAGCGTGCGTCGACGGACGCGAATATTCCGTTGTCGCTGGGATTGGAGGCGATTGCGATTGGCGGCGGCGGGTCGGGCGGCGGAGCGCACACTTTGCAGGAGTGGTTCGATTCCAACGGGCGGGAGTTGGGGTTGAAGCGGATTTTATTGACGATGCTGGCGCTGGCGGGAGCGGGGGAATGATGGGGAGATGTGTGAGCTTACAGTCGAAAGGTATAGGGAAGTTGTGGCGTCCCTCCGGGACTCGTTCTATTTCTTCGTCGCTACCCGGCACTGCCGAGCCGGGCTTTCACATGCTGTCACTTCGCGACTGGATCACCGTAATCTCGGTCTTTGTCTTTGTCACCTTTGTCGGCATCTTTTCAAGCGCACCGGCGCAGGCTCAGAACGCGGCTCCTGCCTCGACAGCGACTTCGGGTCCTAAGGCCGACGTGATCTTCATCCACGCCAATGTTTACACCGGGGTTCCGGCTAACGCGCAGTTCAGTTCGATCCTGCGCGAGGAGGCGATCGCGTTACGGGGAGAGCGCATTCAGGCCGTGGGGAAGAATACGGAGATCGAAAAGTTAAAAGGGCCGTCGACGCAGGTGGTCGATCTAGGCGGGCACTTCGTGATGCCGGGATTCAACGATGCACATCTGCACCTGGCCGATGCTGGATTGCAGAAGCTGAATGTCGATCTGACGGGTGTGAGGACTTTAGATGAATTTCGGCAGCGCGTGCTGGCCAAGGTAGAGACGGCTCAGCCGGGGGAATGGATTCTTGGCGGAGGCTGGGATGAGACCATGTGGCCGGTGAAATCTTTACCCAGCCGCTGGGATCTGGATGAAGTTTCGGGCGGGCATCCCGTGTTCCTGGATCGCGTGGATGGACATCTGGCCGTGGCGAATACGCGGGCGCTGCAGTTGGCCAACATCACGCTGGCGACGCACGATCCGCAAGGCGGGAAAATCGATCGCGATGCGAACGGGCAGCCTACGGGAATTCTTCGTGAAGGGGCGCAGCAAGCGGTGAGAGCGGTGATTCCGCCGCCGAATCATGACATGCGGCGAAAGGGAATTGAAGTGGCGCTGGCAGACCTGGCGGCGCACGGAGTGACCTCGGCTCAGGATTATTCGCCCGGCGGAGAAAATTTTCAGATTTACGAAGACCTTGAAAAAGAAGGCAAACTGACGGCGCGCATTTCTGAGTGGTTGACGTTTAACGATTCGGTGGGCGAGTTGAAAAAGCAGCGCGACGCGCATCCGCAGTCGGATCTGATGCTGCACACGGGGATGCTGAAGGGCTTCATGGATGGTTCGCTGGGCGGACACACGGCGGCGCTGATGCAGCCTTATGCGGATGATCCGAAGAATTCGGGTTTGCCGCAGTACGATGCTGCGAAGCTGAACGAGATGGCTAAGGAACGCGTGCTGGCGGGCTTCCAGCTTGGGTTTCACGCGATTGGGGATAAGGGCGTGCAGATGGCGCTTGATGCATTTGCCGAGGCTGAAAAGGCTGCGAAGGAGCAGAGGGTAAAAGCGCCGAACGGAGGCGATGACTTCCGGCTGCGGGTCGAGCATGCGCAGGTGACCACGCCGGCGCAGATTGCGCGCTTCAAAGATTTGAAAGTGATCGCCTCGGTGCAGCCGAGCCATCTGCTTACGGACATTCGCTGGGCGAAGGATCGATTGGGGCCGAAGCGAGCCGCGACTTCTTACGCGTGGGCGGGTTTCTTGAATAAGGGAGTAACGCTGGCGTTTGGCACGGATTATCCGGTTGAGCCGGTGTCTCCAGTTCGCGGGTTGTATGCTGCGGTCACGCGCAAGAGCGAGGACGGCAAGCAGGAATTTTTTCCCGAGCAGAAGCTGACTATGGATCAGGCGATTGCGGCTTATACCACGGGCTCGGCCTTTGCCGAATTCGAGGAAAAGGAAAAGGGCAAGCTGATGCCGGGAATGTTGGCGGATTTTGTGGTGCTCGATCGCGATGTGACGGCGGCTTCTCCGGAAAAGTTGCTGGCGACCAAAGTGTTGCGGACGGTTGTGGGTGGCAAGACCGTCTATGAGGGGAAGTAGGGACGGCGGGTAGATTCCTTGCAACTTGCTGACTCAACAGAAGAGCCAGAGAGTTGTGCCCGCAGGACCGCCGAGGGCGGCTCTCCCCGCATAAGCACTGTGTAAATTGGCATGAATTAACAACACGTTACTTGCGGTTCCTTTCCCAGTGAAACGGAATGACCAGCCTATGCGTCCAATACACAGCCACAGGGTTGCGTGATCTCAGGCGAGGTCTGACGACTTGGCAAAAAGGTATAATTGAGGGTTCGTAAAGATTTCGGAGGGAAGTAGGCATATGGATTCGCGGGATGCAGGAGTGCGGTTGAAGACTCGTCGGTGGGTTTATACGTTCAGCATTGTCGCAACGCTGGTGGTCGGCATTTTAATTGGGACAATCGTTTCCTATGGAGTGAAAGGCAAGGAAGGGCAGAAGGCGTCTGATGCGACACCGCTCACCGTGCCTGCGCCGCAACAGCTTTCCAATGCGTTTTCACAGATCGCCAAGCAGTTGGGGCCGAGTGTCGTCAATATCAGCACCGAATCGACCGTAAAGAGTCCGCACCGGAAGCGTGGCACACAGATTCCCGACGATCCCGACGCCGACAGCGGCGGCAATGGCAATGGCATGGATGACTTTTTCAAGCGCTTTTTCGGCGGCCAGGGCGGCGATGGCGCCATTCGCGAACATTCGCTGGGTTCGGGCGTGATCGTTGATCCGAAGGGTTATATCGTCACCAACCGACATGTGGTGGAGAAGGCGGACCGCATCCGGGTGCGGCTGCAGGACGATCCGCCGGGCGTGCAGCATGAGGCCAAGGTGGTCGGTGAGGATCAGGAAACGGATCTGGCGGTAATTCAGATTGACATGAACCGCGCCTTGCCGGCGGCGAAGATGGGCAACTCCGATGGCATGGAAGTCGGCGATTGGGTGCTGGCTATCGGCAGCCCGTTCGGGCAGTTTGGCACGGTGACGGCCGGCATTGTTTCGGCCAAGGGCCGCGACATTGTGCCGGGCAAGCAGTTCCAGACGTTTATTCAGACCGATGCCGCGATTAACCCAGGAAATTCGGGAGGGCCGCTGGTCAACATGAACGGCGAAGTGATTGGCATCAACACCGCGATTTTGAGCGAGACGAATGCTTACGCGGGCGTTGGCTTCTCGCTGCCTTCGAATACGGTGGTGACGGTCTACAACCAGCTGATTGGGCCGGAACATCGCGTGGCGCGCGGCTCGATTGGAATCATGTTTGACTCGGTAGAGAATCCGGCGATTGCGCGCGTGTATGGCGCAGGCAGCGGAGTGACCGTGTCGAGCGTAGTAGCGGGAAGCCCGGCGGACCAGGCCGGCCTGAAGGTGGGCGACACCATCACGACCGTTGATGGCCACAAAGTGACGAAGGGATCGGAGTTGGTTGCAGAGATTGCCGCGCGCAAACCGGGGACCAAAGTAGCAGTCAGCTTCCTGCGCAACGGCAAGGAGCAGGAGACGAGTGTAACTATTGCCGACCGCGCCAAACTCTTCGCTGCACGATTAGGCGAGGACAAGGCAACTGACGAAGAGAGCACGCCCAAGCCAAGCAAGTTAGGCATCACGGTTCGCAAACTGACGCCGGAGATGGCCGAGCGGTTGGACATACCTGCCGGTAAAGGCGTAATCGTGCAGGATGTGAAGGCGGGGTCGTTTGCCGAGGACATCAATCTCGGCCGCGGCGACGTGATCCTGGAAGTCAACAAGCAAGCGGTCAACAACGAAGAGGATTTCGCCAAGGTGGAAGCGGGCCTGAAGAGCGGACAGGACGCAGTATTCCTGGTGCGTCCGCGAGGGTCGACCGCGCAGGATGGAACCATCTTCATGGCCGGCACACTTCCGTAACGGGCAGCGGTTAGTGATTAGTGGTTATTAGTGGTCAGTGGTCAGTAAATGCGGCAGAATCATGTAAAGGGTTTTGCTGGCCACCGATTACTGGCCACTGATCTTTTGAGGTTGTCTTTTGGAACTTGAGGTGAAATACCGCGCGAAAATAACTAGATGGCTGGGCGCAGGTTGCGCCGTGGCTGTGATGTGCGCGTGTGTTTCGCCGTTGCGGACACTTGGGCAAGCGTCGGCTGCCAGCTCTAAGACGGGCAACGGTAGTCAGAGTACGACGGCAAAATCCAGAACGGCAGGCTCCCAAACTTCGAAATCACAAACTTCGAATTCCAAGAGGGCGAGCGCACGACCGGCGAGTCCACAGAAACATGTGGCCGCTGCGGCCAAGGGCAGCGCACGTCCCACCTCACAGGCGAGATCTCATTCGACATCGCATGTTGCAGCCAGTGCGCACCCTAAGTCGAGCGCGAGCGCCTCGGCTCACAACAGCAAATCGAAGTATGCTGCCTCGCGCAAAACGGGCAACAGCAAGCCCGGCAACAAGAAGACCGCGCGGGGTCAGCAGAAAATTGATTCCGAGCGCGCGCAGGCTATTCAGGAAGCTCTGATACGCGTCCATTATTTGGACGGCGAACCTGCCGGTACGTGGAATGAATCCAGCGAAGATGCAATGCGGCGCTATCAAGCCGATCATGGCTGGCAATCGAAGGTGGTTCCCGATTCGCGCGCGTTGATCAGCCTAGGGCTGGGCCCAAGCCACGAGCACCTGCTGAATCCGGAGAGCGCGATGACCACGGAGCCGGCCGCGCCGCACGCGGAGTCTTTGACTCCTACGTCGCACAGCGCCGATCCCGGGACCAGCGTGATTACTCCTCCGGTCGCACCGGTGGCAACTACGCCCCCTGAGAATTCCTCCAAGCCGCAGTAGGGCAATCCTCCGATTAAGACAAATTGTCATCCCGAGTGAAACGAGGGATCTTGGTTTTTGCTCGCGCTAACCAGTGTTGCGGGTGCCGGCAAACACCAAGGTCCCTCGTTTCACTCGCGATGACAAACTGCACTTGGAATGACTTTGCGGGTGATGGCCTGCCAACTACCGTGCATCCTTGCGGTAGCTTCCGAGCACCGGCCGGGGAAAGTAGGGAAGGGGCTGGGAGTGAATGATGGCTCGCGGGTTGGCGTCGACGAGGGCTTCAGCAACTTCTTCGCCGCAAATTTCTGCGGCGGCATCGCGACCTGCCGATAGAACCGGAATGCGCTTCACGGTGTCGTGAGCGTCAGTCGCCAACACGTGAACGGCGTCATGCTCGAGCAGCCACTGGGCGGCGCGCCGCACGCGCTCTCCCCAGAATCCAGTGAGACTGGAGGCGGTCACCTGGATCACGCAACCTTGCTCAGCCCACTCCACCACGCGCTGCGGAGTTTCGCGCAAAATCGGATTGCGCTCGGGATGCGTGATGACAGCGGTGATGTCGCGGTCGCCCAGCTGCGTGAAACAATCGGTAGTCTGCTGCGGGACGCTGTAATTGCTCAGCTCAACCAGCATGTAGTGGGAACCTTCGATCGAGTAGCGCGCGGGATTGGCGAGAACATCCTGCAGATTGTCGTAGGAAAGATGGAAGTCGCAGCCCAGGCTGAGAGTGAGCGCGTCGCCGATTAACCCCTGCAGGTGAGCGAGTAGTCCCTGGAGATATTCGCGATCGTAGTGATAGCGGTCGTTAGCGTGCGGAGTGGCAACCTGGTGAGTGATGCCGTCAGCGACGGCCATGCGGCACATGGTGACAGACGTTTCCCAGGACTTCGAGCCGTCGTCTACTTCCGGAAGAATGTGGGAATGAATGTCGACCACGATTTGTTTGAACCTGCGCGCTTTGCCGCAGGTTGCTTCTGATCTGATTTAAGCAGATTCGTGGGGAAAGAGAAAGTCAGTCTGCCCAGAAGTCAAAGGCTTTACCACTCGAACACAAGGAGAAATCAAGGGTTTTTGTTCACCAGATCGTAGGCAGCGCGCGAGAGTTGCGGATTTCGCGGTCTGCGGTGATCAGAGGAATGCCCTCGGAGAGCGCGGTAGCTCCAATGATTCGGTCGGCCGGATCGTTGGGATAGGACAAAGGCAACGAAGACGAACGCACACATATACGCGCGCTGATCGGCAGAACCATAAATCGGGTTTCAACATCCGTGAGGAAAGTCTCAAGGCTGGGAGTGAAGTGAATTCGCTTCTTGCGCGAAAGCAGAGTAATTTCAAGGAGCGTCATGCCGGAGACAGCCAGCCCTGTCCCATCCTTCCTGGACTCATCGATGGCCGTCCTCGCGTTCCTTGAAACCCGCGCTGGCTCGAGGCCCAGCCAGATGACAACATGAGTGTCAAGCAGGATCAATAAAGATCGCCCCACTCTTCGGGACTTAGCGCCGGAGAGACAATGTCGCCCTTGATTTCGATTTTACCTTTGCCCTTGAAGAAGCCGAAGATATCGTCCTTTTCTTGTTCGACCGGGACGAGCTTCGCGACCGGCTTGCCGCGCTTGGTGATCAGAACGGCCTGGCGTTTCGACTGAACTTCGTCCATTACCTTTAGGCAATGAACTTTGAACTGTCCAGCCGCCATAGTTTTCATTGGAGAAATCCTTTTGATCATGGTCATTATACCATGGTCATGAGCCCAGGAAAGATGTCCAGCCAGCCAGCCGGGTTCTCATCAGCGCTTATTCGGTAACCCTGAAACTTGGGTTGCTGGTCAGCGTTCCGGTCGGCGTAGTCACGACGACCGGCCCGGTGGTGGCGCCGGCGGGAACAACGGCGGTCATGTAAGTATCACTCACGACGGAGAAGCTGGCGGTGACTCCGTTGAAAGTGACGGCGGTTGTACCGGTGAATCCTTGCCCGAGAATTTGAGCGGTCGCGCCGACCTTTCCCTGAGAGCGGACGAATGCGATGAACGGGCCCAGACCCATGTCGAAGGAATAGACGTAGCCGTCATTGTGGGGACCCATGGTCCAGGATGTTCCATAGAAGATGCCGCTGGTATCCTGCATCATCCCGTTGATGAAGAAGCCCGCGGGCAGGGTGAGTAATGATGTGTAGCCGCCGCCAGTGAGGTCCCAGCTGTAAATGTTTTGGTCGCCGGAAGAAGTTACGCCGTAGATATTGCCGTCACTCGCCTGTATCAGGCCAGGGCTAGGGTTGCTGCTGTTATTGAATCCGAAGTTATAGGGGACGTTCACTCCGAAAACCGAGGTGACCTGATATAGCGTTCCCTCGCGGTCGGTGCCTCCGGCTTGCGTGGTGCCGTAGAAATTGCCGTCGGAAGCTTGAATAGGCGCCCCTATGGGCTCGCTTGGTCCGTTGCCACCGTCATTGGAGGGGTTGAAGGTGTGGGTTCCTTTCAGCACTCCTGAGGTGGTGAGCTTGACGAGCGCGCCGGAATTCTCGGCGGCACCACTATTCGAAGTCGCATAGAGCACACCGTCCGTGCCTTGGGTGAGACCATAAACCCAGTAGCCGGTGGTGGACTCGCCGAAAGTGTAAATGACGCTGTATGCTCCGCTGCTGGTGTACTTGTAGATGGTGGCGTTCGTCGCACCGGAACCGGCGGTGGCTCCGTAGAAGTTGCCATCGCTGGCCTGAATGGGAGGTCCGTAGGGATTGGCGCCGTCGCTGCCGCCGGCGAACTGGTGCAGCACGGTGTAGGTTCCGGCCGTCGAGATCTTGTAGAGCACGCCTGCATTGGCGCTGCCTCCCATCACCGTTGTGCCGTAATAATTGCCGTCCGTAGCTAAGGTGAGGCCGGCTCCGGGATTGCTGCCGTCAGTTCCACTAAAACTGTGCACGACGACGCTATTCTTGGTGGTTAAGTTGATACGAATGACGGCGCCTAAACCGTTGGCGCCTCCGCTATAGGTGGTGCCATAGAGCCGTCCGTCACGACCCTGAACGAGAGAGACATAAAACGGGTTTGCGCCGTTGCTTCCGTTAAAGTTCAACACAGTGCTGTAGGTTTGTGCGGACGCCAGGGAAACGGCGGTGAGCAGGAATAGGAGGGCGAATCTGGAAAGGCGCATGGAGGGACCTCGTTTCAGTATGGTTTGGCGGTGGCCGAGTCTTTGAAGAGTCACTCTATCCAGACATTCTTCGTCTTCGTGCCAAGGGGAGGCCGCAAATATAGAAGGCAGAGTTGCGGCTGTCAAGATGCAGAAAATTGCGACATGGCCGGCGGCCGGGCCTGGCTTCAGGGGTTTCCGTACTTCTCGCGGATAAATTCCGCGATCCCCGCATACGCGCGGGTCAGCGTTTTTTCATCCGGCAAAAACACGATGCGGAAATGCTGCGTGCCGGGCTTCTGCCCGAAGCCGGAGCCGTGGACGACCATGACGTGCTTTTGGCGGATCAGTTCTTTAACGAAGATCTCATCGCTCTCGGGGATGTCGATGCGCGGGAAGGCGTAGAACGCGCCGCGCGGGGCGACGCAGCTTACTCGTGGCGTGGACTCGCACCATTTCTGCGTGAGATCGCGGCGGGAGCGCAGTTTGCGCTGCACTTCGATGAGGTGATCCTGCGGGCCTTCGAGCGCGGGCTTGATGGCGTACTGCTCGGGGTGGTTGGCGCAAAGGCGCGCTCGAAGGAGGCGGTGAATGCCTTCGGTGTAAGGCTTGATGGCCGCGGCGTCTCCGGAGACGATGCCCCACCCGATGCGCCATCCTGGGACCAAATAGTTTTTCGACATGCCTCCGAAGGTGATGCAGGGCACGTCTGGCGCGACTGCAGCGAATGCGATGTGCGGCGTTACGTCTCCGTTCGAGTCGGGAAGAATCAGCTTGTCGTAGATTTCATCGGAGAAGACAACCAGATTGTGGCGCCGCGCGATCTCGGCGACCTGCTCCAGCATTTGCCGCGAGCATAGCGACCCTGTGGGATTGTTTGGGTTGATCAGTACAATGCCGCGTGTGTGCGGCGTTAGCTTGCGTTCAATGTCGGCGAGTTCGGGCTGCCAGGCGTCGTCTTCGTTTAAATCGTAAGCGTTTAGTGCTATGCCTAGCTTGCACAGAACCGCCGAGTAGAGCGGGTAATCAGGCTTGGGCGTGAGAATATCTTCACCGGGATTCACCAGCGCGCTGATGCAGAGGTCGACCGTTTCGCTTACGCCGGAGGTGACGAACACGTCGCGCACGGTTGAGATGCCTTTGCGCGCGGCCTCACCGCGAATTGCTTCGAGCGCTTCGGGAATTCCGGGAGACGGCGCGTATCCGTTCTTGCCGTCGCGCATGGCTTTGTAGGCCGCTTCGATGATGTGCGGCGGAGTCTGGAAGTCGAAGTTGAGCGGGTCGCCGACGTTGAGCGGGAGAACTTTGTGCCCTTGCTGAATGACTTCGTCGGCCACGCAAGCCAGGTCGCGAATGGCGTAGCGGACGTTTTCGAGACGCCTGGCGGCGGTGACTTCGCGGATCTGGGTAATGGGCATCGAATTAAAACCGAACCTTAAACACAGTGGTCACAGAGGATCACAGGGTAAGTCTAAACGGATTGCCTCTTACTGCGCTGTGCCTACTAAAGCGTCGATCAGGTTCGGGCCGTTGGGACTGCCCCAGCCGGTGACCAGGTCGAAGCCGGTCACGTCTTTGAACTTGCCGTTACTGCCTTTGAGAATGTCGTGGAAGTCGCTGTCATAGCTAGATCCCACTCCAATATTATAGATCGCCGGATTGAGGAAGCCGACAGTGGTCCCGCCCATGGCGAGCGACTGTTCGTTCGCCATAGCGGTAAAGCCTGCCCATAGCGGCGCGGCATAACTGGTGCCGCCGTTGCCTCCAGCGCAGTAGCCGTCATAGCAGCTGTATTGATTCGTATTGGCTTCGGCGGCAACGTCGGGATAATTACGCACGACGGTTGATGCGTGATTGGACGAATTAAGCACTCCCGGAAGCATTTGATAGTAAGGAATCGGAATGCCGTTCTTCGACGGGCCGCCGGCGCTCAGGGCCCAGCCACTCTCCGACAACCACGCGCCGCCCGGACCGGTGGTGTTCAAATCCGTGCCGCCGACGGCGGTAACGAATGGATCGTCGGCCGGCCACACATCGTCGCCGGGGTCGGCCGAGCCGTCGTCGCCGCTGGCTACAAATATGCTCTGGCCCTGCGCCGCCATTTCTTCGAAGATGGGGTCGAGGCTGCTCTCGTCGTCGAGCCATCCCCAGGAGCAACTCACCTGCTTGGAAGTGTTGTCGCTGGCCATGCGGTTGAATATAGAGACGTCAAGGTATCCCACATAAACCTGCACCTGGCTGAGGTGCGGAGCCATGGAGATTGCCATCTCCATATCCAAAACCTGCTCGCTGTCGTCACAGGTTGCCGGAGGGCAGCTCAGCGGCGCCCCATTTAGCGATATACCATTTATGGGGACGTAGAGCGGTTCCTTCACCTGCTTGAAGAAATTCTTGACGTCACTGATTTCGTAGCCAGCGTACTCAAGCAGTCCAACAGATTGTCCAACGCCGCTGAGCGGGCCAGAGCCGTAATACGCCGCTCGCATGTCGCTGCCGATGAAATCGCCGTCGGGCCCGGAGCCTGTGCCTTTGCTGGCTAGCGGTTGGGCGCCTGGCCGTTGAGAAGAGCGAACATTCTTGGCGTGGGGCAGCGTGAAGTTATCCAATCCGGAGATGTGCAACAGCGGGACATCCAGGTCGACCCTCGGTTCGCGGTCGGGCGCGTAGAAGGTGCGCTTCTCGGTAGGATGCCGATAGATGCCGACGTTTATGTGGAAGGCCTTCTCGATGTTGGCGGCCGGAGCTTCAACATCCACGACCATGCGATTGTCGAACATCTCGACGACGGCCAAGCCGTAGGTTTGTGCGAAGCGAAGGACGGCTTCGTAGTCAGACTTGGCGGGACCGAATCTGTCGGCGAATTCCTGCACGCTGAGATATTTGTGGTAGCTGGGACTTTGTGGATCGTAAAGCTGCTGCAGCAGATTATCTAGTTCCGCCTGATTTCGTAAGGGCAGGGAGATTGCCAGGCTCAGGCGTTGCGTGCCGGGAACGTGAGCTACCAACGGGGCAACTCCGCTGGCCACTGCTTGAGGAACATGATTGGTCATGAGTGAGCGCGGCTCGGCCTGGGCCGCAGCCGCGACGAAAATGAGTGAGGCGGCGCACAGGGCCGTGGCAAGTTGCCACAACCTCGTTATTGCAGAGATCTTTTTCATATCGTTATCTTCCATTCATTATCACTTTGCCGATATAACTTTCCCGTTAGGGCACAAGTGCCTTGATCAGGTTCGGGCCGTTGGGGCTGCCCCAGCCTGTGACCAGATCATAACCAACGACGGCTTTGTATCCGCCGTTACTGCCGCTGGTAATGTCGTGGAAGTCGCTGTCGTAGCTAGTTCCCACTCCTATGTCGTAGAGTGCAGGGTTGAGAAAGCCAAGGGTTGATTTTCCATCGGTGACCGCCTGTTCATTCGCCATGGCGGTGAGGCCTGCCCACTGCGGAGCGGCGTAGCTGGTGCCTCCGTTGCCTTCAAAGCAGCCGCCGTCGTAGCAGCTGTATTGATTGGTGTTCGCTTCGGCGGCGACGTCGGGATAATTTCGCAATGTAGTTGAGCCGCCATTGGATGAGTTGATGACTCCTGCGAGAAGTTGATAACCCGGAATCGGAATTCCGTTCTTCGAGGGAGATCCGGCGCTGCCGTTCCATCCTGTTTCCGATTTCCATGCTCCGCCTGGGCCAGTGGTGGTCAAGTCGGTGCCGCCGACCGCCGTAACATAAGGATCGTCCGCCGGCCAGACCACATCGCCGGGCGTGCCAGAGCCGTTGTCGCCGGTGGCGACAAATATGCTCTGGCCCTGCGCTCCCATTTCTTCGAAGATGGGGTCGAGGCTGCTTTCGTCATCGGACCATCCCCAAGAGCAGCTCACCTGCTTCGACGTGTTGTCGGCCGCCATCTGATTAAAGATGGAGACATCGCTGCTGCCTACGTAGACCACAATCTGGCTCAGGTGCGGCGCCATCGAGGCTGCCATCTCAATATCGAGAACTTGTTCGCTGTCATCGCAGCTCGACGGAGGACAGCTCAGGCTGACTCCATTCAGAGACACACCTTTGACCGGGATGCTGAACGGCTGCTTCACTTCTTTGAAGTAATTCTTGACGTCATTGATCTCGTATCCGGCGTATTCAAAAAGTCCGACGGATTGTCCCTTGCCGTTGAGCGGGCCGGATCCGTAGTAGGCCGCCCGCATGTCGCTGCCGATAAAATCGCCGCCGGGGCCGGAGCCGGTGGTTTTGCTCGCGTGTCTTAATACCTGCGAGGGCTTGATGTTCTTGGCGTAGGGCAGCGTAAAGTTATCCAGGCCGGAAATGTGCAGCAGCGGCACATCCAGATCGACCGTGGGTTCGCGGTCGGGCGCGTAGAAGGTGCGGCTCTCGGTGGGATGCTGATAGACGCCCAAGGTTATGTGCAAGGCGTTTTCGATGGTGGCTACAGGAGCGTCGATGTCGACCACCATCCGGTTAGCGGCGGTATCGATCACGGCGAGGCCATTGAATACGGCGAAGCGAAGCAATGCTGCGTAATCTGATTCGGTGGGACCAAATCTTTCAGTGAATTCCTGCACGCTGAGATATTTGTGGTAGCTGGGACTTTGCGGGTCGTAGATGCGCTGGAACAGATCGTCTAGCTCGGCCTGATTTCGCAGGGGCAAGGAGATGGCTAGGCTCAAGTGCTGTGTGCCGGAGACGTGGGCCACCAACGGGGCCACTCCGCTGGCTACTGCCTGCGGAACGTGGTTCGTCATCGTGGGCCGCTGCTCGGCCCGGGCCGCGGTCGCGGCGAAGAGAACAGTGCATACAGAAAGGGCTGCGGCCAGACACTTCAAGTTAGCCAATGCTGAGATCTTTTCCATTTACTTTATCTCCTTGATCCACAAATCTTGGTTCCGCAAGTCTTCCGGACAATTAGAACTGAAATTCTAATCGCAGAGGACGCCGTAACGCACCTGCCGATGAAGTCAATTTTTTGGCGGGGCGAGCGCGTTGATCAGATTCACGCCCTGCGGGCTTCCCCAGCCGGTGACCAGGTCGTATCCGACAACAGCGGAATACCCGCCGTTGCTTCCCTTGGTGATGTCGTGGAAGTCAGTGGTGAAATCCGATCCCAATCCGATCGCGTAGAGCACCGGGTCGATAAATCCAACGGTCGGTTCGCCGTTGGCGGCAGCCTGCTCATTCACCATCGCAATCAAACTGGCCCATAGCGGCGCGGCATAGCTGGTACCGCCACCGTGAGTGGCGCAGATTCCCTGAGCGCACATGTACTGGCTGGCATTCGATTCCGAGGAAACATCGGGAATATTGCGCAACGTCGTCGAGCCATGATTAGAAGATGTGATCACGCCTGGCGTTTGTTGCCAACTTGGGATGGGAACGCCGTTCGGGGATGGCATGCCGGCGCTATTCTTCCATCCGGTCTCGGACTTCCAAGGGCCGCCCGGACTGCTTGTGACCAGAACCGTTCCGCCCACTGCAATCACATAAGGATCATCGGCCGGCCAAACCACGTCGGCGGGAGTGCCGGAACCGTTATCGCCGGTGGCGACGAATACGGTCTGACCTTGCGCGGCCATTTCCTCGAAGATCGGGTCCAGGCTCTTTTCGTTATCCTTCCATCCCCACGAGCAACTAATCGTCTTCGCCTTATTGTCGGCGGCCATCTGATTGAAGACCGAAACGTTGCTCTTGCCCACATAAAATGAGAGCTGGCTCAGGCCGGGAGCCATCGAAATGGCCTGCTCGATATCGAGCGACTGCTCGCCATCGTTGCATGAGGTTGGCGGGCAACTCAGCGACGCCCCGTTCACCGAGATGCCGACAACCGGAACGTTGAGCGTCTGGCCGATGCTGCTGAAGTACAGATCGATGTCGCTGATCTCGAAGCCCTTTAGAGAGAAGATCGCGACAGTTTGCCCGGCGCCGTTCAAAGATCCTGAACCGTAATACGCCATGCGCAGGTCACTGCCCAAAAACGAGCCGCCGGGGCCAGAACCCGTCGCGTTTGAATGTACATTCGATGGCGTGGAAGAGAATGTGTTCTTAGGTTGCGGCAGAGAGAAGTCATCCAAGCCGTCGATGTGCAGGAGCGGTACTTCGACATCGACCGTCGGCTCGCGGTCCGGTGCGTAGAACGTGCGGCTCTCTGTGGGATGCTGATAGACGTTCAACGTCACATGGAAAACTTTCTCGATAGTCGCTGCCGAGGCTTCGACATCGAGAACCATTCTGTTGGCCGGGATGTCGATTATGTCCAAGCCTTGCGCCCTGGAGTATTGCAATACGGCTGCGTAGTCAGATTCCGTGGGACCAAATCTTTCGGCGAACTCGTGAACGCTAAGATACTTGCGGAAGCTTGGACTGCGAGGGTCGTAGATTTGCTGGAGCAGATTGTCGAGCTCTGCTTGATTTCGCAGAGGCAAGGAAATCGCCAGGCTGAGACGCTGCGTGTCGGGAAGGTGGCCGACGAATGGCGCGACTCCGCTGGATACTGCCTCAGGGACGTGGCTCGTAAAGACGGGATGCTGCTCGGCTTGCGCGGCAGCTGTGAAGAACAGAATGGAAATGGATAACGTTGCAGCCACCCACAACGGAGCAGGCTTTCTATAGTCCTCGTTCATCGGACCGACCTCCCACATGGCTTGGAACTCTACAACGCAAGGGGACGGGAAACAAGCGGTCGATAGTCTCCAATGGACTGCACGCCAAAATCAATTCCTAAACACAGAGGGCACGGAGGAACACAGGGTAATTTCTCGCCCTACCCTGTGTTCCCCTGTGCCCTCTGTGTTTAAGCTCTTTACTCGGCTCTATCGATCTGGGCCTTCTGCAGTTTGTCGGAATAATCCACGTAAACAGACTTCCACTCTGTATAAAAATCGATCGCGCCGATGCCGCCTTCGCGGTGGCCGTTGCCGGTAGCCTTAGTGCCACCGAAAGGCAGGTGCACTTCGGCGCCGATCGTGGGCGCGTTGATATACGTAATGCCTGCGTAGAGGTCGCGAATGGCCGAGAAGGCTTTGTTCACATCTTTGGTGTAGAGTGCGGAGGAAAGTCCGTACTCGATGCCATTGGCGATCTCGATCGCATCGTCGAGTCCGTCGCAGGGGATGATGGAAACGACGGGGCCAAAGATTTCTTCCTGCGCGATGCGCATCTTCGGGTCGACGTCGGTGAAGACGGTAGGCTCCATGAACCAGCCGTATTGGTAATCGCCATGTTCGAGGCGATTGCCGCCGCACATTAATTTTGCGCCTTCGTTCTTGCCGATCTCGACGTAGGTGAGGTCGGTCTGAAGCTGCTTCTCGTTGATAGCTGGACCCATCTCGGTGGTCTCGTCGAGGCCGTTCCCGACTCTCAGTTTCTTTGCGCGTGCCACATATCTCTCGATGAACTCGCCGTAGACGCCTTTCTGCACGATGATGCGGCTCGTCGCAGTGCAGCGCTGGCCAGTGGTGCCGAATCCGCCCCAGAGGCCGCCTTCGATGGCGAGGTCGAGGTTGGCGTCATCGAGCACGATCATGGGATTCTTGCCGCCGAGTTCGAGCGAGCAATGTTTAAAACTCTTGGCGGCGATGCCGCCGATAATGCGGCCCACGGCGGAAGATCCGGTCAGTGAAATCGCGCGCACGTCGGCGTGCTCGGCGAGCGGCGTGCCGACTTCGGGTCCATATCCGGCGACGATGTTGATTACGCCTTTGGGCAGGCCGGCATCGGTGAGGGCGCGAACCAGATTAAAGGTGGAGAGCGGAGTGTCCTGCGCGGGCTTGATGACGCAAGTGTTGCCGCAGACGATGGCGGGCAGCAGCTTCCAGGAAGAAATCGCCATGGGAAAATTCCACGGAGTGATCATGCCGCAGACGCCGATGGGCTGGCGCACTGCCATGGCGAACTTGTTGGGCATCTCCGACGGCACAGTGGGTCCAAAGAGGCGGCGGCCTTCGCCGGCGTTATAGTAGGCGGCGTCAATAGCTTCCTGCACGTCGCCGCGCGTCTCGGCCAGCACCTTGCCCATTTCGCGCGTCATCTCGCGGGCGTATTCTTCTTTGCGCTCGATCAGAATTTCGGCGGCGCGGAAAACTACCTCGGCGCGGCGCGGCGCGGGGACTAGTCGCCATTTAGCGAAGGCGCGCTTGGCTGCGTCTACGGCGGCGTCAACATCAGCCTTAGCTGATTTCTGGAAGATGCCTACGACGTCACGCGTGTCGGCGGGATTGCGGTCTTCAAAGGTTTCTCCGGTCGAGGACTCAACCCACTCGCCATCGATAAAATTCTTTAAGACCCTAGTTGGGGTGTGACTGAGATGGGCGGGGGAAGCCAGGGTTTCGGTTGCCATGATTGCTCCTTATGAATGCCAATGAGTGCCTGAATATTGATGCTACAGGGGGCGGCGAAGGTGCGGCAATCCCTCTCGTCTTCTCGGGCAGTCACCGATCAGCTCCGATCCTGAGCGCCGTGATAAATCCGCACGACTTCGATGCTCTGCTCCTTCACACGATAGACGGCGACGTAGGGCAGGGGTGGGAACAAGAGCTCTCGGGTTCCTTCCTCGCGTCCGGCGCGGCCAACCTGCGGCCACTCTGTTAGCGACTGGATGGCGGCATACACTTTGCGAACAGTTGCCAGCCGGTAGTGGGGATGGTGCTCGCTGAGGTAATCGCTGATACGTTGCAAGTCCGCGGCGGCGGCTGGGGTCCCGCGGATACGCATTTTTATGAGCGCAACATCTGCTGAAGCCGCGCGTCCATTTCCTCTTGCTCCATCTTTGATTGACCAATGAACTCGCCGCGATCGGCCTGTGCGATGCCCTCGCGCACGGCGGCACGGAAGCGGGCATCTTCCTGAAGTAGGCGCAGGGCGGCTTCCGTCACCAGACGTATGGCATCGGTGCCCTTCCGGCTGGCGATCTGCGCAAGCTGCGCTTCCTGTTCGGGAGTGAAATGCAGTTCCATCGCCTTAAGGGTAAGAGCCGGGAAAAGGCGTGTCAAGCGTGGAGCGGGAGCTTGTAAATGCTCCAAGATAATGTCACCCCATAACTGCAACGAGATTCTGTCACCCTCCCAGGATGGTGATGATGAGTCAGAAAGAGTTTCAACGAGTGAAGGTGATTGAAAATGCGGCAGGCGGGAG
>Ga0302320_10001092_pt1 | contig 65064 bp, 50 predicted proteins | sample Bog_T0_3_FD_202130 | JGI IMG/M metagenome (GOLD analysis project Ga0302320, IMG submission 202130) | Peat permafrost microbial communities from Stordalen Mire near Abisko, Sweden - Bog_T0_3 | ecosystem: Environmental > Terrestrial > Soil > Wetlands > Peat | place: Sweden: Abisko, Stordalen Mire...
TTCAAATGAGCCGCGCCATGGGTCTTGGTTCGGGTTCGAGCTTCCGGAGGATGCAGCATTGAATCGGACGGCCGCACTTGTTCTTTCGGCAGCACTCGTGTTTGGGCTGGTAACGGGTCACGGAGCCGCCCAATCTTCTCCGGAAACGCTCCCTGCCAAGCCTCTTACGGTGGACGCTATCTTTGGCCACGGCCCGCTGACCGGTCAGCCGCCACAGGGCCTCACATGGTCGCCCGACGGGAAACATCTCACCTATCTCGATGGCGGCGAACTCGTCGATCTCGACCCCTCTACCGGCAAGTCGCACGTCTTCGTCAGCCGCGCCAAATTGGCTTCCCTCTCCGGCGCCGCGGGAACGGAAACGGATAACGATCATCGCGAACGCTACAAGATGGCCAGCTACCTGTGGGCGCCCGACGCCGCGCACCTTCTCTTCGACTCCAACGGACGCCTCTGGCTCTATGACCTGAAGACTGGCACGGGCGTCCAGGTCGGCTTCACCGGAGCAGCAGCCGGTGGCGATCCCAAGTTCTCACCAGACGGGCAATTCGTCTCCTTCGTACGCGAACACAGCCTCCAGGTTCTCAACCTCAAGCTCGCCGGTTCGCCCGCAATGGTGGTTGCTCCTTCGCCGAATCCCGCCCTCTTGAATGGGGAGGTGGATTGGGTCTACGAAGAAGAGCTGGAAACGCGCAGCAACTACTTCTGGTCTCCCGACTCCAAGACCCTCGCCTATCTGCAGATGAACGAGGCCGCGGTTCCGCTCTATCCCGTCGAAGACTGGATTCCCACCCACGCCAAGGTCGAATCTCAGCACTATCCCCAACCCGGCGATCCCAATCCCGAGGTGCGCGTGGGCGTCGTTGGAACAGTCGGTGGCAAGACCATCTGGGTCAAGCTGCCCATTCACGCGGGCGACGATTACATTCCTCGATTCGGATGGGTCGATCGCAAAACGCTCTGGGTCGAGACCCTCACCCGCGATCACAAGCATCGCGACCTCTACATTGCCGATGCCACCACCGGCCAGTCCCACCTCGTCCTTCAACTCACCGACGAAAAGTTTCTCGATGACAACTACGACATTTCTGTTGGCTACGGCACCATTGTCCTCAGCAATTGGACCGACGGACACAATCACCTTTATCTCTACAGCTATGACCAGAACAACCCGCAGGCCGGTTCAGCCAAACTGGAGCGGCAACTCACCAAGGGCGACTTCGAAGTAAGCGAAGTCCTCGGCGTCGATCATGCCGGCAGAATGATTCACTTCGCCTCCAATGAAGGCAATCTCCTCGAGCAGCAACTTTGGCAGGTCAGCTTCGATGGAGACCGCAAGCAGCTCACCACGAGCCCCGGAACCCATGAGGGCAACTTCGCTCCCTTGGGCAATGGCTTTGTCGACAAGCAATCGACTCGGATGGGCGCGCCCACTTTGCGCCTGTGTCAGGATGCTGGGAAATGCAATGTGTTCTGGACGACTCGCGCTCTGGAAGCTTACCGCCTGCGCGCGCCGGAATCGTTGCAAGTGAAGGCGCACGACGGCACTACGCTCTACGCCACGCTCTTGCTGCCCAGCGGGGTCACCGATCCCGCCTCCGTGTCCCTCATCGTCAATCCCTACGGCGGCCCCGTTCCCCAGGAAGTGGCAAACCGCTGGTCCGACTCGCTGCTCTTCGACGAGTTGCTCGCCCTGCATGGCTTCGCCGTCCTCCATGCGGACAATCGCGGCGCCGGGATGCGCGGGCGCGACTTCGCTCAGGCAGCCTATCACAACTTCGGCCCCGTCCAGCTTGAAGATCAGCTCACCGTCGTCGATGCGGTCCTGGCTCAATTTCCCCAACTCGATCCCAAGCGCCTCGGCTGGTGGGGCTGGAGCTGGGGCGGAACCTTCACCCTGTATGCCATGTCCCACTCCGATCGCTTCCGCGCCGGGGTCGCCGTTGCCCCCGTCACCGACTGGCACAACTACGACTCCATCTATACCGAGCGCTATCTCAGCGAGCCCGGCGACTTCCTCGAAGGCTATCGCGACTTCTCCGTCATCAACTCGGCAACCAAGCTGAAGGGAAAACTCCTGCTCGCGCAAGGCACCGGGGATGACAACGTCCATCTGGGAAACGCGGTGCAATACATCCAGAAGCTCATCGAGGCCCAAATCCCGTACGACCTGCAAATCTACCCGCGCAAAACTCATTCCATTGCAGGCCCCGATGTGCGCGTCCACCTGTTCACCCGGATCCTCGCTCATTTCGAGCAATACCTGAAGCCTTCCCAGCCATGAACCCGCCCCCCTCGTTCCTCCGCCGGTCGTCTTAAGAAGCTCAATATGGGTGGAACAGGCTGGCCCATGGCGGGTTCGCTTTCATCAGGGAACCAAAGCTCCCGAGTCCCGACCCGACCGGCCTCGCATCGCATCGCGAGGGGATTTTTCTTTGGCTGTAGCCTTCCGTGCCCCATCCTTTCCGCTTTTTCCTGCGGAAAGGGTGGGAAACCCATCAACTCCAGGTCGACACCATTTCGGAAACTGCCAGAATCTCTTGATCAGCGAAGTGGGCAAAGCTTGCCCACTTCGCAGGCAAGTATGCGCCCACCTCGGACTGCGCTTCAACGAAAAGTCAACTTCGATGAAGATCTACGCCCAGCGCGAGACAACCGTATCGTCTGAAGATGCCTGCATGTCCGGCTCCTCGTCTTCCTCTTGGTCGGGCTCGCCTTGCGGATGCGAATGTCCCTTCGGTTCGCGATCGCCACTGAGCCACACCACATAATCCGCATCTTCATCGTAGGCGCCAAGCAGCGCGGAGGCCGAGCGGCTCAGGCTCTTGCGCGTGCGCTCGGCTTCCATCCTGGCCTCCGCCCGCGCCCCTGCGTACATCGCGTTCATCTCCAGCAACGCATTGAATTGGTTGGCGTGCACATGCATTCCATCGCACCTCTTCTTCTGGGGGCCTGCTCACACAGCCAGGGTGGACAGGTTCCGAACTCTTGTGATGCCTCCCTGCAGGCGGCTCGCCAAACTCCGTGTGAATCTCCGCATTTCAAACTTTAGTAATGGGACGTGCTTGAAATCGCGCCGGAAGTTGCCGATAGGTGGGCATTCCCCGCAACAGCTTCCCGCGGAGAAGAAGGAGACAGCAATGTCCATCTCGGCAATTTCCGCAAGCAGCGCCTCCGATGCTCAGAGCATCCTCAAGCTGTTGCAGCAGGAGTTCCAGCAACTCGGCACCGATCTCCAGTCGGGCAACCTCTCCGCCGCTCAGTCGGACCTGGTCACCCTGCAAAAGGATCTACCCCAGGGAAGCTCTTCAACCACCGAGAGCAGCGATCCCTTGCAACAGGCTTTTACCCAGCTTGCCAAGGACATCCAGTCCGGAAACACGAAAGCCGCTCAGCAGGACTACACGGCCATTCAGCAGGACCTTCAGAATCAAGCTCCGCAAACGTCTGGCAGTACAGAGGCGAGCGAAGGCTCCAAAGGCCATCACCATCATCACAGCGGTGGAAGCACGAGCACCAGCACCCCAAGCGAGATCAGCCAGCTGATCGCCCAACTCGGTCAGGAACTCCAATCCGGCGACCAGACTTCCGCCCAGAAGACGTACACTTCGCTCCAACAGGATTTCCAACAATTCAGCCAGGATGCAGCACAGCAATCCCAGACCTCGAACTCAGCAAGCGCGAGCACGATCTCGGTCAGCGCCTGATTGATCGGAATTGACTCGCCGCGGAAACGAGAGCGCGTCGCAAAGTTGGCCTGCCCGTAACTCCCGCAGGTCACCAAAAAAAGGAGCGCCGACCACCAGGTCGGCGCTCCTGAGGGCCTGGCCCTCAGAAATCCCACTGCATGCCGAAAGGGAAACGGAGCTCACCTTCACCGGCGAGTCGCAGAGCGTCGCCTTACATCCCGTGGCGGCGGAACAGATCGTCCTTTTCCCGGCTGGGGCAATTCGAACAGCCCAGGCAGCACACAAGAAGGACCGCGACACCCACTGTAACCAGGATTGCCAGCAGGCTTGCGTTGACCGTGAACCAGTGAATGAGGTGTTGCATATCCAGGACACCCAGGGTGAAATCAGGCCGGTGAGCCCGAAAACCAACAACCGCCATGTCTGCGGAAGCCAGCCATCGTGACACCGGAATCCCGGCGACACAAGTGTAACACCGTCAATTTTTCTTCGTCACGTGCCTTCGGTACCTATTGCATCAACAAGAACAAAAGGCGAAAATACATAGGGATGGTCCACCTTCCCAATGCGGTCCCGCCTCTCGGCTTCCCCTCCAACCTACCCGTGAGTTTGGACGCGAAGCCGGCGCCAGCGGTTGACCCTCGAACCCTCCCCGGCTCCGGAGCCATCCTGGACGATCCCAATCCCCTCCGAAGACCCAATTTGCCGGATCAACCCTCGCTCAATTGGCTCTTCGTCGACCTGAACTCCTACTTCGCCTCCGTCGAGCAGGAAGTCCGCCCCGAGCTGCGCGGCAAACCCGTCGGCGTCGTCCCCATGATGGCCGACACCACCTGCTGCATCGCCGCCAGCTATGAGGCCAAGGCGCACGGCGTCAAGACCGGAACCCTCGTCGGCGATGCCAAGCGCCTGTGTCCCGGCCTGGTCCTCGTCGAAGCCCGTCACGAGCTCTACGTGGACTACCACCACCGCATCGTCGAAGCCGTGGAAAGCTGCCTGCCGGTCACAGCCGTCCTCTCCATCGACGAAATGGCCTGCCGCCTCATGGGCCGCGAACGCCCACTCCTCGCCGCGATGGAACTCGCGCGCCATGTCAAGGCCCGCATTCGCGAACACGTTGGCCCCACGCTGCGCAGCTCCGTCGGCCTTGCCACCAACCGCTATCTCGCCAAGGTGGCCAGCGACATGGAGAAACCCGACGGCCTGGTCGCCCTGACCCTCGACATCCTGCCCCAGGCCCTGCGCCAACTCACCCTGCGCGACCTTCCCGGCATCGGCGCCCGCACCGAGAAGCGCCTCAACGACAAGGGCATCCAATCCATGGACCAGCTCATGGATCTCGACTGCGAAAAAGCCGGCGAGCTTTGGGGCTCGGTCTGGGGAGAACGGCTCTGGCACTGGCTGCGCGGCGAAGACTTCGACATGTCGGAGACCGATCATGCCAAGTCCATCAGCCACCAGCACGTCCTCGCCCCCGACATGCGCTCCCCGGAAAAGGCCTGGGCCGTCGCCCACAAGCTGCTCCATAAAGCCGCCATGCGTTTGCGCGCCGGCGGCCTGTGGGCCAGTGGTATCGGCCTCGCCGTGGGCTTCGCCGGACCCGGCCAGGAACGCGGCCCCGTCAGCACCTACGGCGTCCCCAGGAAGGGCTGGAAGAACGAGATCAAGCTCAGCGAGTGCCAGGACAACCCCACCCTCATTGCCGCCTTGACCCGCCTTTGGGCCGCCCGCCCCACCGGCCCGGCCTTCGACCACCCCTATTTCATCGGCGTTCACCTGCAGGGCCTCGTCCCCGACCGCCTCCACTCCCTCAACCTCTTCGACTCCACCGAAGACGAGCAGAGCCGCGCCCGCCTCCTCGCCGTCATGGACCAGCTCAACAACAAGTACGGCATGAGCACCCTCGCCCCTGCGACCATGCTCACCGCCTACAAAGCCGCGCCCACCAGAATTGCCTTCCACAACATCCCCGACCTGTTTTAAGACATCTTGCTTTTCCTGTAGACATCCGTGCCCTTTCCCCTTTTTCCTGCGGAAAGAGTGGGAAACCCATCCACTCCAGGCCGACACCCTTGCGGAAACCGCCCTAGCCCGGCTCCCGCGTTTCGTCTAAGCTCTCCTTATGACGAATTCGACACCGTATTTGGCAAACACGCGAGGCATCGCGGTGAGCGTTGCGCCAACTTATCTTGAAGCGAGATCGTCGCCCGAGAGCGCGCAGTATTTTTGGGCTTATCGAGTGACCATCGAGAATCAAGGGCCGGAGACGGTGCAATTGCTGAGCCGGCACTGGATGATCACGAACGCACGGGGCGAATTGACCGAGGTCAAGGGGCCCGGCGTGGTCGGGGAACAACCCGTCCTCAAGCCGGGTGAGAGCTTTGAATATACAAGTGGCGCGCCCCTCGACACCCCGTCGGGGATGATGGGCGGTGCCTATGAGATGGAGAGTGAGAGCGGGGAGCGTTTTGCCATCGAAATCCCGACCTTCTCCCTGGATCGTCCCAATCAGGTCGCATTTCTGAACTAAGGCATTCTTGCTTTTGCTGTGGACCTCCGTGCCCCATCCTTTCCGCTTTTTCCTGCGGAAAGGGTGGGAAACCACAATGAGAGCGGGGAGCGTTTTGCCCTCGAAATCCCGGCCTTCTCCCTGGATCGTCCCAATCGGATCGCATTTCTGAACGAAGGCATTCTTGCTTTTGCCATAGACCTCCGTGCCCCATCCTTTCCGCTTTTTCCTGCGGAAAGGGTGGGAAACCCATGAACTCCAGGTCTACACCACTTCAGAAACTGCCGTAGCAAATCCGTTTTGGTGGTTGCGGATCGAAGGAAGATCAATCCTACTTCCGTGCATAGTCCTTGGTCTTTCCCGTCCGCGCATTCGTCACGGAAAAACTCCCATCCGCGGCGGCCACCACCTTCAGCCAGGCTCCGTCCGTCGTGGCGCCCTTGGGATTGGCAATCAGCTCCTCCGCGCTGTTGTGCGCCGCATCGGAACCCTCCGCCGTGTGCAGCATCCACAGGTCTTCCAGTCCCGGGCTCGCATGCACCGTCTGCCAAGCCTCCGGGCTGCCCGCCTTATGCGCCCCGTTGTCCATAATGGCCACGCGCGGGTGAATGGCATCCACAAAAGCCTTCGCATTCGACAAGTTGAACCCGTGGTGGTTGACCAGGTACAGGTCCACCGTCCCGATCAGGTTCGACGGGCACACCAGCGGAATCTCTTTGGCCTTCGTCAAATCGCCCAGATCCAGAAACCGGAACTTGCCATAGCGAACCAGCACCCCGGTCGAGCGCGGATTCTCCGTCGTATCCAGCTCCCACTTGGGTTCGCGCGCGCACTCCGGATTCGGCGTCGGCTTCACGCCCGGAACGGCAGAAATATGCTCGCCATCCGCGGTCAACACAATCGTGGTCAGTCCAGGAATCTCAAGCGTGTCGCCGGGATGCACAATGCGCCGCTTCCTGCCTTGAATCGCTTGCAGATAGGCGGCATAGTCGTGGTGCGCAATGTCGGAGTCCTCGCGATTCTCCCCATGATCCAGGAACTCTCCCACCGGGACGCGCTTCAACAGCTCTGCCACGCCGCCCACATGGTCGGTGTGAAAGTGCGTGATCAAAACATGATCGATCCGCGTGATCCCGGCATCCTGCATGGCCCGTTGGATGCGCTCCGCATCGCGCCCAATCGCATCGGGAAGCCCGGCGTCGTGCGGCCCCTTTTCAAAAGTGTCGGTGGAGTGCCCATCCACGTTGGGCCAACCGGTATCCACCAGCAGCGAGCCGCCGGAAGGAGCCACCAGCAGCGTCGCCTGCCCGCCCTCCACGTCGACGGCATAGAGCAGCAGGTGCTCCGCCGGTTTGGCCTGCGCAAAAGGCCCGGAGGACAGCAGGCCCAGGGAGACGGCTACAGCGAGACCTAAGATTCGAAGACGAGTCAGAGAGGGAAGTTCGACGGCGATTCGCATTTGCGGGAAAGTGTACAGGATTTCCGTGCGGGGATGACGAGGGAGCGGGTAGACCGGGATTTATCTCGCGCCGCAAGCGTCGGAATGAACGCCACGGATGGCGCTGGTGTAAACTGATCAAGACCCCAAAGCCGGTTCGCTTCAGCGGACCGGCTACATTGTGTCGGGACGTGGCTCAGCCTGGTAGAGCACTCGCTTGGGGTGCGAGGGGTCGGGAGTTCAAATCTCCCCGTCCCGACCATTTATTCCGTCGATTCCAGATCGCCTTCCGAGCCATTCCAGCCGGAGACTGCCAAACGGGGAGCACCCCAGCTCAAGCCCCTTCCTGCCTTTTCGCACAATCGTCCACCATAGGGTCCAATCTCTACCCCACTAAGGCATTGTCGCTTTTGCTGTAGACTTCCGTGCCCCATCCTTTCCGCTTTTTCCTGCGGAAAGGGTTGGAAACCCATGAATTCCAGGTCTACACCATTTCGGAAACTGCCATAGAAGAATCGCTCTCAAACGCCGATAGTACCTCGAACGGATTACGCACCACGGAACCTTCCCCTTCCGCGGTGCGAAGCGCCGGTCGTTCGCAGGGAACGAGAAAGCGGTTATGGGGAAGATCTGCCAGCACCACCAAGCGACGAAACGCAACTCCTGGGTCGAAACTCAAGGGAACCTCGAACGCCTCGTTCACGATCCCGTTTCACTCGAATTGCGGCCGCAAGGGCTGCTGATGCGCAGGGGCGCACTGCCAGGCACACCCACACACATTGCAGCCTTTCACAGCGCAGCGCCACGCGGCCCGCGCGGAGTGTCCAGGTCCCCTGCGGGGCGACTCCCGCTTCTGCGCCCGTTGCAAACGGCAGATCCGATGATCGGCGGGCCTCCCAATTACCCATGAAGATCGTGAACGATGTCTCCGAGCGGAGACTCACACAATCTTGTCGGAAGGCTCACCCAAAATGTACCGCGACCCGCGACCACAGATGAGCCCGAACATTCGACGCCGGGAACGGCCCCAGCATGCAGCAAATTTGCTGCGAGGAGAAAGAGCAATGAAGACGCATGCCATCCAGGCCGACCGAACATCGTCCAGCCGTAGTTCATCCAATGGTGTAGCAGTATTGAACCCACCCAAGGTCGCGCCCATCGAGCGCGGAGATCGTCGGCTCCATGCTGAGATCGAGCGATTGGCCGAGGCATCGCGCCAGGGAAACCTGAGTGAGCGCGGAGACGCAGAGCTGTTCAAGGGGAGCAGTCGCAAAGTCATTGAAGACGTCAACAGCATCCTCGATGCACTCGAAGACAAGGTCAACTGGTACAAGGCAATCATCGATGCCGTGCAGTTCCCGATTCACGTCATCGACAAGGACATGAAGTGGGTGTTCCTCAACAAGGCATTTGAAAAGCTGATGGTGGAGAACGGCATCATCCGCGACAGGAGTCAGGCGCCCGGTATGCCTTGCTCTTCCGCAAGGGCCAACATCTGCAAGACCGATGGCTGCGGACTGGTGCAACTCAGCAAGGGCGTGGGCGAGACCTTCTTCGATTGGAATGGGCAAAGCTGCAAGCAGGAGTCGTCCAAGCTGGTGAATCCCAGAGGGGAACACGTTGGCTTTGTGGAAGTAGTGCAGGACTTGACCCCCATTGTCCGGGCGAAGGACTACACCAACGCCGAAGTGAGCCGCGTAGCCGAGAATCTCACCAAGCTGGCGCAGGGAGACTTCGACCTCGATCTCCAGGTCAAAGAAGCGGACCAATTTACCGTCGAAGCGAAGCAACAGTTCAGCAAGATCAACCAGAGCCTCGCCGCCGTCAAGTCTGCCGTGGAAGCCATGACCGAGGACGCGGAACGATTGACCAAGGCAGCCGTGGAAGGCCAGTTTGAAACCCGCTCCGATGCCACCAAGCATCATGGCGGCTACCGCGAAGTGGTCGAAGGCATCAATGGAACGCTCGACGTCGTGGTGGACAAGCTCAATTGGTACCAGGCGATCATCGATGCCGTGCAGTTCCCGATTCACGTCATCGACAAAGACATGAAATGGGTGTTCCTCAACAAGGCGTTTGAAAAGCTGATGGTGGAAAACAACATCGTCCGCGACCGGAGTCAGGCGCCCGGTATGCCTTGCTCGTCCGCAAGAGCCAACATCTGCAAGACGGATGGATGCGGGTTGGTGCAACTGAGCAAGGGTGTCGGAGAAACGTTCTTCGATTGGAATGGCCAGAGCTGCAAGCAAGAATCTTCGAAGCTGGTCAATCGCAAGGGAGAGCACGTCGGCTTTGTGGAAGTGGTGCAGGACTTGACCCCCATTGTCCGGGCGAAGGACTACACCAATCGCGAAGTCATCCGGTTGGCTTCCAACCTGGTGCAGATTGCCAAGGGCGATCTGCACGTAAACGTCAAGCTGCCCGATGCCGACAAGTACACCGCCGAGGTCAGGGCCCAGTTCGCTCAGATCAACGATAGTCTGTCCAAGATGGTGGATGCAATCAACCAGCAAGCCGCCGATGCGGAGAGTATCGCCAACGGCGATTTGTCCTCCACAATTACCGTCCGATGCGCGAGCGATGTCGTCGGCAAGAGCTTGCAGCGCATCGCCGAAGCTCTGAAAAGCCTGGTGGCCGATGCGAGCATGCTCGCCAAGGCCGCTGCGAGCGGCCAGGTGGGGACTCGCGCCGACGCCGACAAGCACCATGGCGATTACCGCAAGGTCATCGAAGGTGTGAACCAAACAATGGAGGCCATCGTGGAGCCGCTGAAGGTCACTGCGGAGAACGCCAGCACCCTGGCTTCTGCCTCGGAAGAACTGACTGCCGTGAGCGAATGCATGGCGGCGAGCGCTGGAGACACGGCCATGCAGGCTGAAGCTGTTTCCGCCGCCAGCGAGCAGGTCTCGAAGAACGTTGCCTCGGTGGCGGCTGCCGCGGAAGAAATGCAGGCTTCGATTCGCGAGATCGCCAAGAATGCCAATGACTCCGCGCGCATTGCCAAAAACGCAGTGAGCGTGGCCCACACCACCAACGAGACGATGACCAAACTCGGCATCTCAAGCCGTGAGATCGGCAATGTCATCAAGGTCATCACATCCATCGCTCAACAGACGAATCTGCTTGCCTTGAACGCCACCATTGAAGCTGCTCGCGCCGGTGAAGCGGGTAAAGGCTTTGCCGTCGTCGCCAACGAAGTCAAGGAGCTTGCCCGCCAAACCGCAAAAGCGACGGAAGAGATCGGTATGAAGATCGACGCCATCCAGGGCGATGCCAACGGAGCTGTTGCCGCCATCGAGCAGATCAGCGGCATCATTGACCAGGTCAACGATATCTCCAACAGCATTGCCTCGGCCGTTGAGGAGCAAACAGCCACAACCAACTTGATCGGCCGAAGCGTGACCGAGGCATCCGACGGTGTCAACGAAATCGCCAAGAACATTGGCGGCGTTGCCAGCGCAGCCAAGACCACCAAGGACGGGGCGAACGACTCCAAGGCCGCTTCGCTGGAACTGAGCAAAATGGCGTCTCGGCTCCAGCAGTCCGTGTCCCGGTTCTCGTTCTAAGGCATCTTTGTTTTTGCTATAAACTTCCGTGCCCCATCCTTTCCGCTTTTTCCTGCGGAAAGGGTGGGAAACCCAGGAACTCAAGGTCCACACCATTTCAGAAACTGCCATAGCCCCCGCGCGCGGCGATCCTGGAAGCAGTCCGTGTCCCCGGTTCTCGTTCTGAGGCATCTTTGTTTTTGCTATAAACTTCCTTGCCCCATCCTTTCCGCTTTTTCAAGCGGAAAGGGTGGGAAACCCATGAATTCCAGGTCTGCTCCGCTTCAGAAACTGCCGTAGCCCCCGCGCGCAGCGATCCTGGAAGCAGTCCGTGTCCTCGGTCCTCGTTCTGAGGCATCTTGTTTTTGCTATAAACTTCCGTGCCCCATCCTTTCCGCTTCTTCCTGCGGAAAGGGTGGGAAACCCATGAACTCCAGGTCCACACCACTTCAGAAACTGCCATAGCCCCCGCGCGCGGCGATCCTGGAAGCAGTCCGTGTCCCCGGTTCTCGTTCTGAGGCATCTTGTTTTTGCTATAAACTTCCGTGCCCCATGAATTCCAGGTCTGCTCCGCTTCAGAAACTGCCATAGGCCCCGGGCGCGGCGATCTTGGAAGCAGTCCGGGTCCCGGTTCTCGTTCTAAGGCATCTTTGTTTTTGCTATAAACTTCCGTGCCCCATCCTTTCCGCTTTTTCCTGCGGAAAGGGTGGGAAACCCATGAACTCCAGGTCCACACCACTTCAGAAACTGCCATAGCCCCCGCGCGCGGCGATCCTGGAAGCAGGCGCGCAGCCGCTTGTGGGCAACATCGTCTAGGCTCCGTGCCCCGTCCTTCCGCAGCTTGATCGCGGAAGGGCGGGAAGCAGCGGACCTCAACAAGCTGGGTTCATGACGAGCCTGGGGTGATCGAAGTCGGTTGCAAACGGTCTGAGTCTACGTCGGAAACAGCGAGTTGTACGGGTCCGGAACCGGCGCCAGGCGCGCACGGCGTCTTACCGGCCGGGGAGCAGGGGGAATCGCTGGGGCTGCGTGGGTGAGCAGACCCACAATCTCCCGCAACTCCGCGCGCACATGGCCAATGGTCGCCGCAACCGCATCGCGGCGTCGATCCGCTTCCTGCACCAGTTTGGGCGAATTTGCGGGCGGCGCGGGCGCGGGTTCCGGCTTGGCGGCTTGCGGACCACGGCGGCGGCCGTGCTGTTCCAGCGCATGCCGCGCTCCCGCCAGCGTATAGCCCTCCTTGTGAACCAGGCGCTTGATGTCCAGCACCAGTTCCACCTCGCGGCGACGGTAGAGGCGTTGCCCGGTTCCGCTCTTGTTGGGTTTGAGCTGGGGAAACTGGCTCTCCCAAAAGCGCAGAACATACGTTTCCAGGCCGCAGATGCGTGCCACGTCTCCAATTTTGAAATAGAGGCGGTCGGGAATCGTCGGTTCTTCTACGGCGCGCTTGCGGGAAAGCTGAGTGGCCATGGTCACGACGAGGAAGATCGCGGAATGAGCACGGACCCTTCCTCATCCTCAGTATAGGCCACCATTTGCCTCGATTGTGAAGCAAAATCCCAGCTTTTGGGCCAATTCCGGCAACTTCCGGTGGGAAACACGGGACGAAAATCAGTCCGCCGCCACAACTTCTGCGGCGACGGGACGTTCCACCGCAATTCGCTCCGTCGAGTGGCGCGGCGCGGCCCGCAGATACTGCTTCGGCCAGCTCGTGGTTTGCCCCAGCGCAGCCGCCGCATGCACCGGCCAATACGGGTCGCGCAGCAACTCCCGCGCCAGCAACACCAGGTCGGCTTCCCCGTTGGCCACAATGCTCTCCGCCTGGTGCGCATCGGTGATCATGCCCACCGCCGCGGTGGCAATGCCCGCCTCGCGCCGAATCCGCGTGGCAAACGGAACCTGAAAGCCGGGACCCACCGGAATCTTCGCGTTCGGCGCCATGCCGCCGGAAGAGGCATCGACCAAATCCACCCCGTGGTTCTTCAAGACTCGCGCCAACTGCACCGATTCGTCGATGTCCCAGCCGCCTTCCACCCAGTCCGTGGCCGAGATGCGCACAAACAGCGGCAGATGCTCGGGCCATTCCGCCCGCACCGCATCCACTACCTCCACCAGCAACCGGATCCGGTTTTCGAAACTTCCCCCATACGCGTCCGTGCGCTGGTTGGCCAACGGCGACAGGAATTCGTGCAGCAGATAGCCGTGCGCGGCATGAATCTCCACCAGGTCGAACCCCGCCGCCAGTGCCCTTTGCGCACCACCCCGAAACGCATCGATCGTCTCCAGGATCTCCGCCAGGCTCAGTGCCCGCGGCACCGGGTAGCTGGGCGAAAAGGGAATGCTGCTGGGCGCAACCGTCTCCCACCCGCCTTCCGCCGGCGCAAGCAGATGCTCCCCCGCAAACGGCAAGCTCATGCTCGCCTTGCGTCCGGCATGCGCCAGTTGAATGGCCGCATGCGCTCCTTGCGAGTGAATGAAGGCTGCAATGCGCTTGAGCATTGGAATGTGCTCGTCCTTCCAGATGCCCAGGTCGCCCGGCGTGATCCGTCCTTCCGGCGTCACCGCGGAGGCTTCCACAATCACCAGCCCCCCGCCACCCTGCGCCTGCGCCCCCAGGTGCACCAGGTGCCAGTCGCTGGCAAAGCCATCTTCCGAGGAATACTGGCACATCGGCGAGACCCCAATGCGATTGGCAAACGTCAACGAACGAAGTTGAAAAGGAGAAAAAAGCGATGAGCTCATGTCCTTAGGATGACAAGAACCGCGCCGGGATGCAAAGCCCGTTGCAACCACCGCGACTCTCCCAGGTCCGAAGTTCAAAGCAAAGCTGACTGTCATCCACTTCGACTTGCCTAGCAAGTCACTTCCTGTACGAAGACCGCGCCGGTAGCTCCACAAATGCCCCGTGCCCCGTCCATGCGCCTTCCTTTTGGCGCATGGACGGGAAACCCCGGACCTCAACCAGCCCTGTCCCCTGATCGGAGATTGGCGCGTTTTCCCGCCAATCCCGCCGAAACAATCCCGCCGAAACTGATCAAAAGAAGATCCAGGCTTTAAAGGCTGCGGAAAGACTCATGCGGGCGGTAGGTCGGGGATTTATCCCCGAAAGACAGCCCATACAATCAACGTCGGCTTCAGCCGCTGCGGCATGCTTTCAGCATGTTTCGCCCCCAATTCAGCATTTTCCGCTGCCTGTTGAGCCCCGGCCACCCGCTCCGCAGGCGTAGACTGGTGCGGGTTAGTAAATCGATTGATAAGGGGTCTTTGGGGATGAAACACTTTTGTCTTGCCGGGTTCGCGGCAACCATTCTCGCGGCAGCTCTGACGGTGCCGGGAGCGCACGCGCAATGGAATACGCCCAACCCGGTTGTGAGTTTTACCAAGCTCCCCACCGGCCTCGAAGTCCACCAGAAAGACGGGGTCCTCCGCTTGGAAGTCGATGCCGCCGACCTGCTCCACGTCACCTACGCGCCCCCCGGCATCGCGACCCCCGACCGCCCCTCCGACCACGTCGTCATCAAGACCGACTGGGCTACTCCTGCCTTTGAAGTCAGCTCCGACGACAAGGCCGTCACCCTTTCCACCGCCAAACTCCGTGTGGTCATCGAGCGTGAATCCGGCGCCATCCACTACATGGAACCCGACGGCGCAACCAGTGCCGGCGCTACCGGTCCCGGCTCGGTGGGCGGCCCCATGGCCGGCAAGCTCTTGACCACCGACGGCGCGCGCTCCCTGCGGCCTGTCGAAGTCAACGGGGAAAAGACCTTCCACGCCGAGGTCTCTTTCCCCATCTACGGCTCGCATGAAGCCCTCTACGGCCTTGGCCAGCACCAGGCCGGTGTCTGGAACTATCGGGGCGAAACTGTCGACCTGTCCCAGGAAAACACCAACATCGATATCCCCCTGCTGGTCTCCAGCAACGGCTACGCGATCTTCTGGAACAACCCCTCGCGCGGCCGCATGAATAACCGCTTCGTGCACGGCCTCTATCTCAGTGCCGAAGTCGCCGACCGCATCGACTACTACTTCATCTACGGCCCGGATGCCGACCAGATCGTCGCCCGCTACCGCCAACTCACCGGCGAAGTGCCACTCTTCGGCCGCTGGGCCTACGGCTTCTGGCAGTGCAAGAACAAGTACCAGTCACAGCAGGAACTGGAAACCGTCGCCGCCCGTTATCGCGCCGAGCACATCCCCGTCGACAACATCGTCCAGGACTGGTTCTGGTGGATCACCATGGGCCAGATGACCTGGAACAAGAACTATCCCGATCCGCAGGGCCTGATCGACACCCTGCACAAAGAGCACTTCCACCTGATGGTCTCCATCTGGCCCTACTTCCGGCCCGGCAGCCCGACCTACGATCAGTTCGACAAGAACGGCTGGTTCATCGCCAAGACCACCCAGCCCAGCTTCCATCCCGTCAACCAGGCCCTCTACGACGCCACTAACCCCGCGGCCGCCAAGCAGTATTGGGCCAACGCCAACACGGCGTTGTTCCAGAAAGGCGTTGATGCGTGGTGGCTCGACACCGATGAGCCGGAGACCGAGGCCCGCGAAGACAACATCCTCACCACCAACAAGCTCTCGTTAGGCTCCGGCGCACGCTACGCGAACGTCTACCCGCTCTTCCACAACGGCAACGTGTCTGAGGGGCAGCGGGCGGCCAGCGACAAGAAGCGCGTATTCATTCTTTCCCGCTCCGCCTATGCCGGCGCCCAGCGCTACGGGATTACCGCCTGGTCCGGCGACGTGTTGTCCGACTGGCTGACCTTCCAGCGCCAGATTCCCGCCGGCCTCAACTACGCCCTCTCCGGCATGCCCTACTGGACCACCGACATTGGCGGCTTCATCTCCGGCGGCAATCTCAACGACCCCAAGTTCCGCGAGCTTTTCGTGCGCTGGTTCCAGTTCGGCACGTTCTCGCCGATTTTCCGCGTCCACGGCACGCGCAACCCCGACGAGAACGAGCTCTGGTCCTACGGCCCCGAAGCCCAAAAAATCCTCGTCGACTACGACACCCTCCGCTATCGCCTGATGCCCTACATCTACTCCCAGGCATGGCAGATCACCAGCAACCACGGCACCCTGATGCGTCCGCTGGTCATGGACTGGCGCGACGATGTGGAAGCGCAGAACACTGGCGACGAATATCTGTTTGGCCCGGCGATTCTGGTCAGCCCGGTCACCACCCAGGGCGCGACTTTCCGCGCGGTTTATCTGCCGCGCGCCACCTGGTACGACTTCTGGACCGGAGAGAAAGTGGATGCCTCCCAGGGTGGCAAGCGCATCCAGGCGGACGCGCCTCTCGACAAGCTGCCGCTCTTCGTCCGCGCCGGCTCCATCGTGCCCATGGGGCCCAAAATGGAGTGGACGACAGAAAAACCCTCCGACCCCATCGAGCTAAGAATCTATCCCGGCGCCGACGGCGACTTCACCCTCTACGAAGACGAAAACGACGGCTACGCCTACGAAAAAGGCGCCCACGCCACCATCGCCCTGCATTGGGACGACGCCGCCCACACCCTCACCCTCGGCGCGCGCCAGGGCACCTTCCCCGGCATGTTGCCTGAGCACACCTTCCGCATTGTTGTGGTGAAAAGCGACCACGGCGCCGGCATCGCCCCCACCGAATTCCCCGACGCCACGGTACAGTACAAGGGCGCGGCGCAGCAGATGAAGCCGTAAAGGCAGTTCTCAGCTTTCAGCACCCATCTCCCGTGCCCCATCCATTCGCGTTTCTTGCGAATGGGTGGGAAAGCACGAACCCGATTCAGCCACTGCCCGAGCTGATAGCTGAAGCCTGAAAGCCCTCAGCTAGACACTCTCCAGCATCGCCGTCACCAGTGCCAGCGGCAGACCCCGGGTACCCCATCCTTGGCGCGTTCTTGTTCTTGCGCCAAGGGTGGGAAACCACGAACTTAACCCCGCCACAACGCAAGCTGATGGCTGAAAGCTGTCAGCTGCCACCCTCCAGCATCGCCGTCACCAGCGCCAGCGGCAGCCCCACCACGTTGAAGTAGTCGCCCTCGATCCGCGGAATCCACTTCGCCGCCCGCCCCTGGATCGCGTAGGCGCCAGCCTTGTCCATCGGCTCGCCGGTCGCAATGTAGTCCGCAATGTCCTGGTCGGAGAGCGCCAGAAACTTCACCGCCGTCACCTCCGCGGCCACTTCCACCCTGATGGGTGCCCCTGGTCCCAATTCTGGGACCGGGGATCGCACCACCGCCACGCCCGTAATCACCCGATGCGACCGCCCCGACAGCATCCGCAACATCCGCGCCGCATCCGCCGCGTCTTCCGGCTTGCCTAAGATCATCCCGTCCACAACAACAGTCGTGTCCGCCCCCACCACCACGAGCCCGTCATCTTGAGCACCTAAACGCGGGCCAGTGCCCTGACCAACCCCCGACAGACTGTCATCCGGAGCGGAGCGCAGCGCAGTCGAAGGATCTGCGGCTGCACGTTCCCTGACCCCTGATCCCTGACCCCTGACCCCTGCCTCCCGGTACACCGCCTCCGCCTTCTCCCGCGCCAGCCGCACCACATAGGCAATCGGACCCTCACCCACCTGCGGCTCCTCGGGAATATGCGCCGGACGCACCTCAAACACGAATCCCGCCTGCGTCAGCAGTTCACGGCGACGCGGCGATGCAGAAGCCAACACCAGATTCAGCATGGGAATGCGACTCGCCAATTAAACGCTCAACCCCGTCTGCAGCCCGCCCGGCGTCGCCAGCCCCCAGGCCATGCCCGGCGTGTTGTGCGCCAGCCCAAACCGGCCATCCGGCCCCAGCAAAATAATCCCGCCATGCCCGCCCAGCCGGTTATAAAGGTACGAGATCGCCTCCCGCGCGGCCAGCTCCGGCGGCGTTCCCCCCGCCACCCGGTCCGTCGCCCATTTCCCCAGCACCAGCTTCATAATCGGCTCGCCCCAGCCCGTCAGGCTCACCGCCGCCGCCAGGTTATCCGCATAGCACCCGCAGCCAATCAGCGACGAATCCCCCACCCGCCCCGGCGTCTTGTTCAGCGTCCCGCCCGTCGAAGTCGCCGCCGCCAAATTGCCATGCGCATCCAACGCCACCGCCCCCACCGTATCGTGCGACCACTTCGTGGGGTCCTCGTCCGGCCCTTCTGACCCCTGACCCCTGATCCCTGACCCCTGCTTGCCTGACCCCTGTCGATCAAACGCCGTCTCCGGGTCCTTATCGTCCCGCAAAAAATCTCCCGCGCCTTCCGGACCGGAAAACGTCTCGTCCCCCAGCCCCGCCGCCTGCCGCGCCTTTGCATGGCACAGCCGCTCCCGCTCCCGGTCCAGCACCAGCTCCGCGTTGTCGATCAACTCCATCCCATGGGCCTCTGCAAACTGCTCCGCGCCCGGGCCCACAAAATACACGTGCTGGCTCTTTTCCAGCACCAGCCGCGCCGCCTGAATCGGATTGCGCAGCCGCTCCACGCAGGCCACGCCGCCCGCCTTCATCCGCCCGCCATCCATCAGCAGCGCGTCCAGTTGCACCCGCCCGTTGCTGGTCAAAAAGCTGCCCCGCCCGGCATCGAAGGTGGGATCGTTCTCCATCACCGTCACCGCCGCCTGCACGGCATCCAAGGCCGAACCTCCCAAGGAGAGAGCGGCATAGCCCGCTTCCAGCGCCGCGCGCACTCCCGCTTGATGGGCTGCCGCGGCTTCCAAGGGAATCGCCCACGCGCCGCCGTGGACAAGAAGGGTTGGGTCATGGGTTGCCGGACTGGTCATGGACCTCATGGTAGAGGATTCAACAGGCGCCTTGAAACCGGTGTCAAATCCCGCGTCCCGCCTGCGCGGGCTAAACCCATGAAAAAGCAAGACTACAAAACCCGCCGCCGTTTGCTTCCAATTTCCCCTGAATCGCTAATCTAAGAACATCACCAGCAACGCAGGACAACGGGGAGCTTGAGCCTCCTCCAAAATCTCTGCGCACCGGTTCCGCGGGTTCGGCTCACCAAAAATCCTAAAGGGGCGTTTCCTTTCCGGAAATGGCCCCTTTTTCATTTCGGCACGGAAAGCCAATCAGTGCGGAGCGGCAGCGGGAAAGCCGGAGCCAATGGCACTTCGCACGCATGCACCAGCCGCAAAGAAACGCAAAGCCCTCAGGCTGATCAAAGAGGCATTCAAGACCGTCGAGAACAACGCAAGCGGCATTACCGAAGCCCTCCTCAAAAGTACCAAGGAGGGCAAAGTGATGAGCGCCAAACTGCTCGTCGAACTCGCCGAGGGCGATGTGGACGTAGAAGACGGCATGACCACCGGCCCCCTGCGCAGCCTCGCCCTGCGCCTCGCCGCCGCCCCCCCCTACAAGGACCCAGCCGAGCCACCAGCCGCGAAACCGGGGGCCCCATCACCGCCTCTGTCATCCTGAGCAACCCGACTCGCACATCGGGTGCGCCCCAAATGCCCCGTGCCCCGTCCATGCGCCATGTTTTTGGCGCATGGGCGGGAAACCTCGGCCAGCCCTGCTCATCGGCAGCGCGCAACCGTGGAAGAACGACTCAACGGGTCTGTCATCCTCAGCGCCCGCAGCAAGTCGAAGGATCCGCGGCTGCACTTCGGAAGCCGGCACAGGACCTCCGAGACATGGCAAGCGGAGCACGCATGCGCATGAAATCAAGGCAGGTGTCGCAGGCTGCGGAAAGACTCACCTCTTGGCGGGACCGGAGCTCTGGCGCAAGGCGTGACTTCGGTCATGCCGTCAATGCCGCCTAAGGCCATCTTCATAACCCGGGGAGCCCGCACGAAAACCAACAAAAAGAAAGCAGACATCGACATGACAATGAACGTGAACGGTTGGCTCAGTCAAGGAGCGGCGCACATGCGGCACGCGCTGCAATATGCGTTCACCTGTGCCCTGGCCCTCTCTCCAACATGGATCGCTTTCGGCCCCGACGCCCTTGCCCAGGCCGTCGCCACGACCACTGTGCAGGGCACCGTCTACCGGGCCAACGGCCAGCCCGCCTCCGGCACCTTGACCCTGAGCTGGCCCGCCTTCTCCACCGCCTCCGGCCAGTCGGTTACCGCTGACAGCGTCAACGTCCCCATCGCGCCCGACGGCTTTGTCACCGTGAACCTCGCCCCGAACCTCGGCGCCACGCCCGCTGGCCTCTATTACACCGCTGTCTACTACCTCAGCGACGGCACCACCAACACCCTGTACTGGATCGTCCCCGCCGCCGCGCAAGCCACGCTCGCCCAGGTGCAAGCCCAGGTGATGCCCGCCGCCAGGCTGTGCAGGCCGTCTCGAAAGCGTATGTGGACTAAGCCATCGCCAACCTTGCCGGCAGCCTGCTCACCATCGATGGGGGAACCCTCACCGCCCCGCTCTACCTCAGCGGCGACCCCACCCAACCCCGGCAAGCCGCCGACAAACACTACGTCGATGCCACCTTCGCCGAGGCCGTTCCCCTTGCCGGCGGCGCCATGACCGGCCCTCTGCAAACCCCGGCCGTCAATGGCGTCCAATCTCCGGCAGCCGCCTCCGCGCAGACCACGCTGCAATCCGCCATCGCCGCCGCTGGAACCATGGGAGCGGTCGAAATCCCGCCCACCTACGCAGGAACCGATGCTTTCGCCAATCCCTCCGGCCTCTACGTCAGCGATCTGCGCCCCACCGTCTCCCAACCGCTGCCCCGCAACGTCAAGGAGTTCGGAGCCGTCTGCGATGGCGCCACTGACGACACCAACGCCCTACGTCGCGAACAGGCTGGGGTGAGCGATGAGCGATACCGTCCCGCGTAACCCGACCAGCGCAGCCCAGATGCTTGCCGATGCTTTGTTACGAAGCGTTGCCGGCGCCACCGCCCTGCTGCGCTTCACTGCAACCAATCCCGGCGCCAATCAGTCGGAAGTCGGCTTGGTGCCACTACGTTCTTCAATGTTGTCGTCAGTCCGGTCGTCCTGCGCAAGCTCCGCCCCTCCTGGCAGGAAGGCGGCGAGTCGAAATGGGAGCTCCTTGTCTCGGCCACCTCCGTCGAACAGCAAGTCAATGCACTGGCTCTGTCCTCCGCGCAGTCGCTGTTCGCTCTCACTCTCGCCGTCACCGTCGCCGGCCAGGACTATCTCATCCAATCTGTCGCCTCCAACGAAGCCTTCGGACAGGTCTATCTCTACCGCCTCCTCCTGCGCGAGGCTCACCAACAAGCGATCTAACCCGCCAACGTGCTAACGCGCTCATTCACTCACCAATCAGCGGGTGCCCCCGGTCTCGCTTTTGAGACCGGGGAGACCAGCAACCGAGGCCTCCATGTAAAACGCAAAAGACTCGTTCTATCTGGCGCTGCGCACCCGCCTGGTCGCTGCCAACCCGCAGAGAACCATCCTGCTGCGCGGAACCGTGCGCCCCGGCATTCTCGTCGAAGAAGCCGAAGCCCCCTCCAGTCCGCTTCCCGGCGATGTCTTCATTCTTCGTTGGCTGGCACTCGGCATCGATGTCGATCTGTCTCTGCCCATGGCCGCATCCGAGTGCGAAATCCTCTATCGCACTTGTGGCACGCAAACGTTTGGCGGCTTAGATCGCGGACGTGCCCTCGCGCAAATGGACAGGGAGCTGATGACGTGTCTCCAGCCCTTCTACGCGCCCAAGATGAACTACGCCGCCACTCCACCCACTGCGATGCTGACCAACGTCTTCTGGGATCAGCCCGGATTCACGCCGATCGCCGTCCAGCGCGATCAGCTCAGCCGCTCCGCCAAGATCATGGTCTACAGCTATCAGGAGCAGGGAGAGTAAATGACAAACCCCTGGTTTCAAGCTCCCGCGCCCATCACTCGGCATGTGCGCGCCTACTGCGCGCCCGTCAATCGCGCCGCAGCCACACCCACGCTCTTCGACCCCACCCAGCAGGGCCAATTCAATCTCGATGCACCGCCCGCTCCGTGGATCAGCCTCGGTCCCATTCAAGACTTCGCGCGCAAAGCCTCCAGCAAAACGATGCCCGTGCTCTCCGGAATTCCCGCTGCACCCCTCGGACAAGTGCGCGAAACCCTTCAGGCGCAAGTCAGCCTCCAATTCCTGAGCTGGACCAAGCTCACCATGGCGCTGGCCACCGGCTCGCAGCACATGAATCTGCTCGCTCCAGCGCCCGCTTTCGTCGTTCAAGCCGGTTCCACAGCGTCCTCGATCATGCTCGCTGCCCCCGACACACCAAACTTCACGGCCGGCTCTCTCATCGCTCTCGATGCCGACTACACCGGCCAAACCGGCTACGTCGGCGCGTCCATCTCCGGCGCCTACCTGCGCTCCCCGCTCACCGATGTGGATTACATTCGCCGCGTCACCTTCAACGTGGCCCTGGTCGCCCAGGTCACTTCAACCGGACTCACACTCGCCGAGCCACTGCCCGCGGGCGCGCCGGCCGCCGGCGCCAAGCTCCAGGCACTCACCGGTTTCGTCGATCGCGAAGGCGGCTGCTTCTACCAGGAATGGTCGGCGCTCTTCCTCATGCAGGGCACGCAAGGCGAACGAATCCTTTTTCACTATCCACGACTGCAAACCATGGCCGGCGCCGAAGAGACAGCCATCGACCTGTGCGGGAAAAGTGCCGGCAACCACGCGCGGATTCTTCTCAAAGCTCAGTTCCTCGCACTGCCGGTCGCTGACCCTCTCGACGGAGAACGCGTCCTGTGTTACCGAAGCTTCCTGCCCGCACCCCGCGCACTGGTCTAGTCAAGTCCACCCGTAATCCCTCCTCGACAGGGCAACAAGAGCCCCGTGCCCCGTGCCCCGTCCTTGCGCCTTCTTTCTGGCGCAAGGGCGGGAAACCTCGAATCTCAACCAGCTGTTGCGAGACCCCCCATGAATATCGCAATCCAAGGCCAGGACTACACCCCAACCCTCGACGCAGCGCATCCGCTGACCCTCTCAACGGAGAACGCATCCTGTGTTACCGAAGCTTCCTGCCCGCACCCCACGCACTGGTCTAGTCAAGTCCCGTAATGCCTCCTCGACAGGGCAACAAGAGCCCCGTGCCCCGTCCTTGCGCCTTCTTTCTGGCGCAAGGGCGGGAAACCTCGAATCTCAACCAGCTGTTGCGAGACCCCCCCATGAAAATCGCAATCCAAGGCCAGGACTACACCCCAACCCTCGACGCAGCGCATCCGCTGACCATCGAGCGCAAACTGAATGAGCCCTCCGTCTGTCGCCTCTGGCTCAGCCTGCCCACCCCCACCAATCCGCAGGTGCCCACGCGCAACCAGTCCCTGGCCATCCTCGGCGACGATGCCACCGTCTACTTCACCGGCTACCTCGCCGTCACGCCGCTGCCTGAATACGCTGGCATGGCTCTCGAAGGCCCACGCTATTGCATCGCCCTCCAAGCCATCAGCGACGAGCTGCTGCTCGATCAACTCCTCATGCCGCCCGGCACCAGCCCTATCGGAGACACTGCTGCCGCACTCATGACCGCGCTGGTCGCGCACAGCGGCTCGCAGGCTCTCTCCACGAGCGGTGTCACCCTCGCCACACCCGTGAATAACTTCGTTCCAGATCAAGGTGCGAATTGGAGCGCCAGCGCCGCCCAAGCCGCAAGCCAGGCCCGCGCCACATATCGTGCTCAAGCGGAGCGCTCACTCTCGCCGCAGTGCCTGCCACGCTACATCCCCTCAACGAAACCGACGGTACGCTCAACCTTGCCAATCTCTCCCTCAACGCCAGCGTCAAGCGCGCTCTCGCCAACGACGTCACCGTCTGCGTAGAGCACGAGCCAGTCGCCTACGTCACGGAATACTTTCTCGGCGACGGAGCCACCACGCAATTCTTTCTTGCCGACGATCCCTTCTTTCCCGCGGCCTCCAAATCAACCATCGTTCGCGAACTCTTCAATGAGCCGGCCATCAACCAGACAACGTGGAACGCGAGCAGCGTTGGCGGCTACGTGAGTCTTGGTGCGGGCGGCCTCGTCTTGAACGGCGGCAACGGCATCGATGGCCAAACCGTTCTCAGTTGGATCGATCCCGTCGAACTCGGCGGAACCCTCCTGCTGGAAGCCGTCGGCGTCACCCTGTCGCCGGGCAGCACAGGTTTGCTGGCCGCACTTTGCACCGGCTTGAACACACAATCCTCATGCATCGCGGGCTTCCAAATCACCGCCGCGCAAGGCACAGGCGCCGTCACCGTGCAGCCGATCGTTCAAGGCACAATCGCGGGAACAACCTTCGCCCTCGATCCTGCCAACCAATACACGCTGCGCACGCGCGTCCATTGCCCCGATTGCGAACGCACGCTCTCCATCTACCGCTCCTTCGGCGATCAGGACGCCATCACCTTTGGCGGCCAATCCACAACCAGCCCCGGCAAACTACTGCTGGAGATTCAGGAGTTCGTGAACGGCGTCGCAGCAACGCCGGTCGTCTTGTATGACGGCGCTATCGCCACTCTGCCCGCGTCATGTGCTGTCATCGCCGCCAGCAGCATCAACCTCATCGGAACCGTGCGCGCACTCAACCTTACCAACCTTGGGTCGGGATGGGTCGTCAGCACACCGGCAAACGGCGGGCCCTACACGCGTCGCATGGGCGCCACCGCCGAGTCTGCCGAATGTCATCTCGAACGCACCGGCAAACTCGTCTTCTACACTGGCTCGACTCCCGCAGTGGGCGAACAAATCGCACTGAATTATCGAACCATCGGCCGCGCCGTGGGCCGCGCTGTGAATATCGCCAGCCAGCAGGCTCTCGCCCAAGCCGGATCACCGTCGGTCTCCGCGTGGATCGGCTCCGCTACCAGCCCCGCCGCCCGCATTACCTGGCCAATCTCAACAACCTCGCCGTGATCACGCTGAACGGTTCCACCGTCTCCATCAACACCGGAGTCACTCCACCCTCCGGAGGCGGCTTTGAAGTTCGCCGCCGCGACTTCGCCTTCATGCCCGGTGAGGACCCCGGCCTGGTCGTGCGCGCTTCCACTCCAAACCTCACCTTCGCCCGCGAAATGGCTACAGACCGCTTCTACATCCGCATGTACGACGCATCCACCCCGCCCAACTACTCCGAGCACTCCACCGCCCTCTTCATCAACCTTCCGCTGGCTTCGTGAGTCAAGAATCTCCGTGCCCCATCCTTCCGCGTCTTTTGCGGAAGGGTGGGAAAGCACCGAACCTCCACGCCGTAACTTTCTCAGGAGAACCGCTCATGCGCATGATGAATGAATTCGAAGCGCAGGTCCTCAGCGACCTGAGCGTTCTCAAAACGCAGATGAACAGTCTCACCGGCGACGGCAACGGCGGCCGCATCGCCGACCTCGAACGCCGCATGGAACACCACGAGCAAAGCTGGCAACGCGCCAAGGGTTTCCTGGCCGCCGTAAGCGTTCTGCTCGCTGTCATCGAAGTAGCCGTCGAAGCCTGGCACCGCCATTGAGTCGCTGGGCATGCAGCCCGAACTCTGCCGGCGCCCATCCATTCCGCGTTCTTTGCGGAGTGGGTGGAACCCGATAGCCCCTCGTATAATCGACTCCATGATCGAACAGCCGCTGGTGGGCGTGGTGATGGGCAGCAAGAGCGACTACGAGGTGCTCGTAGCCGCCGTTGAAATCCTTCGCGCGTTGCAAATCCCGCACGAAGCCAAAATCGTCAGCGCACATCGCACCCCCGACCGCCTCTACGAGTATGCGGAGACCGCCAAAGCGCGCGGCCTCCGCGTCATCGTCGCCGGAGCCGGAGGCGCTGCCCACTTACCGGGCATGCTCGCGGCGAAGACACTTGTGCCTGTGCTCGGTGTTCCCGTTGCCGCCACGCAATTGAACGGTCTCGACTCGTTGCTCTCCATCGTGCAAATGCCCAAAGGGGTTCCGGTGGGAACGCTCGCCATCGGCAAGCCCGGCGCCGCCAACGCCGCTCTGTTCGCCGCGGAAATTCTTGCCACCACTGATTCCGCTCTCTACGAACGCCTGGCCGCTTGGCGCGCCGCGCGCACCCAGGAAGTACTCGACCAGAAACTCGGCGAGGAGTCGCCGACTTGACGTTCTCCGAATCCCTTTCGCTTGACCGTCCTCAAATCGTCCAACCCGGTGGCTTGATCGCCATTCTCGGCGGCGGCCAACTCGGCCGCATGACGGCCATGGCCGCGCGTACCATGGGCTACCGCGTCCGCGTCATGGATCCTGAAGCCGCCTGTCCCGCCAGCTTTGTCGTGGATGAAACGATCGTGGGACGCTGGGACGATACAGAGGCAGCGCGCCACCTGGCCACCGGAGCCGATGCCGTGACCCTTGAGATCGAGCAAATCGGCGTGGACGCTTTATCGGCTGTTGCACAAATCGCTCCGCTGCGCCCCGGTGTGGAGCCCATCCGCATCATCCAGGACAAAACTCTGCAGAAGGCCTGGCTCGCCGACAACGGCTTTCCCGTCGGACCCTTTCGCATCGTGCGCAACGAAGAAGAACTTCACCACGCCGTGCCCGCCCTCGGCGGCCGCGTCTTTCTCAAGATCGGCCGAGGCGGCTACGATGGTCGCGGCCAGGCCCGCATCGGCTTTGCTTGTCCGGCAACGCCGCAATCGATTCAAGAGGCATGGAATGCCCTGGGCGAGAAGCCCTGCGTCGCCGAACAAGCTCTCGATCTCGACTTCGAAATCAGCGTGATGGCCGCCCGCAATCCATCCGGCGAAGTACGCAGCTTTCCCGCCGCCCGCAACCACCACGAAAATCAGATCCTGGCCTGGAGCGTGCTCCCCGCCGGCATCTCGCCCGAACTCGAAGCGAAAGCCGAAGCTCTCGCGGCAGACATCGTCGCCCGCCTCAATCTGGAAGGCCTGCTCTGCGTGGAGATGTTTATCACCAAACAAGGCGAGCTATTCGTGAACGAACTGGCGCCCCGTCCCCACAACAGCTATCACCAAAGCGAACGCGGCTGTGTCACCAGCCAGTTCGAGCAGTTAGTCCGCACCACCTGCAACCTGCCACTTGGAGACACATCGCTCATCGCGCCCTGCGCCATCGTGAATCTTCTCGGTGAGGTGTGGCTGAGCGATGCAGGCGGGCCCAACTTCGCCGCGGCTCTGGCCGTGCCCGGCGTGCGCCTGCATTTGTATGAGAAGCACACCCCCCGCATCGGCCGAAAAATGGGCCACCTCTCCGCCACCGGCGCCACCGCCGAAGAAGCCCTCAAGCGGGTGCTGGAAGCAAAACGTCGGCTCGCTTGAGGTGCCCGGAGAATCGGTTCCGTCGTCGTCTTGCCGACTATTGCCCATCAGCTTAAGGCATTTTCGCTTTTGCAGTAGACTTCCGTGCCCCATCCTTTCCGCTTTTTCCTGCGGAAAAGGTGAGAAACCCATGAATTCCAGGTCTACACCATTTCGGAAACGGCCACAGTATCCGGGAAAAGGGAGAAGTGCCATGCCGACTCGCAATATCAACCTGACCCCTCGCCGGGAGCAAAGCACCGGCGTTAGCTTCCAACTCCTGCAGACTGAGAAGCGTCTATCGGGTTCACGCGGACCGGGTAACTTGATCCGAGTGAAAATCTCCGAATGGAGTCGAGATCCTCACCGAGAATCGCGGGCGATCTTCGGCAACCGGAAGCTCAGATCCACACGTCGTTTGCCGCCGTGCGCTCGCCACCGTTGTCGCCTGTATTCACCACGCCGCGCGGCTCAATGAGCAAGATCTTGACCTCTCGCTTCGCAAAAGGCTTGTGTTGCACGCCCTTGGGAACCACGAACATTTCACCGGCATCCAAATCGACAGCGCCGTCGCGGAAGTCAATCCGCAAATGGCCTTCAATCACAACAAACGCTTCATCGGTTTCGGGATGAGAGTGCCAGACGAAATCACCCTCGAGCTTCACAACCTTGAACTGATAGTTGTTCATCTCGGCGATCACCCTCGGAGACCATTGCTCCGCAAGCATTCCAAGCTTCTCTCGAAAATTGATCGCCTTATAGCTCATCTTCACTCCCGAAACGTCTTGTGCCCAGGTCTCGGTTTTGAAACCTGGGCACACGCTACCTCAAAATCCGCTTTGACCGGCCTTACTGCCGGGTGCCCCTGGTCTCGATTCTGAGACCAGGGAAACAAGCCCTCTACTCCAGCCTCAATCGATCTACTGCCCCTTTTGCCACCGCTTCGGCCTTTGATTAGCCTGCAGAATCTTCTTGCGCAACCGCAGCGACTTGGGCGTCACTTCCACCATCTCGTCTTCCGCGATGAACTCGATGGCCTGCTCCAGATTCAGCGCCTTCACCGGTACTAGGCGAATCGCCTCATCCGCGCTGGAGGCGCGCATGTTGGTCATCTTCTTTTCGCGGACCACGTTCACATCGAGGTCGTTGTCGCGATTGTGCTCGCCGACGATCATGCCCTCGTACACTTCAACGCCCGCGCCCACAAATAGAATGCCGCGTTCCTGCAATCCGTTCAGCGAATAAGTGGTCGTCGGGCCCAGGCGGTCGGAGATCAGCGCGCCCGTCGGCCGCTGCGGAATCTCACCCTGGTACGGAATGTAGCCGTCAAACAGCGTATTCATCACAATCGTTCCGCGCGTTTCGGTCAGCATCTCGCTGCGCAGGCCAATCAACCCGCGGCTGGGAACGCGAAACTCCAGGCGCACACGGCCCGAACCGTGATTGTGCATCTTGGTCATCTCGCCCTTGCGCGGGCCCAGCTTTTCAATCACCGTCCCGGTATAGGTCTCCGGCACGTCAATCGTCAGGTGTTCCACCGGTTCCATGCGCGTACCGTCCACCTCTTTGGTCACGATCTCCGGCCGGCCCACCATCATCTCAAACCCTTCGCGGCGCATCATCTCAATCAGAATCGCCAACTGCAGTTCGCCGCGGCCCAACACCTTGAACGTTTCCGGCGATCCACCATCCTCTACGCGAATGCTGACGTTGGTCAGCAACTCTTTCTCCAACCGCTCGCGCAAATTGCGGCTCGTCACATACTGGCCTTCGCGCCCGGAAAACGGCGAGTTGTTCACGCTGAATTGAATTGCGATCGTCGGCTCGTCGATCACAATCAACGGCAGCGGCGAAGGGTTCTCCACGCTCGTAATCGTCTCGCCGATCGTGATCCCCTCCACGCCGGCCACGGCAATGATGTCGCCCATCGTGGTCTCGGTCGTTTCCGTCCGCTTCAGCCCGTTGAACGTGAACAGCTTGGTGATGCGCGTCTTCTGCAGCGTGCCGTCGCGCTTGGAAATCGTCACGTCGTCGCCCGCATGCAGCGTTCCTTGAAAGACGCGGCAGATGGCAATGCGGCCAAAGTACTCCGAATAATCCAGGTTGGTTACCAGGATCTGCAGCGTTCCTTCGGCATCGCCCGTCGCCGCCGGAATGGTGGAGACGATCGTCTCAAACAGCGGTTGCAAATCCGTGCCAGCCTTGTCCAGGTCGAGCGTGGCCGTGCCGTTCTTTGCCACCGCGTACAACACCGGAAAATCGAGCTGCGACTCTTCCGCATCCAGATCGATGAAAAGGTCGTAAATTTCGTTCAGCACTTCCTGCGGCCGCGCATCCGGCCGGTCGATCTTGTTGATCACCACAATCGGCTTGAGCTTGGCTTCAAGCGCCTTGGCCAGCACATAGCGCGTCTGCGGCAGCGGGCCTTCTGCCGCGTCCACCAGCAGCATCACGCCGTCCACCATCTTCAAGGCGCGTTCCACTTCGCCGCCAAAATCGGCGTGCCCCGGCGTGTCCACAATGTTGATCTTGCCGCCTTCAAACGTGATGGCGGTGTTCTTGGCCAGGATGGTAATCCCGCGTTCCCGCTCCAGCTCGTTGGAGTCCATCACCCGGTCAGCCACCTGCTCGTTGGCGCGGAAGGTTCCCGATTGACGCAGCATGGCGTCCACGAGCGTTGTCTTCCCATGGTCAACATGGGCAATGATGGCGATATTGCGTATCGTCTGCGTCACAGGAAGTCTGTCCTTTTTGGTTCAGGCCTCCTCTCTTGAGGGCAGGAGGCAATGGGGGTTGGGAGCGCCACAGCGGCGAATCGCCACACAATGCGGCAACTTCCATTCTACCAGCAGCGTCGCGCCAACCGCCCGGAGGGGCTTTTTTCACGGAACATTGCCACAAGTCCATCCGTATTCCTCCGCAATTGCGGATTCCTGAATGGGAGCTGGCATGACCAACGATTTGAAGATTGCATTGCGGCAGTTGAGGAACTCGCCAGGGTTTGCGATGACGGCAATCGTGACGCTGGCGTTGGGGATTGGGGCGAACGCGGTGGTCTTCAGCGTCCTGAACGCCGTCGTGTTGCGACCGGTGAACGTTCCGAATGCAAGGAATCTTTACTTGGTCCAGCGTGGCCAGTATCCGTCGCAGTCCTATCTCGATTACGTGGATCTGCGCGACCGGAACCGCACGTTTGAGAGCTTGGCCTCCTTCAACATCATGGGTCCAGTGGGCGTGGATACCGGCGGAAAGCCTTCCACCGCGTGGCCTTACCTGGCGAGTGGAAACTACTTCGATGCGCTCAACATCGAGCCCTATCTGGGCCGTTTCTATCACGCTGCCGATGAACACGGAAAGAATAGCGCTCCCTATGTGGTGCTGAGCTACGCGTACTGGCATGGCCATTTTCACGACGACAAAGGCGTAGTGGGCCGCTCGATCGAAATCAATAAGCATCCCTTCACGATCATTGGCGTTGCGCCTCCGGCATTTCGAGGGACGGAGCTGTTTTTTGCGCCGGCCATGTGGATTCCGATGGTCGAGCAGCCCCTCGTCGAGGGCCACGACTCGTTGCAGTACCGCGGCGATCACTCCTACTTGATCGTGGGACGGCTGAAACCCGGTGTGACCCCGGCGCAGGCAGCGGCGGACCTGAAGATTCTTGCGGCCTGGCTTTCAAAGACGTATCCAAGCGACGACGATGACGTGAAATTCACATTGGCCCATCCCGGCCTGATGGGAGACATGCTGGAAGGCCCCGCGCGCGCGTTCATGGGAGGGCTGATGCTGCTGGCCGGGCTGATTCTGCTGGCTGCGTGCGCCAACTTGGGCAGCCTGTTTGCGGCGCGCACGGCGGATCGCGCCAAGGAGACCGCGCTGCGCCTGGCGCTGGGGTCGCGAAGGGGTTTGATTCTGCGCAAGATGCTGACCGAGGCTGTCCTCGTCTCGCTAGCGGGAGGAGCGCTGGGTCTCGCCGGCGGCGTGGTCATCCTCCGCTTGCTAAGTGCATGGCAGCCCATGCCGAATATTCCCATGAATGTGCCAGTCAATCCGGACGCGGGCACCTACCTTGTGGCGCTGGGGCTGGCGCTGGCCAGCGGGCTGCTGTTCGGGATTGTGCCTGTGCGGCAGGTCATGCGATCCGATCCGTGGCAGGTGATTCGTACCGGCACAGCGGGTGTCGGCGGCCTGCGGCGCTTCACTCTGCGGGATGTTCTGCTGGCGGTACAGATAGCGATTTGCGCGGTACTGGTCACGTCTTCCCTGGTTGCGGTGCGCGGCCTGGTGCGATCGATGCACAGCAACTTCGGGTTCGATCCGCAGAACGTGATGCTGGTGAGTAGCGACTTACAAATGGCCGGCTACACCGGCGACCGCACACCGCAGATGCAGCGACGGCTGCTGGACGCAGCCGTTGCCATTCCCGGCGTAACCGCAGTGGGTTATGTAAGCAACCTGCCGCTGAGCCTGGGCGGCGGCGACTCCTACGTCTACACCGACAGCACCACCGACTTTCGGCCATCCAACGAGGCCGCTGACGCCATGAACTACAACATATCCCCCGGCTACCTGGAAGCCGCGGGCACAAAACTGCTAGCGGGGAGAAATCTCACCCTGAACGACGACAGCAAGGCGCAGAAGGCCGCCCTCATCAATCGCGAATTTGCGGTCAAGGTCTTTGGTTCGGTCGACAAGGCCATTGGCGGTCATTTCAAGTACTGGGGTGGAGAGCGGGCGGAAGTGGTGGGAGTTGTGGAAGACGGGAAATACCGGACCCTCACCGAGGATCAGAAACCCGCGATGTTCTTTTCGTTTCAGCAGCACCAGGACAGCGGCACATGGCTGCTGGTGCGCTCGGGACGCGATCCGGGTGAGATTGCCAGGGCGCTGGAGCAGAAGCTGCATGGGCTGGATGCGGGTTTACCGCTGGTTCTGGGGACGTGGAACCAGGAGATGAGCTCCGCCTTGTTTGCCGCCCGCGTGGCGACCGTGGCGCTCGGAGTCCTGGGAATGCTGGGCGCCATGCTGGCCGTGACAGGCATCTTCGGCATGGCCTCTTACACCGTCAGCAAACGGCTGCGCGAGTTGGGGATCCGGATGGCGCTGGGAGCGCGGCGGAAGCAGGTGCTGGGCGCAGCGCTGGGACGGGCACTCGTCCTTCTGGCGGTGGGGTCCTGTGCCGGCGTGGCGCTGGGTATCCTGGCATCCAAAGTTCTTGCGTACATCGTCTACCAGGCGGCGCCCAGAGATCCGCTGGTGCTGGGCGGAGTGGTTCTGACCATGCTCGTGCTCGGCCTGGCCGCTGCTTGGGTCCCGGCTCAAAAAGCGCTCAGAGTAAACCCGATGATCCTGATGAGGGAAGAATAAGAAAACTCAGGAGCCGGCTCACACGAAATTCGCGTTCGCTGGCTCCCGCCGTGACTCTGCACCACTTCAATGCGAAGGCGCTACATACTCCTGTGGCAGCGCGCCGCCCGTGCCAAAGAAGAACTCTTCCATCTGCTCCACCAGAAACGTCTGCGCCTGCGGGGTCCATGGCTGCAGACGGTATTCGTTTAACAACATTTTTTGCCGTTCCACCCACTCGCCCCACGCCTGCTTGGAGACGTTCTTGTAGATCTTTTGGCCAAACTCGGAGTCGAAGGGCGGCTCGTCCAGGCCCTCCATCTCTTTCTTGTTGCGCGTACAGAAAACCATGTGTGCCATTGCCGATGCTCCCGTTGTGAAGGTCTTGTCCATTGTAGTGGATGCGATGGAGAGCTCGCGGGAGCAGACAAATCCGCTGGAGCCGCGACGAGCGGCCCCAGCGGATCTGGGTTTCAGGGAAGAGAGGCTAGAAAGCTGCGATGCCTTGCAGCCCCGAACTTCCTGTCAGACCCGTAGTAATCACAGGTCCGGTCAGGGTGCCGTTCTGTTCCACGGTGAACGCGCTGATGGCGCCCGTGCCCGCATCGAGCGTGTAAAGGTACTTTCCACCCGTGCTCAGCGCTGCATCCAGATTCGCGCTGCCTTCCGGATTCGTTCCGACAATTGTGCCGGGAAGCGCCTTGAGAGCGCCTCTGTGCGCCACACTGAACCCGGAAAGGGTGCCGGATCCCGCGTCTGACGTGTATGTGAAACGGCTATTCGGAGTGATGACGTTCCAGCAAGTCGCCATGCCATCGGTGGGCAAGGAAGCGGTGATGGCCTGCAATGTTCCGTCCTTCTCGATGTGGTACGAACTCACGAAGTTGGAGGCGGCATCCACCACCAGCGTGCCCCCTTCCGTGAATACCGAGGAGAAAGGCTTTGCATCTTCACTCGCGTTGACTACCGCGTTGGAAAGGCTGCCGTCTCCTCGCACTTTGAAGACATCTATTTTGTTGGTGGCCGACTCGGTGACCACCAGAAGGCGGCCGTCGGGGCTGAAGCGGATAGAAGTGGGCCCAACCGCGGAGCCGCTCAGCCAGCGCGACGAGTTATGGATCGGCGCAAGGTGCCCATCCCAGCGAATGCGGAAGCCGCTCACGTTGCCGTCTCCCCCGGCGTTCAGCACGTAGAGCAAGTCTCCGAATTGCGTGACCGCGGTCGGCATGCTGCCGCCGGTTGGCGAATCGTCCAACAGGTCAAGGTTGGCTCCATGAACCGCGAACGTCGAAACCGTTCCGCTCCCGGCATTGACTGCAAAGAGGAAGTGGTGGTCAAAGGCCAGTGCCAGAGATCCTTGCGACTTCAGCGGATCGACGGTACCTCCGCTTCCATTGCCGCCCGTTTGAAACGTCCCCGCCGGTTGCAGCGACCCGTCGCTGCCTCGGTCATAGGCCGCAACCTCGTTGTCCACTGCGGCGTTGGTCATCACGAACACCGCGCCGCGGCTTTCGCTCTCCTGTGCTTGAATAGCCGTCAAGCCGCTCAGCAAAGCAAGCGGCAGTACCAACAGATGCTTCGTATTTCTCATCGGGAAAGACCTCATTGGAAAGATTAGGCTCGGGCAAGCCGGAGCGCGCTTCCGCCCAGCCAGAGCTTTGCTGCAACCAGAGAGGGAGCCGAGGGCAGGAAAGTTACAGTCGGCAGGAGGATCTTTGTGAATTTAAATTCGCAATTTTCCTGCTCACGTTTTCTCGACTATCCTGTCGTCATGTGCGGCCGGTTCGCTCGAAAATCCACGCAAGAGGTTCTCGCCGACTGGTTCGGCGTTGAGCTCGAAGACATGCCCTGGTTCGCGCCCACCTTCAATGCTGCTCCGCAGAGCGTGCAGCCGGTGGTCCGCACCGGGCGCGACTCCGGTCAACGCGAGTTTGCCCTGATGCGCTGGGGCCTCGTGCCCTTTTGGGCGAAGGATGCCAAGTTCGGCTACTCCACCATCAATGCCCGTGCGGAGGAGGCGGCCAGCAAACCTGCCTATCGCGAGGCTTTGAAGAAACGCCGCTGCCTCATCCCTACGGATGCCTTTTACGAGTGGCAGCCTCTTGGCAAGAAGACCAAACAGCCCTTCGCGGTTGCTCTCCAGAGTGCAGAACCCTGTGCCCTCGCCGGACTCTGGGAACGCTGGCAGCCCAAGGAGGGCTTGCCCCTGGAAACCTTCACCATCCTGACCACCGATCCGAACGAGCTGATGGAGCCCTTCCACAATCGAATGCCCGTCATCCTCGAATCGAAGGACTACGATCGCTGGCTCGATCCTGGCGACCCGGCCCGGCCTCCGGTCGACCTGCTGCGGCCCTTTCCTGCCGGCGAGATGCGGGCGTGGCCGGTCAGCGAGCGTGTTGGAAATGTGCGCAACAACGACGCTCAACTACTGCAGGAGCAGCAGCCCTTGGCCGGTACGCTGTTCGCCCCCAATTGAGGCTTACCGTCAAATTGCCGGGCCTCTGCCTGAATTCGCAACAATTTGCAGACCGTTTCAGGATTGCGCTTGACAAGCAGCCGAATCGAAGGTTTCCTTGAGTTGACCCAGAGAATCCTCCCGCGACTGAATGTTCCACGATGTATCGGTCCTTTGCCGGATCGGAGCGTTCGCGGTTTTCGCACTGTGACCAAGAAAGGACTTCCCATGACAGAAACAACCCAGTCCGGCCTGTCGGAAAACGGCGCAGGCGCCCTATCGTATGTCACCATCATCCCGGCGATCATCTTTCTTGTGATGCCGCCTTACAACAAAAGCCCGTTTGTCCGGTTTCACTCGTGGCAATGCATCTTCCTCACCATCACCTGGATCGCCCTGTTCGTAGTTTTGGCCATCCTGGGGAGAATTCCCTTTGTCGGCCTGCTCATCTTTCCCATCATGCTGGTCCTCGACCTGGGGATGTTCATCCTCTGGCTGGTCGTGGTGCTCAAAGCCCTGAACGGCCAGCGATTCAGCCTCCCCATCATCGGTGCCCTCGCCGAGAGTCAGGCAGGCAAATAGGCGCGTCCGGCCCAGCCTCGAGCGGCGGTCGAATCTCCGCCTCCGCTCCCCGGACACGGGGATTTGGCCATTGGAACGACCGGCTTCGCTGTCCTTGCCTCTTAAATCGTACTTGACATTTCGAGGCGTCCGGGCTTTCCTTATCTTGTCTCAATTCAACGCTCATGGTTTGCCGTCAACGCAAGCAGATTCCCCTGGCGCATGCACAACCTGGTTTGAGCGAGCGATTCATTGCTCCGGACTCAAACCTAGATTTCAAGGAGCTCACGTGCCCGAAGAAACCGCCCAATCCGGACTGAACGAGAATTCGGCTTCCGGTCTCGCTTACCTCACGTTTATCCCGGCTATCATCTTCCTGGTGGCCGCGCCCTACAACCAGAGTCCGAACATCCGGTTCCACGCCTGGCAGTCGATCTTTCTGTCGGCCGGCCTGGTCGTTGTCTGGGTATTGAACATCATCCTTCTGTTCATTCCCATCATCGGATGGCTTATTTCGCTTGTGCTGATGCTCGGGCTTTTTGTTCTCTGGCTCCTTTGCATCATCAAAGCCTTCGGCGGCCAGCGATTCGTGGTTCCCGTGATCGGAGCCTTGGCGGCAAAGCAGGCAGGCGTCTAAATTCCTGAAGAGTCAAACGGCGCTCGCAACTGGATAGTCAGCGCCGTTTTCCTTTTTTGCCGCGTCGCTTCTTCGCCTTCGACGCGGGGTTTTTCATGTCCCGCCACTTGGCTTTTCCGCCTCTGGATGGGGCCTTTGCCGGCGCCTTCCCGGTAAGCGGAATGCCCTCTTCCACAAGCGAAAACTGCAGTCTCCGTTCCTGCGCCAGGATGCGGTCCAGAATCACCTGCACCCGGTCGCCTGCGCGGAACTTGCGCCCCCAGCCCTCCCCGACGATCTCGTGGCTATTTTCCTGCCACGTGTATCGGTCGTCCCGCAGCGTATCGATGGGGACCAACCCTTCCACAAACATGTCGGTGAGCTCGACAAAAAGCCCATACTTCGTGGGATTGAGCACCAGCGCGGCGAATTCCTCGCCCACCCGGTCCTGCATGAAGCGGACCTTCTTCCACTCGACAAGCTCCCGCTCTGCCTCCGCCGCGCGGCGCTCGGTCAGGCTGGTTTCCTCGGCAATCTGTGCAAGCTCCGCCTCGGGAATAGGCGGCTCGATTGCAACTCTGGAGATGCCACCCCCCTCCGTGCCCCATCCTTTCGTCGTTTTTTCGGCGAAAGGGTGGGAAACCACCCCACTTAACGCCCCGCCTTCGTGCGGGTGCGTCCAAGGCGAACTGTGCCGCCCGTGTTCGACAATCCCTTCACCGCCCACACCTTCGCGCAGCAGGGCCTTCGTAATCCGGTGCACGATCAAGTCGGGATAGCGGCGGATGGGCGACGTGAAGTGCGTATAACTCGGTGCCGCAAGCGCAAAGTGGCCTTGGTTGATCTCAGAGTAGCGCGCCTGGCGCAGAGAGCGCAGCATCAAGTAGCTCAAAATTCGCTCTTCGGGCTTCCCTTCAATGCGCGCCGCCAGCTTCTGATACATCTTCGGCGTGACGGCGATATCTTCCGGCACCTCGTAGGTCCGCACGTTGCGTCCGCTTCGTTGAGCGTCTCGCCGGTCTCCGCGCGTCTGGATCCGCTTCACCGGCAGGGCGCCCAGGCCCAGTGAATAGCCAAAGGCTGCCGCAAGCTCTTCAAATTGCACAACGCGGCGCGCCTCCGGCTTCTCGTGGATGCGGTAGATGGAGGGCACACCGAGATCTTCGAGCCAGGTCGCAACGCACTCGTTGGCCGCCAACATGAATTCTTCAATCAAGCGGTTGGCCCACGTGCGCTCCGACTTCGTCACGCCGCGCATTTGGCCGTTCTCGTCAAACTCGATCACCGGCTCAGGAAGATCGAAGTCGATGCTTCCCCTCTCTTCGCGGCGCTTGTTCATCAGCCCGGCCAGCTTGCGCATGCGCTCGAAGCCCGGCACCAGCTCCGCGTACAGTGCCCGCTTTTCCGCGTCGCCTTCGAGAATCGCGTGGACCGCGGTGTACGTCATCCGCGCCGCAGAACGAATCACGCCCTCCACGATCTCATATCCTTCAATGCGACCCTTCTCATCCAGTTGGATCAGGCAGCTCAGCACCAGCCGGTCTTCCCCGGGCCGCAGGCTGCAAATGTTCGTGGAGAGTTCCTGGGGCAGCATGGGAATGGCGCGATCGGGAAAGTAAACACTGGTTCCACGCAGCCGAGCTTCCAAGTCGAGATCGGTCGCGGCGCGCACGTATTCCGCCACATCGGCGATGTGCACCTGCAACTCGTAGCCGGCGCCGTGGGCGCGTTCCGTTACGAGCACCGCATCATCAAAGTCCCGCGCCGTCTCGCCATCGATGGTCACGATCGGAAGTGCACGGAAATCGCGGCGGCGAGAAACCTCGGTCAGGTCGAGATGCGCCACGGCGCGCGCCTCGGCCAGCACATGTTCCGGAAACACCCGCGGAAGCTGGTGTTTGCGGATCATCATCTCCACGTCGACGCCAAAGTCGTCGGGATCACCCAGTATTTCCATCACGCGCCCCATCGGTGGCCGTGTCGGCGTGGGCCAGCTGGTGATCTCCACATCGACAACCAGGCCTTCGAGATCGTCGTGAATTCCCTTGATCGACGCTTCTTCCCCCAGCACGCGGTGGGCCGCCGCTTCCGCAACGGGCGGGACCTCCTGTCCAAACGGGATGAGAATCTGCTGCGTCATGCGATCGTCAAAAGGCACCACCACATGCCCCTGCTGGCGATCGGACCGGGCGTAATGAAAGATGCCCACCACAGTTGGATTACGCCGCTCAATGACCCGGGCAATGCGCCCTGAACGCCGGCCATCCGCCTTCGGCGGTTCCACCTCCACCAGCACCTGGTCACCCTGCATGGCGCCGTTGATCTCGTTGGGGGGAATGAAGATGTCTTCCTCCACCCCACGGGCCAAGACCTGCCCGTGGGGACCCCGGTCCTGCCCTGTAGCCTGCCGTGCGTTGGGCCGGACAAACCCATACCCATCGCGATGCAGGTCAAGCCTTCCCGCCGCCAGGTTGTCCCGCGTTCCCGCAGCGCCGGAGACAGCCGGCGGAATGCCCCATTGCTCCCGGTCCAGCTTGACGAGCGCTCCTCGCGCCGTCAAACGCGCAAGTTGCTCCAGGAGCAGGCGCCGGTGCATACCGCCGCCTAGGCTAAGCTCGCGCACGAGCTGCTTGTATCCGGCTTTCTGCCCCACTGAGCGCGCAATGCGCGTGAGGAGCTCCTTGTCAGTCATACCTCAAGAGTAGGGCATGAATGGCCGGCTGCCCCACCCGGATACCCTCCGGGCACGACGTCTTTGTTTTTGTCGCTGCGGCGTTTCTGATTTTGCTGTAGACCTCCGTGCCCCATCCTTTCCGCTTTTTATGCGGAAAGGGTGCGAAGCCAATGATATTCAGGTCTACCCCATCTCCAACAATGCTCTGCGGTGGTTTCCCTCGAATCCCTAGGGTAGGAGTCGTCGCTCCTAACCAACCTTCGGTCCAGGCCCATCCTTTGCCAGGTGATCGCGTATCAGGTTCGCAAGCAGCACATCGACCAGCGTTCCGCCCTGCCCGCTGCCGCCCCCGCCCGCAATGATTTGCGGAACCAGCTGGACCTTGTTCGAAGCCAATGCCTGCACGACTTGTACCAGAGCGTAGTTGCCGGACTCCATCGAGTCGATCTTCAACTTGATGACGTCGGCTTCGGAGGTTCCCACAGCCAGCGTTTTCGAAGCTTCCGCGTTACCGACGATGGTAATCACGTTGGCATCCGCTTCCGCGTTGATCTTCTTCGACTGCGCTTGGCCGCGCGCGCCTTCAATCGCCGCTTCGGCGCTGAACTTGGCGATGGTCACGCTTCGTTCCGAATCCACAACACGCGCCTGCGTGTCAGCCATGGCTTTGGCCTGTTGCAGATCCTTGCGCGTCTCCTCGGCCAGTTGCTGCGTCTTGTAGGTCACCTGTTCCTGCTCGGCAATCTTGCGGTCCGTGAGCGTCTTCATCAGCGCTTCCGGCGGCGTGATATCGCCGATCAACGTGTCGATGGCGTTCACGTTGTATTCGCCAAGCGCCATGGCGATCGACGTCTTGGCTTCCGCCTGCCGTTCGCTGCGCTTCTTAAGGAACTCAATCACATCCGAAGTCTGTGCCGCGTTGCGGAAGTAATTGCCAATCGTCGGCTCCAGCACCTGCGTTACCAGGTTCGCCATGGTCCCGAAACGCGCAATCACCTTGGGCGCATCGTTGCGCGGAACATGAATAATCTGGCTTACATCCAGGTTGAACGTAAATCCATCCGACGACCGAACCGTAATCGTTGACAGCTTCTCATCCAACTTATGTGCTTCGCTCTTGCCCGTCGCCCAGTTGAGAACGATATTGGCGGTCGGCACAATCTCAACCTTGTGTGTGAACGGGTTAATGGGGTATTTGCCCGGATCGAGAGGATCGCACCAGACACCCTTTTGCCCCCGGCTGACGAGGTTGCCATGCTTGAAGGTGTCCCCGGTTACATCCTTGCCCTCTTCCCCCACGTACGCGATAACCACGCCGACGTTGGCGATCGGAACGTCCGTCATGGGCTTCGTTTCAACCGTGGCGAAGCGCGGATTGATAAAGTACCGCCCGGCCAGAATCACCTGCTCCTGCAGGCCTTTGTGGCCGCCGTTGGTGATGAAGGCCTCTGCATCCTGGTACATGTTGTGTCCGGAGACTTCCTTGCCTGCGATTTCGCCCGTTGCCAGCGGTTTGCCATCCTTGGTGGTCACCACGCCGACCATGTTATCGGGGATTTCCATCACCTCCGCCGCCGCAACCTGAAAAAGGCCCGTGTTGATCCGGTAGGTTCCCGGCGGAATGATGGAGATCTGCGGACCACGCTCCCCGCCCCGGGCCAGGAATCCCCGCGCATCCTGGAACGAATTGCTCTCGACTGTCCTGGCCAGCACACGCCCACCGGAAAGTGGATGACCGTCCCGGGCCTCGACAATGCCGATATGTCCCTTGTCAATCGTGGTGAACGGCACTTTGGATACAGCGAACTGCCAGGCCCACAGCCCAAAATGGATGCCCGGCGCCAGCGTGTCTGCCTGGAGTCCTGCCTCACCGTTCAGTGCGACGATGGCTCCATCCGGCAGTGTCCGGTTTTTTCCGAACAAAACCCATTTCTTGTTCACAACGCCGATCTCATCCTTGGACACAATGACCGTTCCAAAGAAAATGCGCAGAATCGCTTTGTGCAGCAAGACGATGAGAATCAGTAGAAGTATCCATCCATACTTGACGAATGGATCAGCAGCAGATGAATCCATACCTTCTCCTCAATTCGGTTCGGCCATCAGCGATCAATTGTCGTCCGCATCTAGCGCGGACCGCAGTGTCTTACGGCACACGGTCAGCCACATATCCCGGCCCGCGCAGCACCTTCCCAGGAAGCGCGCCCGTCATCTTGCCTTGTTCAATCACCGGCACGCCGTTCACCACTGCGCAGTCGATCCCTTCGGAGAGCTGATTTGGATTCTCGAAAGTTGCTTTATCGCGAATCGTCGCTGGATCGAACACCACCACATCCGCCCACATGCCTTCCTTCAGCACGCCACGATCCGTCAACCGCATACGCTGCGCCGGCAAAGCGGTGAACTTGCGGATGGCGTCCGGCAGGGAGAGTAGATTCTCTTCCCGAACATACTTACGCAAAATGCGCGGGAATGTTCCATAAGCGCGGGGATGCGGATGTTCCTGGCCCAGCAAGCCCTCCGGTGAAGTACCTTGCGAATCGTTGTCGATCGAGACCCATGGCTGCTTCAAGGCAAGTGCCACATCCGGCTCGTCCATTCCAAACACAGCCACATCGGTGAAGGCGTTGTCTTGGATGAGAATGTCAAAAAGGGTATTAATGGGGTCCTGTTTCCATTCGACCGCGACCTCCGAAAGACGCTTGCCTTGCAGATGCAGCAGGGCGGGGTTTTGCACGACGGCAATCTGGATCGCTTCCGGCCCCGGAATCTCCTGCCATTCGTTGTCCCAATCTTCGCCGGAAGAGTCCTTGCCGGAGGAGAGCATGTCTCTGCGAATGCGCGCCCGCATCCCCGGATCTTTTAGCCTTTCGATCAGCTTGGCGTCGCCACCGTCATGCGCCCAAGGCGGAACAAAGGCCGAAAAGGTGTTGAACCACGCGGTGTAGGCATAGGTGTTGGCGCTGATATCAACGCCTTCTGCGCGGTCCTGCTCAATGCGGGCGACAATCTGCGGCATGCGCCCCCAATTGGCTTTTCCTGCCGCCTTCAGGTGCCATATCTCAACCGGAATGTGGGCTTCTTTGCCAATCCGCGCCGCCTCGTCGATCGACTCCAGCACGGCGTCCCCTTCGCTCCGCATATGCGTGGCATAGATGCCGCCAAACTTGCCCGCTTCTTCCGCAAGGGCAATCAGCTCCGGCGTCTTCGCATAGGGTGCGGGCGTATATTGCAGCGCGGTTGAAAGGCCGACTGCCCCGTCGCGCATGGCATCGCGGACCAGCCCTTTCATCTGTTCCAGTTGCTCGGAAGTGGGCTGTACGTCCGCGTCGCCCAGCACCATGCGCCGCACCGAGGTGGCGCCCACATAGCTGGCCAGGTTGATGCCCATGCCCTGCTTCTCCAGGCGCGCGAAATACTGGCGGAAAGTTCGCCAGTCCGGCGTGAGGTGGTAGTGCGCGTACCCGCCGCGATCGGCGGCTACGATGGTGTCATTGATCGGCGCTGCCGATCCGCCTTCTCCTGTGATCTCGGTCGTAATGCCCTGGTAGATCTTCGAAGGAACGCGCGGGTCGACGAGAATCGTCAGTTCGGACTGGCCCAGCATGTCGATAAACCCAGGCGCCACCACCTTGCCTCGCGCGTCGATCGTGCGTTTTCGGGGCAGGTCTGCCAGCTTGCCGATGGCGGCAATCCGACCATCGCGGATCCCCACGTCGCCCGAGTACCACGGCGAGCCGGTTCCATCCACGATATGTCCATGGGCGATCACCAGGTCAAAGGGCGGAGGGGTTGCACTGGATTGACCGTGCGCGGAAACCAGGACAGTCAGGATCCAGACCAGCAGGACGGCGGCTTTGGCTCTGCATTGCATCTTTGCAACTCCTCTTCGGTGAAAGTGAGGTTGGCCGTGTCACTCGCGAGCTGATAGTGCCCGCATTTGCCCCACGTTTGTTAGGATTAGCTTGGTAAAAGCGATTTTGGCTGCGGCAAAGGCACCGACGGGCTTGGGTACGAATCGAAGGTCGGAGACGCGCCGACACGGTCTGAAGGCCTGCCAAATACTGTTGTCAGAGTCGGCAACCCGCACACATCCAAAAATCGCGAATTGGTCGATTTGGCCTGTGTCGTCTTAGAATAGCGGAGAACGTGGATTTGGCGGATCGGGAAGGAGCTGGATTTTATCCTGGCCGCTAGTTGGGACCGCTGAAAAACGGCAGTCCGACAAATCACATATTCAAGATTCTGGGTCCACAGCAGTGGTCCCTGCCTTGGCAGCCCCCCGTCCGATTAGGACAGAAAAGGAATTTCAATTGAGCGCAATGTGGAAACCCAATCAGACCGGCTCGACCGCACCCAGCCCCACTCCAGAACCCTCCCGTCCGGCGCCCACGCCGTCTCAGACCTTTGAGGCTCCAAGCAGCCGCCCGCAGGCCGCGGCCCCAACCGGCGAGCAGGCCACGATTGGAAAGGGCCTGTTTATCAAGGGCGAAATCAACGGCTCGGAGTCGCTTTTCATTGATGGAAAGGTCGAAGGCTCCGTCAACCTTCCTGGAAACCGTGTCACCGTGGGCCGCAACGGCCAGGTGGCCGCCAATATCACCGCCCGCGAGATCGTGGTCCTGGGCAAAGTGCGCGGCAACGTTTCCGCGACAGACCGCGTGGATATTCGTGCGGAAGGCTCGCTCAGCGGAGACGTGGCCGCGGCGCGCATCAGCATTGAAGACGGCGCCTTCTTCAAGGGCGGGATCGACATCCGCAAGCCCGATGGCAAGAGCGGAGCCATCAGCGAGGTCTCCAAGTCGGCCTAAGACCAGCCGATCCGCCTCGACGCACAACCAGAGTCGCCCCTGCCGCAGCGGGGGCGCTTCTTTTTTCGCATTGCTTTGCCCAGCTCGCTCGGTTGTTTAACGCAAGGCCAGGCGCCTCATCACCACGCGGGGCAGCGCCGAGCCGGTCTTTTCAAGCAGCCACTTCGCCACCAGGAGCCAAAGCGCGGAACCCGTCACCAGGATGCCCAGATCGGTCAGTCGTTTAACTGATGCCAGCTCCGAGTGTAGCCACCCGAGCGGCAGCGCTTTGATACCCCAAAGCGCCACACTCACCAACCCGCCGCCAGCCAATCCGGCAAACAGGCAACGTCCAATCTCCCGATAATCCAAGCTGGCCAGGGACACCATATGCCGCCGGTGCAGCAAAATAGCGATGGTTCCGGTCTGAAGAGCTATCCCCAGGTTGGAGGCAATGGCCAGTCCCATGGCCCCATCCCAGTGATAGAGCCCGGCATAGATCGGCCAGCAAACCAGTGTGACCGCGGTTCCGGCCGCCATGGGAACAAACGTGTTGCCCGCCGCATAAAAAGCTCGTGAATAGATGGACTGCGCCGACCACAAAAACAGCGAGAGCGAGAACACGGCAAAGTAGCCGGCACACTCTTGAGCATCTCCGGACGAAAAGCGACGGCCGACGAACAGCAACTCCACCAGCGGTACGGCGAGCGCCACCATCCCGGAACCCACCAGCAGACCCATGGCGACCACCCGGGAGACCGAGTCCGCGACCCCTGTTGCAAACTCGCCGCGCCGGTTCTGCGACCAGAGGCTGGCAAAGAAAGGCATACTGGCTGCACCGGCTGCTTGCGCCAGCACGGCCATGGGCGCCGTGAAAAGCTGCTTGGCATAGGTCATCAGGGCCACTGCTCCGCCGGTCTGCGAAGCAAAATGCCCGATGATCCAGCTATCGGCCGTCACCAGCGACACACCGATCATGAGCGGAAGTGACAACCGTACCCACTCGCGCAAGCCTTCGTCGTGGAAATCGAGAATCGGCCAGTAGCGGGTGCCCTGCCGCCAAGCGAAGATCCAGTTCAGCAGGAACGGCCCACACACGGCTCCCGCCACAGTCCCAAAAGCCAGCGAGGAGACGCCGATCTGCCGATACAGCAGCAAGCCGCCCGCAATCGTACCCAAGCCGTAGATCAGCGGCGAAACCGCCTGCACGCTGAACTGTTTGCGCACCAGCAGCACGGCCCCGAATACGCCGCCGGCAAAGAAGAAAAGCTGGGCCGGCAGCAGGATGCGCGTAAGGTGCACACAGACTGCCGCCTTCTCGGCGTCGAAGCCATTGAACCACCAATGCACATAGTACGGGGCCAGAATCTCCGCCAGCACAATGGCGCTGCCCAAAACCAGGTACATGGTGGTCAGGATCACCGAAAGGGAACGCTCTCCGGCCTCTTCGCGTCCGGTCTCCCGATAGCGCGTCAGAATGGTCACAAACGTGACGGAAGCGGCCCCTCCGACCAGGAAGTAGGAGATCATGTCGGGGAGCACGAACGCAGCGGTCAGCGCATCCGCGTCCATGCTCTTGCCGAAGAGCCAAACAATGTACTGGACCCGAATTAATCCGATGATCCGCGACAGGAAGGTGGAGACCATCAGCACGATGGTTGCCGAGAAGGCACTATGCGTATGAGAGGGCCGCAGAAGGCCCAGTCCGCGCGCCCACCGGGACCGCGCGGGTGGCAAAGGTTGAATTGGCGTTCCATCAGCCACTTGGTTCGATTCTACGGTTTGACGCGTCTCCGGCCCTCATCTCCTCGAAGCGGCCACGTGCAAGTGTGCACGCGCCGTCAACCCTGGCGGAACAGATTCCTGAGAAATCCCTGAAAGTTCAAATTATCGGGGCTTTATAACACGGCACGACTTCAGCTGCGCCGCAAAGGCGACAAAAAACAAAGCAGGCTTTACAGGCTGCAGAAAAACACGTCCGTGCGGTAGGTCGGGGATTTATCCCCGACACAAAGCCCATACAATCAACGTCGGCTTTAGCCGCTGCGGTATGTTTTCTGCATTGTTCGTCTCAAACTCAGAGTTTTTCCGCAGCCTGTTTCGCCTCTGCTTCACCTTTCTCGCCATTTCACTTGTTCTCCGGCCTACTTTCTCAGCCTGTGGGCTCATCGTTCCTGCGCGAGGCCAGGTAAAAAGACGGGGCATCCACGAACTATGCAGAGTATCCTGTGCGCGGGGGGAATCCTATGCGGCGAAGTTGTATGTTGGCGGCGATGTTGTGGACGAGTGCAGGTTCGCTTCTGCTCGCTCAGACAAGTGCCAACAAGGCGCTGCCCTCGATTCACGGCCGCGGGGGTATTCTCCTCCCAACCCCTCCCCCCGTCGAGGCCATACCGGTAAGCGACAACTACAACGGCACCCGGATTCCGGACAGCTATCGCTGGCTGGAGGATGCCAAGAGTCCGGAGACGCGCGCTTTTATCGAAGCCCAGAATGCGTACGCGGCCCGCTACTTCAAGCAGGCGCGCATCCGTCCCCAGGCCGTGGACGATTTGGATGCGCTGGAAAATGTCTCGGTCACCGAAGCGCCGATGGAGCGAGCCAACAGCTTTTTCTTCGCCAAGCGCCTAGCCGGCGAACAGCAGTCTTCCATCTATGTCCGCCACGGCTGGACCGGTAAGGACGAGCGCATCGTCGATCCAGCCAAGCTGAGCCGCGATGCAAATACCTCCGTTGGCATCCAGGACGTCTCGCGCGACGGCGTTTTGCTGGCCTATTTCTACAAGCAAGGTGGGGCCGATGAGAGCGCAATTCACGTGCTCAACACCAAGACCGGCAAGGCGCTCGAAGACGAGTTGCCGTCCGCGCGTTACTTCAGCCTGACCTTCGCGGTGGACGGCAAGAGCCTCTACTACACACGCAACGACAAGGCAGGCACCTTGCTTTACCAGCACATTCTGGGCACCCGCAATTCCAAAGACGTGCTTGTCTTTGGGCGCGAGTTCCGCGGGGAGTCGCTGGGCGCGGACGACCTGTTTGACGCGCGGATCACCGATGATGGCCGTTTTCTGGTGGTCGACATTTCACGAGGCGTTCCAGCCAAGCGCGAGGACATCGTTTTCCGTGATCTGACCAAGCCAAACGCGCCTTTTGACGTGCTTGTGTGGGGGTTGGAGTCCCGCTTCAAGGCTGTCTTTGCCAGGGGCGCCTGGTTTGTGAAGACGGACTACAAGTCGCCGAAAGGCAGAATTCTCAAGGCCGACCCCGGCGTACTTCCCGACGCATGGAAGACCATTGTGCCGGAAGGATCCGATGTGATCGATGACTGGTCGATCGTCGGCGGAAAAATCTACGTGAACCGGCTCAAGGATGTGAAGACCGAAACCTCGATCTACTTGCTGGATGGAAAGCCGGCCGGCAACATCGATTCCAACGGGATTGGCGCGGCCTCGTCCGTTTCCGGCCGCACCACCGACCGCTACGGCTACTTTAGCTTCTCTTCCTTCATAGTTCCCTGGAAGATCGAGCGGCTGGATACCGTAACCGGAAAGCGCGAGCTGTTTTTCCAGCCCAAAATCCCCTTCGACTCGAGCCAATACGAGTTGAAGCAGGTCTTCTTCAAGTCGAAGGACGGAACCCAGGTCCCCATGTTCATCGCCGGCAAAAAGGGACTCAAGCGGGACGGTACCGAGCGCCTCCTGATGACCGCCTACGGAGGGTTCAACATCAGCTACTCTCCCGATTTCAACCCATTTTGGGCATGGTGGCTTGAGCAGGGCGGCTGGTTTGCATTGCCCGGTATTCGCGGCGGCGGTGAATACGGGGAAACCTGGCACGAGCAAGGCATGTTTGAGAAGAAACAGAATGTGTTCGACGATTTCTATGCTGCGGCCGAGTATCTGGTTGCCAACAAATACACATCCCCCGAGCATTTTGCAATCGTCGGCGGATCAAACGGCGGCTTGCTCATGGGCGCGGCCATGACGCAGCGCCCGGAGCTATGGTCCGCGGTTGTATGCCAGTTTCCTCTGCTGGACATGCTTCGCTTCCAGAAGTTCCTCGTCGGCTCCTACTGGACAACAGAATACGGATCCTCTGACGACGAGAAGCAATTCTTTTACCTGCTCAAGTATTCGCCCTATCACAATGTGAAGGCCGGCTCGGCCTATCCTGCCATCCTGTTCTTCACCGGCGACAGCGACACGCGGGTCGACCCATTGCATGCGCGCAAGATGACGGCTCTCATGCAGTCGGCGTCAACCAGCGGCAGACCGATTCTGTTGCACTACAGTGTGGCCGGCGGCCATTCCGCGGGCGTGAGCATCGATCAGCAGGTGCAGGACGATGCGGATCAACTCAGCTTTCTGTGGACCGAGACCGCTCCGGCAAGCGGGGCTTCCCATCATCCCTAGGCCGGACCCGATCGAATCCGACCGCACTGGCCGCTTCCCGACCCCAAGCCTCGCGGCGAGTGCCTCCCGCTCTCGCGCGATGCCTCGACGGCTGGTAACTCGGCGCCGGCGGCCAGTACCCAAGCAATCGCGTCGCGCGTAATCTCGTGATTTTGCGATCCCTTCCGATAAGTCAGGTGAGTTCGGTCTGCGGCACTTGGCCTCCGTTTCGGGGCTCTGCGAGCAGTGCGATTCAATTCCATCGCCGTCCTTGAACGTTGAGCGGCCCAAAAACGAACCCATCACGAGGGTGTGCTCGGATGATAGGGCGCCGGCAATCTAAACCGATCGAGAGGCTCAATGGCGAACACTGATTTGCAAAGCGACTTGACCGGCGTGGGGCAAGAGAAGGCAAAGCAGGCTCCCACTGTGTCGACCGGCGTTCTCGATGGCGAACTGGAGACGCTGTGCGAGTGCATCACCCAATTGGCTTCGGAATACTTTCATGCGGACACCGTGTTGCTGAAGATTGCCGACGAGGCCCGCGCCTGGGTCAAGTCCTCGTGCGGGCAGCCCATTCGCGAGCTTCGCCAGCTTCCATCGCTCCTGGATGCGTTGGTTTCTGAGAACGGTCCGGTCTCGATCGCGCATGCGGACGAACCCTCCGGCTCGATGGATGTGAATCTGGAAATCGAGCGTGAACAAACTGCCTTTCCAAGCGGGGTTCCGATTCACGATTCCGATGGCGCCATCGTGGGGACACTCGCAGTGTTCAATCACGACCCGCGCCGCACTCTGGATGCGCGCGAATTGCGCATGTTGGATTGCCTCGCCGACATGGTGGCCGGACAGCTTGAGTTGCGCCGGCTGCGAAGGACATGCTCCTCGCCTCATCGGGCCAGGCCTCGAATGCCGGTCCCGATTGCGCCGCAAGCAAAAGGCTGGCCGCAGCCGCACGACTTGTGTCGAGCCCTCGAGCGCCGGGAGTTCGTCCTCTATTACCAGCCGGAGGTGGACCTCTCCACTCGGAAAATTGTGGGGGTTGAAGCGTTGATCCGTTGGAAACATCCTGAACGAGGATTGATTCCACCCGGGGAAGTCATCCCTCTTGCGGAAGAAACGGGGATTATCTTGCCGATCGGGGACTGGGGCCTTGCCGAAGCCTGCGCGCAAATCCAGAAGTGGTGCACGGAAGACCGCAGCCGCAGTTCCCTGCGCGTTCTCGTCAACCTCTCCGTGCGTCAGTTTTCCCGTCCCGGGCTGGCGGACCACGTGGAGTCGCTGCTCCTGCGACATGGAATTCGCAGCCGGCAGTTGGGCCTGGAGATGACCGAGTCCAGCCTGATTCCCAACATGGAGATTGCCCTGGAAGTGTTGGGCAGCTTGCACAGCCTGGGCGTATCACTTCTCATGGATGACTTTGGAACCGGCTATAGCTCTTTGAATCACCTGCATACCTTCCCTTTCGACGTGCTGAAGATCGACCGCTCCTTCGTGGCCCGCATCGCGGAAGGCGATCAACCCCTGCAGATTGTCCGTACCATCATCGAGCTGGCGCGCGTCCTGGGCATGGATGTGGTGGCGGAAGGAATTGAGACGATTGAACAGTACCGGCTCTTGCGCCAATTAAGCTGCCGATTCGCGCAGGGCTTTCTCTTTGCGCGGCCCATGAGTGCGGAGGACGTGACCCAGCTTTTGCGGCTGCCGGGGCGGATTCTGTCTGAGCCACAATTGGAAATGGATTCGACGGCCTGGTCGAGAGATGTGCAATAGGGCGATTCTGCACTGGATTCAATCTGGGAATGCACAGGCTCCTTCCCGTGAAGGACCATCGCGCACATCGGCATCGAGCGTTTTTTATCTCGATCGCCACACGGGCCCTTATTCTGCGAGATATGCAGCAGCCGGCAACATCCGAGCCTCCTCCGAGCTTTGCCGGAGTTTTGTCCACCTTTGCGGCCCATGAGGAAAAACAATCCATCCACTGGGAAGATGACGATCTCGCCGAAGATGTAATCATGCTGAGCTACGAAAGCGCACTGCGCGCCCATAGCCGGTACCGTACTCCAACACCCACGGCGCAATCGCTGCAAGTTCCGGGGGGCGCTCAACCGGCCGATCAACCATCCGCCTGGGAAGGCCCCCTCTTGGATGAGGCAATTTCCAGTCCGAGTCAGCGAGTCGCTCCAGATGCCATCGATCCGCCTGCCGGTCCGTTTCCTCTCCCGGAACGCAATCGGAAGTGCGCAAGCATCACCGTTCGCCTCAGCAAGGAAGAATGTGACCAACTGCGCCAGCGATCCGCGGAAGCAGGCCTTACCGTTTCAGCTTACCTGCGTTCGTGCACGTTTGAAGCCGAATCGCTGCGAGCCTTGGTCAAGGAAACACTGGCCGAACTGCGATCGAAGGCCACACAGGGCAAACCGCTCATCGAAAAACGGGCATGTCAGACCTGGGCACATTGGTTAGCCCGGCTTCTCAGGCTCAACCCGGACGGCGAACCGGCGCTTCGAGTTTGACTACTCCACTTGCAGCACCAGGCACTTCAGGTATTCGGTCTCGGGGAGATTCAGCACCACCGGATGGTCGAGGGCTGCGCCGCGCCGTTCCAGAAGCCGTACCCGTCGGCCCGCATCCACGGCCGCCGATGCCACACTTCCCTCGAGCTCCGTCCATTCCACGTGGTGCGAGCAAGAGCAGGTGACGAGCAAACCACCGGGGCGCAGCATCTTGAGAGCCCGCAGGTTCAGTTCTTTGTACCCGCGCAGCGCGCCTTCAATGGCCCGCTTGGTTTTGGCGAAAGCAGGAGGGTCGAGGACAATGGCGTCGAACTTCTCTCCAGCGTCGGACCAGTCGCGCAAAACCTGGAACGCATCTCCTTCCAGCCAATCGACCTCCGCGGTCATCCGATCCCGATTGGCAGCAAAATTGCGTTCCGCGACTTGCAACGAAGCGCGGGATGCGTCAATGCCCGTCACCTGCCGGCAAACCTGGCCGAGGTGCAGGGCAAAGCCACCTTGATAGCAGCACACATCCAGGGCGCGTCCGCCGCCATTGCCGCTCCACGCGCCGAGAGATTGCGCCCAGCGAAGGGTGGCTGCGTAGTTATCCTTCTGATCGAGGAAGGCCCCGGTCTTTTGCCCGGAATGGGGATCGAATTCGAATTGCAGACCGTTCAAGCGAAAGAAGTTGGTTTCGGGTAACTCCGCCCCGGGAGCCAGGTAGAGCGGGCCGGCGGTGGGTGGATTCAGCCCTTCCAGCTCGCGAACGCGCGGATCGGGCCGCTCAAGAATGGCTCCTGGCGACAGTTCTTCGCTCAGGATCCTCACACAGGCGTCCCGAACTGCTGGTGTGTCGAGTCCCTTGGCCAAGAGCTGAAGAATTACCACATCGCCATACTTGTCGGCGACAACTCCGGGTAGCTCGTCGGCCTCGCTAAAGCACAGCCGGCAGGCATTGGTCTGCTCGCTGAGAAGGGGTTTGCGGCGAACGATTGCCTGGCGCAGGCGTTCGCTGAGCAGCCGCAGCCAGGCAGGCTCTTCCAGGGCTTCGCGGGAAATCAGCCGGAGGGCGATCTGCGAAGTGGGGCTATAGAGAGCGGTACCCAACAGAATGCCCCGGGAGTCGGCGACGGGGAGCAGAGAAGGGGGCGTTGCAGCATCTCCGGGCAGCTCGATCGATTCAATGTCGGAGGCATAAACCCACACGTGACCTGCCCGCAAGCGATCAGCCGCGCGCCGGTTAATGCAGGCACCGGGTCCGCGCGCCGCACCTTTTGCAGCTGGCTTTTCCAGCCCAGTGGCCTTGCGGCTGAAAGGGGATCTTGGGGAAGGTGCGCCCTTCCCGTGCTCTTGCGGCGGTGGTTGACTGCGTTGAAAAGGCGCCCGCGGCCGGGTGGCCTGGGGCGCCTCTTTTTTTGGAACAGGTCGAGGGTTGCGCGGCTTTGTCATACACTCCCTTACCCGGGAGCCAATGGGCCGCCGGCCCTTACTTGACCTGCAGGGATTGCACGTACCGGCTCAGATTGCTGATACGCAGCATCCTCTCCTGCTGGTTGGTCTGGTTCATCTTACCAAGAATGGGTCCCCATACGGGCATCTCCGGGGTGCCGTGCGCCTTGATCTCGGCGCCACTCTGCAACACGCTTACGATATGCGAATCAGGGTACTTGCCGTGATTGTTGCTGCTCAACACGGTCAAGTCCGTGGGTCCATTCTTAAGCGCTGGAGCTACCGGCCCTTGACCCCTGCCGTCCGCTCCGTGGCACGGTGCGCAGTAACTGGTGTACATCTGCTTACCGTTTGTGGAGCCGGTCTTTGTCACCGGTATGGTTACTTTCGTCTTGGATTGATCTGCATAGCTCATGCCCACCGCAAGAGTCGCGATGAAAGCTGTAACTAAGAGGCGTTTCAACATAAGTTCCTCGGTTCTGGACCTCTAGTCCGAAGGAGACTCTACTCCCGATGTGGTGTTCATGTGATGTGACGGCAAACACAATGCAGGCGTCCTCACAGCACCGACGTACCTAGTAGGAAAAGGCTAGGATCTGATTGCATAAGGACTAACTCGAAAGTGTTAGAAAACGCTCCGATTCAATGCACTTTGAACACGGGGATGAAGTCACTTTGAGTGCTTGATCAATCCTCGACAAAAACCTGATTTTCAAGTTAGACCCGTCTTTCTTCGAGTGTGAACGAAGCCCTCCCGAATCGAACGTCGTTTGATCGATCGATTGTTGTTCGCAATTCGATTTCTCCCGAGGAACGGAGCTCGAGGGGGTAGGGGCCTTCACGCGGTTCGAACCATTGCGGCCTATAATGAAGCATGGCGAGTGTCCGGCAGGCGATACCGGCATCTGGTTCAGGCGAATCCCTTCCGTTGCAAGGGGATTCGGTGAATGCCGCGCCCGCAATCTCCTCAGCACCGCCCGATTCGTTGCCACCATCCCCCCCTCCTCCTGTTCCATCGATTGACGAGCGCTTTGAAGCGTTGTTGCAGCGCGTGCAGGCCAATCGGCCCACCGAAGACGTTTCTTTAATCCGCAAAGCCTGGGAATTCTGCGTCAAACACCACTCCGGCCAGATGCGCGCCTCCGGCGAGCCCTACATCGTCCACCCCCTCGAAGTGGCCGAAGTGCTGGCGGAGATGAAGCTGGACGCGACCGCCATCTCCGCCGGTCTGCTCCACGATTCCGTGGAAGACACCCCCGCGACCAACGAAGAGATTGCGGCCGAATTTGGCGAGCAGGCCGCCCACATCGTGGAAGGCGTCACCAAGATTGACAAAATCCAGTTTGCCAATCGCGAAGACCGCCAGGCCGAGAATGTGCGCAAGATGTTGCTGGCCATGGTGACCGACGTGCGGGTTGTGCTCATCAAGCTGGCCGACCGGCTGCACAACATGCGCACCCTGGAGCACCTGCGGCCCGACCGCCAGGAAGCCATTGCGCGCGAGACTCTGGATATCTACGCCCCCCTAGCCCACCGGCTGGGCATGGGCAAGGTGCGCGGCGAGCTCGAGGACCTGGCCTTCCGCTATACCGACCCTGTGAGCTATGAAAAGGTATCGGAAGCTGTGGAGGCGCGGCGCATCGAGGGCGAGCAGTTTCTGCGCACCGTGGAAGACACCCTCGTGGAGCAGTTGCGCGAGAACAACATTGAAGCGCGGGTGGAATGGCGCATCAAGCGCCTCTACTCCATCTTTCAAAAAATAGAACGTTCCAAGGTTTCATTCGACCAGGTGTACGACCTGCTGGCGGTCCGCGTCATTACGCAGGATGTGTCCGCATGCTACGCCGTGTTCGGCATGATCCATACGCTGTGGCGGCCGGTACCGGGCCGCATCAAGGACTTCATCGCTATCCCCCGCGCCAACCGGTATCAGTCGCTGCACACCACGGTGATGGGCGCCAGCGGCCATCAGTTTGAGGTGCAGATCCGCACCGAAGAGATGCACCGCATCGCCGAGGAAGGCATTGCCGCGCACTGGAAGTACAAGTCCGGCGGTAGCGCGGTGACCGCCCGTGACGAAGAGCGGCTCAACTGGATTCGCCAGCTGGTCGAATGGCAGAAGGAGATGACCGACCCCAACGAGTTCCTCTCCAGCCTGAAGATGGACCTGTATCCGGACGAGGTCTACACCTTCACGCCCAAGGGGAAGGTGGTTGTGGTTCCGGCGGACGGCACTCCGGTGGATTTTGCCTACACCATCCACACCGAGGTGGGGCACACCTGCGTGGGCGCCAAGGTGAACGGCCGCATGGTGCCTTTGCGCACCAAGCTGCGCACCGGCGACATCGTCGAGATCGTCACGCAAAAGGACCACAAGCCCAGCCGCGACTGGCTGACCTTTGTCAAGAGCCCGCGGGCGCGCAACAAGATCAAACACTGGCTGAATGAGGACCAGCGCCGCCGTGCCGTGGAGATCGGTCGCAAGCTGCTGGAGCGCGAGGCGCGCAAGTACAAAGTGCCGATGAGCCAGATTGACGACCAGGACCTCAGCCGCATCGCCGGCGAGTACGGCGTGGCCACGGCCGCCGACCTGCTCGCGACTCTCGGCCAGGGCAAGCATACCGCGCACCAGATTCTGAACAAGCTCGCTCCTGGATTTGCCAACCCCAGCGAGACTGAGCCGGTTCCGGAGACCAAGCCGGGGCAAAGTGGGGAAGCGGGCATGTCGGAGGCGGTGCGCAAGCTGCACCTCACCGGCTCCGACTCGCTCCAGGTCGAAGGGCAGAACGATCTGCTCGTCTATCGTGCCCGCTGTTGCAACCCCATTCGCGGCGAGGAGATCATCGGCTACGTCACGCGCGGCAAAGGGGTTGCGGTCCATGCCCGCAGTTGTCCCAACGTGCAGAACCTGCTGTACGAGAGCGATCGCCGCATCGCCGTGGAATGGTCGCGCGTGGGCGACAAGACCGCGGGGCGCCCGCAGCGCTACCCGGTCAAGATCACCATCTTCTGCGACGACCGCACGGGCATGTTGAAGGAATTGACCGCGGTGATCTCCGAGGACAACACCAACATCCGCGGCGTAGAAATTCAGCGCGACGAGAACGGCGAAGCGATTGTCGAGTTCGTTGTGGAAGCCGAAGATCTGCACCACTTGAATCGCATGGTGCTGGCCATTCGCCGCGTGGGCGGGGTGCGTGCCGTGCAGCGGACGCAGAAACTCTAAAAGCAGCTTCCTGCGATAAGCTTTCAGCCTGACGATTACCGCACCGAGCGATTGAGGCTATGAACGAAACCGACTCCATGCTCAACGGCATCCACATCCTCGATGGGGGAATGGCTTCGGAGCTCGAGTACCTGGGCGCCCACATCGACGGGCCTCTTTGGTCCGCCCACGTCCTTGAAGACGCGCCGGAGAAGATTGTCGCCGTGCACCGCGCCTACATCGAAGCAGGCGCCGATTGCATTCTCACCGCCAGCTACCAGGTTTCGCGCATGGGCTATGCGGAGTTTGGGCTCTCTGCGGAGCGAGCGGATCATGCTTTGATCCGCGCAGTCGAACTGGCCCGTGCTGCCGCCCGAGAGTTTCCCACGCGTCGCGTCTTGCTCGCAGCATCTCTTGGTCCGTACGGCGCCGCACTGCACAACGGCGCCGAATATCACGGTAACTACGGCTGCACGTTTGCGGACTTGGTCGAGTTCCATCGCCAACGCATCGGCATCCTCGCCGAAGCGGGCGAAGGCGCTCCCGATCTGCTTGCCTTTGAAACGCTACCTTCCATGCAAGAGGCGCAAGCCATCGGCGAAGCGCTCAAGCCCTGGCCGCACCTTGCTGCGTGGTTCTGCTTTACATGCAAGGACGACCGGCACGTGGCGCATGGCGAGCTTTTGCACGACTGCGCCGAAGCCGTTGCGCGTCTTCCCCAGGCCGTGGCCATCGGGGTGAACTGCACGCACCCCACGCTGATTCCAGCGCTGATCGGCCAACTGCGCCGAGCGTCAAACAAGCCGATTCTGGTCTATCCCAACTCCGGAGAAGGCTGGGATGCGGCGGCACGCTGCTGGACGGGCAGCGGAGACGCGGTTCGCTTCGGAGAACAAGCGGCGCAGTGGTTCGCGGCTGGAGCGCAGATTGTCGGCGGCTGTTGCCGGACCCGGCCTGCACACGTTCGCGAAGTAGCCGCTTCTCGTCTCAGCGTTCCTTCCTGAGCGCCTTGGCGACAAGACCTTACATATGCTGAACTGGGGCTGCGGCACGCGTAAGCTGGCTTCAGAGAAACGGACGGAGACGCAACAGTCCGCGCACATACGCGGCTCCCTCAAAAGCAATTTCTTCCGGCGTGATATTCAAGTCTCCCCAGAGGGCGCCCAAACAATTCTTCTCGGATCCCGAATACCCGAAGCCTTCAATCATAAGAAAGCCGTCATAACGGACTTCGCGAAGGGCGGCGACAAGCTTCGAGAATTCCACATGCCCCGATCCCAGCAGGCCGCGGTCGTTTTCGCTCATGTGCACATGCTGCAGGCGGGATGAAGCGGTCCGCACCGCGCCGGGGATGGACTTCTCCTCAATGTTGGCGTGAAACGTGTCAATCAGAATGCCCACCCGCGGATGTCCAATGGCGGCGCAGAAGGCCAGAGTATCCGCCGCGGTATTCAGAAAATGCGTTTCCGATCGGTTGACGGGCTCGATACCCAGGTTGACTTTGCAGCGATCGAGAGTTTCGCCTATCCCCTGAAACACTTCCACGGCCCAGTCCCATTCGTCCGCGGTGCGCCGGTGGCCGGGCAGGTAGCCGATGGGCGCGTAAAGTGGGCCTCCCATTTGGTGAGCTCCCATCTCCGCCGCGGTCTCAATGCAGCGTATGACGTGGTTGCGAGCCGTGGCCCGCTTGGCCGCATCCGGACTGATGGGATTGATGCCGGGGGGCAAAATGGCGCAGACCGTGCATTCCAGCCCGTTGGCCTCCGACGCACGCCGGATCGCCGCCGCATCCAGGTCAGCTGGGGCGAACATGGGAACCTCGAATCCATGAATGCCGTTGTTGCGCAGGTCTGGGAACCGATCCAAGTGAGTCTGATCCAGCTTGGAAGTCCAAGCAAACCCGCTGACGCCGATCTTCATTCGATTTCCCTTGTCCAGAATCCCCTGGAATGTGCTCTGGCCTTAGCCTAATGCATCGGGGACTTGCCTGGCATGTTCCAACCGCCGGGCAGGGGGCGGCATCGAAGTGAGCGTTGAGCGCAATCCGAACCGCGCGAACTCCCGTTTTGACGAAAAGGTATAATCGGCCCCATGGCGGCGAATGCACCCAATCTGTTGAGCGATCGGCTCCCGGTTGTGCCGGAGACGGCAGCCAGACTCGTTGATCTTGAAGCTCGCCTCGGCAAGCTCGATCGCTTGATGGTGGCCTACTCGGGCGGGGTCGATTCCGCATACCTTGCGGCCACCGCGTACCGCGTCCTCGGTTCGCGGATGCTTGCTGTGCTGGCCGATTCGCCGAGCCTGGCCCGCCGCGACATGGAACAGGCCTGCGCGTTCGCCCGGTCCATTGAGATGCCGCTGCAAATCGTTGCCACGGAAGAGTTGGAGCGGCCTGCCTACCAGCGGAATGACGCCAATCGCTGCTTCCATTGCAAAGACGAGCTGTTTGCCGTCATGGAAGGCCTGGGCGCCAAGATGGGCTTTTCAGCCATTGCTTACGGGATGAACGCCGACGATACGCTCGATTTTCGCCCCGGCCAGCGCGCCGCCCAGCAACATGCCGTCCTGGCTCCGTTGGCCGAGGCCGGGTTGACCAAGTTGGAGATTCGTTTCCTGGCCAAGGCTGCCGGGTACCCGGTTTGGGATCGTCCGGCCGCTCCCTGCCTATCCTCCCGGGTTGAATATGGGCGAACCGTAACACGGGAGGTGCTGGAACAGGTGGAGCGCTCCGAGGAGTGCATGCGCCAGCTGGGATTCCGCGAGTTTCGTGTCCGCCACCACGGGGACCTGGCGCGGGTTGAGGTGGCACGCTTGGAACTGCCCCGCGCGCTTTCCATGGAGATGCTGGACGCGATCACGGCTGCTCTGAAAAAAGCTGGATATCAGTACGTCACGCTGGATTGCACCGGCTTCCGCTCCGGTTCCATGAATGCAATTTTGCCCGCGGAGATCCTCTCCCGGCGCGGCGCATAGGCCGCGGGATAGAATCACACACGATGCGGATCGGTTATCTTGAATGCTTCGCCGGCATCAGCGGCGATATGATGCTTGGCGCCTTGGTCGATGCGGGCGTGTCTTTCAACCTGCTCGAGCAAACAGCAACTGCGCTCCAGGTGGGCGCTCGCCTGGAGATGCGCAAGGTGATGCGCGGCGGCCTTTCCGCAACCAAAGTGGACGTGATCACGCCGGACTCGGTTGCTCATGGACCCCAACCGGCGCAGGCCGATGAGGCGCATCTTCATGGCGCAGAACACACGCATGCGCCCGGCCAACACACCCTCGATGAGCACACGCACGAACCGCATGGCCTCTCTCACAGCCATGCGCCGCATCGCCATCTCTCCGCCATCCTGGCCATCATTCAAGCCGCTCCGCTTTCTGAAGCGGTCAAGGCCTGCTCCACACGCGCGTTCCAACTCCTGGGCGAAGCCGAAGCCGCCATCCATTCCATGCCCATTGAAAAGGTGCACTTCCACGAAGTGGGCGCGGTCGACACCATCGTGGACATTGTGTGCACCGCGGCAGGATGCGAAGCGCTGGGCGTCGATCGCTGGATTTGCTCGCCATTGAATGTGGGCAGTGGCACCGTGGTCTGCCAGCATGGCACCATCCCCGTCCCCGCGCCGGCTACGCTCGCTTTGCTGGGCGATGCGCCCATCTACGCGGACGGTCCGCCCATGGAGCGGGTTACACCGACCGGCGCCGCCGTGTTGCGGATGCTGGCTGTGAAGTTCGCAGCGCTCCCCCCATTGCGGGTAAAGCAGACTGGTTACGGCGCGGGAGGCCGAGATACTCCCGGCCAGCCGAATGTGCTGCGCGTCCTCGTGGGGGATGGGGTGGAAGACGCGGAGACTCCGAAAACAAGCGAATCGGAGCCAATTGCAATCATGGAAACAGTCATCGACGATTCCAACCCGCAGTTGTTGGCCTATGTGAGCGACCTGCTTCTCGCCGCCGGCGCGTGGGATGTCTACCGGGTTTCCGTACAAATGAAGAAGGGCCGCACCGGCATTCAACTCTCCGTACTGTGCCCTCCCGATCTTGTCGGAGCATTGCGCGACGTGATCTTCCGTGAAACCACAACCATCGGACTGCATTGGCGCATCGAAAACAAGATTGCCCTGGCGCGGGAGTTTAGCTCGGTGCTGACACCCTGGGGCGAGGTGCAAATCAAGGTTGCCCGCTGGCCTTCGGGGCAAGTGGCGAATGCGTCGGCCGAATACGAGGATTGCCGCAGTATTGCCACGCAGCATGCGCTGCCCCTGAAGCAAGTCATGCAGGAAGCGCTGCGCATCTTCGCGGCCACCGATTCCGCAAAGGAAAACTGATGGATCGCACTCAGATTGAAGCTCTGCTGAAGGAGGTGCGCGACGGGCGCACTCCCGTCCATGACGCGCTCGAACGCTTGCGTGACTTGCCGTTTGAAGACATCGGCTTTGCCAAGGTGGATCATCATCGCTCCCTGCGCACCGGCATGCCCGAAGTGATCTTTTCCGCGGGAAAAACACCGGCACAGGTGGCCGCCATTTTTGCGCGGATGGCCGAGCATGGCGGCAATGTCCTGGCAACGCGCGCTTCGGCGGACATGTTTCGCGCCGTCAGAGAACTGGAGCAACCCGATGCAAGTGCAGTGGCCGAGTATCACGAAGTGTCCCGCTGCATTACCCTCACGCAATCTCCGCCCGACCCCGGCAAGGGAGCTATCGCGGTGGTGTGCGCGGGTACCAGCGATTTGCCCGTGGCTGAAGAAGCGGCAGTGACCGCGCGGCTGATGGGCAATACGGTGGAACTGATTGCAGACGTGGGTGTGGCTGGCATCCACCGCCTGCTGGCGCAAAAGGCTTCGCTGCAAGCGGCACGCGTCCTGATTGTGTGCGCCGGCATGGAGGGCGCGTTGCCGACTGTGGTCGCCGGTTTGGTCAATGCGCCGGTGATCGCCGTTCCCACGAGCGTCGGTTACGGCGCTTCGTTCGGCGGCATCGCCGCATTGCTCGGCATGTTGAACACCTGTTCGCCCAGCGTGTCGGTAGTCAACATCGACAACGGCTTTGGCGCCGCATGCATCGCTTCGCTGATCAACCACCTCTAGTGCGGGTGGCGCGATGCCTCTTTTCAACCCTATCGCACTGTGATTGAATGGGCAGGCTTGGCGACTCAGCCGTGCGGCCTTCGTCAAGACGAAGGAGCGGAGAACGGTTTGCGCTGCAGGTGGGAGATAGGAATGGATCAGACTCGCAGAAGCTTCATGAAAGCAGGCGCGGTGGTTGCCGCGACTTCCCTGGCCAGGCGTCCAGGATTGGCCGCCAACCTTGCCACTGCCCCGGTTCTGAGCCAGTTTGGCTATGGCGAGGTAGAATTGCTGGAGGGCCCGCTGCGCCAGCAGTTTCAAACCAACCACGCCTTCTACGGGAACTTGGATGAAGACCGCCTCCTAAAGCCTTTTCGCCAACGAGCCGGCCTCCCTGCTCCTGGAGACGACATGGGCGGGTGGTACAGTTGGGCGCCTCTGGAGGATTTGGACAAGCCGGGGAATAATGGCTTTGCTCCTGGGCATAGCTTCGGCCAGTATCTCTCCGGTCTGGCCCGCGACTACGCCGCCACCGGAAACAAAGCCACGCAGGAGAAGGTGCATCGGCTTGTTCGCAACTTTGCGCCGGCAATCTCTACGAAATTCTGGGAAGGCAATCGCTTTCCCGCTTACACCTACGACAAAATCTCCATCGGCCTGCTGGATGCGCACCAGTTTGCCGCCGCTCCTGACGCCTTGAAGATCCTGGATAAGGCCCTCGATTCTGTTTCAGCCCACTTGCCGCCGGGCGGGATTTCGCGCGACGCGCAGTATGCCCGCCCGCATACCGACGACTCGTTTTGCTGGGACGAACCCTACACCCTGCCGGAAAACCTCTTCATTGCCTGGCAGCGCGGAGCGGGCCAGCGGTATCGCGACCTGGCCGTGCATTTTCTTGCCGACGACTGGTACTTCAACCCTCTCGCCGCGGGAGAAAATGTGCTCCCCGGCAAGCATGCCTACAGCCACGTGAACGCCCTGAGCAGCGCCATGCAGGCTTATCTTGTGCTGGGCAGCGAGAAACATCTGCGTGCCGCGCAGAACGGCTTTGACTTTGTCCATGCGCAGAGTTTTGCCACCGGCGGCTGGGGACCGGGCGAAGAGTTCAAGGCGCCGGGCAGCGGTGGGGTGGGTGAGAGCCTGACCAAGACACACTCCAGCTTCGAGACCCCTTGCGGCTCCTACGCGCATTTCAAGATCACGCGCTACCTGCTGCGCGCCACGCGCGACAGCCGCTATGGCGACAGTATGGAGCGGGTGCTGTACAACTGCATCCTCGGCGTCAAGCCGATCCAGGAAGACGGCCACGGCTTTTACTACTCCGACTACAACAACGACGGATCCAAGGTCTATCACCCCTACAAGTGGCACTGCTGCACCGGAACCTTTTCGCAAATCACGGCAGACTATGGCATCAGCGCTTACTTCAACGATGGCAAAGGGATTTATGTGAATCTTTTTGTTCCGTCAAGAGTGACGAGGGGCCAAGGCAGCGATCGCGTCGCCTTGACGCAGGCGACGGATTACCCGCATCATCCAACCACCCAGATCGAGGTGGAGGTTCAGAAAGCCAGCGCCTTTCCGATCCACGTGCGGATTCCCGCCTGGTCCGGATCGAGGACGACCATCGCGGTCAACGGTAAGCGGATCGAATCGAAGATCGCGCCGGGGCAATTCGCCCGCATCGACCGAACCTGGAAGAGCGGCGACCGAATTGAAGTGGAGTTCGACATGCCTGCAGTTTTGAAAGCCGTTGACCCGCAACATCCAGACATTGTCGCGCTGGTGCATGGACCGCTGGCGCTCTTCAGCGTGGGGGTCGCTCCGGAGATCGTCAGCCGGCAGGAGTTGCTCGCGGCTAGCCAGGTGGCTTCCGGCTCAACCGACTGGCGCGTTCACGCAACGAGAGGTGGCCTCACGCTGAAGCCCTTCACCGCAGTTCAGGATGAGCATTACCGGCTCTATCTGAAAGTCTGAACGCTTCATCCCGATTTGCCTAGCAGGTGACAACCGTCATGGAAATTTTGCGGTAGGATCTCAAACATCCCATGGCCCCTCCTTCCGCGTTTCCTTGCGGAAGGGTGGGAAACCTCGGACCTCGATCGGCCCATTCCCTTTTCCCGCGAAACTCAAGAGATACCACACGAACTTGTCACTCCTGCGTTATGGCCTTTCGTAGAAACGGAAGAACAGCGAGGGCTTGGCGACCGGCTCGGCTTTCGCTACCAGCTCCGTGGCCTGTCCATCGCTGAGCGGCGTGAACTCACGGACCAGGTGGACGTTTTCCTCCAGTTGCGCAAGGGTGTCGCAGCCTATAATCACCGTGCTCACCGGCCTCGAAAGCGTGTAGTACATGGCTTCGCGCATGGTGAGCGTACCGGAGCGCGTGGTTTGGAACGTCATGCCTTCCCATGAGTGCTTCTGCTCCTCAATCGACGGCGGCGTCCACGACGACAGCAAGCGGCTGCGGCCGGGAACCTTCATGCCGATGATGCCCATCTGGCGTTCCACCGCTAACGGCAAGAGTTCCTGATTAAAGCTGTAGTGATGTGGATCAGCGGCGTTGATGGCCATGAGAATCGTGTCAAACGGATAGCGCTTGATGCCCTCCATCAGGGCTTCGGGCCGATAGTGGCCCGTCAGGCCCAGGTGGCGCACGACCTTCTGCTCCTTCATTTCAAGCAGCGCTTCCATGGCGCCGCCCTTGGCGAACACCTGGTCGATGTCGAACAGGGTGCCGATATCGTGGAGCTGCCACAAGTCCACGTGATCGGTCTGAAGCAGTTGCAGCGACTTCTCAATCATGCGCATGGAGTCATCGCGCGTGCGTTCCTTGGTCTTGGTGGCGAGGAAGGCTTCCTTGCGCCGATTGGCCATCACCTTGCCGACATATTGCTCGCTCCAGCGGTCGGGACCGCCGTAAATGGAGGAAGTGTCAATGTAATTCACGCCCAGATCGAGAGCGCGTTCGATGATGGGTACGGCTACGCCGAAGTTGTTCGGCTTTTCCAGGCTGGCCTGCCCGCCCAGCGAGAAGATTCCCACCTTGTAGCCCGTCTTGCCCAGGTTGCGGGTGGGCATGGCGGACTGGGTGACGGGGTTCAGAGGAAGCGCAGGCATGGTTCTGGGCGTTTCTGCCTTCATGCTGGTGGGGGCTAGGAGCGCCGCGGTCATAGCTCCGCCAACTTTCAAGAATTCGCGCCGGTCGGGCCTGGGACCCGCAGACTGGTTGTCCGCCATGTTTCCTCCTGAGAACCGTTGCAGATGCAGGATGATCATAGCCTTGAGTGAGCCGCAACGTAAACCGCGAGGGCGGCCAGAGCGTGGAGACTACTTGATTCCCGATCCGGGCTTGTCCTCTTCGATCTCCGGTTCTGGAATCATTTCCTTTGAGGCCGCATCCGGTTCTGCGTGTGGCAGGTGGGCTTGCGATCTGGAACGGTTTCCTCGGGGTCGCCGCCATTCCGGGCAATTCTCTTGAATGCCTGGGCCCCATTGGGATCCGATATACGAAGTGGAGGATCAAGATAGTTGTTGCAACGAATATCTTGCTCGTGCATCGAATAGGTGTACGCCCAGAAGGAGAGATACCATGTCGCTTCGTGCCGTGAAGCAAATGATTGAAACCACGCCGACCATCGAAGGAGCCGGCGTGAAGTTGCAGCGAGCCTTCGGTTTCGGCAAAACCAAGGAGTTCGATCCGTTCCTGTTGCTGGACGACTTCCGCAACGAGAATCCAGCCGACTATCTTGCCGGATTTCCCTGGCATCCACACCGCGGGATCGAAACCATCACCTACGTGCTGGCCGGTGAGGTGGAGCACGGAGACAGCCTGGGCAACAAAGGCAAGATGGGCGCCGGGGATGTGCAATGGATGACGGCGGGCAGCGGAATTCTGCACCAGGAAATGCCGCGCGGCGACAAGAACGGGCGCATGCACGGGTTCCAGCTGTGGGCTAACCTGCCGGCGGCGCTGAAGATGACCGATCCGCGCTACCAGGACATCCCGTCGGGCGCGATTCCCGAGGTGACGGAAGACGACGGCACCAAGGCGCGGATTATCTGCGGCGAATTCTGGGGCCAGCAGGGGCCGGTGAATGGCGTGGCTACAGAGTCAAACGTGGCCGCACGCTACGTGGATATCTCGGTGCCGCCGAACACGCGGAAGCGCATCCAGGTGGAGACGACGCGGAACGCGTTTGCCTATGTGTTTGCCGGGGCGGGAACCTTCCGCGATGCCTCGAACCCGCAGGCGGTGTTGACCGAGTCCGGCGTCGATCCCAACGCGACGCCGGTGTACGACGCGAAGAATCACTCGCTGGTGCTGTTCGATCGCGGCGACGAGATCGTGGTGCAGGCGGGGCCGGAGGGCATACGCTTCCTGCTGGTTTCCGGCAGGCCGCTCGAAGAACCGGTGGCCTGGTATGGTCCGATTGTGATGAACACCCAGGCCGAGTTGCGGCAGGCGATGGGTGAGTTGCAGAACGGGAAGTTCATCCGCCACAAGCGATAACAAGGGCGGCCAGCGGAAACCGTCGGCCGCCTCTAAGCTGAAGTTCTGAACTGGGAACGGACAGTATTGCTTTGTTCTCAATGAGTTCAAGCGATTTGTGCTGTCGGCTGAGTGTCTACACAGTGATTTCTTCCAGCATCTGAATGGCTCGCAGCTGTGTAGGG